>LKMJ01004364.1_pt1 | contig 13294 bp, 10 predicted proteins | sample 643391 | NCBI WGS metagenome assembly LKMJ01 (sample SAMN04112250, study PRJNA286221) | soda lake metagenome | biome: soda lake; feature: Kulunda Steppe; material: water; isolation source: sample PL-Br10 brine of Picturesque Lake | place: Russia: Kulunda steppe | collected 2010-07
CAGATATGGCGGCGAGATCAGCCGAACAGAGGGGTGCGACCCAGACGATCTCGATGTCGGCTACCAACCGACCGATCTTACCGAGGCGCGTCGAATCCTGAGAAGTGGGGCACTCCAGTGGTCGAAAGTGACTGGTAAAGAGCTTCGGCAGTTCGCCTTTGAATTTAAGCCGAAGATCACTCTTGTCGATGGCAATTTATACGCACCACGTCGCTTTGCTAATGCGTTAGGCACTCCCAGCTAGCACATGACCTAATGAGAGGCATCACCACCTCTTCGGTTAGTTAGCGGCTTATTTTGCTGGCTGTTTATGAAATGATAGCGGTCTTTCCATCGCAATGTCCGTTTTGAATTGTTGTCCAGACTCCCCGCCAGTGTAACTCCGAGGGTGGGTACCCAACTCTCCGTTAGGGGTGTGGCTAAGGAGCCACTAGAGTAAACTACTGCCTCGCTTCGCTCAACAGATTCCAGCAGAAACGCAGGGGGTCGGCGCGCCTGACTCGGCGCGCCTCGGCACCGACCGTCGAAGAACGAGTCGAGTCCCGACTTGATATCGGCTACGAACTTTCTCGCACCAGTAGTGGAGCTCTGCTTTCGCAAAAAGCTGCTCGGAAAGGATCTGGATTAGGACTATCCTTCCGCTTGCTGGCTCTCTTGATACACTTGCTGGCGAAGGTGTTCCGTGATGACCTCCTGAACTTCGTCGTTGTCCATGAACTCGGCGAACAGTTCTTCGTTCTGTTCCATCCGGTCGATGAACATCTCAGTCAGTGCGCTGTCGAACTCTAGGGCGAAGTTCTCGCGACTGTTGACCCGCGCGGACCGACGGAGGTGATCATCTTCGAGTGCGTCCTCTTTCAGCTGCTCGAGGAACAGCTGATCTGCTTCGGTGAAGTCGGTGCCGAGCTTCTCGTTGATTTTCTTAACGATGGTCGAAAGCTCAACCTCGTCATCGTCACCTCCTCCACCGGTTCCCGTCTCGGTCGGACCTCGTACTTCCCCGTCGGTCGTGTCGATATCGATCTCTCCTTCCTCCGACTTTTCGAGCCGGTAGTATTGTAGCGCGAGTTCGTCGTCGAACTCGACATCAGGCTGTCCCGAGCCCTTTGGCAGCTCTTTGTAGAGGAACCGTCCGAAGGTGTAGAGCTTCTCTAGGTGTGTATCCGCGTAGCTGACGATCTGGGACTGGAACTTGTAGAGACGAAGGAACGAGCGAAGCGTCGAGCGGAACTCCTCCTGCGTCTCTACGTCGGACGCGATAAACTTGTCACGCGCTGGTTGGACGAGGCTGCTCAGCTTCGCGTGTGCTCCCTCAGTCCCGGTGTTTTCCGGGTCGAAGAAGACTTCCGCGAACTGGTCGACGGTGTTCTGATCAAAAACCCGGAACGACCTCACCTCGCTCGCCAGTTGCTGGAGATGTTGCGGGTCACTCTCCTCAGTAACCGTGGTCTTCCCGTAGAACGGCTCGAACGCCTCCTTGATTTCTGACTGCTCGTTCTCAAAGTCGAGGACGAACGTGTCTTCCTTGCCGGGGTGCTTCCGGTTCAGGCGGGAAAGCGTCTGGACCGCCTGAATCCCGGAGAGCTTCTTGTCCACGTACATCGTGTGGAGCAGCGGCTGGTCGAAGCCGGTCTGGTACTTGTCGGCGACAACGAGGACTTGATGAGCCTGGCTGTCGAACGCGTTCGGGAGTTCGGACTCCTTGATCCCGTCGTTCATCCCCTCCTCTGTGTAGCTTTGACCGTCATCCTCGACAGTGCCCGAGAACGCCACGAGCGCGCTGAGGTTGTATCCGTTCTCTTCGATGTACTCGTCGAGAGACTTCTTATACCGGACGGCGTGAGAGCGCGAGGAGGTGACGATCATGGCCTTCGCCTTGCCACCGATCTTGTGCTGCGTGTTGTTCCGGAAGTGCTCGACGATGATCTCGACCTTCTGTGAGATGTTGTGCGGGTGGAGCTTCAGGAATCGCGAAATTGCTTTGACCGCCTTCTTTTCGGGGACTTGCGGGTCTTCTTCGACGACTTTCGCGACGTTGTAGAACGTCTCGTAGGTCGTGTAGTTCCGGAGAACGTCGAGGATGAATCCCTCGTCGATGGCCTGCTGCATCGAGTAGAGGTGGAAGGATTCGTAACCCCCTTCGCCGTCGGGCTCGCCGAACATCTGGAGCGTCTTCGCCTTCGGGGTGGCAGTGAATGCGAAGAAACTGAGGTTCGGCTGTTTGCTCCGGGCTTCGGCGCTGGCGACGATGGCGTCTTCGGCGTCGTCGATCTCTTCCTCGTCCACACCGGAGAGGATACCCTTCATTTCGGCCGACATCTCGCCCGTCTGGCTGCTGTGGGCCTCGTCGACGACGACCGCGTAGTCCCGCTCGGGGAGCGACTGCGTGTGTTCGATGACGTACGGGAACGTCTGGAGCGTCGTGATGATCACCGGCTTGCCCGCTTCGAGCGCCGCTGCGAGCTCCTCCGACTTCGAACCCTTCTCGCCGGTGATACCGTGAACGACCCCGGTTTTGTGATCGAGTTCGTAGATGGTGTTCCGGAGCTGTTCGTCCAGAATCGTCCGGTCGGTGACGACAACGACGCCGTCGAAGACCGCCTCGTCGGTGTCGTCGTGAAGCGAAACGAGTCGGTGAACGAGCCACGCGATGGACTTGCTCTTCCCGCTGCCGGTGGAGTGTTGGACAAGGTAGTCTTCGCCCGAGCCCTCGCGTTTCGCGCTGTCGACCAGTTTACGGACGCACTCCAGTTGGTGGTACCGCGGGAAGATCAGTGTTTCTTCTTCCTCGACGGTGATGCCGTCCTTCTTGATCTCCTCGGTGTCGATGTGGATGAACCGCTGGATGATGTCCATCCAACTGTCCTTCTCCCAGACTTCCTTCCAGAGGTAGGCGGTCCGGTGGTCATCCTCGCGCGGGGGGTTGCCGCCGCCCTTCTCGTGGCCCTTGTTGAACGGGAGGAAGTTGGTGTCCTCGCCGTCGAGTTCGGTCGTGTAGTAGACCTCGTTCTGGTCGATCGCGAAGTGGACGAGTGCGCCGCGTTTGAACCGGAGGACCGGCTCGCTCTGGTCGCGGTTCTTGTACTGCTCGCGGGCATCCTGAACCGCCTGATCGGTGAACGTGTTCTTGAGTTCTGCGGTCGCAACCGGGATGCCGTTGAGGCTCAACGCGAGGTCGACGCTTCGGTCGGGGTTCGTCGCGGAGTGGTGGAGCTGCTGGGTGACGCCGAGGACGTTGGCGTCGTACTTCCGTTGGAGCTCGGGGTTGATCCCGGTGTTGGGCTGGAAGGTTGCGAGGTCGATCTTCGTCCCCGTGGTACGGAGTCCGTGTCGTAACAGTTCGAGCGTCCCCTGTCGTTCGAGCGCGCTGGTGAGTTCTTGGAGGAACCGCTGGCGTGTGTTGCCCTTATGAGCGGTCTCCAGTTTCTCCCACGCCTCCGGCTGCGTCTCCTTCACGAACGAGACGATTTGCTGAGGGAAGATCCCGCGTTCGGCGTCGAAGCGCTCGCTCGGAATCTCAACGTAGCCGCGACTAAGCAGAGCGGAGGCGATCTCGTTCTCGAAGGCCTTCTCGTCGTAGGGTTTGCTCATTAATCGTCGCCTTGAATGACACCTTTCTCTTTAGATATATCAATCTGGCCCGTAACTGCGGCGGTGATGAGAGCCTGGCGTTTTTCTTCTAGAACATCAATTAACTCTTCAATCATTAACTCTAACTCTTTTCTTGTTGAATAGAAATTCTTCCACTCCGATACAACCAATTTCTGTACTTTGATTGGGGGGACAGGAATTGAGAAGTCTCCAACTTGTTCTTTGCTTATGTGCGGAACACTCACGCCCGTAAGAATCGGATCGAAATATTGTTTAAATCGGACACTTTCCAACGCTATCCGAACGTACTCTTGTAGTACTTCTTCGGTGGTTCTTATACGCAGGACGCGCTGGACTAGTAAGGCTGGACAGTCATCTCTCTCTAGTTGTGCTATTCTCATTCCGTCGCTAACCCAAGGACGATCCATTGCTAGCACAATGTCACCAGGTTCAAGAAGATAGTCGGAGTATTTGTCTAAATCGGTCGCCCAATAGACGGTATCTTCCCAAGAAGTCTCTCCGGCATCAATATTAATTCCTCGCAACAACGGTGTCCCTTTGGCAGACATAGAAAATCGATCACTTGAAAAAGCATAGCCGGGGAGCATATTTGTAACATACTTCAACTTCACATCATCCGCGTCGCTACAATCAGAAATCAACTCATCGGTGAGACTACGCTTTCGTTGCTCGATTAATTCGAAGAGGCTCTCACTGGAAGAAATCAACGAATTGATCGGTTCAAGATTGGAATTGAACATCTCGCAAATCTGTTGCTGCGTATCCTTAGGGGGTAATAGTATTGGGAGATTCCCAAATTTTTCACTACTCAGATTGTCCTGAGTGTTACTCATCGATAAGGCGGGGAGGAAAGGCCGAATTGCCTGAAGATAATATTGAAGATACTCGCTAAGGCAAAGGTCCCTATCAGGGTATAGTGCTAAGATTGCCTGGTTTGTCGTCGCTGGTATACCGAGAGTGGCTGTTGCCCCGAGTGAGGCATACATTGAGAATAGAAGGGTTCCCGGGGGATGTATCTGGAGATTCGCCTCAGATACTCCTTTTTCAGTCACTTTTTTGGAAGTGTCAGTTACCACCTCAGTCCCAGTAATATCTGAAATTTTCACCCAAGGAGTTCCATCTTCTCCTTTAGTCCAATATTCTTCAGTAGTCGTTGAAGGGGTTCCGCCTGCTTGTAAATTCTCCAGAACAAATTTTATTTTTGTTTCACTCCACCCCTCTGGAAGTTCAGACTCGACGTCTGATTTTTTTCCCCCGATGTCAAATGCTTTTTCCAAGATACGAGACTTAGTCATTCGTTTATCACCGAACCAATTTGCGACTTCATTTCGTTCCAGAGAGATTCAATTTCGGAGTCTATCTGCTCAATCTCTCTAGGTTCTTTATATTCATAGAAGTACCTGTCAAAGTTGATCTCGTAACCCACCACGCCTAGTTCTCCATCTTTATCATCGTGGTATTTTTTGCTCTCGTTGATCCAAGAGTTTTTCAGATACGGTTTTACCTCCTCTTCGAAGTACTTGCGTGGGTCCGTACCCAGCGGCACGCGCTCTCGTTCCCGTAGATCTGTATCATGCTCTGGATTCCCGTGCCCATCTGTTACGATCTTTGCGTCATCATTCTGCTCACCCAGTGCCCGCTCGATAGCGTTATGTACGCTGTTGCGTACGTCGACGCCGTGCTCCGTGAAGCAACCTTCGACCGCACTCATGAACTCGTCCCGATCCATCCACTGCTTCTCGTCGTCCAACGTCCGCAACGCTCCTTTCACCGCCTCTTGCGTCTCCTCGTCGCGATTCGTGAACGCGCGCTCGTCGTGAAGGCTCTCGATGCGCTCTTCCGTCGCCCTGAAGCTCATCCGGAGCGGGCGGTCTATGACGATCCGGCGGTAGCCGAACTCCTCTGTGGGCACGACCTTCGACCGTCCGTTCGCCTCTAAGTCGCCGAAGATGCGCGAGATCTCGTCGATGTGCTCCTGTGCGAGCTCGTGGCGCTTCTCGCCGAGACTCTCGTCCATCTCCGCGTACAGGTCCTGCGCGTCGATCAACTGGACCGTGTCTTTCCGCTCCTCGGGCTTATCGTTCGAGAGCACCCAGATGTAGGTGCGAATACCCGTGTTGTAGAAGAGGTTCTCGGGGAGACCGACGATCGCCTCCAACCAGTCGTTTTCGAGAATCCACCGCCGAATCGCCGACTCGCCGCTGTTCGGGCCTCCGTTGAACAACGGCGAGCCGTTGAACACGATCGCGATCCGGGAGCCGCCCTCCTCAGGAGGCTTCATCTTGCTGATCATGTGCTGGAGGAAGAGGAACGCGCCGTCGTTCTGTCGCGGCGTCCCCGCACCGAACCGACCGGCATATCCCTCTTCCTCGTGTTCGCGCTCGATCTCCTCTTTCACTTTCTTCCACGAGACTCCGAAGGGAGGATTCGAGAGCATGTAGTCGAACTGACGGCTCTTGAACCCGTCCTGCGTGAAGGAGTTCCCGTAGGCGATGTTGTCGGGCTCTTGCCCCTTGATGAGCATGTCCGAGTTACAGACCGCGTAGGACTCGGGGTTTAGCTCCTGGCCGAAGACGTGAAGCCGGGCATCGTTGTTGAGCTGACGGACGTACTCCTCGGCCACGCTGAGCATCCCGCCAGTCCCACACGCCGGGTCGTAGACGGTTCGGACTGCTCCCTGCTCGGACAACGCCTCGTCGTCTTCCTGGAAGATGAGGTTCACCATCAGCTCGATAACCTCGCGGGGCGTGAAGTGCTCCCCGGCGGTCTCGTTGCTGAGCTCATTGAACTTCCGGATTAGCTCCTCGTAGATGTAGCCCATCTCCTCGTTCGGGACCTCCTCCGGGTGAAGATCGATCTCCGCGAACTGGCGGACGACCTTGTAGAGCAGGTCAGCGTCGTCGAGGCGCTGAATCTGGTGCCCGAAGTCGAACTTCTGGAAGATCTCCTTCGTCTCCTCGTCGTACTGGTTGATGTAGTACTGGAGGTTCTCGGCGATGTTGTCGGGGTCGTTACACAGCGTCTCGAAGGTGTACTCGCTGGTGTTGTACACCTCGGCGTCGGCCGCTCTCTTGAGTGATGGGGCGACGTTCTCGATGCCCTGCTCGTGGAGCTGCTCGTGGCGTTCGAGGACTTCGTCCTTGTTCCGCGCCGTCACGCAGTCGAGCCGCCGGAGGACTGTCAACGGAAGTACGACTTTCTGGTACTCCGATTGCTTGTAATCCCCTCTGAGGAGGTCGGCAATAGACCAAATGAAGTCCGCCTTCTTGTTGAAGTTCTCGACCATTAATACGCTGATTGCGAGGCTGCCGGATAAACGCGACGGAGCGTCGATCTCAGCTCGAAACTCGTTTCTGACGTATAAATACCGATCATCCTGTAACACCCCCGGTCCAACGAAGGTAGAGTCGGCCAACGTCTGTGAGCTCAATCTCTTTTCGTCGCCCATCGCGGTGAGTCTTGACGAGGCCCTTCTCCTCGAGTTTCCCGATGTGGTAGCTTACTCGTTGAGCGGATATATCCAGCCTGTCACCGATTTCACGGCCAATAACCCCCGTTCGTCCAACAGCGTCCCATTCGCCAAGTTGTTCGAGAACCGCCCGCTGTGAGTCGCTAAGGTCGAATGTGAGGGGCTGCGTGGGCGCTGGGAGTGAGACCACCAGCTCCTCTACAGATTCATCGGCCTGTGGTTCAAGCACGTAGTACGGACTTGCGCCGATGAAAAACGCCGAGGAGGTCGCCGCACCAGCCATGAGGTTCGTTCCACCGGTAATATTCACGTAGAGTTCTTCTTCTGGATGATCCTTCGCGATGGAAACGATGGTATCGACGACGCTCCGCATTTTGAACGCATCAACCTCTTGGATTCGCACCTCGAAGCCGAATTGCTTGAGTTCCTCTGCGAGGTCGCGTCCAGTTTCGGCAAACTTCACACTCGGGAGGAGATAGACGCGGTCAACAGCATCGTATCCACGTAGGCCTCGCTTGACGTGCTCTGTAACCCGCCCATGAGGGATTATGTGTATGCTCATTCCAGACGGGTGATTTCGGTAACAGAGAGGGTACTGAATGGCTCTCCGTCGTCCTTTGTCTCTTGTTCTGCGTTAAACCGAACAATATCACCGACAGAGGGGAAGAATTCCGTCTCACCAGCAATAAATCGACTATTCTTGCCGCCCTCCCCGTTCTGGTAGTCGGTGATATAGCCCTCATCCGGACGGCCTGTTCGATGGTTGAAATTCTGAATGAACCCATACCGATAGGTCGCAAGCCTTCCATCAGGGCCAATATCACCTTTGAGTACCTGCTCACGTTCGTCACGCTCCTCAGAGCCCATATCAAGGATTTTTCGCCATAAGCGAAGGATATCCTCTAAAACGTACCAAAGCGGGACGATCGAGCTAACGTACATCGCGTCAGGTCCAGAACCTGGCGCTTGAATGGTCTCAGGATGAGAAACCCGCATATCCCGGTGTTCCTTGAAGTGAGAAACAGCCCACTCGTAGGTGATGTCGGGTTGCGTTTCGAGAAGCACCCCAGCATAGAGTTTGAACCAATAGACACCACGGTCGATTCCGTCAGAGACCCGTTGCTTACCGTACTTGCTCTCGTAATGCATGAGCTGTTCATAACCACACTCCTCACCGATGCTTCGTAGGAGCAACTTTAGTGCATCATACACCGCAGAGGCTTTGAACCGGTCATCGAAGGCGTCGAGAGAGTTTCGCCGAACGCTATTGTACAACCCATAGATATCCTCAAACGGGTCCTCCTCCCGAGGGACACCCGGCTCTTGGTGAGCATCCAGAATGTTTTCGATGACTTCGTCACATCCCTCTATTGGGTCCTGCAAAATCGTCCCGTCGATAGCGTCGACAGGCCGCTCCGGTTCACTCATCGTCATCACCCCCTCTCAGGAAGTCGCTGACCTCCCTGTCGAGAGATTCTTTCTCCTGTTCTAACTCCTTCTGCCTTTTCTCGAGTTTTTTAGTTCGCTGTCGGTGGCTTCGAATGTCGTCGGCAGTAGACTGAATATTCTCAGAAGAAAAGTTCGGAACCAGCATCTCCCGAAGGTCGCCGATATTCACCCTCGAAATTCGAGAGCCCGATTTATACGAGTCAATTTGGCGCTGACCAAGTTCGGACTTGAAGAACGCTTGGTAGACGAGCGCCTCTTCAGATGTCCCGAACTGAACAACAGCGAGATCCTGTGCGGGCGCAACCGGGTCGGACGGAATGTGCGTATAGGTATAATCGCCAATCGTCGCGATCAATACACAGGTCTTGTCAGCGATGGTTTTGGTATTCTCGCGAGGAATGTAGCGGTCACCATGACGGTCCCGCCCTTTTCCGATATTGCTAATCGAAAGATATCGGAGTGTATCTTCGTGCTCCTTCTCAAGGAGGTTCTCAGGTGGGTTTCCCATTGAGACGTCTGCGAGATCTTTAAGATGGGTCAGATTAGCGTACTCTGCTTCTAGATCCGCTCGAACCGACCGTTGGGCCACAACCTTTCGAATATTCCACGAGCTTTCAAGCTGATTCTGAGGAATCGACTTCGCGGTGCCCTCATCGATATTAGAAGCCGCGCGTCTGAGGGCCACCTCCGGGTCCTCTGGGGTATCGATAATCGCATACTGGACTTCGTGATCTGGTGTTGCAGATTGGTTCGAGAGGGTAACGATCGCGGTGTCGATAGACGTGTGTCGGTAGAGCGGCGCATCAACGAACTGAACGATTGACCGTAGTTCAAACGTATTTAGCACCAGCTCTCTGAACCAAGTTCGCCGCTGATTATCCAAGAACCCGGACGGTACAGAGATTGTTACAGTCCCGCCGTCTTCAAGCAGAGAAAGACCCTTTGCAATAAACGCTTCCTCGGACATGAGGGTATCGCGTCCCTCTGTATACGGAATCTCGAGGTCCTCAAGTCGCATATTGAACGGCGGGTCAACGATAACACGGTCGAATGGGTCCTGAAAACGGTCCTTTTCAAAGAAATTCCCGACGGTGAAGTGTACATCCCGGTCGAAGAGGTCGACATAGAATGCCGCAATGCGAAGCACTGCGGGATTAATTTCGACACCTTCACCGTGAGCACCTCGCCCAGCTGCAAGGGAGAGGACAGTTCCGTGCCCTGCTGCAGGATCCAAAACGAGGTCACCGGGTTCGGTGCCCGCAAGACGCACCATTTGCCTCGCAACCTCCAGCGGGGTCGAATAGGCCCCTCCGCGTTTATCATCATGAGACACCTCAAACAACGATTCCAGTACCGAGTCCTCAGTTCTCCCAAGGTCAAACCCGTTGAAAACCCCCGCAGTTGAAGAGACTAATCGCGAATCAAGTGCCTCACCAGACTCATACCACTCATGGCGCTGTTCAATTTCGAGGTAGACGTCATTAATCACGCTCGGGTCGACCTCGCCGTCGGCAGGCAGTTCCTGCCTCCGGAGCTCGACTAGGAGGTGGAGCGATTCCAAGAATTCATCCGCGAATTCCTGATCGTGTTCGTAACTAGAGTGCTTTCGACGAATCTCATCGTGTGCATTCATACATCGAGAGATGAGGAAGTCCAGCTCAGCTTCTGATTCAACAGGCCGTTGCTGTGTAGAGACTTCACCTTCAAGAGGGGGAAAATCATCATATGATCGGAATGCTGGCGAATTTCCTGAAAAGATGAATCGAACATCAGGCCCGAGGAGAGCACCATATTCGGCAGCCGTAGACGAGACCGCTTCAGAGACCTCACGAAGATCCTTCTCGGTACGATGACCCGTGCGGAGACTACTCCATTCAACAAGGAGAAACGGCACCGTTAGCTCCTCGTCTTCGAATACCGCAGCGTCAGGGTAGACCCCCTGGTCGGCATCCAGAGACGGCTCCAGAACCACTCGTTCCGGACCGTACCTGCATTCAAGAAGAGACACGACCTCGTCCAGTGCGTCGGCTTCGTCCATGACTGTACTGGCATGGATGAGGTACTTAATCGTTGTCTTGGATTATCAAAAATTGGTTTTGAATGTTCGACTCGAATACATAGTCGAATACGAGCAACTCGTCGCGAGAGGGCCTTCTCCCGGCTTGGGTATACATCCAACTGGATCGAAGGCGGTGGGTACACTGACGTGGAAATACGTTCACCGGAACACGTCGTCGTCGAGGTAAAAGACTGGAGTAATGGTCGGGTCAACTCTCTCGAAGTCACTAACGTCAAGGAATATCGTCGCGAGCGCGGAGCCGACAACGCCATCGTCGTCTCTCCGGTTTGCCTCGCAAGTCATCGAAAACGCCGAGACGACTTACCTGACCACCATTGCCGTTGACGAACTTGTCCAACTTCTCGACCGCCGTGACCAATTCGCCGTCGCCCCCAAGGAAATGATGGACCTTCTGACTCGCTCAGGGGCCTCTAGGACGACCGACTCGATAACCTGGACGAATCCATCCAAGGTCGAGTTGACGCCGGGGGAATCCTCTTGCAGTCATCTAGGCACTCGAACGCGCCGACGGTCCCGTCTAGACGGCGGAAGACGTCCGGTGGATCTTCGTCGAGATGGAGGACTCCGACGATGTCCCGACCACCAAAGGAGTCCGGTCTGCCCTCCAACTCCTCGCACACCCGAGCATCGGGGTCGTTACACAGGACGGAGATGGATATCGAGTCACCACTGACTACGAGAACGGGGTCCAGCTAATGCGGTTCCTCGGAGACGTCGTACAATCTCCTGCCGAAGACGGGGACAGCTAACAAGCGGAGTGACCGATTTCGGCATTTCAGTTCGATCAGATCTGTCGAATTCAAGTATTGGGGTCACCCCCCGTCTCCCCAGCTCTGGGGGTTCAACTGATCCCGAGTCCTCGCCGGGGAACACCCCGGAGTAGTCCCGGGAGCCCCGACCAACTTCCCGGGGACTTCTGGGGGCCCCCAGAACCAGGTCCCGCCGACGCAGTCCACCAGAGCTGTCCTGCTATCCCTAAATGGCTGGCGGTAGCTGACGAAATATCGGCCGATTTCGGCATTTTCGTCTGACCAAAAATGCTAAATTCGGATATTACGAGTACTCCCTATCCTTTGACTCTATAGACACGTGCCACGCCCGAGTCTTAACAGGAGACCTCTCGGATCTTCCCCATGATTCCCGGGATCCCTGGCCAATTCTCCGGGAGGCGTTTCGGGTGGGAGCTACGTACTGGCGGTACCTCGGTGACAATGCACTCTCCCTGTCGGTAGCTGCTGAGTATATTATCGCCCGATTTTACCGTTTCATTCCGACCAGACCTGCCGAATTCGGATCGTCAGGAGGACTCCTGTTTGTGTCCTTGATGTGAGTAGCGAGTCCCCCAGGTATATGCCGAGACTATTCCGGTGGTAAGAGGGGAGTCCCGACCAATTCTCCAGGGGCATCCCCCAATGTCCCCAACCAATTCTCCAGAGGTGTTTCGGATGGGAACCACTTACTGGCGGTACCTCGGTGACACTGCACTCCCCCTGTCGGTAGCTGCTGAGTATACTATCGCCCGATTTTACCGTGTCACTCCGACCAAACCTGCCGAATTCGGATCATCAGAAGGACTCCTGTTCGTGCCCTCGATGTGAGAAGCGAGTCTCCCTGGTATGTGCCGGGACTATTCCGGTGGTAAGAGGGAAGTCCCGATCAATTCTACAAGGGGATCCTCCAAGGATTCCGACCAATTCTACAAGGGACTCTCCAAGGATTCCGACCAATTCTACAAGGGACTCTCCAAGGATTCCAACCAATTCTACAGCGGCATCCTCCAAGAATCCCGACCAATTCTCCAAGGGTATCTTCCAAGGGTTCCGACCAATTCTACAGGGGCGTTACCCGTGAAGCCCAGCAGACTCGAAGGCGTCGTCGACGACGGAGGGGGTAGGGGCGTTGAGGTATGGCTCGATGGCTTGGAAGGAGTCCCACCCCCCAACCTGCATCACCACTCGGGGATTCATGTTCTCCTCCACGAGCAACCGTTGGGCGAACCGCCGGCGAAGGTCGTGAGAGCTCACGTGGCGGTAGTCTGGGTCGCCTGTCTCCTCGGCGGCGGCCTCGGCCGTACGCTTGATGGCGGCCCGGACGCCCCGGACGGAGAGGTCGACGAAGGGTTGGTCGGGGGCGATGTTCTCGGCGTTTTGGAACTGCCGGAGGGACCGCTCAACGTCCTTGGGGAGGTACGCGTTTCTGGGCTTTCCACCCGATTTGGTAGTGTCCTTTCCACGGGGCACCCGGAGACGGTAATGGTCGGCGTCGGTCTGACGGACATGGGCCGGCTTAACCTGTGGGATCTCGAAGGCGCGCAGCCCGACGAACCCGCCCAATTGGAGCATCACGTCGTCCCGGTAGGAGACGGTGGCCCGGCGGAGTTGGTCGAGGTCGTCGTCAGTCATCCACACTTTGTACGTGTCTTCTCCCTCAGTCGCCTCAAGTCTCATGTTGGTTACCATATTTTCCGTCGTGAAGTATTTTGTTTCTGATTGGAATTGGCCAGTATACGGGGGATATTAGCTTGGGAGCGACCGCCGACTCCCCGTTCACTTCCGGGTTATATGATAAAGCGGCAACCTAATCTTATCTGTTGGACCAGTTTTGACTCTTACCGAATGTGTTGAAAAAGAGACGGTTTTTGGCTGTTGAAAATGGATTGTATTCATATCTACTACATCGGACAA
>LKMJ01004365.1_pt1 | contig 13292 bp, 12 predicted proteins | sample 643391 | NCBI WGS metagenome assembly LKMJ01 (sample SAMN04112250, study PRJNA286221) | soda lake metagenome | biome: soda lake; feature: Kulunda Steppe; material: water; isolation source: sample PL-Br10 brine of Picturesque Lake | place: Russia: Kulunda steppe | collected 2010-07
CGCCATCGTGATGGTGATGACCATGGCCACCGCTGACGTACTCGTAGATGCCGAGTGCGACCAACAAACTCCCAGCAAGCGGTTTCATCCAGGGGCCCTCAGCAAACGCCGCAAAGCTGGCAAACCAAAAGTAGGCGAGAACAAGCGCGACGCTGCTAATGAGATGGCCAACGCCCAAAATTAGCGCGGCGACCGTTCCGCGGAGCCATTTCTGGCGGTATCCCAGCGCGTAGCTCGCCGCTATTGGCCAGCCGTGATCCGGCAGGACGCCGTGGACTACCCCAAGCCCGATAACTGCCGCGACGAGTCCGAAATCCATACCGAACCGTCGGGTTTCAGCCCCTAAACCGGTTGTTACTACCTGACTCGGGGTTCAGTAATAACGACGCAAAGATCCGACGGCGGCAACATTCGGCTCGAGTCGACTCAGTTCGATGTGGCTCGAGTCGCCTCGTCGGTTGTTTTACATGCGAATTATTTCAGCCATATTGTTTCGAAACGAAATCTCAACGTTGATACGCTGCTGTGGCCAACAGTACCGCATGCGAGGCAAGCGGGAGTTAGACGAGACCGACATCCGGATCGTCCAACTGCTGGCCGAGAACGGTCGACGCGCCTTCAGCGAGATCGCCGACCACGTGGGGCTTTCGCCGCCAGCAGTCTCCGAACGCGTTGATCGACTCCGCGAGCAGGGTGTTATCCGTGGGTTTACGATTGCTGTCGACCGCCAGCAACTCAACGCTCGAACACCGGTTCTCGTCGAGTTTCAGGTAACCCCGCCACACGCCGGGTCGGTGTATGAACAACTGAGTCACACTGACGGCATCGAACACGTCTTTCAGACCCACGATAGCCGTGTTGTCGCCCAAGGACATGCGCCAACGTCCGATCTCAGCGACTGGCTCGCAGCAAACGTCGAGATGGCGAACATCTCGCAGTTTGATATCTCTCTTCTCGACAAACAGACCTGGAGTATGACTCTTGATGACTCAGAGTTCACTGTTTCGTGTGTGGTCTGTGAGAATACGGTCGACAGCGACGGCGTCCGGACCGAGTTCGATGGCGAGACCAAGGCCTTTTGCTGTTCGTCCTGTCTGGCAGCGTACGAATCCGAGTACGACGCTCGCCAATCGAATGTCGAATGAGTCTCGCTTTGGATTCCAAAATGCTCGTCGAGAAAACCCACTATTTTGTAAGGGAAAACCGCTTGAAAGAGTAGCCCCTCTATTGACGTAGGTGACTTCATCGTGACATCAACGATCTCTATCTCGGGCATGTCGTGTTCGACCTGCGCGTCGGCTGTCGAAGAGAGCGTGACCGCACTCGATGGTATCGAGTCGGTCGACGTCAACTTCGCAACCGACGAGGCCACCGTCGAGTACGACCCCGAAACGGTAGCCCTCGCCGAGATCTACGCTGCTATCGAGGCTGCGGGTTACGAACCCGACCGACGCACCACGACTATCGGCATCGCTGGGATGTCGTGTGCGACTTGCGCATCTGCCGTCGACGACCACGTTACCGCACTCGACGGCGTCGTAAGCGTGGATGTCAACGTCGCAACCGACGAAGCGACCGTCTCGTTCAACCCCAACGAAACGAACCGGGCGGCGATCTGCGATGCTATCGAGGCCGCCGGCTACGAACCCGACCGAGCCAGCGAGACCGATAATCTGACTGACGAACGCGAGAGCGCGGTCGAACGCGAGTTGCGAACCAAACGCAAGTGGACGATCATCGGTGGCCTGCTGGCCGCTCCATTCTTAGTAGTGATGGTCGACATGTTCGTGCCGGGCTTTCTACCCGACACCCTGCTTGGTATCGACACCGGCTGGTATGAGTTCGTGCTTGCGACGGGACTGATGGCAACGCTGGGTCGACACTTTATCAAAGGGGCGTACGCCGCGCTCGTCAACAACCGGCAGGCAAACATGGACACACTGGTTGCGGTTGGCACGTCAGTAGGCTATCTTTACAGTACAGGTGTCCAACTCGAGTGGATCGTCGGCGGGCTCTACTTTGAGGCCGTGGCGATCATTCTGTGGTTCATCTACGTTGGTGTCTGGCTCGAAGCGCGCTCGAAAGCCCGTGCGTCGTCGGCACTCCGTGAACTCTTAGAGATGCAGGCCGACGAGGCAACCCTCATCAGAGACGACGAGGAGGTGGTCGTTTCTGTCGACGAGATCCAGGTCGGCGACATCATGAAGGTTCGGCCCGGCGAGAAGATTCCAACTGATGGCGTCGTCATCGACGGCTACAGCGCGGTCGACGAATCGATGGTGACTGGCGAATCAGTCCCGGTCGAAAAGGTTGACGGCGATCAGGTTGTCGGCAGTACGATCAACGAAAACGGCGTCCTGCTGGTCGAGGCGACCAACATCGGCGAACAGACCGCGATCCAACAGATCGTCAAACGCGTCAAAGAGGCCCAGGCCCGCCAGCCCGACATCCAGCGTGTGGTCGACCGCGTGAGCGCGTACTTCGTGCCCGCAGTCATCCTGAATGCAATGGTCTGGTCGACGCTGTGGTTCATCTTTCCCGAATCGCTGTACAGCGTCTCGGCCGCACTCGGCGGCTGGCTACCGCTGCTCGAACCCGTGGGCGGTGGCCCCATCGTCGGTGGCGTCCCTGTCTTCGAGTTTTCGATTGTCGTGTTGGCGTCAGCGCTGTTGATCGCCTGCCCATGCGCGCTGGGGTTGGCGACACCGATGGCGACGATGGTTGGCTCGACGATCAGCGCGAAAAACGGCGTGCTGTACAAGGGTGCGGACATCCTCGAAAAAGCCCGCGGCATCGACGTGGTTGTGTTCGATAAAACGGGGACGCTCACCCACGGTAACATGGAGCTAACGGACGTGATTCCGGTTGCGGAGGCCCGTGAGGGTGGACCGGAGCGGGCGGCTGATGGTGGACTCGTCGAAGAAAGCGCGGTCGACCGATCCAACGAAGAGTATTTCCTCTCAGTAGCGGCGAGCGCGGAATCCGGCTCCGAACACCCACTCGCTGAAGCCATCGTCGAGGCGGCAACCGAGCGCGGTCTTGACGTTGAGACGCCCAGTAGCTTCGAAAACGTCCCCGGTCACGGAATCCGGGCGACGATTCCAGCAGGCGAGGTGTTGGTCGGCAACCGAAAACTGCTGAGAGATCACGATATCGACCCCTCGCCGGTCGACACAACGATGGAACGACTGGAGCGAGAGGGCAAAACCGCCATGCTGGTCGCACTGGACGGCGAACTGCTGGGAGTTGTCGCCAACGCCGATACGGTCCGCGAGAGCGCGAAACAGACGGTCGGCCAGCTGCAGGCCCGCGGCTACGAGGTGATGATGTTGACCGGCGACAACGAACGCACCGGTCGGGCGGTCGGCGCGCAGCTCGGTATTCCCGACGAAAACGTCCACGCCGAGGTACTTCCGGAGGACAAAGCCGACGCCGTCGACGAGATTCAGGCCGACGGCTCCCGAGCAATCATGGTCGGCGATGGCGTCAACGACGCGCCCGCGCTAACGACTGCCCACGTCGGCGTCGCCATCGGCTCGGGGACGGATGTGGCAATCGAGAGCAGCGATATCACCCTGATGCGGGACGATCCGGTCGACGTGCTCAAAGCAATGCGAATCGCGGATGCGACGATCTCGAAAGTTCGACAGAACCTGTTTTGGGCGTTTGCCTACAACGCGACGCTGCTGCCGATTGCGTCGATTGGGCTGCTCAACCCCGCGCTCGCTGGGATCGCCATGGCAGCCTCAAGCGTCTCGGTGGTCTCAAACAGCCTGGCGTTCATGCGCTGGGACCCACACGATGAGTATGTCTTTTTGCCGTTTCGGCCATTTGTGTGGGTCTTGCATCGACTTGGCTAGCTAGAGGACGACCACGAACAGCACGAACGCCCCCAGAATCGACAGCGTCAACAGGATTTGGACGACTGACGAAGCCAACACCCCGGCAGCAGTGTACACTGACCGGCGGGCAGCCGTCTCAGTATCAGCGCCGTTTTTCAGCTCAAGCAGGAAGATACTGCCAACGATACCGACAATAATCCCGATTGGACCGAGCACGAACAGCAACAGTAGCCCACCAATCGTCGACGCAATTACGACCTGATTCGACGAGCCGCTGGCTTTAGCGGCAATCGGCCCGCCAAAGTACTCGAAGACGGCCGCCAGTAGTGCGGTCAGCGTCAGCACCGTGATGACGATGGGGCCAACTGGCTCGCTACCGAACAGCACATACGTCCAGACGCCCGCCAGCGAGACGAGCCCTGAGGGAACCAGCGGCACCACGCTGCCGACGACACCGACAACCAGCAGCGCGACAGCGGCGACCAACACCAGTTCAACCATACTGTTTTCTCGGCGCTCGGCCAAATAAGTGCCACGTCGACCGGCGGATGTTTTTATATTATCGGGCACCAGCAATGGCGTGGTTCGTATGCCTGCCGTCGACCGTCGATTGGCCGTCTCTCTCATCAGCGTTCTGGCACTCGCGGCTGTCCTCCCCGCAGTGGCTGGCGCGACGCCAGTCGACGACCACACACAGCCAGCTTCCACAGTCGCCACTGCCACCGAAGGCGGCCAGATTATCGAGCTGTATCCGAACCCCACAACCGACCAGAATCACGGCGAGTACGTACTTGTCGACATCACCGAACCGGGCGAGTGGACGCTCACCGACGGCCACCATACAGCTGACCTCCCCGAAGGCCAGACAGGCGAGTTCGCTATTTCTCGTCATCCCGACAAAACAGCTGCCCACACTGACGTGAGTATTGTCGAAACCGAGAGCCATCTCCGGTTGGCCGTCTCCGGCGACCGTCTCGAACTCAAGCGAGACGGCCACACTGTCGACCGCGTCAGCTACGAGCAGGCTCCCGAAAGCCACCGCTGGCACCACGACCGCGAACCCAACTGGCAGCCCGATGGGTTCGAACCGCGCGAGGCAAAAACGGTCGACGACAAACCCATCGAGGCGTTTGTGCTCCCCGACGAAAGCGACGCCCCACTCGATGCCATCGAAGACGCCGACAACCGACTGTATCTGGCTGCCTACACACTTGAATCCGAGCGCGTCGTCAGAGAACTGATCGACGCCCACGAGCGCGACGTCGACGTAGTCGTGCTCGTCGAAGGCGGACCGGTTGGGGGGATGTCGACCCGACAGGCCGACCGACTCGACGAACTCGCCGACGCAGGTGTCGATGTCCAGGTGATGACCGGCGATCGGACCCGGTTTCGCTACCACCACGCCAAATACGCTGTCGTCGACGACCGGGCGGTCGTGCTCACTGAAAACTGGAAGCCTTCGGGCACTGGCGGCGCAGCCAACCGTGGGTGGGGACTGACCGTCGACTCGCCGAAGACCGCCGCCGAGCTGGCAGCCGTCTTCGACCACGACGCTACCTGGGCCGACACAGCTGACTGGACTGACGCCCGCGAAGGGATTGACACATACGATCAGGAGGTCGCTACTGGTGAGTTCTCCCAACAGCACCCACCGAAGACGACGACCGTCGACGAGCTAACGATTCTGACCGCCCCCGACAACGCTGTTGATGAGTTGGTCAACGAAATCGACGCAGCTGACAGCCGACTGCTGGTTGTCCAACCCAGAATCAGCGACACAGACTTTCGACTGCTTCGGGCAGCCATTCGGGCTGCCGACCGCGGTGTCGAAGTCCGGATGCTGCTGGGCAGTCAGTGGTACGACGAAGCCGACAACGAACAGTTGGCAAACGAACTTCGAGAGCGTGCCGAGGCCACAGACTCACCGCTGGAAGTTCGACTCGCCGACGACACTGACCGATTCGAGAAGATCCACGCCAAAGGAATCGTTGTCGACGAGACGGCGGTTGTCGGCAGTTTGAACTGGAACAACAACTCTGCAAAAAACAACCGCGAAGTAGCACTCGCCGTCGACGATCCGGCAGTCGCCGACTACTACGCCGAGGTGTTCGACCACGACTGGGAGGGTGGCGACACCCACGATGACGAGATTCCTGTCGGCGTTGTCGTCGTCAGCGTCGGTGTTGCTGGCGGTGCGGTGTTGCTACTGAAGCGTCGACTCGAGTTCGCCGACAGCGTGTGAATACAGCAGACGAAAGCGAGTTATTCGAGTGGAGCCGCCGTCGACAGTGCCTCGTCAAGATCGGCTTCGGCCATCTTTTCGACCAACAGATCGATTACTGATTCTCTGCGGCCTTTGACGAACTTGATCGAACCCACGACGAGGTGGCCGCCACCGGAAACACCGGCACCGGGGAGTTCCTCGTTGAGTTCGGTGACCATCCGTGGAATATCGAGCCGGACGCCGTCCGAGCGGAGGACAGCGAAATCAGGGCCGTAGCCGATGGTAATGACGGGTTCGCCTGTTTCTTTGACCTTGCGGTCGTGCAGATTACCAGTAGTTTTGCCCGGTGCAGGGTAGGTAAATCGGTGGGCGAAGTTATCGAGGTCGACACGGTACAGATGTGCCTCCGAGTCAAGCCGTTCGTGTTCGACGTGGGGTTCGACCGCCGAAAGTTGGCGGTCGATGTCGCGTTCGGCCCGCTCCGAAAGGAACTCGATGAGCTGCGTGTGTCGTGTGGGATCATCACAGTTGACATCGAGCACATCAGTGACCATTGTTTTGCCTTCGCTGTAGCGGAGCCAGTGAGCAGCGTAATCGAGTGCCTCGCCAATGTCTTCGAGATGGCTGCGGTCGTAGCCTGCCTGGTCGGCGAGATCGACGTACTGGCTCATGGCGTCGGCTTTCGAGCGATCCGAGAGGCCCGCAACTGCAGGGACGTGTTCGAGATCCTCGGAAATCGATGGATCGATTAGCCGGGCGAGTTCGACACACATCATCCCGGTCGTAATTCGGTAGTCTTCGCCGTACAGATACGGGTTGACGTGAGCATCGAGCAGCGGTTCGACCGCTTCGGGGTCGGGATGGTGGTGGTCAATAACGGCGATGGGGATGTCGTAGTGGGCGAGATTCTGGTAGGCCGGCACGTCCTCTTCGGTCGACCCATTGTCGAGCATGAGGAGGAAGGGGAGTTTCTGGCCGTGTCGTTTCTGGCCTTCGAGGGCGAAGTTCAGGTCCCGAGTCACGTCCTCCATTTCGTAGTACGGTGCCTTGCTGGGGAGTCGCTTGAACAGGTGCCGCGGCGCTTCGGGGTCGCCGTGGACATCGGCGATCAGGGTTTCGAGCGCGAGTTGGACGGGGGCGGCCGCACACATCCCGTCGCCGTCGGCGTGGTGTCGGACGCGGATTGGTCGACCCTCCAGAACAGTCTCCCGAAGCAGTCGGGCGACGCCTTTTAGCTCCTCAAAGATGGGTTCGAAAGCAGGCCACTCGATGAGTGGCTTGATGTCGGCTGGCGCGGCTCGCTCGTCGAGTGCAGCCTGAAGTGACTCACGGGCCTCGCCTGCGGTCTCGCCGTCGAGAACAGCAAGGGAGTCGACTTCGATCTGCTTGGCGTCTTGATGAGACTCGACGCGCCCGCTCACGCGGACGATGTCGTCGATTTCGGCGTCAGGATACGCCCGAACGCCGGCCTCTTCGAACGCTGCCGCACTGATAATGGCTGTGCCGTCGTTGATGTGGAAGATCGTCGGCCCGCCGGTTTGTTTGATCTGGACAATCGAGCCTTCGATAGTGGCTTCAGAGCCGGTTTCGAGTGCTTCGATCTGGGTGATGTCGGGTTCGTGGTCGACGATATCAGTCCGGTAGTCGTCGATCTCAGGAACATCAAAAGCGATATCACCATTTTCTTTCAGCTCTTCGAGCTCGACGATGATTCGGTCGCCAACGCTGTAGTTGTGTTCGAGATTCGATTCGTGGACCAGGCCGGAAACGGAGTCAGAAATGTCGACGAACACGCCGTAGGCAACAACACCGTTGACTACAGCATGATAGCTGGCACCCTCAGTAACGTCAGTCAGTGTGCAGTCGGGTGCGAGATCGTAAACGACGGGACGCGAATCATCCCGCTCGCCGGACTCCCCGGCGGTATCGTCGGTCATACTCGCCCTTTGGGGGACCGACGTGTTAAGCTTGTTATCTTCGATTGGCCACGGTCGATGGCGAGCCGAGGCTCTCCGACTGGTCGACCTTTCGGAACGCGTATATGGTCGCCGACCCGAAATTCGACAATGCGGCTCTTCAGATCGAGCGAGATTCTCGGCATCGCCCGCGAGACCCTGGAGTTCGCCCTCGAAGCCTCCGAAGAGACTCACCCAAACGAGTATATGGGGTTTCTCCGGGCCGAAGATGCCCGAAAGCTCGGCCTCGATAAAAAGGGACAGGTGATCACAGACGTGCTCGTGATTCCGGGTACCGAATCGAATCCGATGAGCGCGACCGTCCAGTCGAACATGATTCCAAACGATGTGAAATCTGTTGGCTCGGTTCACTCCCACCCCAACGGTGTACTCCGGCCCAGCGACGCCGATCTGGCGACATTTTATAAAGGAAACGTCCACATCATCATCGGCGCGCCCTACGAGTGGGGCGACTGGCGCGTGTTCGACAGCAACGGCAAGCCACGCTCGCTTGACGTGTTGGATGTCCCGCTCCCCGAAGAGCAGTTTTTTGATTTCACCCAAAAAGACATCGACGAAGAGCTATGAGCGAGCCAACGCGCGTGGTCGCCCAGGGGACGTTCGATATTCTGCATCCGGGCCATGTCCACTACTTGGAGAACGCCGCAACGTACGGCGACGAGCTCCATGTGATCGTCGCCCGCAGTGACAACGTCACCCACAAGGCCCCGCCAATCCTCTCGGACCACCAGCGTCTGGAGATGGTCGACGCTCTCGGCGTCGTCGACGACGCCCACCTGGGTGACCCCGAAGACATCTTTGTGCCTATCGAAGCAATCGATCCCGACGTAATCGTCCTGGGCTACGACCAACACCACGACGCCGACGGCATTGCGGCAGCACTCGACGACCGCGGCATTACGTGTCGAATCGAACGCGCTACTCCACGGGAGGCCCATCCCGACGAGGTGCTTTCGACCGGCGATATCGTCGACCGCATTCTCGACGAACGCGGCTGAGTCGACGAACGCGTTGCCGTCGAACGGTGGGATTTTGCAGGTCGGGACGAACCTGGACGTATGTCGAGACTCTCATTCGATTCGTTCGTGCTTGCGGCTGCAACTGACGATCTCTCAACAGAGCCGGCGGCTCGAGACCATGCAGATGCTGTCGAGTTCCGGCTGGATCTCGCTGACGAGCCACTGGCCCAACTCGCGGAGTACGACGGTGAGCTTCCGCTCATCGTCACCAACCGCGCCGACTGGGAAGGCGGCGAGGCCGTCGACGAAGCCACCCGGTTTTCGGCACTCGAGACGGCCATCGAGCACGAGTCGGTCGCCGCCGTCGACATCGAATGCGGCGCGCTGGATGGCTCAATCGAGGCGGCTGACACCGACCGCGCCCGCGATCTTCGAGAGGCCGCCAGCGAGGCGGGCGTCAGTGTGATCGCTTCACTGCACGATTTCGAGTCGACGCCCACTGTAGAGGCGATGGTCGACCAGCTTGAGACTGCCGCCGCCGAAGGCGACGTTGGCAAACTCGCCGTCACGGCCCACGAACAGGCTGACGCGTTGGCCGTGCTGACTGCGACCCACCAGGCAGTCCAAGCGGGCCAGACTGTCGCCACGATGGCGATGGGTGCCGCAGGCCAACACACCCGTGCGGTCGCACCCGTCTATGGCTCGGCGATTGGCTACGCGCCGGTCGACCCCGCAGGGGCGACCGCACCTGGTCAGTACACCCTCGAAACGCTGCGTGAGTTGGTCGCAAAACTCCAGTAGGCGTCGACGACGAAAAACAGTTCCACAACGACTACGATGACGACGAAGTCGACGACTCAGGGTCAGTTCGCAGTTCACCGATGTCGTCTGGCGGCTCGCGGTCGTCGCTTACAGCCGCCGCAAGCAGTGCTGCAAGCAGCAACACGGCCGCTTCGTGGCGATCACGGCGGGCCCGAAACGACACTGGCGTCACACCGAGCTCCCGGTAGGCGTCGAAATACGACCGGTCGACGACGCCTTCGTCGACGACCCGCTCGGAGAGCAACACCAAAAGCGCATGCAGGTGGACGAGCTCGGTCTTTTTCACAGTGTGCTAGTGGCTCTCTGCGTACCTAAACCCTCGGTGGTCAAAGATCCCTACTAGCTCGGTAGGAGTTTTCTGCGTGTTGAAAACAGCAGTTGCGAAAAAAGACAGTCGACTGTGGAAGAACGTATCACACCACCGATCCGACTCAGTCGGCCGGCTGTGTTGAGCCAGTTGTGGTACGGCTCTCGCGGAGATACCCTTGGAGATACGCCCCAACAAACATGCCGGCGACCCCATACAAAATGACGATGTTGCCAATCCCGAGGCTGGCGTAGGCCGCACCCGGACAGATGCCTGAGAGCCCCCAGCCAACGCCGAAGATGCCGCCACCGACGGCCACATCTCTGTCCATCGATTTGAGTCGACGGGTGTAGCGTCGACCCGAAAGCGGTGCGGTGAGATCCGAACTGCTTGCGGTCCAAAACACGACACTGACGACGGCGGCGGCCCCACCCATCACGAAGACAAGCCCCAGATCCGAAAACTGCAAAAACGCCAAGACAATTTCTGGCCGCGCCATCTGCGAGACTGCAAGGCCGATCCCGAACACAAAGCCGCCAACAAACACCAACGGGAGAAACCACGGGCTGGAATCGTGGTCTTCGGACGCGTCAGTCTGTGCTGTGGTGCTCATGGCCGAACCCCCAGTGCAAAGATGAGCTGGGCGACGCCGATGGCCACCAACATGAACAGTGCGACGTTCAAAATCGACGTTTTTGAGCCCGAACCGATCCCACAGACGCCGTGTCCCGACGTACAGCCCTTGCCAAGTCGGGTGCCAATCCCGATCAGAATCCCGCCGACAAAGAGCCGCGAAGGCTGGACGTCGGTGGTCCAGCCGAACTCGCCGGTCGCCAGTGAGTAGGCTGCGGCCCCCGAGACAATTCCGAGCGTAAAGACCACTCGCCAGTCACGCGACGCGATGAATTTGGGTTGTTGGAACCGCGAGAGCTTCGAGGCGTACGACAGCGTCGACTCCAAAAACGTACTCGCGCCGGCATGGATTCCGGTTCCAAGATAGATAATGGCAGTTCCAACTCCAATGAGGATCCCACCGATCAGATAGTGGCTGATTCCGTTGGGAAACAAGGTGTCGATCAAAAGCGGTGTCAGTGTCATACTGGTGTGTGAGTCATCGTGCGGTGAATAGGTTGTTGCTCGGGCGGCTGTTGCCGCTCTCGGCGACAGTTGTGGCCCTCCAGTGTAATTATATACATGAAACAGCTTGTATACAACAATGAAGATTCAGGGCTCGACACAACGGATCGCCGAGTCGGCACTCCGGCAGGCGATAACCGACCCTGAGAGCTTCGAGTCGGGGCAGATCCAGCAGTTCGTCCGGTTTTTCCAGCACGGCGACAAAACAGTCCGGCTGACTGCGTCGTGGGCAGTTGGCCTCATTGTTTCGGAGAACCCTGAGGCTGTTTCTACTTCGATTAAGCCGCTGGCGTCACTGCTTGAATCGGAGCCGAAATCCAGTCACAGCGACATTATCCGGGCGTTGGGCTACATCGAAACAGTCCATCCGAAACGCGTCAGAGAGGCTATCGAAGAGCTGAATCTATCGGGCGACGCCCACAAACAGGTCATCTCGGCGGTCGACAGCTACGAACCTTCTGGCGAAGGGAAGGTGAATATGACTGCAGGTCCTGCCACCGAGTACGAAGGACTCGGTGCGGTCGCTCCCGAAACAAACACGACCAAACGTCGGTCGACCGAACAACAACAGCCGAATCGGCCCCCCACTGATCCCCCGCCGACACCGCCGCCAATTGACGCCAGACGTGGGGAGTTCGAGCCTGTCACATCGAAAGGAACTGGCAGCCACGTCGAACTCTGGCAGGTCACCTACGAGACGGGAGCCGGCTCCCACACCGCGCTGCTCAAACAGCTACGACACTCGGCTCCGCCGGCGTTTGACACCGAGTTCACCGAGACGCTCACTAACTGGCAGGCAGTCGACGACCACGACGCAATCGTTCCCGTTGTTGCCCATGGGACGATTCCGAAACCCTGGTTTGTCGTCGAATATCAGGAAGGCCAGCGGCTCAGCGAGCGGCTTGGGTCGGTTGGGATTCGTGAAGCACGCTGGATTATCGACCGAGTGGTCGACGCCGTCGTCGCTGCACACGGTGCGGGCGTGCTTCACGGCGGGCTTACGCCTCGGCATGTTATTTTCACTCGGACATACGAAAAAAACGCCTGGGAGTATCCCAAACTCAGCAACTGGGGGATTCCGCCGCTTTTGTGCCAGCTTACTGCACTGCCGATGGGAGTTCCACCACGGTATGCTGCACCCGAACAGATCAAACGCGAGCAGTTTGGTGGCGTTGATTCGTCGACGGACATCTACCATCTCGGATTGCTGATTTACGAGTTGCTTGCGGGCAGACTCCCGTTCGAAGGCCAACCAGGGGTAGTACTTCGGAAAGCAGTCACCGAAGAGCCGCCACCGCCCAGCTACTACAACAGCAATATTCCCGACTCGCTTGATGTTGTCATCCGCAAAGCGCTGCGAAAATCCAAACTCTACCGGTACAACACAGTCCAAGACTTTCAGGTAGAGCTTCGAGAGGCCATCGGCGGAGGCCCCTCATGAGCTCCGTGTTGGCAGACCCGACTGGAACAGTCATTGTCACCCGGATTACGACGTATCTACTGTTGTTTGTCACTTCGATCTCCTTGAGCTACTATACGCTCCAAAACGCTACCCAACGAACGCTTGATTCCGAGATGTGGGATTACGTTATTCTCGCCGGCGTTGCCGGCTCGCTGTATGCGATCACCGCGAGTGCCGAAACAGTTGCGGCCTCCGAAGCGTTTGCGGCCAACGCGGCGTTCATTGGGGGGCTTCGCCGCATCTGCCAGCTGTTCGTTATTATCTTTCTCGCCTTGGCGATGCGCGAACTCTACTATGAGTCGCCACAACACACCGACGAGTTGATCGCACAGTTGCCAATCGAGAACATCCGCTACATCGAAGCGGCGTTTCTGACAGTCATCTTTCTGCAGTTTTTCGTGATTGTCACGATTGGATTCGTCGACATCGCACGAACCGTCCAGTTGGCCGGCAGCATCGCATTCATGCTGTATGGGATCTCGTTTGCCGGCAAAATCAAGCGTGCAGCGATGGCAAGCCGAACCGTGTTAGGAACGATGTTGAGCTACATCATCGCCATCCTA
>LKMJ01004366.1_pt1 | contig 13292 bp, 13 predicted proteins | sample 643391 | NCBI WGS metagenome assembly LKMJ01 (sample SAMN04112250, study PRJNA286221) | soda lake metagenome | biome: soda lake; feature: Kulunda Steppe; material: water; isolation source: sample PL-Br10 brine of Picturesque Lake | place: Russia: Kulunda steppe | collected 2010-07
CCCTCGGCCACGTCCTCCAACCGCTCGGGGGTTGAGGTGAACCTGTCGAGTATCTGCTCTGCTGTAATACCACCGGAGCGCCGAGTGGTCCCGTCCCGGCTTTGTCTATCTCCTCGTCCCATACCTCACCTATCCGCCCGAGTTGTTAAAGGGCTATCCCCACACGGTCACTTCTCTTGGAGCGTGTCTACCTCAAACGGGATGTCCCCCGTCGAAGAAACGTTCCCAAGCACCAACGCAACATCGGTATCGTGCAACCGCTTTAACACCTCCCGCGTCGTCGCCACCTGTCTAACGCCTTGCCCCTGTCCGTCGCGGTTGTTGTTGGCGTAGGCCAACTGATAGCCACCGGGATCGTCAGTAGACGATACAATCTCACCGTCAGCATCAGGCATCTCTGACACGTCAGTCGTGAACTGCACCGCATTTGAGAGTCGGTCCAACTCTGGTGGGTTAGTCCACCCGCTCGCGTCAGTTAGCGAGTCGTCAATGGCAACGGCGTTGAATTGCACGCGGGACGGGTCTGCGTCGAGGGGGAAAATACCGAACAGGTCCGTTGTTACGAGGAACGCCTCTGGTCGAACCCGGAGGGCGGCCACGGGATGCCATTCGCCCGATACCGTCGCCTCCGCCCCAACCCGGAACGTCTTGGTGCGGTTCTTCGGCTCGGTGGTTCCAAGCGTCCGGAACCCCATTGAACCGACCTCGACCTCCAGATCGTCTCCCGCACCAGCGACCACCTTTATCGTAACACGCCCATTCCCCGCACGAGGGCCACGCTCTCGCTCGGTTACGACGGTGTTGAGGGGGTTTCGTTGTTGCTCGTTGTCGGCACCAAAATACTCCTCGAAACGCTTTCGTCCGACGTTGTACCAGTTGAATCGGTTGTCGGTGATCTTCCACGTCGTCGGTGGTTCAATTGATCGAGTGACTTCGCGGGTGGCGATCTCCTCCCCGTCGCGTGTTATGAACGTCTCTACCCCATCTGAGGTGTATGTGACTCCATGTGCGTCCTCTCCAAACTCTCCGGGTGGGGAAGCGTCGTAGGTGACTTGGACCATCTCGTCTCCTTCCAGTTCGCGGTTGGTTTCCCACGCGAGGGAGGAGTCGGACTCGTACAGGACTACGTACCGGAAACGATCTGCGCTTTGGAAGACTAACTCGTCGTCCGGTTCGGGTGAGAGTGTGAACGTGTCTCCGGTATCGTCTATATGGTCTGTCGATCCGGTGTCGATGAAGTCTTCATCGAACATCAGAAAATCGCGTTCACCGTTCCGGTAAAATCGGTAGTTCTCAGGGTCGTAGCGGTAGTGTGACGCGAGGTCTCCCCGGTTGCGGGTGCCATCCGCTATGAGGGTGCCGAATATGTCTCTCGACCGTTCTATCTGCCGTCTAAACCGACCCACAGCACGAGATACTGATTGCACCATGCGCTACTGACGGGACGGGTCGGTGAAAAAGATACCCTCGCGATCAGTTCCCACGGAGCGACTTCCGTTCCGTGAGGACGGTCAGGTCGGCGTCGGGGGGTGAGATGTCTTCGGGTCGGAGATCGTATGCCCATCCGGTGTATTTGATGGAGAACTCCACGGCGTCCCCGCTGTCGTTCTCGATGTCGAAGAACAGGTCTTCGTCCTCCCATTGCCACAACTCGGTCTGCTGTGCGGCATCCCCGTACAGGGCGGTGTCAGCGTCGTAGAACCCTCGGCGGTTCTTGAGGTTGAACCGGGGTGACTCCTCACCGCCTTGGTTCACGAACACCCTGACCCCTTCTGGGATCGGCGGGTCTTCGTCACCAACGTCGATGAATCGGAACTGTGCGAGAACGCCGGTCTGTGCGTACAGGCCCCGGATCTCGATGTCCTCCTCAGTCTCACCGTCAGCCACTTCAAACGTCTGTGTTTCGACGGTGGGGATGGCTTCGAGGGTGTTGACGTAGAAGGTTTCGTCAGACGGCTGGAGTGCAACGGTCGCGTCTACGGTTAGGGCCGGTTCGAGGTCGTTGAAGTACGGTCGCCGGACTGGATCGTGACTTCCCATGCACCGCTATTGTGGGCGATGTGTGATAAAAGGTTCCGCTGCGGTTGGAGTGCGGTTCTACGTGCGCGAGCCGACGCGGCGGCCGGTCTTCTCGGCGGTGATTCCAAGGAGCTTGAGTTTGATGGGTTCGTCTCCAGCGTCCGTGACGGCCTCCTCGAAGTCGTCGTTGACGACGATGCTGATGGTTCCGTTGTCCTGCGGGTCGTACCCGATAACAGAGCGGAGCGTCTTCTGACGGTCAACTGCCGTGTCTCCCGTCTCGTCCAGACCCGTGACCTTCGCCCGCTCGAAGATCTGTCCGTCAGATCCGCGGAAGTTGACCTGCTCGACAAACTCCATACCCTCGACGGCCTCGAAACCGTAGATCATGTGGACACGGCGCTCAGAGTTTCCGGTGTCCGAGTCGATCTCAATTACCTCGTATTCGCCTGCTTCGTCGGCGTCGGGGGTGAGGTCCCATCCCGCGGCAAACTCCTCGGCGAGGAGGTCTTCGCCCTCGTCAAAGTCCAGTTCGGGGATGATGTCGCGGACGATCGGGTTCGAGATGTCGCCCGATGCTGACTCTTTGGCTTTTTCGACCGCTGCCGATTCTCGGAGTTGAATCAGCCGCGGGGTCACATAGTCGTTGGTTCCTGCTTCGTCTACCATAGCGTATTCCCCTCTGGTCGGGAGTTACTTAATGGCTGTGTGGCAGGCGTCCCATATGGGACTGTTGGGTGGTGGATGGGGCTTAAGCTGGTGGGATTGTTACTGGGTGTATGAACACGCCGGTTGAGATAATCCCCGACCCATCGGCTCTGGGACTTGCTGAAAGCATGGTCGCCCGCGACGACATTATGCGGGACATCATTGAGGAGACTATCGAGTCCGCCGAGAGTGGAAGCATCAAAGAGGCGGGGCGGACAAAGTGTCCAGATAAGGGGTCGGTCAAAGGGCCGCTTGAGCGGTTTCCACGGGCTATTGACCTTGCCTCCTGTCCGTGGGAGCGGGGAGGTGCTTGGCATACGCACGTTACGCCCGACGAGATACGCGATCCGGTCAACTCCCTACCAGATATGGCAAACGTTGTCTACGGTCTCTTGGACGTGAGCGTAGTGGCCGGCTCGCACAGCGCCGACGTGGTTGTTGCCGGAGAAGACCATGAGGCTATGGTAGACGCCTTTGAGAACTCGATTGGGATGTCGTTTGACGACACCACCGAGTTGACCAACGCAATTGACGACGGCCGCCTCGACCCGGCCCCGGCGCGAGAGCGGGCGCGGGAGGCTCTGTCGCCGCTGGTGTTTGTTCACGAAACTGGCTACGACGAGTTTCAAACGCGCATAGACGACCTTGGCTGGGAGGATTGGGCACACCCCTACGGCTCAGGCGGGAAAGAAGCATACTCCGGGAACGCTCACGCGCCCAAGCCGTTTGGTGACGAATCTATCCTCCAAGCAGCCAACGGGAACGGTGCCATGTTCACCCGCGAGGAGGTCGCCTCTATTGCCTTCTCAACAGCGGTCGGTACCGTCGTTGGGGGGATTGTAGATAGAATACTGTTTGACTAACTACTCTCCACCAGCCCACGATGGGACTTCAACGCCAATGTACCGAGCGTAGCGTGTCGTAGTGTCGGGCGATCGGTGCCGAGCGCGTCGGTAAACGTCTCCAAACGAGACACCCGCTTGGAGCATATGGAGGATAGGTGTGTGCCGACCCCACGAGTGGCTGCCCTCGGGGACGTGCTTGCGCCCAACGTGTGACGCCCACGAACTCTTGTTCCAAGAGTTGTCATAGGTATTCTTGAACAATGGTCCAGAAATGGCCCCACTTTTGTCAATGTACTCGGACAGAAGTTCAACCGTGTCGTCCGATAGAACGATTGTACTGTCGCGTGAGCCCTTTGTCGCATGGACGTAGATGGTCTGTTCGTCTAAGTTGATGTCACCACGCTCCACCTGAACAAGCTCAGACGCCCGCAGGACGGCATCGTAGCTCAACGCGAGTGCTGCGGCACACCCGTCGCAAGAACACGCTGTGTCGGACTGCTGGATGGTCTCTCGGACCCGCTCGCGTGAGAGGTACGTTGGAGTAAACTCGTCCGGACCCCCGCGCACAATGTCGTTGGGCTGTTCGGGGATGTCAACATTATACCGGCGACGTAGCCACATCTTAATCGCGGACATTGCTTGAACACGCGCAGAATAGGAATAGGAGTCAGGAGCAGGCCGACCGCCCTTGTTTACCCACAAATACGTTGATACGAGCGGATCGTCCAGCATTGTGTCGAAGTCTTCCATATCACGGAGCGACGGTTCCTCACCATCAAACCACATCTCGAACCTCCTGATCCACAATTCATACGCGGTGTAGGTATCCTCCGAGATCGCACGTCCCAGAACCCGATCTTCAAACCGTTCCAACTCCGCCTCCAGCCCATTAGGGTGTCTGCTCATAGCTCCAATCGCACCGCTACTTCTATAACATTGGCGGTTGTAGAGCCTCATGCGATGCCCGAAGGCAAACTTGAGTCCGTGTCAGACATGGACCATCGAGATATGACCAAAGAACAGGCCCTCCAAGAGATTGGACGTATTGTGGGATTTAGGGGCTTCTCTCGAACACAACTGCGGAAAAAGGACCTCAATTCAATCTACTGGTACCTGACTGGTTCGACTGTCGCACGGTGGCAGTCGTTTGGCACAGCGCGCTCACCTACCTACATCCTCCTCCGAAAGGCAGTCGCGGACGAGGTTGGTTTTGCTTACAGAGACTCATGGACGAGCAGTCGGCCGTACCGGAGGAACGAGCTACAATCCATCGTCTACTCTCTCAGGAACAGCGAGGACCACCGGCAGCACGCAAATTAAATGAGCGAACAAGCACAGCAGTCGAAGTCGGACAAGGACGACTGGAGAACGCCCGAACGTATAACAACCCCGCTGCGGCTGCTTGAAGACGGGTTTGACATGGACCCGTGCGCGGATCCTGATCGGGAGTTGGCTCGGGTGAACATCTCACCGCCGCAGGACGGGCTATCCGTCCCGTGGGAAGGTATTGTGTTTGTCAACCCACCGTTCTCTGAGAAGACCCGCTGGATGGAGAAGGCGGTCGAGGAGATGGATCGCAATGCGGTCGAGCGAATATACCTTGTGACTCCGGATGCAACCGACGTGAAAAGCCATTGGCACAAGTTCATTGTCCCAAACGCGACGTTCACGACGTTCTTTCGCGGTCGGGTGAAGTATATTGACCCCGATACAGGAGAGGCGGCGGGCAGCCCCTCGTTTGGGACGGCGCTTCACGTTCTGGGGAGTGAACCCCCATCGTCGGTGCTGCGGTGGATGAACAACGAGGGAGACCTCGTTAGGCGACCCTCTGTGTTTCTCTAAAACGGGTGAGTCGAGGGAGGGTGCTGGTCCCTCCAACTACCCGAAGGCGTAGTGTCGAGGTGACATGGAACTCAGGCTCGGCCTACCACACCGCAGGGGGGCGGTGCAAGTTGGAGTTTACTGCGGTGGGTAAAAAATCTGACGGGGACCTACGGCGTTGAGGGGAGGTACCGATCGCAGTAGTCGAACTGATCGCGGAAGATAAGTAACCGCTCCGCCGCGCGGGTGCAAGCGACGTACCAGACCCGGCTCTCGGCCCTCTCGTTTGCTCTGCCTGCTCTGATACCTCTCTGTACCGCTGGAGTGATACCGTCGTACAACGCTACCGTGTCCGCCTCCTTCCCCTTTGATGCGTGGATGGTAAGCACATCAGGGACAGGAGCGGTCTCGATCGTCTCGAACGGCCCGTCGTAGCGGCGCAGGGCGGCTTGTAGCGTTGGCTTGGGGTCGTATGACAGGAGAGAATCAACTGAATCGGGCCCGCGGTTCATCGTCCCCCAGAAGGACGGCTCCACGCGGGGGAGGAGGTCGTCTCCGGTGACGCTGCTGGTTGCTTTGGTGTATGAGATCAGCGACTTCTTTGTATCCGAAATATGCTCGGCTGGAGTGTACTGGATTAGATCCCTCGCTTCCCCGGTGGTTAGCTCCATGTTCGCCGGTAGGCGCACCTCAGCGGTCTCATGGTCATTGTCCGAGTACCGACCGAACCCTGTCTGCCCGGTCTGTGGGTTCACGTTGTCCGCAGGCTCTACGCCTTTCATCTTCTGGAGAGCATTGAACAGGTTACAGAGCGTCGTGGCGTTATTCCAGCCACCGATCCCGTCTTGGGACCGGAATATCACACCGTGAGACTTTAGGTCCTCTCCGATGGTCCAAAGCTGACTCTGTGTACGTGCGAGGTACATCGTTGACTCCCCGCCATATACTTCTACCACTCTATGTGGTGGGCCGGAAACCGCTTGTACCTCTCCGCCATCCCCATCTGGGGTGACATCGGGCGTCTCGTGTTGTATGACCTCTCTTGCGTACCTCCACACCTCCGCCGGAACGCGGTATGTGCGGTCAAGAACGACCTCGGGGAGGTCGAGGGCGGTGAACAGCGACGGATCTGCCCCTTTGTACGTGTAGATGCTCTGGAGCGGGTCTCCTCCAACGATAACGGTGTCGAACGAGTCCATCCACCGTTCACAGATAGACGACATGATCGGCGTCATATCGTGGTACTCGTCCACAATGAGGATGTCCCCCGCTGGTGTGAGACCGCCCATATCAACGTCTCTGAGCATCCCAGCAAAGTCTTGTAACCGCTCCCCATCGTCTCCGCCGTCGCGCTTATACTCCTCCCACTCCTCGTGGAAGTCCTCAAATGACGGTGGCATGGGAGCTTTTTGACGGATTGCGTCGTAGTTAGGTGCCTGTGAAAAGTCCGGTGTTAGGTTCTCGACACACCAGTCATACGCATCGAAAAGGAGTGAGCCGATCGCGTCGTCCTGACCCGGTGCGTCGTCCCAGTCGTCACCACGACCGTCGTACCGGGCGCGGTAGGTGGACATCATAAAGTCCCTTCGATGGCTGTTCTGTACCACCTCCGAGTCGGGGGTGATACGGTTGCACACCCCGTGAATGGTCCCAAAGTGTCGTGTATCATGCTTCCAAGGCTTCTCGGACTCCTCTGAGGAGATATACCCTTGGTCGTGCAGACGCCGTAGGAACTCTGCTGCCATCTCTTTTCTGTACGTCACGAACGTCACGTCCCGGACGGTGTAGCCATCGTCCAGCAGCCCCGTGAGGCGTTCAAGCAACTGGGTCGTCTTCCCGGTCCCGGGAGGTCCGTTGAGCTTCACGGACGAGTCAGCCGGGTGCTGCTCGCCTACCATGTCGTAGGCGCTCATAGCTCTCTCACCTCATCGTCCCCATCCTCGTCTCTGTCGTCGGCGTCTTCGCCGTCATAATCCTCCGGAACACCCTTCGGATCTGGGATACTGTACCCGTTTGACTGGATGATCTCGGGGTCAAAGAACCAGAATCGGTACTGGTTGCCGTCAATGCTCCTCGGCTCCGTGTCGTGGAGTTTGATCGGGTCGAGATACCGGCCAGCGGCCGCCATGTTGATGTCGATGTTTTCCACCCACTCCTTCACGGTATCTGTGTGAACCATGATGGCACCCTCGTCCAACGCGACGTTGCTCCACCCCGCGACCTTTAGGTCGTACCGGCTGCCGACAGCTTGAGCCTCTTGTATCGCCTCTTGTACCCGTTCGCGCGTACGTCCCTCCTTTGTGAGCGGGTCAACGTCAACCGTCTCTATGCGGTCGCTGCCCAGCCACTCGTTGACCATATCTATGAAGTCCGAGCGTTTGATGTCCGGGAAGTAGTTAAACTTCTGTCCAAATTTGTCGATGAAAGTTGAAGCTGACCCGTAATCTCCAATGGAGGACATCGTTATCTCTGACCCATCGGCGTACACAAAGGTAAACTCAGGGTCGGCGGATCGTGTCTTTCGGATCGTGACGGGCTCTCGCCACCCTTGTTGGTGTTCAAATTCTCTCTCCGCGGTTATCATGTTACGGAGCGTGTCTCTGCGGAGTGGTGTCACTTCAGAGATGGCCGTCACGAGCCGGTCAGCGCGCGGTGTGCCGGCAGAAACCGTATCGAGGATACGCCCGACAACCGCGTCCGAGTCTCCCTTGGTTTCGATGATATGCACCGCTGCCGACCGCGTGGTGAGATCGGAGAAGTCGCCCCCATCAAAAAAGTAGTCACACGGGTCCGTCCCCTCTGGTAGCTGGAGTACATCTGTCTGGACACCTGTGGACATGATGTCCAACGCGAGATTGACAGCGCCACCCATCCCACCTTCGTCTGAGTCGTAGCAGACAATGGCCCGTCCCTCCTCTCTCGCGCGCTCCAGTATCAGGTCGCGCTGGTGGGCTGAGGTGTCCTTTGCTACGGGAGATACCGCAAACAGACTCCCTGCCTCTGAGAGGGCCACAGCGTCCTGTATCCCCTCGGTGATCCACACACCGTCAGAGAGAGACGTTCCGGCCGTCCCCCACTCGTATATGGGCTCCTCAAGTATCGTGGCCTCTCTCGCCGGTTTGAGGTACTTGGCATCCATTGAACTGTTCTCCGTTCGACGGCCTACCCAGAACGACGGGAGACCACGGGGGTTGTACGGGTAGATGATACGCCCATCTCCGTGCTGCCTCCCGTTCTCGCGCATGATGCCAATGTCCTTGAGAGCATCCTCGGAGAGGCGGCGGAGCAGTTCAGCATACGCCTCCCCATCGAGGTAGCCGATCCGTAACTCGTCAATCAGTTCGTCGTCAAACGGCCTGTTATCCCGTATCAGCTTCCGAACCGTCACGTCCCCAACGATCTTGTTCAGGTTGTCGTGGAGGATGTCTACCGCCTCGTCCAGCGCGTATCGGGCCTTCCGTTCGTCGGATATGGTATCCAACTCCACCGCCTCCTCGTATGAGTCGGGACGGTTTCCCATCTCAAACTCCACGCCGGCACGGTCGGCTGCCTCCTCCAACACCTCCACGAAGGCGTCTCCTGACACGGTTGGGTCGTTGCACGTTGCGAGACCCATCTCCATAGCTACCCACGACAACACGTCGCCTCCAGAATCGTGAGAGTAGCAATACCACGAGTCCCCCTCCTCAGTAACGATTAGGTTTCCCGTGTTGCTATCGTCGCTCGTATGACCGTGTTCGGGGTGGGTACATCTCCCCACGCGCCCGGGGCTCGACTCGTCCTTCCAATCCGTTGCCGCCCGACGGATAACGTCTTCCGCGGTTAGGTTCCGCTTAATGTCTTCAATTATGCTCTCGCTCATAGTTTGGCGACAGAAGAATCTACGTAAGGGTTAAGCACTCGCCCCACGAACAGGCGATTGTCAGTCGCGTGGGGGGTGTCTTAACCTCCGCGGTCTTCTGTCTGCCCTTGAGTAACAACCACGATGTAATAATGTTTTTGTTACGGGTATTATGGGCAGATTACGGGCAATTTCAGATTGCCTGTATAGCCGAGAACCGTATAGCACGCGCGTAAGAGGCAAAAATACGAGGGGGGTGGGGAACAGACATACGGGTATACGGGGATTTCCACGCACATTTGAATAGATTGGTCTACCTACCCCCTTCGATTTTTTGCCCTCACGCGCGCGTTAGAGAGAGCCTGCCCGTATCCGCGGCAGATTGATGTGGCATCTGTCCCATTGTGGATGTATGCCTACTGATCCACAGGTGTCGGGGGAGTTTGATCAGGTGAACACGACCCCTGCGTGGGAGGCAACGGGCGGTAGATCCATCCGAGCGCGGCAGGTTCATACGAGGCACATCAAGCTACTGGATAACTTTCAGACGGAGCTTGGTGACGATGTTGGCCGGCGAGAGGCTATCGCTGCGCTGTTGGAGTATTACGATGCCTACCCTGAGCGTGTGCTACGGGAAGTGAAAGGACCGCAGACCAGATAACGGCCTGCGCCATGAGACCGACTCGGGGTTAGTTTCTATCGAAATTGGACCTGTTCGTCCTCGATTCCGCCATCGGTTGCGCGAAACTGGACTTCATCTTCGTCGTCCATGGAGCGCGCACGGGTGCTGCTCCGGGCCGTAGTGCTACGGGCCACAGAGCGCGCACGAGGGCGGGACGAGGCAGCCGGGACGCCAACGTCGGTGGCGAGGACCCCGTTGATCCAGTCGCCTCCGCCGAGGATCAGGCCACCGAGACCAGCGATCCCGAGGATGGCACCTGCGGTGCCGCCGACTTGGACGCCGGCCAGTACGAGTGCGACACCCGCGAGCATTTTGAGGGTCCCCGTGACGAGGAGGCCCTGAAGGTCAGTTGGCGATTCAGAGAACCCCAGAACCGGGGCAATGCGCCCGGCAAGCTGGGTTGCGACGACCCCACCGGCTGCTCCGGCGAGACCGATTGTAGCGATACCTGCGACTTCTCGATCTTCGACCACTCCCTTAAATTCGTCAGCGAGTGCATCGACGGATGGAGTTACCATACAGAGGTGCTTTCGCCTGCGCGATAAATATAGCTTTGGTGAAGCGCCCCCCTTACAGCACGTTTACGAGCCTTCTACCCCGTGTTCGTCCAGCACATCCTCAACGTCGGTTTTCGGGTAGAACTTATCGACCATCTCGCGCAGGTCGTCTCGCTCGTACACCTCTGGGATGATGTGGAGCCCGGCGTACTTGAGCCATGCCGAGGCAAACTCCTTCTGCTGGGTGGAGACTTCATCGGGGACATCCTCGTGGTCGAATATCAGCAGCAGGGCCTCTACCGTCCACGGATCGCGGAGTCTACCCTTGAGTTTCCGCATACCGCTAAGTGGTTTCTCGCGTAGCTCGACTACGACCCCCATGATGTCTGCCGCTGCCTTGTGGAACTTCTCGTTCTGCTCCTCCGCGGACAACGACTCGTAGTGTTGGCGTACCTCTTGTGGGGGTAGATCATCCTCTGACGCCCGCTCGCGGACGGCTTCGAGGTGTGGAACCAACTCCTGCTCGATCCCTGTCTCCAACGCCTCCTCGATCATCTCGTCGTCTAACGAGGAGAGGATCTGTGAGGCTGTCTCACCGTCCATCCCCGCAAGGAGCGACTTAAGCATCCCTCCAGACATGGTTATTCCTCCACCTCCCCGGCATCTGCTGTCTCCTCAAGGTTAACGTCCTCTCCCTTCACGTCCTCCATATCGGCGTCTATCTCCCCCATAGCCTCGGCCCGTAGAGGCGACTCGTCTCCCGGTCCTCTATCCTCCTCGGGTTGTGGATCCGGATCAGGCTCCGACTCTTGGACGACCTGTACCCCCTGCGCTGTCTGTCCTCCCTGCCGTGGTTGCGTGGGTTGAGCCTGTGGCTGTTGCTGGATCTGCTGCTGCCGCTGCTGTTGTGCCCGCCCCGCGGCTTTGGTAATGTTGGTGAGTGCGTCGATCGCTTTTTCGGCCGCTGCGGGGGACAGGGACTCCGCAAGAGCCGTCTTCCATTGCGAGTCGGTCTCAACCTCCTCCTTCTTCGCGCGTGCTTCGAGAACTGCGGGATCCGTTTGCATCTCTATCAGCATCTTGAGCGTGTCCGGATCGTCAATGGTCTCGGATAGCATGGCGATCTCACTCAGCATCGAAGGCTCGCTACTCTCTCCTCCGGCGGTGGGTGTGGGGACCTGCTGTTGCGTATCCTGTTCCTGTATCTGCTGCTGGACGAGCGCAAGCTGCTGTGAAAGCTCGTCCCGGATCTGCTCAACCTTTGCGTCAACTTCGTTCGCACCGCTATTGCCCATTCCCTGAAGCTGCTGGATCTGCTGCTGAATCTCCACCAACTCCTGAATCTGACCCGCTGCGCCCTTTGAATCTTGGATCGGGGGCTCAGGCGTATTCTTTTTCTCGTTGAGGGTATCTTCCAGCAACTCAAGAACCCGCTCTTGGAACGGATCCAGACTCCCGCTTTGTGGTGCCGCCCGGGGGACCTGAGCATCCATCTCCCCCCCTTGCGGGCTGCTCTGGGGTTCTGGTGGGACGATTCCGTTGCCGCCCACCTCACCCGCGGTTGAGGGAGGGTTGGTTGGGGGAGGAGCTATCCCACTTCCCACCTTCCGTCCGGTGGTCTCTCCTCCTCTCGGGGGTGCTGGGGGCTGTATTCCTCCGATGCTCCCTCCGAAGTTATCGTACTCCATCGCGCGTCGGATGTACGAGTTGTCTCCCGTGACTTTGGTGAGGAGTGTAGCCCACCGTTCATCGTACTGGAGATCCCGGTCTTCACGGAGTCGGCTATTGATCGCCTTCTCGTAGTGTCGGTTGATCCTCCCGATCGTCATTCGCTTATTGTTTATCGACAGGTCCGACAGAATGTCGGTCACGTCCGAGGGCGAAAGCTGCCCGTAGTCGTCAAAGAATCGCTTTACGTAAGCGACTTCATCATCCCCGAGCTTGGGGTCTCTGTCCATGATGTCGAGGAGGATGTCGTTCGGAGCCTCGGGCTCTTTCATCAAGTCGTCCGGGATCGGCGGGGCAATGCCGGTACTCTGCCCGCTGGGCTGTCCATCACCACCCGCGGCCGGTCCGGGCGTCTCCGGCTCTGATTCGGGGCTCACCTCTGGTTCTTCGGCCTTCTCCTGTTCCTTCTGCTTCTCCATGTCGCTGATCCGTCGATCTATCCACTTGGAGACCGTGGGGCGGGACCAGTCAACCCTCTCTGCAACTGCCTTCTTGGTCCCATGCTCCTCGTACAGTTCCATGAACTCGTCAACCTCCTCCTCTGTGGGGGGATCGTTATCCACCATACAGGTGAAGGTGTAGGGCCCACGCGTGGTAAGCGTACCGGACGTAAACGGTTTGGTGTTGTCACAACCGTTATCATGGCCTTATCACGGCCGCCGGCACCGTTACCGTACTGCGGTTATGGCCCATGACGATCCGCCGGCACACTCGCGGCTGAGAGATTCCCCCTCCCACCTTCACCGTTCGCAGCGGGTCCGGCGGGGGATCTTTTTCAAAACTTTTCGATCTGAGAGGGGGATCTTCGCCGATACGACCGAAACCATTCGCTCTCGCACAAAGTCGCTTAGATCGTCACACAGGCCGCTTAGAATTGATTTTTATACCCGGTCGGTTTCACGCGCGAGCGTTACGGGTGCGGCCGTCCGGTATGAGTGCCGTCAGATCGGCCGAGATCGGCCGTAGACCGATCTTGATGGGATAGATCGATGATTCTATCTCGCAAAGAGTAAAATACGCTAATAGGCCGAAAACAGGCTTTAGAGGCTTTGAAACGCCGAAAAAAGAAAATAGAAACCTTTAAGTTGTTACGTCCATTCTTTGGAAACACGAAGGAACGAACGAACTCCGACGAACGACGCACGCGATCC
>LKMJ01004367.1_pt1 | contig 13291 bp, 10 predicted proteins | sample 643391 | NCBI WGS metagenome assembly LKMJ01 (sample SAMN04112250, study PRJNA286221) | soda lake metagenome | biome: soda lake; feature: Kulunda Steppe; material: water; isolation source: sample PL-Br10 brine of Picturesque Lake | place: Russia: Kulunda steppe | collected 2010-07
CTTTTAAATACGCTTGCGGGCCTTCGTGACCTCGGCAACACCCTCATCGTCGTCGAGCACGACGAGGAGACGATGCGCCGGGCCGACCACATCATCGACATGGGTCCGGGCCCCGGGAAGCGCGGCGGGGAGGTCGTCGCGCAGGGCGACTTCGACGACATCGTCGCGAGCGAGGAATCGATCACGGCGGACTACCTCGCGGGCCGCGAGGCGATCCCGGTTCCCGACGGGCGTCGTGATCCCGAGGACGCGGGCGAACTCGTCGTTCGTGGCGCCCGCCAGCACAATCTGAAGGACCTCGACGTCGCCATCCCGCTCGGCACGCTCACGACCGTCACCGGCGTCTCGGGCTCCGGAAAATCCACGCTGGTACACGACGTTCTTTATAAAGGAATCGTCAGGGAGATGAACGATAACACGTCCGTCGATCCCGGCGATCACGACGCCATCGAGGGAATGGACGAGATCGAGACCGTCCGGCTCATCGACCAGTCGCCGATCGGCCGGACGCCGCGTTCGAACCCCGCGACCTACACCGACGTCTTCGACCACGTTCGCGAGCTGTTCGCGGAGACCAAACTCTCCAAGCGGCGCGGCTACGAGAAGGGCCGGTTCTCGTTCAACGTGAAGGGGGGCCGTTGTGAGGAGTGTGGCGGGCAGGGCAACGTGAAGATCGAGATGAACTTCCTCTCGGACGTCTACGTTCCCTGCGAGCAGTGTGGCGGGGCCCGGTACAACGACGAGACCCTCGACGTGACGTATAAGGGCGCGACGATCGCCGACGTCCTCGACATGAGCGTCGAGGAGGCGTACGACTTCTTCGAGAGCCACCAGGGGCTCCAACGCCGCCTCAAGCTGTTGAAGGACGTCGGACTGGGCTACATGGAGCTCGGGCAGCCGTCGACGACGCTCTCGGGCGGCGAGGCCCAGCGCGTGAAGCTCGCCGAGGAGCTCGGGAAGCGGGCGACCGGCGACACGCTCTATCTGCTCGATGAGCCCACGACGGGTCTTCATAAAGCGGACGAGCGGAAGCTGATCGACGTGCTCCATCGCCTCGTGGACGGCGGCAACACGGTCGTCGTCATCGAACACGAGCTCGACCTCGTGAAGAACGCCGACCACGTGATCGACCTCGGTCCCGAGGGCGGCGACGGCGGCGGCGAGGTCGTCGCCAGCGGCACCCCGGAGGCGGTCGCCACAGACGACGACTCACACACGGGTCGGTACCTTCGGGATCTGTTGCCGGACGTCGACGTCGAAGGGCCGCGTAGCGACCGCCGGAAGCCGGCGAAGGCGGCGAGCGACGACTGATCGCTCGGCTCATGCGGGCGGCAGCGTTCCGGTCGTCAGACGACCGAATCGGTGGCTTCGCGTGTGCCGATCGTCCGACGCACGTCAGTCGAAGCACCCGACTCACCCGGTTCCACGGGCCCTTGAGGACAAAGATTGATACGGTCCCGTCCGGTCCGATATGGGCATGGAACGGGTTGTCGTGACCTTCGATGACGACCTGGCGGGGTCGCTCTCGCGGTACGCACGCCGCCATCGACTCAACCGCGACGTCGCCGCGGAACGATTGCTCGCGGCTGCGCTTGCGGAGTGGCGACGTGATCGGGCCGTCCGTCGGTTCGCGGCCGGCGAGCTCTCCTTCGAGCAGGCGGCGGCCGCAGCCGACGTCGACGGTTGGCGGTTCGCAGAGCTGCTTCGCGAGCTGGCAACTGACACCTCGACCCATACGCGACCGACGATCGTTGACGACGACGATCGTTGACGACGGCGTTCGAATTTCGATCGATCGTCGCTTCGAGTACCGGCTTTCACTCGATCGGCACCCGTTCCGCAAGCGACTGGATGGCGGTCGACGCGACGCTTTTCGGCGCGACGTCGACGATCGGTCGCTCCTCAGTGACCGATCGTCCGACCCGTGGATCCGCCGGGATCACCTCGACGGGTCCGCCGAGCGCGTCAGCGATGGCATCCGCCGGCGGCTCCTCGGTGGTCCGATTGACCGCCCCGGCGACGAGTCCTGCGCCCAGCTCCCGGGCGAGCTCGCGGGTTCGGATCGCGTCCGCCAGCGCGAACGATCGCGGCGAGACGACGACCAAACAGGCGTCGGCGACGGCCAGCGGAACGCCGGCGTCCGCACGCCGGCCGGCGGGACAGTCGACGATCACGGTTCGTCGTTCGCGTTCGAGCCGCCGCAACGCGTCATCAAGGAGGGTCAGATCACACGCCCGAGCGCCGGCGAGCGTCCGCCCGCAGGGAACGACGTCAACCGGTCCGTTCCGGACGGTTTCCGTGATCGTGGCGCGGTCGGCGAGCACGTCGTGCAGATCCGGCCCACGCCGTCCCGGCAGGTCGGCCATGCCGAGGTCGGCGTCGACGACGGTCGCGTCGAGCGCCGCGGCGACGTTGTACGCAAGCGTCGTCTTCCCGACGCCGCCCTTCCCGCCTGCAACGGCGAGGATCACGTCGTCTCACCCGTCAGCGTCTCCATGGCGTCGATCGGCACGTCGGTTGCCTCCGCTCGCGCGGCCAGCGATGCCGCCTGCTCGCTCAATCGTCGGAGACGCGTCGCGTCATCCGCGAGTTTCCGATCGAGGCCGGCGAGCGCCGAAACGCCACCCGCCGCCTTTAGCTCCTCCGTCGCGGTCGCGAGATCCGCATCGTTCAGCCGCTCGCCCCGTTCGATCCGTCGCTCGACCGCCGTGAACCACTCGTCGATCGTCTCGTGAGCGTCGGACGGCCCGCCGTCACCGACCGTCTCGTCGTCGGATGGTTCGCCGTCATCAGTCGTCTCGTCGTCATCGGACGCCCCGTCGTCATCGGACGCCCCGTCGTCATCGGACGCCCCGTCGTCATCGGACGCTCCGTCGTTTTTGCCCTGCACGCTCCCGGAGCCGACCGGGCTTTGTTCATCGTTCAGACGCTCGATAACGTCGGCCGGCGGACGGTGCGTTTGGAGCCGTCGAACGGCCTCACGGGAGTCTGAACCGGCCATTTCAGCCTCGCCGTCCGTGTCCGTCACCTCGATCGCTACCGGCGGTTCGACCGGCCGTGCGGATGACGCGAACCCCAGCGCACGGCGCTCGCCGGGATCAAGTCGAACCGTGACGCCCGAACGGTCCCACCCGTTCTCCGGGACGCCGTTCCGCCTGGGTGCGAGCACTGGACCGTCCAGCAGGCTCTCGACGCGAGCCTCACACGGCACGCCCCGATCGTTCCGTAGCCGGCATCGGACCAGCGTAACCCCGTTCGTTCGGTCGACGCTCCACGAGCGCTCCATGGGCCGTGTGGCCTCGGCATGGCTTATAAATCACCGGCCGGATCGATCGGAACGCCGAGGACCCGTTCGGCCGTCGCCGCGGCCTCGTCGTTCGGTACGCGACGCGTCGACCGGGACGTCGGAACGGCAACGAACGCGTGGCGTGCACGATCGGAGAGCGTCACCGGCCCCTCGAGGTCGGCGATCCGGATCGCGGCGAGGGATGCGGCGAGGTCGGGCCCCGCGTAGTCGCCGGGCTCCCTGCCGGCATCGTACGGATCGCCCATCGGTACGGCTTCGAGGGCGCCCCGAAACGTCGGATACACCGCACGTGCGAGCTCGATCCGGGCCTCCCGTTTTCGGTTCTCCAGCCGATCCCGCAGCCGAAGCCGTCGTTCCCGCGCGTCGCGGGCCACCACAGCACGCTCCCGCTCGCGCTCGAGCGCCTGTTCGGCCGCGATCCGCTCCGTCTGGGCCGTAGAGAGCTCCGCCGCGGCCGTCTCCAGCTTCGCCGTCGCCGCTTTGACGGGTGCATCGACCGCCCGTCGCCCGCGAACGTCACCCCGCGCGGCGGCAACGCGTTCCTTCAGGCGCTCCTCCTCGCCGGTTGCGGCCGCCACGCGCCGGCGGGCACTCACGAGATCGACCGTCGGGACGTCGATCCGTTCGATCGCCGCGTGCGTCTCCACGATCGCATCGGTGACGCTCGATCGAACGCCACGGGAACGGGCGGCGGCGGCGAGTTCATACCACAGCGATCGCCCCGTCGGAACCCGACCGAGGACGTCGTGTGGGGCAGGACCAGGCTCCGAACTCGTCTCTCCGGAGGGCCGTTCTTCCATCACAGTTCACGTCCCTTCAACGTCTCCGGGTCCGGATGCTCCGTTCCCGCGGCAAACGACGCGTACGGCGTCGCCTTCGTCTCCCGTTCGGCGTACGCCCGTGCCGCCGTCCGTACCTCCTCGTCGACGTCCACGAACTCGTTGAACGGTTCCGTCCGTTCTATCTGAACGTCACCCTCGTGTGTCTCACGCAGGCGTAACGCGAGGAACGCACCGAACGCGGTCGCCTCGAACAGCGCTGCTCGTCCGAATCGTCGTACGACGTGGTCCTCGTGGGCTCGACAGGCGTTTCGGAGCCCAGTTCGTGCCGACGCCGAGTACGTCACCACCAGCAACACGAACGCCGGTCGTCGATCCCGGAAAAAAGCGTTTACGGATCCAACGGTTTCGGTTCGCTGAAACGTTGAACGCGGCGATTCGGCTCGTTCGCTCCCCTTAGATCCGCTCGACTTCGAAGGTGGGTGTCCTCTCCTCCTCGCTTTCATGGCCCCTGTGGCTTCCGATCGCCCGCCGCACCCGCTCGCGTGCGGCCGGTTCGGATGGAGCGATCACCACGGTTCCGTCCGCGGGCGGGTCGCCCACCGCCCGAAAGACGTCCGCGTCACCCTCGAACTCGGTCGCGTAGGTGCGTAACACCGCCGCCACGCGGCGCTCCGTCGCCGCCAGGTCGGCCTCACCCTCCTCGAACGCTCGAAGGGCGTCCTCGACGTTCCGAAGCGCGGAGATGCGATCCATGGTCGATCAGGTCGTGCGGAGGTGTCCCTGCTTCGGCTCGTACACCTCGCCTTTCGTCCGGAGCTTCTCGATCTCCGATTCGGCCTTGGCCGAGTCCATGCCGATCTCGCCGGCCCGGTCGAGCACCTCCTCGACCGGCGCACCCTCCTCGTATTCGTCCTCGACGTCCGCGATCAACGCCTTGATGTTCTTGATCCGGTCGCGCTGGCTCTTCGAGGTGCCGGTCTCCACCACGTCCGCGTCGAACTGCCCCGTCTCGGGGTCGACGCCGATGTCCTGCAGACACGACTCGACGATCCCCGTCGCCCGCTCCGCGTCCTCGCGTTCGACGGTGTCCGAGAGGCGGACCCGCGCGCTCGCCTCCGCCAGCCTGACGAGCGCCTCCAGCTTTCGGGCCGTCACCGGCACCGGCGCGTCCTCGTCGGCCCCCTTCGAACGGAGGTCCACGTAGAACTCCTCGATGATGTCCTTCGCCTCCTCGGTCATCGTGGGGTAGCAGTCCCGCTTCGCGTGCGCGATGTACTTCCGCAACAGCTCGGCGTCGATCTCCGGGGCGACCTCGTCGGTGACGTTCGCGACCTCCTCGGCGGTGAACTCAGAGCTCGGGACCTGCTCACGTTGGGTGTTCAACTCGCCGGCGTAGTTCGTCTTGATGATGTGTTGAGCCAGCCGTGCGTCGTGTTCGGGGTCCGGCTGGTCGGTTACGGTGAAGATGAGGTCGAACCGCGAGATGAGCGCGGGCTCCAGATCGATCTGCTCGCCGATCGGCTCGTACTGGTCGAACCGGCCGTACTTGGGGTTCGCCGCGCCCAACAGCGAACACCGCGATTTGAGCGTCGCGTTGATGCCGGCCTTGTTGACGCTGATCTGCTGTTGTTCGAGCGCCTGGTGCATCGCGGAGCGATCCTCCGAGTTGTGAACGACCATCCCGTTGGCGACGAAATTGTGCGTTCCCTCGACCGTCAAGTCGTACACCTTCGTCTCCGATGACGATGGAACACGGGAGACGTCACGAACTTCGACCGTTCGCGTGTCGATTCCGTACGGTGGGGATGCTGATTCCGCCGTCATCGAGGTGACGCCACCATCGGCTGCCATTCGTCGGCCGTCGTCCGGCGTGTATACGAGATCACCTGCCACAAGGTCGGCTGCCGGTTTCTCGACGCGGCCGTCGTTCTCGGGGACGAAGAACGGATGATCCTCGGTCGTCGTGATGGATGCTCCGCTCGTAAGCGAGACATCGATCAACTCCTCGGGTGCGTCATACTCGTGGACTGCAGTCACTTCCCGGCTGTCGATCCGTCCGTCATCGGTCATCGTCCACGCAGCCAGATCGATATCACGGATCGTCCGGCCGTTGGGGAGTTCCTCGATCGTTCCCGATCGCGCTGCCGCGGTTGCGATGTCATCGATCCGCTTCCGGGTACCGTCGCCGAGGCGGACGAGCGTCTCACCGGTCACACACCGCATCTTGTCGAGCTCGTCGACCGCGGCGATCCCCTTGTCCGCGAGCACGAGCGCGCCGGCCTCCAGCGTCCACTGCTGGCCGTCGCCGAAGTCGTCGCGTACCGCGGCAGCGGTGTTGTGAGTCACGATCCCGTTTCCGATGAAGTTGTGCGTGTCCGGAACCGTGAGATCGAATACCTCTTTCTCGCCCGTGTCTTCGGCGGCTACGACCTCGTCCCAGACGAGGTCTGCATGGGTAGCCGAGGGCTCGCGTTGAATCGTGCGGGAATTGGAGACTACTCCGCCGTCGGTTTTTATACCCGGTCCGTCGGAGGCGGCGATACGATCGCCGTTCTCGATGGATGATATCTCTCGCCATTCGGTCTCGTCACCGTCGCGGACGAGAAACGGCGTGTTTACTGACGCCTCGATGGCTCTTCCGTCAGCCGTCTCGATCCGTCGGCACGGTTTCTCGGGCATCCGCCAGACGTGCGAACTCTCGACGAGTTCGATCGCATCAGCGTCTCGGTTGTACGTATAAACCTCGTGCGTTGCTTCGGCGGAGGTGTCGCTATCGACCGGGTCCGGATGATGTTCCGTCGCGACTTCTCGGATCGGAACGAAACCTTCAGAAGTGTGAATGTTCGTTTCGCCAGTCACACACAGCCCCGCAGAACTGGAGCCCTTACCCGATGTATAAACCGATCTGGGTGCAATTTGTCGGATATATGATAACATCTGAGATTTGCCAGTTCCGGGGTCTCCGATCAGAAGCATGTGCAGATCCCCGCGGATCCGGGAGCCGTCGGGGAGGTGTTTGGTGACGCCGGAAAACAGTTGGAGGATCATCGCGAGCTTCTCTTCCTCGTAGCCGTAAATGGCGGGCGCGATGGAGTTCACCATCGCGTCGTAGATGTCGGATCGGTTGGAGAGCTCGATGATCTCCTTTTGATCCTCGGCGGTGATCTCCATGTCCTCGAACTCCTCGTCCTCGATGCCGATGGCGACGCCGTCCATGTAGAGATCGAAGATGGCGGACTTCTCGTTGCCCTGCTCGAGCTGTTCGATGTGGAGGACGCCCACGGCGGTGACGTGGTCGCCGGGACTCACCTTCCCGGTGATGTCGTCCTCGATGTCGACGTCGATCGATTGGGGCGTCTCGCCGCCGCGGAGCCCCTCGGGCGACTCCTGGATCCGGAGCTTCTGGGAGTCGATGAACTCGGACTGGTCGAAGTTGACCCGGAATGGACCCTGCCGTTCACAGCCCTGACACTCGTGGGGCTCCTGAAAGCCGCCGTCGGACTGCGGGATGTAGGTCATCGTCCCGCAGCGTTGACACTCGAAGGCGGCCTCCGTCACCTTCGGGCGGACGTCCGTCGCCTTCCGGACGATCCCTCTGATCGAGACGAGCTTGCCGATGTGGTCGTCATGGACGCGGATCCCGCGGATGTCGATGCTCTCCGGGAGGTTCTCGATCCGGACGTGCGCGCGGCCGAGGCTGACGTCGGCGGGGAGGTCGTAGAGCCGGAGGGCCTCCTCGGCGTACTCGCGCATCTGATCGGGTTGCGTTCGGAAGTCCTCCGCGAGGTCGCGATCGAACTGGTAGAGGTCGTCGTAATCGACGTACAACGACCGCTGCTCGTTGGGGTATCGCTGCGCGAGCGTGCCGATCTCGTCACGGTAGTAGTTCCGATAGAACTGAATGAACCGCTCCGTGAGGTCCTGATTCCCGGCCTGAGCCATTACGACGCACCTTCGGCGGCATCACGTATGAACCTCATGTTCGCGGAGCGGAAGTGGTCGACTGCCCCGCTCGCGGCGCGGGCGTGATCGAACCAGACGTGTTTGCCGTGCGGAACATAGCCGTGTTTGCCGTGCGGGAGTGGTCGCCGGTTCACTCCACGAGGACGACCTCGTCGCCGACGGCGACGGCCTCGGCGGCACCGGCGGGTAGCTCGACGACGACGTCCGCGGTGCCGCGACCGATCCCGACGAAGGGAGCGAGCCGCTTTTTTGCCGTCACTTCGCCGTCGGAAAGCCATAAGGCGTCGATCGCGAAGGGCACGAACAGCATGTGTAGCGTCCGCGACCGGGACTGATCGAACGGAAAGACGAGCGCGTAGTCGTCGGGAATCGACCGTCGAAACATGAGCCCGCGGGCCTGTGTGAGCGTCGACTCCGCCAGCTCCACGTCGGCGGCGAGGACTCGCTTTTCGGCGTCCTCCGGCGGCCCGCGGCGATGGACGAGTCGCACGGATCGGCGATGGCCGGCCGCGGATAAATAGCTCTCGGACGACACGGAGGGGTCCGATCGGCCCGCAGTCATCCGCTTTTTCACGCCGTCGGACGTCGCGAAAGGTTTAGGCGAGCCAACGGCGTAGCGGGCCCCAATGAGTCGGGGGCCGGAGCTGATAATCACGGAGAAGGACAACGCCGCGAGGCGGATCGCCGAGATCCTCAGCGGCGACTCCGCAACGACGGAGCGGATGAACGACGTCAACGTGTACAAGTGGGGCGGCAAGCGGTGTATCGGGCTGTCGGGCCACGTCGTCGGCGTCGACTTCCCCGCCGAGTACAACGACTGGCGCGACGTCGAACCCGTCGAGCTCATCGACGCCCCGGTGACGAAGGAGCCGACCCAGGAGGGGATCGTCGCCGCCCTCCGGCGGCTCGCGCGCAACGCCTCCCGGGTCACCATCGCGACGGACTACGACCGGGAGGGCGAACTCATCGGCAAGGAGGCCTACGAGCTCGTTCGCGAGGTGAACGAGGACGCGCCGATCGATCGGGTCCGCTTCTCCTCGATCACCGAAAACGAGGTGCAGGACGCCTTCGCGGAGCCGGACGAGCTCGATTTCGACCTGGCCGCGGCGGGCGAGGCCCGACAGGTGATCGACCTGATGTGGGGGGCCGCGCTCACTCGATTCCTCTCGCTTTCGGCCCGCCAGCTCGGCGACGACTTCATCTCCGTCGGCCGGGTACAGGGGCCGACGCTGAAGCTGATCGTCGACCGCGAACGGGAGATCAAGGCGTTCGATCCCGAGGACTACTGGGAGTTGTACGCCGCCCTCTCGAAGGAGTCCGGCGATCCGTTCGAGGCGAGCTACTTCTACCTGAACGACGCGGGCAACGAGGCCGACCGCGTCTGGGACGGCGCGGTCGCGGAGGCACTCACGGAGGCGCTCGCGGCGACGGGCGAGACGACCGTCGACGACGTCACCCGACGGACGCGCGTCGACGAGCCGCCCGCCCCGTTCAACACGACGCAGTACATCCGCGCGGCGGGATCGCTCGGCTACTCCGCCCAGCGCGCGATGTCCATCGCCGAGGATCTGTACACCGCCGGCTACGTCACCTACCCGCGGACGGACAACACGGTCTATCCCGACGACCTCGATCCCCGGGAGCTCCTCGAGGAGTTGGGGCAGGCGAGGACGTTCGCCGACGACGTCGCCTCGCTGCTCGAACGCGAGGAGATCGAGCCGACGGAAGGCGACGAGGAGACGACCGACCACCCGCCGATCCACCCGACGGGCGAGCTGCCGTCGGCGTCCGACCTCTCCGATGACGAGTGGAAGGTCTACGAGCTGATCGTCCGACGCTTCCTCGCGACGTGTGCCGCGCCGGCGACGTGGGAGCGGCTGAAGGTGGTCGCGCTCGCGAACGGGGAGGCGACGGACGTCCTCGCGGCGGCGAACGTCGACCCAGTCGCCGCATTGCGGGATCCGGACGATCCAGAGGGCACTCCCTCGCTCTCGGCCGACGGCGGGCTGCGGCTCAAGGCGAACGGCAAGCGGCTGTTGGAGGCGGGCTACCACGAGGTGTATCCCTACCTGTCGAGCGACGAGCGGATCGTGCCGGACGTCGAGGTCGGCGAGACGCTCTCGATCGGCGAGCGCCGGACGGAGGCAAAGGAGACGCAGCCGCCCCGGCGGTACGGCCAGTCGCGGCTCATCGAGGAGATGGAGTCCCGCGGCGTGGGGACGAAGGCGACGCGGCATCGGACGCTGGAGAAGCTCTACGACCGCGGCTACATCGAGAGCGATCCGCCGCGACCGACCCGGCTGGCGGAGGCGGTCGTCGAGGCCGCCGAGGAGTTCGCCGACCGGATCGTCAGCGAGGAGATGACCGCCCAGCTCGAACGCGACATGGCCGCCATCGCCGCCGGCGAGAAGGGCTACGACGAGGTGACTGCAGCCTCACGTGACCTCCTCGAACGGGTCTTCGAGGATCTCACCGCCTCCCGTGAGGCCGTCGGTGACCATCTCCAGAAGTCGTTGAAGGCGGACAAGACGCTCGGGCCCTGCCCGGAGTGCGGAGCGGACCTGCTGGTCAGAAAGTCGCGGTACGGCTCGTACTTCGTCGGCTGTGACGGCTATCCCGACTGCGAGCACACGCTCCCGCTCCCCTCGACGGGCAAGCCGCTCATTCTCGACGAGATCTGCGAGGAACACGACCTCCGCCACGTGAAGATGCTTGCGGGGCGCAAGACGTTCGTCCACGGCTGCCCGCAGTGTAAGGCTGACGAGGCGGACGCGGCCGACGACGAGGTGATCGGTGCGTGTCCGGACTGTGGCGACGGAACCGAGATCGACGCGGGCGGGGAGCTGGCGATCAAGACGCTGCGGTCCGGGTCGCGGCTCGTCGGCTGCACGCGGTACCCGGACTGTGAGTACACGTTGCCGCTCCCGCGACGCGGCGAGATCGAGGTGACCGACGAGACCTGTGAGGAGCATGGACTCCCGCATCTGCTCGTTCACTCCGGCGACGATCCGTGGGACCTCGGCTGCCCGATCTGTAACTATCGGGAGTATCAGGCGCGACGTGAGGGCTCGGAGCTCCAGACCGTGGAGGGGATCGGCGAGAAGACCGCGGAGAAGCTACAGGGTGCCGGGATCGACGGGATCGAGGAGCTCAAATCGGCCGACCCGGACGACCTCGCGGCCGACGTGGACGGGATCGGTCCCGACGCCGTCCGCGACTGGCAGGCGAACGCAGACTGACCGAAACACATTTGTCTAAAAGAACGAACACATGTCGCGTCCGATGAACACGTATACGGATCGATGCGCCGGCCGCGACCGTTGAGACGCTACTCGACTGATGTCAGAACGGAACGATGATGATCGGCTCGTTGACGAAGGCCCCGTGAGCGACCACGACGAAGACGGTCACAACGGGGGCGGCCACGACGAAGACGGTCACAACGGGGGCGACCGCCCGAGGACCGACGATGTTCCCGAGTCCCCCGACGAGATGACGACGAAGCGGGACCTCGTCCGCTCGTTCGTCGAGGCGATCCCGGGGCCGGCGCTCGTTTGTGAGCCTCGGACGCTGGCGATCCGGGCCGTCAACGAGCCGGCGACGACGCTGTTCGATCAGGACCGCGGCACGTTGACGCTCATGGGCGTCACCGATCTCGGCGAAAGCTCCCGCGGGATCGACGGCACGCCGGTCGTCGATCGGTTAACCTCGACGGCCGTCGACGGCGACCGGACGCGGTTCGAGTGGATCGTCGCCGTCGGCGGGGACGGTGGGCGTCGCCTCGAAGTCACCGCCCGGATGACGCGGCTGAACGACGAGGACCTGCTCGTCGTCGGGTTCACCGACGTGACCGACCGAGGCTATGCCGAACGGGAGCTTCGAACCCATCAACGACTCGTGGACGCGATCGCAACGACGATCCCCGCCGCGCTGTTTCAGTGCGGCGAGAACGGGACGCTCACGCGATGGAACCGGCGGTTGGAGGCCGAAAGCGGCTACGGGGACGAGGGGCTTGCCGACCGACCCGTGAGCGATCTGGTCGTGGATGCCGACGGCGACCGGGTCGCCGGGGAACTGGCGCGGGTGTACCGCCTCGGCGAGACCGTCTCGATGGAGGTAACGCTGCTCACGCGGTCGGGCGAGCACGTTCCGTATCGGCTCACGCTGGGTCCGCTCGGCGGCGGGGACGGCCCGGTGGTCGGTGCGGTCGGGATCGGGGAGGACCTGACTGCGTCGTCGCTTCGTGAGGAGCGGCTCGCGGTGTTGACGCGCGTGTTACGACACAACTTCCGGAACGACCTCAACGTCATCTCCGGATTCACCGAACAGGCGATCGCCACCGTCGATGATCCGGAAACCGTCTCCCGGCTCGAGCGGGTGGCGGCGACGGCCGGTCGGCTCCTCCAGGTCGGCGAGACGGCACGGAAGGTCGAACGACTGCTCGATGAGCGTCACACGCCGATCCCGCTCCCGCTGTCGGCGGCGGTGGCGGAGGCGATCGATTCGCTGCCGGACGAACTGCTCGCGGACGCGACGATCCAGGTGGACGTTCCGGAGTCGGTGACCGTGTCGGTCGTCGAGCGATTTCCGGAGGCGATCGCCGAGCTGATCGACAACGCGATCCGGCACAACGACGCGGCCGAGCCGACCGTCAGCGTCCGGGCGGCGGAGCTCCCGAACGATTCGTGGGTCTCGCTCGTGGTCGCCGACGACGGTTCGGGGATCCCGCCGGCTGAACGGGCCGTCCTCACCGGCGAGGAGACGCAACTCGATCACGCGAGCGGGCTCGGACTCTGGTACGTCAACTGGATCGTCACCGCCGCCAACGGCTCGTTCGGCATCTCCGAGAGCAAGGCCGGCGGCACGCGGATCGAACTCTCGCTCCGGCGGGCCGCCCCCGTTGACGAGTCGGAGTGACCGCCCACGAACCGTCCCAAACGGCCGTTCGTCACCGACTCGGGCACCGTCCCTCCCGAGTCGGCGTCGTCGCTTCCGCACCTTTTTATCCACCCCCGGTGGAGTCATCCCCAATGAGCAACCCGTGGGACGACTGGGACCACGTGCTGAAGGTCGACCCCGACAAGGAGCTGCTCGCGGGCGAGACCTTCGAGGACGTCTGCCGAACGGGCACGGACGCGATCGAGATCGGCGGAACCCTCGACATCACCGCGGAGAAGATGACGCGGGTCGTCGAGGCCGCCGCCGAGTACGACGTGCCGCTCTATCAGGAGCCGTCGAA
>LKMJ01004368.1_pt1 | contig 13288 bp, 23 predicted proteins | sample 643391 | NCBI WGS metagenome assembly LKMJ01 (sample SAMN04112250, study PRJNA286221) | soda lake metagenome | biome: soda lake; feature: Kulunda Steppe; material: water; isolation source: sample PL-Br10 brine of Picturesque Lake | place: Russia: Kulunda steppe | collected 2010-07
CCCAGGACAAAGTGCAGCTGACATGCCCAGGACAAAGTGCAGCAGACATGCCCAGGATGAAGTGCAGCAGACATGCCCAGGACATAGTGCAGCAGACATGCCCAGGATGAAGTGCAGCTGACATGCCCAGGATGAAGTGCAGCAGACATGCCCAGGACAAAGTGCAGCAGACATGCCCAGGATGAAGTGCAGCAGACATGCCCAGGACAAAGTGCAGCTGACATGCCCAGGACGAGGTGCAGCTGATAGGTCGGGGACTGCAGGCATAGCGCGAGTGATGTGCTCAGGGTCAGCTGCCAGCCCGTCCCTGCTGTGCTCCCTAACCAGATGGCACTCGAGGAGTGCGTGCACACACAGCGCGCGCATGCAAGCAAAACATAAGCATTATGCTAAGGTGCAAACTTAACCTCTTGCGCCCTCCCCACTGCCTTTGGCAGCTCTGCGCTTACAAATATAAACACCAAACCAGACACACCCAGCGATTGCTGCAGGCTTGGTCTCAGGCAGGAGCCGCAGAGGCAAAGTAAGCAAGAACCACAGACACAGTCCCAAGCAGGAGCCACAGGCAGCGTGGTTTCAAGCAGGAGCCCAAGAAACAGTCCCAAACAGGAGCTGCAGACAGACACAGTCCCAAACAGGAGGCGCAGGCACAGAGGGCATGGGACCCACCTTGGCCACGTTGGTGACGACACTGGCCAGCGCCATGCGTGCCTCAAACCCAGCCTTCCATGCGTGCGTCATGTGCGCGGGTGGCGGTTCGCTGCCGGGTGCGTCCAAGGCCATGGACCCCATGGCCCGCAGCGAGGACGCCACAAGCGGCGGCACCAGGTGCGGGCAGTGCGGGATGAAGCGAATGAATGCCTCCAGCGCGCGCGCGTGCTGCAAGGGCACAGCAGGGAGGGGGGGTGTGGCGTGCTGCGTGCAAGGGTGGCTTGTGGTGTGTATGTGTATGCGTGTGCATGGGTGTTCTCACGCGCATTCACATAAACTCTGGGCAGCCACTTTTTTGCGCAGCGGCATGCATGAGCGCACGCACCCTCCTACATTCTGCAAAACGCGCGAAGGGGCAACTCTGCCTCGCCTCCCAGCTTCAAACCTAAATGTCCTGCAACAGGCCACCTGCCTACCCAGGCAGCTGCGCCCCGATTTCACAGATACTGTTCTCACACACCTGCCCACCAGCCACACGTGCCCTCCCACCCACCATGGAACACCATAACGCTGGAGTTTCGACGCAGCCATGCCCATCCAGCTGCTGCCTGCTACTGCACCAAGTGGGGGCTCCTGCCCATCACCCACCTACTGCTGCAGCAAGCCATCCCAAGATCCCGCCCATGGAAGGAAACATGCAGGCATCCACAACCTGCTGCCCGCCACTGTCCAGAGCCCGCCAGACGCCTGGTGTCAAAGCTTCCGCTGCGCCCACAGCACGCAGCACTCAGCCTGCAGCACATCACCCCTCAGCACCCATCACTTCAGCAAGCGCACACCCCTTGAAACTTCCAGCCCTCAACCCACAGCCCACAGCACTCAGCCTGCAGCTCATCAGCCCTTTGCACCCACCACTTCAGCGAGCGCAGGCTCCTTAAACCCTGGCGCCGCCATCAGCATCTGCAGCAACGCATCCAGCCCGTCCATCACGGCAATGCACGAGGGTGTGGAGGAGGAGGCACAGGCCTCCAGCAGCGACGGCACCGACGCCTGCACAGGCGTGGCAGAGGGGTGTGGCAGAGGGTCGCGCAGGCAGGGATGCAGGACCTCATCGCGGCAGAGAGGCGCAGGGATGCACAGGACCTTGTGTGGCAGAGGCGCAGGGACGCAAAGCCTTGCGTGGCAGACAGGTGCAGGGATGCACAGGACCTCGCGCGACAATTCCAAGGATGCAGGACCTTGAGCGGCAGAGAGGCGCGTAGGTAGGGATGTGCAGGACCTCGCGCGACAATTCCAAGGATGCAGGACCTTGAGCGGCAGAGAGGCGCGTAGGTAGGGATGTGCAGGACCTCGCGCGACAATTCCAAGGATGCAGGACCTCGCGCGACAATTCCAAGGATGCAGGACCTTGTGCGGCAGAGAGGCGCGTAGGTAGGGATGTAGGACCTTTATCGGTAGAGAGGCGCAGGGATGTGCAGGGCCTTGCGAGGCAGTTGCTGTTCAAGCGCCAATCGTGAAAGAGCACCTGCTGTTGATCTGGCAGGAGGCAGGCTTTTGGCTGAGGCTGCAAGGAGCAGGTTTTGGCAAGGCCCTGGGAGGTGCCATGGGGCAACATGGCGCAGTAGCAAAAGGCCCTGGGAGGTGCCATGGGGCAACATGGCGCAGTAGCAAAAGGCCCTGGAAGGTGCCATGGGGCAACATGGCGCAGCAGCAAAAGGCCCTGGGAGGTGCTATGGGGCAACATGGCGCAGTAGCAAAAGGCCCTGGGAGGTGCCATGGGGCAACATGGCGCAGCAGCAAAAGGCCCTGGGAGGTGCCATGGGGCAACATGGCGCAGCAGCAAAAGGCCCTTGGGGACGTCACCGAGTAGCAGCAGCAAGATGCAGTACAAGCCAATTCACAGGCCTTCTGGAATGGGGAGCGACAGCTTGCAAGGGGAGCACTGACCTCATCTCTGCCGAGGCTGGTGCTCAGCAGTGGTCATAGCTTGCAAGGGGAGCACTAGATTTTTGTCTGCTGAGTCCGGTGCGCGCAGAAGGGAATACAGCTCGATGGAGCATGCAGGGGTGGTGGACCCAACCACACAAGCGCTCTAACAAGAGATGCCAAGGCTGCCCTGGGCCAGGCAAGGGCAACTTGCTTGCAGCTAGCTGTGCCAGGCAGGAATGTGCACTCCTAAGCTATCAACCAGGTCTGCATGAACACACTACGGCCCTTCCGTTTGACATGTTGTGCACAGAGGGATTTGGGGTACACACATAGGAGCAGTAGGGGTTTTGTTAGTTCCATCAGAGGAAAGCGGACGGCAAAGCAGTCTCTCCAATACTAGAAGGGACCGCTCCGCCTTTTGTCAGTAACAATTTGTTACGCATTGAGCAACAGCCCCACGCCTCCAGGAGCCTCAACTTAGTTAGGCAGGCCAAGTGTAACATCAGCCTTGCTGGTGCACCTTGTGCATGAGTTCTTGCTCTTGGTGTGCGCACTACGTGTGTGCGCACATGCGCAAATGCAGCAGCAGCGCAAATGCAGTGCAGCAGTGCTCACCTCGTGTGTGTGCCCGCCTGACATTCTCACACACACACACACGCACGCACGCACACACAAACACACACACACTTTCAAATGCGTGACCTCAACCACAAGCATAAAAAAAATGGGCGTGCACGGCCGCGCATGCTTGTGCAGGCAGCACGTGGCCTTCCGGCATGCATTACTTGTGTGGCCACACACAGCTGACACATTGTCGGGCGCGCACCACCAGCACGTGGGTGGCCACGCACCTCTAGCACATGGGTGGCTGTGTCCAGCACCACTACCCGCTCATCAAGCGGTGGGGCACCCGCCTCGACTTGGCTTGCTGTCGCGAGTGCAGTGCGCATGAACTGCGTCACCAATGTCAACCCCTGCAGCCACCGCAGAGGCACGGCACAGCAATGCTGCACTGAACATGCGTGCGTGCATGCTTGCGTGCGTGTGAAGGTTGCCCTTTTGCCCACCCCTGCCTGTGTGATGTCCACTGGAGCCTATACAAGCTGGTTGGCGTGCCTAGCACATGGGACTTACCGTGAGGCAACGCATTACTTTCTTGGCCACACACAGACAAGCTGCATGGCGTGCCGGGCACAATAAGCAAGCTTGAGCCATCAGGCCCACTCACAGTTGACCAGAGCCAGCCTATGGCTCAGGGTGTGCATGCACCAGGGCGGTAGCCAGGCACACAAGGACCCCTCCTGCCTGCAGCAGAGATTAGCTGCTGTGGGGCTGCACGAGCGCACAAGTGGCGCCCTTGCACGCCCACCCAGCCCACCCACCAGCACCAGCACCATGTTCATGCTGCTGTCCAGGCACCAAGCCCATGGTTCAGGGCAACCACTTCACAGTGCTCCTGCACGCCCACGCACCTGCTCAGGCACCAAGTTCACGACCCCCCGGATGACCGCCTTGACCTGGCTCCGGGTGCTCGTGCCAAAGTCCCTCCACTCCTGCGCATGCGTGGCGGGGTGCAGCACACTCACCACAATGCGCTGCTTTTGGGCGTGCACGCAACGCACGCAGAAGACTTAGGACTCAGCGACCACCAGCCAGTGGCCAAAAATCAACAGCTCTGCCAGCCAGCTGGAAGAGGGCGGCAGGCACCTGCCAGATCCAATAGGGCAGCAGACATTGGCCAGCTGCCCGAGGGCAACACATCGTCCAGCCAAATCTGAGAGCGCACAGATTGGCCAGCCAGCTACGAGAGGGCTGTAGACACCTGCCAGGTCCCAGAGGGGGGCATACATCGGCCCGCTTCTTGTGGGCAGCAGACACCTGCCAGCCAGCTACAAGAGGACAGCATTAACCCGCCAGCCACGACCACCCAGCCACTGGATGCCAGTGGCAAGGTGCAACATAGGTTCATACAGAGGCTCTGGCCGGTAGTGCGTGGGTGCACGCGTATTGCTTTGCAACCCCTCCATAAAGTTGCTTGTGCACAGTGACCAGGTGCGCATAATCTGGGCGGAATGTGCGCGCGTGCTCACTCACTTGCCCACTTGAGTATGCATAGCTTGTGCTGCACGAACGAGCACTCAGACCACTGTCCCTAAAGGCCCATTCTAAGAAAAAGGAGGCAAAAGGAGGCAGGGCCCTAACGCTACCTGGCAGGAGTCAGAACAAGGGGGCAGGGCCATAACGCTACCTGGTAGGAGTCAAAATAAGGAGGGAGGGCCGGTGCCGTGGGCGGCCCCTCCAACCAGCCCCCCGCTGCGGCCACGGCTTCCTTTGCGCCCAGCGCCGCGCCCTCGGTGATGACGACGAGCTGGCGCAGCATGTCAGACATTAGCGCCAGCAGCACCTGCCCACGCAGGGAACGCGTGCGTCGTGTGTCACGACAGAGGGAGGACGCATAGGGAGCGCTGGAGGCGAGGCGGGTTCGGCGGGGTTACCTGCAGGCCCCCCCTCACCGCACCATAGTCCTTCCGGTGTGGGCCTTGCACCCATAACTATTCAGAACAGCCCTCGCACCCAAAACTTTTCAGTATGGCCCTCGCACCCAAAACTTTTCAGTATGGCCCTCGCACCCAAAACTTTTCGGTTCAGCCCTTGCACCCAAAACTTTCCTGTACAGCCCCCGCACAAACAGCCTTTCACTGTGGCCCTGTCCCGCGCCCAACAGCCACCTGTGGCTTGCTATGCAGGCGCGTGCAGGCCCCGCACACTGTGCAATCCACACTGTCCTAGAGATTGCTCTGTGCTGCCTTTGTGTCCCTGCTCAATTACTCAGGCTACGGAGATTGACATGGCTGGCGCGTACTCTGCTTCAGTGACGCCACATTGTAGCTCTAGGCATAGGTTGGTATGGTGACATGAAAGGGGAATCTTATGGGAAATGGTGGTAGCAGGGTGGGACGACCTGGCAGTAGCATACCTCTCCTTCAAGTCCAGGATCGCATCATCAATGGCACATGCACAACCCCCTCACATACACATGCGCGCATGCGCACACCTACACACACGCAGAGGTGCATGCGCGCATGGCCAAAAGCAGTGCCCCCCTCCACCAAAGATGGCACGAGCGATAGCACCCTCAGGATGTTGCGCTGCTGACGAACAAGGCGTGTACACCTCTGTGAGAAGCGGTCCGTGCACTTACTTGGAGACACTCTAGGGGAATTTGAAGTGGGGGTGGAGAGGCCTTGGCAGGTCCATTAGCTGCAGGCGGGTTGTTGTTGCCTGCCCCAAGGCACGCATTGTTTCCTGCATGCATGCAAACCGCCCCCGCACATCAAAGCTGCTTCATTTCCACGTACCAGTTGCTCTTGTGCAAAGGCTTGCATGCCTCATCTTCACAGACGCTCTGGCACACGTATGAGATGATACAAACCTGGGCCCCACAGGCGGATACCAAAAGCCATCACAGGCAGATGCCGTATGCACACATCCAGCTGGAATCACCAGCATATACCAGCAAAAGCCACGATCTGCCTTGCCAGCTGCTCCTCCTGCTGCATGCTCATGTGATCACTCCATCCCTCAATCAAGGCCTCAACCTTTTACATTCCCTCCCCAAGTTCCGGGGGCAGGGCATGGTGCTGCCCCACACCTGCACAGCATCAGGGATGAGTGGGTGCTTGCCATGCGCAGGCGCCTACTTACATGCACACGCCTGTTCGCACCTGTGCTGGCACTGCAGCTGCCTGGAGTAGCTTCACGCAGCAGCTGGGCCCAGCAGGGCAGCGTCAGAGTGGAAAGTGGCAGGTGCGGGTGCGATGTAAACACCAGGAGCTGCGTGGGTCAGAGCAGGCAGGGAGGGGGGTGGAATCAATAAGCACAGCAGTCTGTTGCACGTACTTAAGGGGGCGGCTTTGACGCAGGCGCTGCCCATAAGAGGGGCAGACAAAATTGAAAGAACCGAGTGTGCTGCAGGGGCCAAAAAGGGATCAGTCTGCCAGGGCAGGCGATGAGGCCAGCAGCATGCTGCTGCACTGCAGGGCAGGGTGTGGCATCTCACAATGCGTGGTCGGGCCCCAGGCCAGCGAAGCATTTTAGCAGCAGCATATGCCACAGTTGCTGCGTGCTGTCTTTGTCAGGGGAAAGCACTGGGTTCACAGCCAGAAATTCAAGTACCAACTTCATGGTCTGCATGGGATGGGAGGATGCTGCAGGACCCACCAGCTGCAGCAGGCCCATACGCCTGTCGTCACTCGCAAGTGCACGGAAATGCGTGTCAGCCAGAGTGACCACGACAGCCGCCAGGCGCCGCCCAAACTCCTCCAAGCTGCCCTCAAACCCAAGCTCATTCCTCAAACCTGCAAGGATTCCATGAGGGGTGGTGGCGTGGATGAAAGGGTGAGGGGGTGAGATCTGCTTACTGGGCAGCCTTCACTTGGGAGATTATTTCTGAGGAGATACACTGTGACATTAGGAGCTGCAGGTGGACCTGGCGCAAGACAGGCTCCCAGCCAATGGGCTGGGAAGAAAGGTGCTACATGTGCAACACTGGCAACCAGAGAGGGCACTTTGTTGAATACAATGATCAGAGGGTGCAGGGGTGCAACAGCATGCAGATGGAGCTGGAATGCGGGGGGATTCAGGGGTCGCAAAGGAACAGGCAATGGTCACAGGCCAGCCTGTGGTGACGAGGAACAGCACAGGCAATGGGGAACAAGCACTGTTCACAGGTCACTGGTCACAGGTCACACGTCACACGTCACAGGTCACGGGTCACAGGTCAGCCTGACATTTGGGTCTGATAGCCTGCAGCGGCCTGCTCAACAGCGTCCCTGCCACGTTTGCAGCTGCAGCGCCGGCCATGTAGGCATTAGCAGTACTGACGGTGGGGACAGCTTCAACAGTGGTCAGGCTGGTAGCAGTGCAGGCCGTGATGGTGCTGGTGGTATGCGTGGCAGACATTGCTTTGTGCGAGGTAGTGGTGGTGGCTGATCTGGCGGCGCGCGTCCAGATCCTTTATCCTTGGTGCTCTCTTAGGGTCAGAAGATGTGCCTTGCGCCTTAGGAGCAATCCTGTCAAGGGGGCCACCCCCCCAACGCGCGCCACCAGCCACACCACGGGCTCTGCACTGCTGCCAGCCAGACCAGCATTGTGGCAGCCTCCAGTGTCAGCACTGCTCATACTGCTATGGTCAGCGCCGCGATTAGTGCTTGTGACAATGAAGCGCCCAAGCATGCTTGATCGATGTTTGCCTGCCGCCATGTTTCTTTGAGCTGCGGGCACCAAGTCCTCCATCCAACAGAGGAAGCCATGCAGGAGCCGCGGAAAAGCCATGGGGCCTCGGATTCTTAGACATGCTCTGCAAGTACTTGAGCCAGCTGCAACTACTTGAGACAGCTGCAAGTACTTGAGCCAGCTGCAAGTACTTGAGCCAGCTGCAACTACTTGAGCCAGCTGTCCTCCTGTCCAGCAAAATCCATGCAGCAGCTGCGCTGCACCTGTACACACACAACACACACACCCATACCCACACCCACACATGCGCGCACGCACACACCCGCAGGCATCTGGCCTGGCGTGCACAGGATGCCCATTTCTGCAGCCTTGGCCAGTAGTAGTGCGGTGGCTTTTTCCATGAGTGCGCTGTACTCCTCCCATGTCTCATTGGATTTCCGTCGGTGCACTATCTGCGGCAGCAGCAAGGATGACACGCACACATGCATGCTTCATGTACAGCAGCGATACGTATGGGTGTCTCGGTGGGCAAAGGTTGAGAGGAATGCATCTCCTGCACCCTTGTCTGCAACACAACCCATCTAATACCCACCCACAATCTCTTCCTACTGCTGCTGCTGCTACTGCAGGCACACAGCTGCTTAATCTGCTGCCAAGCAATCCAAACGAGGCGGGCAGGGTGACCACACGCCTGCTCCTGATGCTGACACAGCTCAATGTAGACAGTCAAGCATGTCTTGTAAAACCCTCGATCCAGGTCCACAAACCCGAAAGCTTGATGCGCACAGCACAGGTGCATCATGCCTGCGCATGCCCTCCATCAACCCCAGTGCCCCTGCCTCATGCCCCCCGATGCTCAGCCAGCTCTGACCCCCGCCACATTACCAATCACTGCCTGTGCTCACCAGCCCGCCAGCACAACCAGCCTGCCCAAGCACAACCAATCTTCTCCCCTCCCCCAACACATGCACTAGCACACACGCACGTGCACAACTCACATGCACGCACACACATATACAGAAATAACAGCGAAAACCACCTGCTTCAACACATCCAAGCCTTGCAGCTGAAATTCCGAGGACGACAGGAAGAAGGCGCAAGCATCCAGAACTGGGGAATTGGTAATGCGCCCCATGGGCGTCCATTCAACCCACGTTGCCAGGGCACCCAGCGATGCACCGATAACTGCACAGCCGCAGTGGCAAAGGGTTGGGTTGGCATGGATGGATGCGTGGACGGATAATGGGCGGCTTACTCAATGGTGTGCAGAGGGAAGCTACTGTAGACGATGGGAGGAGGTGATGAGCAAGGTGCTCAGAAGCAGAGGGCTGGGGGCTGGCGTATTTCAGAAAGGGTGTTGGGGAAGGTGTGAGTGGGAGTGGGAGCCCATGATGCGTCATAGCAGTGATGCATGGACAGGTGCCAAAGATAAGATGTAACAGGAGGTTCCCTCAAGAGTCCGTGTGTCTCCACCCATGGTGTGTGATTTCGCTGTCCCACAGGCGGGTACAGGCTGCTGAAGCCCTAAAGTGCAACATAAAAGCCAGCAGGGGCGTGCCAGACCACATACTGTGGAAGCGTGGCTGAGAGACAACCCAGCAACTGCCTGTTCCTTGCTGTGTAGATTTGCTGGCTTGCCCAAGGCTTGCCCAAGAGAAACCTCCTCTCAACCTCCCCAACAACAGATATCTGACCCATGCACATATGGGCATGCATGCACACACACAAACACACACACACACACACACCTGAGGAGTGCATGGCAAGCTGGTCAGCATTGCCTTCTTGCTGGGCCTTGACAGCAGCCACAAAGTGCTGCTGCAGCATCTGCGGCACGGATGGGGGACACCCAGCTGTCAGCAATGCTCCCTGCTGTCAGCAATGCACTCTGCTGCCAGCAATGCACACTGCTGTCAGCAATACACCCAGCAGTCAGCAACGCACCCTGCTGTAAGCAATGCTCCCTGCTGTTTGCAATGCAACCCGCTGCCAGCGATGCACCCAGCTGTCAGCAACGCATCCATGTGGACAGCGAGCAACTAAAGAGCTCAGGCACAAAGTGGCTGGCTCCTAGTCCAAACATGCACACATGCACACGCACGCACGCACGCACGCATGAACAGATTCACACACGCCGCACGTGCACAATGTAGGGCACCCCCCATGGCACTTGCCACACATGGAACAAGGGTAACAATACCAGAGAGGGACGGGGGTGGGGGGCCATGCTGAGCCTCCCCTTATACTCTGCTGGTTCCCCTATGCAAACCCATCCAAGCTGCAGTGCTCCCTTTGAGGAGGCTCGCACAGGCACACGCCCTAACTCGCACAGGAATGGAGAAGGCTCACACAGGCACATGCCATCCCTTGCACAGGCACATGCCATACCTCGCACAGAAATGGGAAGACTGCATCAACAGAGGAGGTCAGGGCAGCCAGGAAGGAGCGCTTGAACTCATCTGCAGAACGGTCGCGCAGCACTTCCGTTTTCTAACTCATGCAACCACGAAGAGTATGTGCTCATTCGAGCGCAGAGCACGTCCATTATCTGTGACAAGTCTTGGCAACTGACCGAGCTCAGAACATAGAGCATCAATATGATCAGCCTGTAACAAACATTTACCAAAGAAGTGAACCTGCTTCTAATTTGAGAGCACGGGCACGGAAGAAGTCAATGCACGGTGGCATCAACCCTCCCAGTATTTCAATTGCTCTCTTGACAACTGTTTCTGCTGACAACTACATCAGCGGTTTGGAACTTTTTTGAATGTTGGCCAAAAATCGAACGGGCCAAAAAAGTACAATTCGGGACCTGGATGTTGGACCAAACTGCCCGTGGCTTATCGCTGGACAAAGAGTGCAAGCTCTGTCATGGCTAGGCAAGGTACCACTGGGTCTGAGCTTGCATCCTCTGTGTTTGCATTCATGATGATGAGGGTCGTGGCGTGCGCTTGCCTCACTGTACCACACTGCACATGAGCAGGTAGCAACCCGGCAAAGCTGCAAGGATCTGGCGGAGCGTCTCAGCTTTTGGGAGCCTGGCAAGGTGAATGGGCACGCATACTGCTGGGGTACTCACTGCTGACGGCGTCAAACACGTTGAGGTCCTCACTGATGAAGTTCAGCACCAGGCATGCCAGCTCTGCCTGCATGCGCCAATCAGACACAACCCACCTGAGACAGCCCAACTGGATAAGGACAAGCTCCCTCAGCAGTGTTCACGCTCAGACACATTTCAGAAACTGCAGGGAAGCACGCCAATAGCACGGCCTGACGTTGCTGCCGCCGCAGTGCAAGCCCTGCCTCAACCCAAGTCCACAGCAGCATGCGAGCCCACGCCCATATCCTGCAGCGCGACCTCTGAGATAGCCCAGGTTGTGTAGAGCCACATCCGCGTGCCTCCCTAGGAGCACAAGTTCGCTGGCGCGCGTGTTGGCTCCAAGGCTCATGAGCGCGCACTGCAGCACGCCTTGCTGGTGCTTTTTAGTTGTTTGCCCTTTTTAGGGGCGTGGCTGAGGCCTGCAGTGGGCCTGGATTGTATCCAGAGTTGTAAAGTGACTTGGCTTGGAGGTTGTTATCACATGCCATGGCCAGCAACAAGGGACAGGCGCACTCTGCTCTGCGCTTAGTGTTGCTTGTGAGGTCGAGCAGCTGCATGCGGCTGAACAGCCTTGTGAAAATACTTGTGTGGAAAGGCATGTGAAAAGAGCCTTGTGCTGACCTCACCTGTGGGGGGCCTTCAGACGCTTGCATGATCAGCTGTGGTACGATCTCTGAGTAGGCTTGTGTGCCTCGCTGCCGAATGACAGCAGACAACAAGACAGCAGCCTTGCTCTTCAGGGGCCATGCTGCGCGGCCTTGCTTGCACACTGCAAATGCGTGTGTGCGCAATTCCTCTTGAGCACGACCAAGTTCCATGCAGGGAGGAGCACGTGTGCACCCACACTTGCATGCATGCATCCAGTTCAGAAGATGCACAAGGACATGCTGGACGAAATGGCAGAGCTATGCAGCTGAATTTCCTAGTCAGTTGCTGCAAGTGGAGCGCTGGTGGCTGCCCCAGCTGATGAGCAGCAGTGCTCGGAAGTACCCGTGCGTGCACATCATGGCGTACTTTCAGAACTGTTCTTGCATGGCCTCTGAGACGACTCTTCGTGTTCACTCATCGCCCAGGGAAGGCTCTGGAGAGTGCTGCAGCAAAGATGGGAAGGGAACACCTACTTCACAGCATGGCTGCGAACCCGCTTGTGAACACATTGAGTGCACCCTAGGCGTGCCCAGGATGCTCTTTACCCTACAACCAATGTTGCAATGCCCGTGCCATGAGTGTCAGATCCAGCACCTGAGCTGACAATCTGGGCTGCCATCTGAATCATCTGGCTGCGTTCCTCCTCGGCCAGCTCCCCCCAGCGTCGCTTCACCTGGGCGCCCAGTCGGCGACATAAAGGCAAGAGGAAGCGTCATACGTCTTCTTGCACATTCTACAATGCTACGAAAGTACGCAATTCGCTGCAGCGGCGCGGAAAGGGAACAGCCCCACTCACCACGTCGGTGCACCAGGTCAGGCCAAGCACCTGAAACTCAATGGGCAGGTGCCCTACTGAGAGGCTACCAGCAGTGGCCAGCATCACATGGACATCGCCATGCTTAACCTGCAGAGCAGGTGGATGCGTGAGCGTGCACCCGCAAGGGAAGGGAGATGAGACGTAGATCGGCTGAACTGAAAGGACCACCCCCTGAACAGCCCCACCCAGGGAACACAGGTCCTTCAGATGTGCCTACACACCTGCTCAAGGTATGCATTAGCGAGCTTCCGCTGTTCTACGCCCGCCTCAGTGGACAGCAATGTCTCCACTGCTCCCAAGGCCTGCTGCGTGGCGGTCATTGGCCAGCCTGCCCTTTCGGGCTGAAAGCCTGATCCCCTTTCACAGCTTGTTTTGCTGACAAACCCTCTTTTGTGCAGCTGAAAACCTGCCTACCATTTAAGGTTAATGATTTATTTTGACCTGTCCAGCAAGAAACGCAATTAGTTACTGCTGTGGCTTGACAGCTAAATACTGGTCATCAAATACTGGTCAGCCATGAATGAACCTATCAGTGTCTGTGAATTCCATACAAAATGTTCTTGGCAGAAGCAATTCTCTATCACATCCTAAGCCTTACCAAGGCAAGTATGATCGTCTACAAGCAGGCGTCCTCTTTTCCAAGTATGACAGCGCTGCCGTCGTACTTGTGCAGTCACCGGCATTCTCCTTAGTTGGACCTAACGACCAATAGTTTCATAACACCAGGGACTCTGTAGGCCAGCCTAGCTAGACGGCTGGTCAGAGCCAATGACGAGGTGCCGAGGGCAGAAGAGTGTTGAAGAAAGTGACGAGTGATGCACTAATATGTAAGGAGCCTGTGTAAATTGTATTGTATAAATTGTATGGGACCACCCTCCCTCCCTCCATCCCACCCTTTCTCCTTGCCA
>LKMJ01004370.1_pt1 | contig 13288 bp, 20 predicted proteins | sample 643391 | NCBI WGS metagenome assembly LKMJ01 (sample SAMN04112250, study PRJNA286221) | soda lake metagenome | biome: soda lake; feature: Kulunda Steppe; material: water; isolation source: sample PL-Br10 brine of Picturesque Lake | place: Russia: Kulunda steppe | collected 2010-07
ACACACACACACACACACACACCACCACCACCACCACCAACAACAACAACAACAACAACAACAGCAAAAAATACACATACACACATACACGCACAAATACACACGCACTCCACACGCACACAAGCATGCGCACGCACAGACTCATGTGCACGCCCCCCATCACGCAGACTTGCTCAAGCTCAGAGGCTTGCATCTTTCACAAGGCACATGTTGTGCTCTCACCCCCAAAAATTACCCTGTAGGCGCCGTCGCTGCTTCAACAAGTCCTGCACGTCAGGCCGCTGCCGCCACTGCCATTGCTGCCCTCACCTCCTCCATAGGGGATCCAGATCTGAGCCATCAAGCTGGGCAGCAGCTGTCAGTAGGCAGGCAGCAGGTATACAATGGGCCGCCAAGGCCTGCCCAGCCTGACCACCCACGCGCGAGCTCCCACTCCGCCCCTGACAGTGACTGCCCGAGCAGCAGCAGCAGCACAAGTGCCAAGAGCAGCGGCCGCGGTAGTGCTTCAGACAAGAGTGTCTGCGCGCATGCCAGTAGCGGCAGCAGCATTGCCGGTGGCGGCATTAACGGCAGTGCCGGCGCAGGTGGAGGGTACAAAGCGGCCTGCACCCACAGCGGCTGCCTTGTCATTCTTGGGCCGCCTCCCAGCAGCTCTGCCGCCGCTGTCTGTGCGCCACAACAGCCGCAGCTGCACGCAAGCCTTCTACTCGGGGCGGATCCTGCTTCCATGGCAGACCAGGCCCAGCAGCCGCAGCTGCACACAAGCCCTCTACTCGGGGCGGATCCTGCTTCCAGGCCAGACCAGGCCCAGCAGCCGTCACAGCAGCAGCAGCAGCAGCAGCAGCAGCAGGAATTGGAGCCCCTAGGCCAGCGGCATAGTCCATCGCAGCCCACCCCAGCCATTTTGCTTTGCCCGCATCCCTCCCCTTTTGCCTGCGGCCCCAGTCCCCCACTTACTAGCCTGCTGGCCGCGCCCCCACCCCTGCCCAGCTTCTACCCAAAGCACAGCAGCAGCCCGGCGAGGGCCCATCAGCAGCCCTCGCAGCAGCACCCTGTGCAGCAGCAGCCTCACTCCCTCCAGCGCGCCCTGTGCGCAATGCAACACCTGCAGCTGCAGCAGCTGCTGGACCCAGCCCGGCAGGAGCACACGCACCAGCCCCCCGCCAACCATGCCTACCTCCAGCAAAAGCTTTTGAGCAGCCATCCGCAGGCCGCCCTGTGCACAGGGCAGCAGCAGCACAGGCACCCTGCGTCTGTTCCTCAAGAGCAGCCCCAGCCCCAGCAGCAGTACCAGTTCCAGCAGAGGCAGCAGCAGGAGCAGCAGCACCTGGCGAGCCACACGCCTCTTCTTTTGGCGCAGCTGCAACCTGATCCCTGGGGTGAGAGGAGTCTGTGTCACCCTGGGGCAACATCGCACCTTGACAGTGCAGCACAGCAGCAGCAGGGCAATGTCTCCCGGCCTGCCTCCACGGCATCGTCACTGTGGAGCAACCATGACATGGACAACAGCTCAACAGAGCAGCTGGCGGGGCACCACCAGGTGATGGTGCAGCTGCGGCAGAGGCCGTGGGGGTGCAGGCAGGAAGAAACGTGTGTGCTTGCGCATGCATGGCGGCACTGCTGTGACCACCTAATCCTAACCCTAACCATAATATAAAGGCGTGCTGTGGTGATCACCACGCCCGTGGCAATGCTGCTGTGATCACCACACGCACAGCGGCACTGCTGTGATCGCCGCGCGCCTTAGCCAGGCAGCCTGTGCCTGGCAGACTCTGCCCGCTAGCAGCCTATGCCTGGCAGATTATGCCTCTGATGAGGTGCAGACACGCTCCGTGGCTGGAATCCTGCCATCATTTTGCACCAGGTAGCACCTAGTAGGATTGCAATGCATTGCACCAGGTAGCACCTAGTAGGATTGCAATGCAGTGCACCAGGTAGCACCCAGTAGGATTACAATGCAGTGCACCAGGTAGCACCTAGTAGGATTACAATGCAGTGCACTAGGTAGCACCTAGTAGGATTACAATGCATTGCACCAGGTAGCACCTAGTAGGATTACAATGCATTGCACCAGGTAGCACCTAGTAGGATTGCAATGCATTTGGCTGCATGAAGGGCTGCATGAGAGGGCGCGTTCCTGCTGGGGCTCCAATTCGTGTAGCCACTTAGTGAGTTATGTACAGTAGCAACGAGCTGTGTCACGCAAGCACCTTGGCGCTGCCAGGTAGCCAGGTGCACGGTTGCTGCCAGAGCATGAGCCTGTGCATGCACGGCAGTGCCGGGCTCCGGATATAAAGTAGCCCCGTGGCAGGGGGGCGTGTCATCTGTGCATATCCCGGCATGGTGCTGCCATGCCACTGACTGTGTGCTTGTTGCCAAACACAAGCTTGCATTGGTGTTGCCTGGCTCCAGGCCCCAGGGACTTGTACTCACAAAGTGCCGGCAGTTGCTTGCAATCCGGCAGCTGATGCTCCTGGCCATCCCAGGAGCATGGGCCCGAGGGTGTGCTCACTTGCCCACTGCTGCTGGTGCTGCGCTGGCAGACACCCACTTGAAAAACCCTGTCGAGTCTGGTGGTTGGTCGGTTGAGCTCCGCACCGCTGGCACACGGCGTCAGCTCAGAGCTCAGTGACTCAGCAGCTCAGCAGCTCCCAGTGGGTGTCAGGGCCATAGTACGGTGTCTGCTGGCGCAAGCGCGCTCTTTATCGCAGGCCTGTGCGACTGCTCGGGTGCGGAAACCGGGAGGTATGCGCACTGAAACAATGCATCCAAACTGCTGCACGCAGTCCATACTTCGAACGGGCAGCTGCCCGCAGCACCTCAGGAGCACAAGGGCGGCCAAGGCAAAAGGGACTAGCAGCCAGCCGCCCCCACCCAGGTACCCCGCCTCCGGCAGGATCTCCGCCAGCTTCCAGCGCGACCATGCCAGCATCTTGGACGGCGCACCCAACAAAAGCAGCACGCCCAGCGCTGCCCACCCTCACGGCGCGCACGCCATGCCTGCAGCAGCCCCCTCCGCGCCCCCTGCCCAGCCGCCCGCAGGCGCGCTGTCACGTGCGCCCTCCCTGCCGCGCCCGCCCTCCCCTCAGCTCCCGCGCAAGCTTGAGCGGCCGGCCTCGCCCTCGCAGCCGCCGCTGCGCTGCGCGCCATCCCCGGTATGCCCGCCCCCTCCTCGGCCCGCCTCAAGGGAGAGGGGCCTGCCATACAAACGGTGCGCAGCAACCGCTCCTCCTCCCGGCAGAGGCTCACATCACGCACTCTTCTTTCCCAGGCTCTTCCCACCTGCCTCCCCATCTCCACACATCACTTTCCACACACCTGTCGCGGCCCCAACTACAGACGCCTGCAGCGATACAAGTAGCCCAGGGCAGTGCCCCTCCTAGGCGGTTGCTTGCCGTCCTGGGCAGAGATGGGCCACAGACAGCTGCTCAGGCAGTCCAGCTGCGGATCAGAGCACCAACTTGCTTGCTCTTGCCAGCGTGTGCCCCATGGGACGCAGGGTCAGAACACCACACGCTACTGCACAGCAGACACTTGTTGGACACGCTATGGTGCAGCTTGCACTTGTTGACCGCGCGCCATGCAACAGCGTAGCATGCACTTGTTGAACGGGCCACGTGACTGCGCAGCATGCACTCGTCGAACGCGCTTCTGTGCAGTATGCACTTGTCAAGCACACCACTTGACTGCGCGGTATGCACTAGACAAGCGGGCCATACGACTGCGCAGCATACACTTGTCAGACGCGCCATGCAACTGTTTTGTTTTCGTTTTCGTTTGTTGACAACCTTGCGCCCATATGCTCCCCGTGTAGGCACAGCATGCCCTTGCATGCTGCTTTTGGTGGCTGCAGGGCGCAGCCATGTGCACGTATCCTGCACCCAGCAGTTGTCATGGATGCCGCCCTACTTGTGCGGAGCGCAAGGCCTGTGGATGAGGTGCGGGCAGTGTGCGCATGTTTGTGCGCGCAAAAGCGCGCTCATGCACATGTGCGCGTGTGCTCGTATATGTGTGTGCGCAAGTGGGCATGCATGTGCGTGCACCTGCGTGTGCTTGTTTGTGTGGGTGCATGTGTATGCACAGTTTGAGGCGTGCAGCGGACAGGTATTTGCTTTGTGCATACAATTTGTGTGAGTTTGTGCCGTTTTGCGTGTCTGTTTGTGTGGGAGCAAAAGCAGGTCTGTGGCTGACATTTGTGCATCATCGTGGTACTTGCACCCAAGGAATTCATGGACACTCTTTCCTGCACCTAGCAGAGCCAGGCTTGGTTGGCGCGCATGTGCGCTGGCAAAGACGGGCTTGCTTGGTGTGCATGTGCGCTGGCAAGCAGTGGGGCTGGCAAGCAGTGGTGCTTGCAAGCGCTGGCATGCAGTGGAGCTTGCAATGTCCTCTTAATTAGGTAGACCAGGACTTGTTGACAAGTAGGCTTGCCTCTCGTCTTCCCGAGTGTCTAATGGGAAGGCTCCTGCGTCCCCATCAACTGCTGAAATTGCCCTACAATACATCAGATCGGCCCCATCTCTGAGCATGCAGGTAGCCCATCACTCTTGCAGGTGCCCCCTGCATCATCATCACCATCACCATCATCACCATCACCATCAGCATCAGCATCATCAGCATCACCATCACCATCATCACCATCACCATCATCATCATTAGCATCATCATCATCAGCAGCAGCAGCAGCAGCAGCAGCAGCAGCATCCGTGCGCAGCGGTCCCATCTCACATGCAGGTGCCCCCTGCATCATTATCATCATCATCATCCGTGCACAGCGGCCCCATCTCACATGCAGGTGCCCTTGGATGCATCAGGAAGGCCCCATCCCTACATCCTGCCCCCCTCCTTCCCGGGATCGTACCCCACAATGGCGTTCATTGGTGCGGGGCAGTGTGCATGAAACATGATGGCAAAATCAGTCTCGTGGATAAGTGCTCATGATGGCAAAATGGATAAGTGCTCATGATGGCAAAATCAGTCTCGTGGATAAGTGCTCATGATGGCAAAATGGATCTCGTGGATAAGTGCTCCCATTCTGAAATGGTGCAGATCGAGGAGCGAGTCCCTCAGCAGCATATGCCTGCATCGCAGCATTTCCTCCGCTAATCAGACAGCATCACCCTTGAGTTGACACCTGTGACAAGCTGCAACGTCGCCATCATCGCCACCGTCACCCCCACAGCAGTGCCGGAAGGCTTCTCCTGCACAGCACGCCCTCATTCCACCGCGCAATGAGTGGCGCGAGGGTGGCTGTGCTGTGCAGGTGCAAAGGGCGTGCCGCTTTTGCTGTGGGACGTGGCGCCCCTCATACCTTGCAAATGCTACCAGGGCACAAAGTAGTGGCATCTGAGTGCCCTGTGCTGCATAAGTTACAAGTCACAAGAATAAAGGCCTCCAGTCAAACTGACTGACTGCTAGCCAGTCCTGTGCCGCATGCAGGGAGGTATAGATGTAGCATGCACGCTGTCATGCAAAGAAGCAACCCATGCCTATGGCCCCAAAGCGCTTTTGTCCCGCACGTGACCCTTTGTGGCAGAGGGAAGGCAACCTGCTCCATGCAGAAATCAAGACTGAGCTTCTGTCGTGCTTCCCTTCCTTCTTAAAAGCCTAAGGATTAAGGGCACAGCTCCCCCCACAAACTCAACACAAGCAACAACAGTCAGTCTTTTGGGCTCACTTTATGTATGTATATATATGTATATGAATGTATGTATGTATGTATGTATGCTGTCTTTTGGGCTCAACTTATGTATGTATGTATGTATGTATGTATGTATGTATGTATGTATGTATGTATGTATCCTGTGCTTCAGGGCCTGCAGCTGTGGCGCAAGCATCCGGCCTGCAGCCCCTGATGTCCTTTAACATGATGGTCAAGTATGCCGGCATCGCAAACACGCCCGTGAAATCGGCATTCAAGGTGTGAATTGGCATTGCCATTCTGGCGGTGCGTCGGCGCCAATGGCATCTGGGTCAGGGCTTGGTGGCCACTAATGGTGTTTGGGTCAGGGCTTGGTGGTTACCTATGGTTTTTGGTTCAGGGCTTGGTGGTTACCTATGGTTTTTGGGTCAGGGCTTGGTGGCCACCAATGGTGTTTGGGTCAGGGCTTGGTGGTCACCAATGGTGTTTGGGTCTGGGCTTGGTGGCCACCAATGGTGTCTGGGTCAGGGCTTGGTGGCCACCAATGGTGTTTGGGTCAGGGCTTGGTGGTTACCAATGGCGTTTGGGTCAGGGCTTGGTGGCCACCAATGGTGTTTGGGTCAGGGCTTGGTGGGGTTGGGCCTGGGCTTGAGCCTGGTGGGGTTAATTCATCAATTGTGCTCCTTTTGGCCATGCTCACTGCGCGTTGCTCAGCATGGTCGGCGCTTCGATAGTCGCCAGAAAGGCGCCCTTTATTTATGGCTTGCAAAGGCAGAGGGTCAGCGCATGTGCGGCCAGTAGGTAGGTGAGCCCCAGCTATGGAAGACCCTCAGTCCCCGGAGCATATAAGGATGAAGCCCGTGCAGAGGAAGTGCCTGAGCATGCTGCCATGCAGCCCATCCGAGGCCTCACACACTCCTCAAACAACAGAGCCCCACCAAACTGCTGCAACGACATGCAGCCATGCAAGCAGTTGCCTGGGCACGGCAATCCTCGGCGCCCGCAAGCCATTCCCAGCCAAGCCAGTGCACTCCAGCCATCCTGAACACCCACCCTGCCTGTGGGTATGCAACCACAGCACCCCCCGGCCAAATCCAAAATGCCACCTTCCAGCCACCTCAATGACGGCGCCCTCTTGTTGCCCCACGCCCTGCAGGAGGCTGGTTGGCGGGCGACCAAGGGCAGGCGTTGGACCGTGTGCTGGGGCCACATCTTCAGCGCAGCCGAGTTTGCGGTGCTGCATGAGTTTCAGCGCGTCAACCACTTCCCGGGTGCGTTGTTTGCTCAAGGTTGGGCGCACATGCAGCACCCTTGAGGGGGTGTCTCATGCTCGGAGCAGCTGCATTTGAACCCCCCCCTGGGTGCACCCAGCTCGCGTGGGTTAACGTTTCTTGTGTCCAGAGATACACCCGGCATCCTTGTAGGCGTTCAGGCAGTGGTGAGAATAGTGGGGCGGCGTGCCCGTGCATGCTTTTGTGGGTGCAAATGCAAGCACATGTGCGCATGTCGGTGTATGCGTCGTCGTGCCCAGGCAGCCCTGGAGGTCATGGTATTCCTGGGTGTTAGGGATGCATGGGGCTGTGCCAGATGCAGCACTCTCTGCCATGTTTATCCATAGGAAGCAGGCATGAGCAACCTTGCTGCTCCCATCTTTGTGTTGTTGCTGCATGCAGGCACGTGGGAGCTTGGCCGCAAGGACAACCTGTACCGCAATGTGGCGGTTCTTAAGCGTGCCAAGGTGTGCACATGGCGGTATCCATCTACCTTATTTATGGCAAAGCAGCTTGCACATTTCTGCTCTGCAATGTGGCAGCTGTGGAGCACGCCAAGGTGTGAACTTGGTAGGATATTTATGTCAGAACTGTCACAAATCTACACAGATTGTTGAAATCTTCAAGCCTCTATATCTTCTTTTGATGGGCGCCTCAAAACTTGTGCAAGGTAAGTGGAGATGTGAAAGATGAGCCCTGCTGCCCTGCTGAGGGCGAGGTCAAAGACTTTGTCTGCTTTACCTCAACTTGAACACTCTCCATTACTTTTTGCTGAGGCTCGTGCAAAAGAACGTGAGAGGAAATTGAATTTGGTGAGGATGCGAGTGAAAATTGATTCTGGCAAGGATCAAAAAGAGCCCATGGATCCACCTACAAGCCAATGCATGTGGCAGGCTCTCTCATTACAAAATGTGGGGCCCTTATCACCAGGGGCGCAGCCTGTGGAAAGTGCCTCTTTGCCTACCCTGCAGCACAAGGCCAAAGCCAATAGCGCAGAAGCTGCACCTACATGGATTCAGGCAATCTCTGCATGTGATTGTGTGCACCTTCATTGGTTCAGGCAATCTCTGCATGTGATTACGTGCACCTACATGGATTCAGGCAATATCTGCGTGTGATTGCGTGTGATTGGTGCAGGGAGGAGGGGAGATGCTGTCCATTGTACCTCGTTTTTTCATTTTGCCTCGTGACTTTGACGAGTTCAAGGCTGATCTGGAGCGGAACCCAAAGCAGCTGTACATCCAAAAGGTGAACGCTGTGTAGTTGGCTTCTGAAGGCTCTTGACGCCTGGTCTTTACGGCTCAGGCACCCTTGCAATTTGTCCTTGTGCATGCTCTGGCAACTATGACATCAAAGCTGGCAAAGGACCCCCTAGAATGATGTGTTTCTCTGATGTAGCAAATGCCATCATCAAGGGTATCATTTGCAGCCAGTGGGGTTGTGCATCTTTTACTGTGAGCCATACAGACACTCCTGAAAAAAGTCAGATGGCCGTCCTGCAAGGCATGCAGATCTGCTTGTATGAATAAGCAAGGCTCACTTGTTGATGGCTAATAAGCCTGACAGAGGGGCTCTTTCATGTACGCATAAAGCACTGGCAAGCAGAGCACTTTTGCTCTTGCTGGGGATCAGCAGTAGGGTGGTATGAGCATACGCTTCGCACGCCGTGCCAGGGGACAGGGGCTAGAAGCATCAAGCTGGGAGCTGTTCCCCTCTGGTGTGGAGGGTCTTGCGCATGGGAGTGTATCATGCCATGCACAATGGGTATCCATTTCTCAGTCCCTCTGACTGCCTGTTGCACTCCTGCATACCTCCTCAACTCCAGGGGTGAAAAACGCCTTGCTGTAAAGTGAAATTTGCAGCAAAGCCACTCTAGCTTGCAGCTTTCTGCAAGCCTGCTTCCTCGCACTGCTTTGTCCTGCAAGAGCGTGGCCACGGCGCCAGGCTGCATCTTGCCACAATATGCCGATGCTGTGTGTGTGTGACTGTGCAGCCTGTGAACTCGTCTCGAGGCCGTGGCGTGCGCGTGGTGGTGAACCCGCATGACGTGCCTAGGGACTCTAAAGACATCCTGCTGCAGCATTATATTGACGACCCCTACACTATCAATGGTGCGCTGAGCCTACTACTTTGGGCACCCTGCCGGAGGCTGACGCCCTCATGCTCATTGGACCGTGCATCAGCTCATTGAACCGTGCATCAGCTCATTGAACCGTGCATCATACTTATTGAGCCGTGCATCATGCTTATTGAGCCGTGCATCAGCTTGTGCTCTTGCACACCAATTGGCACCTGCACACCTGTATGCTGCTATAGGCCAAGCTTTTTTGCACCACAGGCATTTTTGTTGAAGCACGTTGCTGTCTCTAAACGTGGCTGCACTGCCAGTCCTTGATCCTTCCTTGTGTGCAAGCTTTGCTTGGGCAGCCCTGCCAAGAACGTGCAATCACATTGCCAAATAGCCCCCATGCATGTGTTGTACTGTTGCCAGGTTGGAAGGGCAGTACTGATGCCCTGTTGAGGTACTAATGCCTTGTCTGTACTGCCTTAATGGGGCACGTATGCCATGTTGGGGGTAACCTGTCTACACCTTGCCCAAACTAAATGGTCCCAGATGGAAGTTGGACAAGGTGTCCCCAACAAGGCACCAGTACAAAACATGTGCATCTGCACTCATCCCACCACTCTTGTCAAGGCCTCCACTGTAAGCCACCACTCTTGCACTTGCCATGCTGCCCACTGCTGGCCACTGCTCTGCTGTTGCCTCACCTTCCCCCTCTGCACCTCACCATACAACTTGTGCCACGCCGCCCACTGCAGGCCACCGCGCTGCCTATGCCACATTGCACACTGAACAAGCCCCTGCCCTGCAATGGCCTTTATTTGTGCCCTGCCCTGCTCTTGGCGCATTGCCCAGTGCATGCTACTGGCCCTGCTCGTGCCGCACACTCGGCCCTGTGCTTTTGACCTTGCCCTGCACCGCAGGCTACAAGTTTGACATGCGTGTGTATGTGGCCGCCACATGCATTGACCCGCTACGCGTGTACATCTACTGCGACGGCCTCGCTCGCTTTGCCACGGAAGCTTACAGCGGGGAGAAGGCAGACCTCAAGTGGGTGGTGCTCTTTCCTAGTGACAAGTGCGCCTTTGTGATTCCGCTGAGGTTAGGGTTTGGGGTTGGGTTCAAAGGCTAAGGCTCTGTATACACTTTGAGCGTAGTTAAAAGGAGTCAACAACTTGCTGCTTAATGGTGCTTCAGCGCCCCCTGTGCAGAAAGTGGCTTTAAATCCGTCTCACAGTGATTAATGAATGGATATCACAACTGCACTAGGCTATAAGACTGCGTCTAATGAAAATACCAAGCAGCACCTTTAGCAAGAACAGAAGAGGTTCCCAAAACAGGGCCTTTGCTGCTCGTTCGTAAATTTCCATGGAAAATTGCTATGGTATATTGCCGTGGTAAGTTGCATGTTTGCTTTTGCCTGCTTTTGCTTGCAGGAAGCGCTGCATGCACCTTACAAACTACACTGTCAACAAAAAGTCCTCCAAGTTTGTGCAAAATCAAGGACAGTTCACGGGCGACGCAGCAGATGCTGCTAATGCCAGTGGCAACTCCCCTGCAAAGCATACCAATGTAAGGGATTGTGCTGTCACTTGGCCATCAATTATGTTGCGGCCATGGTAACACACCTCCCCCTCCCATCTTCAAGAGCGTCTGCAATTGTCTGAATTGTGCATGTATTTGTGCGCACAAGGGAGCATACCTGTGTGTGTGCTGTTGCAATGCCGGTGTCCCTTTTCGCATTCAGCAGCTGTGCCGTCGCATCTGATGAAGCCTTGCCTGCTGGATGGAAATTTTGGCTTTGTGCCCAGCCCAGCCTTATGAGTAATGTATGCATGACAGATGCTCTGGGAGCTGGGAATGCATGCATGACAGATGCTCTGGGAGCTGGGAATGCATGCATGACAGATGCTCTGGGAGCTGGGAATGCAAACCCACAAGGGAATCTCTCAAATGCAGGCAGCCAGGAACCTTGATGAGGGCACATGTAATCGCACACCTTTGCGGCCTTAGCCCTAGGTCACGTGCCTGTAAAGCAGCCTGCGCCTTATGCTGCTCTTCCAGCGCCCTCCTCCCGGCCTGCACTCCCCTGCAGCTTAGCAACAACACAGCCTGAGCACGCGCAAACGGTGATGCTGCGCTGCACACGTGCGCCAGGGCAAGAGCACCGCAGCCAAGGCCCCCTACCCGCCCAGCCCGCCCCCGCCCCTGACCTCCAAATGGAGCTTGAAGGAGCTGCAGGCGCACATCGAGGCTGAGAGAGGGGAGGCCGCTTGGCAGGGCGTGTGGTTACAGGTAGGGCCGTGCAGTGGTAGGAGGTGGTGCTGGCAAGGGGCGGTGGATATGGGGCTGCACCTGTGTCCATGCGGTGGCAGGCAGGGCCGCAATGTGAAGGGCAAGGGGTGCATGGGGGAACATATGCTTTTGTCCGTGCGGCTGCCCTGAACAAAGAAGAGACGTGTGGTGGACAATTATGATACATGTGGGGGTGATTTCCTTCTGGATAGGTGCGGGCATGGGCAGAAGTAAGGCACAGTCACCAAAGATAGACAGGCGTGCTGTGGCTGGCAGACAGACAGGCAACAAGCAGGCAGGCAGAGGGGGCAGTGGACTGGTGCACCTTCCCACTGCCGGCGCAAGACACACATGTAAACGCTCACGCACACAAACACAAATGCAAACACACATACATGCATGCGCACGCACACACACACGCACACACACACTCAAAACGCAAACACAAACAGACACATGCACAGTGTGCCAGGTGCCACGTGCACAACTTCTGCAGGTGCACGAAATTGTGGTGGGGGCCATGCTGGCGGCCGAGCCGCGCATGAACACAGAGGTCAAGATGAAGGTGCCACACCGCAACATCTGCTTTGAGGTGCGCCGCAGCCAATCCCACAGCAGGGGCCGGCCGCAGTTGATGCTGCGCCTTGCTGCGTCGTGCCAGTGCAACACTTTGGCGGCTGTGCGCACCTGGGCAGCACCTTGGCAAGCCCGCGCAAACACCTCTGGGCCACTGTGTGTGCGCGCCTGGGTAGATCCACGGGGCCGTGTCATGGCCATCCCATGGACGCTTGGCTGCTTCTCCTAGCACGTGGGAGGCAGTGTGCCGTGGGGTGCGTGCGCGTGCCTGTGCTGGTTGTGCGCGTGCCTGTGCCACCTGTGCTGTGCGCTTGCAGGCACGCGCCTGTGCCCCCTGTGGATGCGCGCTGTGGCTGGCACCGATTGGTACCAGGGCCCCGGCCTGTGCGCTGCTGCGCCTGCCGCAGGTGTGGGGCTTCGACATCATGCTGGACTCCAACCTCAAGGCGTGGCTCATTGAGGTCAACACCTGCCCCGCGCTGAACTCGGACAGCCCCTTGGACAAGCATCTGAAGACGAGCATGGTGTCTGACCTCATGCACCTGGTGCGTGTGACCGCACGCACATCTGACACCTCATGCACCTCATGCACTGTTAAACCGCGTGCAGCGTCCAACCTCATGGACCGCATGAACCTTCCGACCGCATGGTGTCCGACCTCATGCACATAGTGCGTTTTGCGCGCGTGCTAGTGCTGTGCCGTGCGCGGGCAGGAGGTTTGGGCCTGGGCCCGTAGAGGTCGCAATGATTGGCCTTGGACCTCAGGCACCCGCTGCCCCTCTTTTTTTCTTTGTAATACAAACCTCCCCGAGTTGCAAGCAGGCTGGGTTGCAAATAGGCTAGCAGGGTGGGTTGCAAGAAGGTAAGTAGGCCAGGTGGCATACAGGGAAGCAGGCCGCTTTGTAAGCAGGCAAGCAGGCCAGGTTGCAAGCAGGCTGGGTTGTGTGAGGGCAAGCTGGCTGCATGGGGGCGGGCAGGCTGGGTTGTGTGAGGACAGGCCTGTGCACGCTGCATTCTGTGAGGCGCGTAGGGCGCTGTCGTAGCACTTGCAATGCCTAGGGCCATGTACAAAAAGGCATGTCATCAGGGTGCGGGGCCCCAGCACTGGCAAGTGCATGAGCCCATAGCAGGGACGCTGGTCAAAGCATGCATATGCGCATGTCTGTGCGCTCGCCCTTGGCTTTGCGGCTGAGCCTGGCCCAGCCCAACATTGGCTCGGCAACCGTGCTCAGCTGGAGTGGGAGGTGCAGGGCAGGGTGCTCAAGGCTTGGCCCAGGGTGCCTTGCTGTCTGCAGCCCCCAGCCTTGCTTGATCTTCAGTGCCGCTGGCAACTTGAGGTGTTTGGCCATAGGACTCAGCGCGCCAGCAGACACCGACTTGATGCCTCGTGGGACACACACGCACACGCACACACACACACACACACACACACACACACACACA
>LKMJ01004371.1_pt1 | contig 13287 bp, 15 predicted proteins | sample 643391 | NCBI WGS metagenome assembly LKMJ01 (sample SAMN04112250, study PRJNA286221) | soda lake metagenome | biome: soda lake; feature: Kulunda Steppe; material: water; isolation source: sample PL-Br10 brine of Picturesque Lake | place: Russia: Kulunda steppe | collected 2010-07
ACGGATGAAACACTGAACACTGAGGATGGCTATGCTAACTCGAGTGTTCACATGAGCGACGATGCTGGCGGATATGATGTCGCTGTCGAATCAGCTGAAGAGGATGGTTCGGTCGTCCAGATGGCTGAGAACGTCTCAGTCCCAGAAGATGATATTCAGTTCGGCGAAACAATCGAAATCCAGCTTGAGGACCCACCGGAGGATGTTGAGGATATCGACGATGTGACCAACGGTGACGAGCAGGATGTTGAGGACCCAATTGGCGAAATCGATGAGGATGATATCGAAGACGATGAGGAGACGGAAGAGGAGGATTCCGACGATACAACTGAGGCGACTTCTAATCCCTTCGCCCATGTAACTGGGACGAGTCTCGTTGCACCTGTCAGTGAGGCCGCTGGCACGTAACTAGCGCTTTTTTCACTCTGTTCGAAGTGGTGAATCGGTTCTTATGAGTCCCTTCACACGCTGCGCTTCCTGAGGCGTCACCCTCAAATAAGCAGACTCCTAGTTGATTGATATGGAAGGAGCACAGCACGACCAGTCACGGTTTGCACTGACCCGAAGACGAATTATCGGGTTAGTCTCGTTGGTCGTCTTCATCGGTGTCGTCGAAGGAACCTCGCTTGTGCCGTCATTTTTCGGCCATATCTGGTTTTTCATGTCCGACCAGGCAGAGATTATTTCGGGTCGGTGGGACCTCGTCGCGTTGAACGTGGGCGTATTCATCGCCTTCGCTGTCCCGCTTGCCGCAGGATTCCGCTGGCGAGTGAACTGGCAATCTGCCTCGCTTGGCGTCTATGCTGCCTTTATCGTCTCACTGTTCGTCGAAATGTATGGCGTTCCGCTGACAGTATACATTACGTCCGCAGCTGTCCCATCCGGAGCGGGGCTGTCGGCAACCGCTGGACAGGAGGTCCTCTTTGAGTTCGAAATGTTCGGGCAGGGGATGGCCCTCACCTTCTGGAAAACAGTCGGTGCGGTGTTGATTATTCTCGGCACGGTGTTGATTGCCTGGGGCTGGGGAACGCTCTATCGGACTGACCAGGAACTCGTGACGAGCGGGATTTATAACTACTCCCGTCACCCACAGTATCTCGGCTTCCTCCTGTTTCTGTTTGGCTGGTTCGTCCACTGGCCGTCACTGCTGACGATTGCCATGTTCCCGGTGCTCGCCTATTTTTATTACCGGCTTTCAATCGTCGAGGAACAGGAAGTGATGGAGACGATGAGCGACAAGGAGGCCTATCGGGAGTATATCGAATCGACGCCACGATTTATGTGAATCGGCTTGGCTGGTTTTGCCGAATCGGTTCGACCCAAGTCGAAGGAATTTATCGCCTGCCAACCCAGCTATGGATATGAACATTGGAGACGAGTTCGACGAGTGGGCCCGGCGAGGCAAAGACAAGGGGATGGAAACCCGACACTGGCATACAGCCAAACACGCACTTGCCAGAATGCCGGTTGAGGAGGGAGATACCGTCATTGACCTCGGTACGGGGTCGGGCTATATTCTTCGGGCACTCCGGGAAACCGCCAATATCGGAAGAGGGTATGGTCTCGATGCTTCCTCACAGATGCTGCAAAACGCCCGGTCGTACACCGATGATGATGCAATTCAGTTCGTTCGTGGTGATTTTGATGCCCTTCCATTTGAGACGGATAGCGTCGACCATGTCTTCTCGATGGAGGCTTTTTATTATGCTCGTGACCCAGCAAATACGCTCGCGGAACTCAACCGAATTATTCGACCGGGCGGCACCTTCTACTGTGCTGTGAATTTCTTCGAGGAAAGTATCCACACTCACCACTGGCAGGAAAATTTGGGCGTCCAGATGACGCTCTGGGATGCACCGACGTATCGTGAGGCGTTTCGGAATGCTGGGTTTACTGTCGCCGAACAGGATATGATTCCCGACCGAGAGACTGAAATTCCGACCGCATCGGAGTTTCCAACGGATGAGTTTGAGACGCGAGAAGCGATGGTCGAACGCTACCGGAAACACGGGACGCTGTTGACTGTCGGTGTTGCACAAAAGGAGTAATCAAGACAGCACTGTTTTTTGGTGCTTATTCGTTTTCGTTTTTCTCTCCCCCTTTTCGTTCGTTTTGGTCGACCGATTTGTTATCAGACACCCACGGTGCATCATCAGCACGGGATTTGTGAACCTCGAAGGCGCCATCGACGAAATGCTCATCGCGGCGCTCTGCGTCGGGGTTTGGCATCCGCTCTTCGCGCTCGAAAATATACGCAAAAAACCCAAAGAACGGAATAAAAAACGTAATTGCGGCCCACTTTAATGGACTCATCTCGTGGTTCGGCGCATCGATATAGACCCACGTTGCGGCGAGCAACAATATCAACACGACAACGACAGCGAGCGCGAGCGGCGCAAGTAGTTCCATACCAAGAGCTACGGAACGAATATACAAAAAACGCGAAGGTGTGGAAAAGCAGCCTTAGTTTGACGCAATGACGTCGTCAATTCGGACGATCATCGTCGAGGCTTCGGTCGCGCTCTGGACAGCCTCGCGTTTGACTGCCGCGGGGTCGAGAACGCCGTATTCGACCGGGTCAGCGATTCGGCCAGTCTGTCCCTCGCTGATGATGCCAGCAATGTTACCATCGCTGTGTTCGGCACGGAGGTCAACGAGTGCATCGATTGGGTCCATTCCCGTGTTCTCGGCAAGTGTGCGGGCCAGGACTTCCAGCGCATCGGCGTAGGCATCCGCGGCGAGTTGCTTTCGCCCCTCGATACCGGCGGATTTCTCGCGAACGTAGTTCGCCGCAGCAACTTCCGTTGCACCAGCACCAGGGACGACACCGCCAGCGTCGAGTGCCGCCGTGACGACATCGAGTGAGTCAGTCAGTGCGCGCTCGAGTTCGTCGACAACGTGCTCGGTACCACCACGGGCGAAGATTGTCACCGCTTCGGCAGCGGAGCCGCCTTCGAGGAAGACCAGCTCGTCGTCACCGAACTTTTTGACGCGGAGTGAGTCAGCCTGACCGAGGTCGTCATTTTCGAGCGTATCGACTGAGCCGACGCGGCTTGCTCCCGTCGCAGCGGTGATTGAACTGACACTGTCATCGTCGACACCTTCGAAGACGAGGATACCTTTCTCGACGAACTGTGCCGCAACACGGTCGTCAAGGTCGCCGTTCACGAAGACGACGTCAGCATCGGTTTCGGCGATTGCGTCGACGTACGAGCGTAGTTGTTCGCTCTCGGCTTCGATGGCCGCGTTAAGCTGGTCGACGTTCGAGACCTGATACTCGGCGTCGATGTTGCTCTCTTTGACTTCGAGGTCAGCTTCGACGACCGCGATTGCAGCATCGGTTACCTCACGTGGCATTTCCTCGCTTGCCCGGTCCTCGTCGATAACGACACCCTGAACCAGTTCGGTCGCGCTTGAGGATGCCCCTGTCTGGGTGTGGATGCTGATGTTGTCACGGTTGACACCGGCATCGGATTCGACCTGTCGGACGGCGTCGACAACTGTCTGTGCAAGGTCGACAGCCGCGACATCGCCGGTTCCCTTTCCGGTCATGCTCGATTCGGCGACCTGTACGAGGAGGTCGTCATCGAGGCTGACGTCGAGCACCTGCTGTTCGATCGCATCCTGAGCAAGCTGTGATGCCTGATAGTATCCTTCGACGATGGTGGTTGGATGGACATCATCGTCAAGCAAATCTTCAGCTTTCGAGAGTAGCTCACCGGCAAGAACTGATGCGGTCGTCGTTCCATCGCCGACTTCCTCCTCCTGTGTGTCGGCGACTTCCACCAGCATCTGCGCTGCCGGGTGGTCGATATCCATCTTGTTCAGGATGGTTGCACCGTCGTTGGTGATAACGACGTCTCCGTCGTCGGAGACGAGCATCTTGTCCATGCCGCGTGGGCCGAGTGTCGTCCGTACGGCCTCACTTACGGCTTTTCCGGCAGTAATGTTCGATGATTGGGCGTCACCGCCCTGTGTTCGTTCTGCGTCTTCACTGAGAATAAATAATGGCTGTCCTCCCATGCGTCGCTGGCCAGATTGTGACATTGTTGAGTTCCTCACTTATTCGTGGTTTGCGGTTCTATATAAATTTTACCACATAGGTGGGCCGTTTCGGCGGGACTTAAGTTACTCCGCTCATCTACCCAAATAGATGCTCGAACTGGAGCACGGTTTTCGGATTGTCGATACACATCTCGTGGTCGAACCAGCTGAAACACGGCGAATTGGAGAGATAGGAGACCCCGAAACAATTGAGCGCGAACTTCATCAGGCGGGGGTCGTGAAAGCGGTTGCATTCGCGGATGAGCGCGATGGCTCGTATCTTAAAGCAAACAACGCTGTGGCGCGGCTGGCTGTCGACCGCCCGTTCATTGCCGCTGCTCGGATTAACGGACCACTTTCTCCAGGAACGGGTCCGACAACGACGGTCCGGAATGTAACTCGCTCTCGTGGCGAGGAGCATACCTCTCCGGATGATATCGAACAGTACGCCTACGAAGAGCGGTTCGTGGCGTTCATGATTAACCCTGCGACGGATGGCGTTCCTGACGAGGCCGTACTGGAGAAACTTGAACTGGTCGGCCTGCCGGTGATTACGTTCGGCGGCGTTGCCTTTCCACCGTCGGAGATTGAATCCGCGTTCCTGGGCTATGATTTCCCGGTCATTATCGCTCACTGTGGTGGATATCCGCTCAATCGGGAGTTGATGAGCGAGACGATAGAATTGCTCGGACGCTACGAGGACTGTTATGTCGATACGAGTTTCGTCCGATTTCGTGACCCACTCGAACGGGCAATTCTGGAACATCCCGACAGAGTGTTATTCGGGAGTGGCGCGCCATCGATTCATCCTGACGTTGCTGTCATGGAAATTCTCACATTGAATATTCCAGAAGATGCAATGCGACGGGTCTTTTCAAAGAATGCAGCACGAGTTATCGAGGAACTTGCACCCTAAATTCATCCGGTCTAAAGATGCTGTCAGTTACGAAAAAGCCTCGGTAAGAAGTGGGGACGAGTTAGCGCCAATCGTATACGGTTATTGCCCTGTCGGACCGGGTTGAGCGACCTCGCGGGTTACGTCGTGGTGTTCTGTCCGTTCGCCGATTACTGAACCCATCCTTACAGCCCCTCACGGTACTCGAAAGTACGCGACCGCCGTTTTTTACCCATGCAGAAATAGGTTTTTTACCTCGACCCACTTCGGCAAACTCGGTGTATCCATCTTTCCCGGCGTGTTTGAGTAGTCGTGCGATGACCGTCGGTCGAAGGCTGTAGTTTTTGACAAGTCGGTAGGCTAGCGACTGATATTTTCGGTCCCATGCCGCATCATGGCGGTCATCTGCTGTACTCGTCTCCTCGGTGACTGTCATCTCCTGATTCCAGGCGACTGATAGACCGAGTCCGGCAAGTCTGTGTGCAACGTCTCTTGAACCCCCAACTTCGAGATACTCGTCGAAGCCATCGAGTTCATCAAGTGCGGTCCGCTTGAAAGCCACGTTGCCAGATTGCAAAAACGTCACCACTCGCCCGGCAATGGTTCGTTGTTCCGGTGTCTCGTCCGACTGTTCCGCATGCATGCGCGCTCGCTTTGGTCCGGTTACCGCCGACGCACCGGTTTCGAGAGAGTGACCAATTGCATCCACCCACTGTGGAGAAATTGTATATCTGTGGTCCAGAAAGGCAATTATCTCCCCGGTTGCGCGGTCGATACCAGCATTTCTGGCGGCATTGATGCTTCTGTCTGCCAGTTCGACCAGGACGGCAACATCATCGCGTTCCTGAATCATCCCGGTGGTTCCGTCAGCGGATGGGCCGTTGACCACGATAACCTCGGCAGCAGGCGCGTGGGCGGCAAGGGAGTCCAGACAGCCGGAAAGCTCATCACGAGCGTTCAGTGTCGGGACGACCACCGAGAGTTCCATACCAACTCGTAGACCACCCCAGCTACATAATACGGGTGGTTGGCGGCTCCTGTGTGTACGACTATCGTGGTCTAAGATACTACACACCTGTTTGGCCCACTATCTCATTTGTCGATACATAACGTGCCATCGCTGTGGGACTGCTGGCAGGTCGGGGGAACGTTGATTGGGCTTGCCTGAGAACTATCGCGTGAATGGCCAGATTCGGAACCTTCGTCGACGAGGGGGTCATCTACGTTGGGACGGATGATGAACCGCTGGAGGTCGGTCCACTCGATGACGTACTCGACGTCGTCGGTGGCCACTCGTGGACTATCTCGTACTCCGAAGAGACAAAACAGCGACATCCGAGCCTCGATACCTCCGATGAAGGGCTCATTATCGACGTGGTCGATAGCATCCACGCGATGACTCACTCCGAGCGGTTTATTGAGACACTGGCTGCCCAACCGACAACACCGCCGTCGGCCGACGAAATTTCGCCACGACTTGGGCTTTTTGTCGGCAAACTGCTCGAAAATCTCGAAACTGGTATCTCCTGAACTCACTCCGAGTGACGTGTCTCTTCAGCCACCCACTGTCCGTAGCTATCGAGAACGTCATCCTCGTCAAACCGTTCGATACAGGGCACCTCGTATGGGTGTAACTCGAGGACGCGGGCCTCAAGCGCTTCGTACTGGTCGGGAGTTGTTTTGGCGAGGAGTGCAACCTCCTCGTCCGCTATCAGCTCACCGTCCCATCTGTAGATGGAACGGATGTCCGTCAGATTGACACAGGCGGCCAGCCGCTCTTCGACCAGCGCCCGTGCGAGTTGCTTTGCGCTGTCGGATGGTGCAGTGATGTATGCCGTTGGCATCGTACTGAATTCAACGGGGCAAGAACAGTAAATCTATGCGATAGCAGTCCTCACGAGTGGCCTTCGAAGGGGTTGTAGCTCCCGTTGATATTCCACTCGTGAAGACAATGAGGGGTTCCGAGATTCTGGTTGCCCTCCTCGTTTGCAGCAACCCAGGTCGTTTGTTCGTCGTCCCATACTTCCGTCCGCCCACACCGCTCGCACTGCCGTTTCGTCGGCGGGATAACTGTTGACATACCTTCCCAGAGTCGCTGGATAAATACAAAGCTCACGGTTGAAAATCGCCGGACATACTGAACATTTGTCGACACACTATTCAAATGGGTTGACCAATCAATGACCATATACGAACGTCTGAATGACAAGTCTTAGTGCGTCTATCGGTCCCCCGGGGCTCCCAAACCAGTGCTGTCGATACTGTCCTTAACACAAACGACCTTAGGGGTCCAGTGACTAGTGAGTCCAATGACAGCAGAGCAGAACGTCCTCGGAACGGAACTCGAACCCTGCAGTATGGAGCCACCCACCGGATATCTCCGGGATGGCTGTTGTCACGATATCGCGGAGGATACCGGTCGCCATGAGGTATGTGCGGTGATGACGGAAACGTTTCTGGCTTTTAGCAAGCGCCGCGGGAATGATTTGAGTACGCCCCGCCCTGAACTCGCATTCCCCGGGCTCTCGCCGGGAGACCGCTGGTGTGTCTGTCTGGGTCGCTGGGTGGAAGCGCTCGAACACGATGTGGCCCCACCAGTTGTCCTCGAAGCAACGAACGAATCAGTGCTTGATGATGTCTATTTCTCGACGCTGAACGAAAACGAATACGTGGAACTCGAGTACGACTTTGATTGACGTTCCTGAAGTGTATTAGATTTTCTTCCCTTGATGGGGTCCCCGCTTTGTCTGTGCCTCTTCCGATAGGATGACTCATCGCCACCGAGACAGTCTCAGCTATCAGTCTCTGGTTCGAATCTGAACCCGCTCCAGGATTGGCTGTCAGTGTGTCGGATGGCCTGTTCGGGGTCTCGAAGTTGTTCGACAAAAACTGGAACCACACGCTGACCGATTTCAACCTCGTCGGTTGTCCCTCCAAGGACTCGCACCGAGGCATTATCGACGGTAAATTCCACGATTGCGAGCGTATTTGGTTCACGCACTCCGGGTGGCGTCGTCGTGGCCCGGGTCCACGTCACCACTTCACCAGTGTCAGCAGTTAAATCGACTGTCTCCGTGAGGGGTTCTCCGCAAGTCGTACACGCTGGGTGTGCTGGGTAGTTGAGGTGACCGTTCTCACACCGATGGGCTAACAATCTCTGTTCATCCGAAGTGTCATCTTGGTGATTGTCTGTCGCGCCGTCGTTCATGTTCCCACCTCGAAGAGCGCGCTCGTCACACAGTTTCCGAATCCGCCCACATTACAGCAGAGCCCGCGCTCTGCCTCTACTTGCCGGTCACCGGCTTCTCCCCGTAATTGCCAGTACAACTCGACAGCCTGTGCGACACCAGTTCCGCCGAGTGGATGACCACGTGCTTTGAGGCCACCGGATAGATTGACGGGTAACTCACCCTCGGGGTCTGTCTTACCTTCGAGCGCCCATCGCCACCCTTCACCACGCTCTGCAAAGCCGAACGCTTCGAGCTGGAGCGGTTCGAGGACGCTGACCATATCATGCAACTCTGCGATGTCGATATCGGACGGGCCGTAGCCGGATTGTTCATACAGTTTTTTCCCGCTTTCCTCGACGGCTGTCATCCACGTGGGGTCGGGCCGTTCGTGAACGACATGGGTGTCCGTCGCTCCGGCGACGCCAGCGACTCGCACGAACTCGTCGGTATACTCCCGCGCAACACTGACTGGACAAAAGAGCAGCGCCGCACTTCCATCTGTCACTGGACAGTAATCGTATAGTCTGAGTGGGTCAGCGACGACTGGACTCGATAACACCGTCTCGACTTCGATTTCCTTCTGGAACTGTGCATAGGGGTTCTTTGCTCCGTTGGCATGATTTTTGACTGAGACGTGAGCGAGACTCTCACGGGTCGCCTCCGTTTCGTTCAGATAGGCTCGCGCGGCGAGTCCAGCAAAGGTTGGAAGTGTTATCCCGTGGACGTACTCCGCTGGATGGGTTATCGAGGAAATTATATCTGCGGACTCGCCGGTCGTCAGATGCGTCATCTTCTCGCCACCAACCAGTAACGTCATCTCGCTCGCACCGGAGGCGACTGACTGCCAGGCCGCGAGCAAGCCGGCACCGCCGGAGGCCGACGTCTGTCCAACGCGCTGTGCGTAAGCTGGCATGACGCCGATATCGTGTGCCAGCGCGTTCATTATCCCTGTCTGTCCTTCGAATTCGCCGCTTGCCATGTTCGAGATATACAGATGCTCAACTGCGGTTCGGTCGACGCCAGCGTCCGCCAGACAGTCCTCAGCAGCGTCCACAAGCAATTCCTGTATCCAGCTGTCGTGTGACCCGAAGGTGGTCATTGAGGCTCCGATAACGGCTACATCCATAGCTACAGTGTCGTCCGGAACCGTTGATAATCCTTCGGCGGAGCATGATTGTCAGGTGATAGTATATCCCGGGAAAGAGCGATAGATACTTTTGGTCTCCCTAAAAACTATGTGGTAATGAGCGAGAACGGGTCTAGACGAGATATCGTATTTTTCTCCGTTCGGTGCTGTCACGAGGGGTAAGAATGTCCAATCAAAGCATCCAGTCCAGTCAGTACGAGACGGCGGTGTCGTCGTATGAGGAATCAGGGAACGTACAGCCATTTTCAACGGAAACCACAGTCGGTGAGACGGTCTTACAGCTGGAGAACGTCAGTAAATCGTTCGGCGTAGAGGATGCGGTTTCGGAGTTTTCCCTGGCCGTTCGTGACGGTGAGATACTGACGCTACTTGGTCCGTCTGGCTGCGGGAAAACGACCATGCTCCGGATGGTTGCCGGACTGGAACAGCCATCTGGCGGTGAAATCCGTATCGGTGGCGAACTGGTTGCGGATTCTGAACAGCACATCCCGGCTGAAAAACGTGATATTGGACTTGTTTTCCAGGATTTCGCGCTGTTTCCACACCTCACTGTCGCGGAAAACGTTGCCTTCGGATTGAACGACTGGGACGACGAACGGACAAACGCCCGGGTTGACGAGCTTCTGGAGCTCGTTGGACTCTCTGCCCACCGGGACAAACGGCCCGAAGCACTCTCAGGAGGGCAACAACAGCGGGTTGCACTGGCTCGTTCGCTTGCACCGGAACCCGCTGTGCTCTTGCTTGATGAACCGTTCTCGAATCTGGATGTTCGTCTTCGAGTTGAGATGCGCGAAGAGGTACGACGGATACTCAAAGCCACGGGCGTGACAGCAATCTCAGTCACACACGACCAGGAAGAGGCGCTTTCAATCTCTGACCGCGTCGCGATTATGAACGATGGTCGGCTCGAACAGGTTGGTCAGCCAGAGAGTGTCTTCGAAAATCCCGAATCGCGGTTTGTCGCAAGCTTCCTCGGCCGCGCCAGTTTCGTCCCCGCGACGGTCCGCGGCGACATCGTCGATACTGACCTCGGCACACTCAGCGTCGAACAGTTAAATGGTCCTGTGGATGCTTACGACGGCGCAACAATCGATATTCTGCTCCGGCCTGACGACCTCGAAGCGATTCCGACAAACGAGGCGACGGCAGACGGTATTATCACCCACCGTCAGTACAATGGCCCGAACTTCGTCTATCGGGTTGAACTCAACAACGGTGCAACCGTTCGCTGTCTGCACAATCACGTCGAGACATTCGAGCACAATCAACCCGTTGCCGTCTCTATTACCGCAGACCACCCGCTCGCTTGGTATCCAGCGCTTGAAGGAAAATAACCGGCCGGAGTTCGACTTTTTCGTCTTATCGCCGTCTTGCAATCAGAACGACTAACGACAGCGCTAGCGCTGCCGTCACGACTGTTAGGCCAGCACCATCATCGTCCGCATCAGTTGTGTCGTCGGTATCGACGGTATCATCTGTCTCGTCGGTAGTATCATCAGCGTCGGTATCCGCCAGAGGGTCAGTCGTGAACGTCTCATCATCGATAAGTCGAATCAGGTCCTGGTCGAGTTCCTCGTAGGCTTCAGGGTGGAACTGCTCAACCATATCAGCCGTCGGTTCGGTCAGTACTGGTCCGTGCTGACTGATGTAGTTTGGATTGACGCGGACAATCTGGTCTTCCTCGACAGCGGTTGTCCCGTCAGCTTCAGGTGGGAGCTCACGGTCTTCACCGATAACGAGCCATTCTGGGTCGGCATTGACGACATCCTCTTCGCTTATTTCGGCGTAGGAGTCGTAATCATCTGCTGCAATGTTTTCACCACCGGCAATCGTAATTAACTGGTCCTCGACAGTGCCCGCTCCTGCCGTCCATCCGGTTTCAGGGTCTAGCGAGTAAAAGACTGAGACTGGCTCAACGTCCGAGAGCACGCGGTCGAATTCGTCGAAGGCACCCTGCATATCTTCGACCGTTTCGGTAGCGGCTTCACACTCGCCAACCAGTTCGCCAAGTCGTTCAATCACGTCGTAGGTATCCTCGACAGATATCTTCATCTCCTCGTGATAGACAGTCAGGCCAGCGTCACGAAGCTCTTCGACATCCTCGTCGCTGACCACGCTCGGTGCGTAGACGAGGTCAGGGTCCAGTGCCACGACCTCTTCGTTGATCGGTGAGCCCATCTCATCGACGACGTTCGTTCGGTCATCTAACCCCTCAATATACTGTGTTGCGTGGAAGTTTGGAACGCCCGTCACCTTCTCTTCGGCGTTCATATACCACATGTACTGGGCCCCGCTCGCCGCCAGCACGACGATTTCCTCAGGCTCGTCTTCGACAGTGACGGTCTCACCACTCGCGTCCGTCATCTCTACCGGGAACTCACAGGTGAGTTCATCCTGTTGGTCCACATCTGTATCAGCAGCGCCAACAGCGGCAATTCCTGCTGTTGCGAGTAACAGGAGTCCAGCAACAACAATCAGTCGGGTTGTAGTTCGCATACCCATGCCTCTACCCCGATTCAATAAATATTTATCTAAAGTAAATAGAGTTTCATACAATGCGGCTCGTCTTGCGAACGCTGTGGTGGTCACTCGCTTTGTTTGTGCTGCTCTGGGTAGCAATACTGGCCAGTGCAGCAGTCGGCTCCGTCCGAATCGATATCCCCACCGTCGCACGAGCCACGCTCAACACGATTGCCGTTCCAGCCGGTGTGACCTTTGAATCGACCAGTGCTGGAGTAGGGAGCTATCGCACGGGCGTGCCGGTTCCGAATATCAGCTATCAGTCTCTCTTTTCGTTCGAGGTATCGAACAGTGAACAGGCGATTGTTGGCAATCTCCGCCTTCCGCGAATCGCACTCGCCGCGCTCGTCGGGTTTGCGCTTGCAACAGCCGGAACCGTTATGCAGGGGTTTTTCCGGAACCCGATGGCTGACCCCTCGATTATCGGTGTTTCTTCCGGAGCAGCCGTCGGCGCTGTCGCGACTATCGTCTTCCCGCTGGCGATTCCGTTCGGACTGCAAACTGCGGCGTTCGCCGGCGGATTGGTCACAGCCTTCGCAGTCTATCTCATCGCAACCGAAAACGGACGCACGCCTGTTGCCACGCTTCTTCTGGCTGGTGTTGCGATTCAGGCGTTTCTGAGCGCGGTTATTTCCTACATGATGCTTCGGGCGGGTGATAGCCTCGAACAGGTCGTCCTCTGGTTGATGGGGAACCTTCGCAACAGCCAGTGGAGTGAGGTAGAGGCCACACTCCCGCTCGTTGTTGGGCTCTTTCTTATCCTGTTGGCATACAGCCGCGATATGAACGTCCTGTTGCTCGGAGAGGAGGACGCACAGGCGCTGGGTATCGAGGTCGAACGAACCAAACAGTTGTTGCTGGCTGGTTCGGCAGTTATCACCGCTGCAGCGGTTGCTGTGGCGGGTGTGATTGGGTTCGTTGGACTGATTGTCCCACACATGATGCGGTTGCTTGTTGGGCCTGACCACCGTATTTTGCTCCCGACGAGCGCGCTCGCTGGTGCAACGTTTCTGGTGGTCGCAGATACCATTGCTCGGTCGGGCCCGGCCGTCGTCCCAGTTGGCATTGTGACCGCGACCGTTGGTGCTCCGTTTTTCCTCTTTTTGCTCCGTCAGCGGGAGGTGCATGAGCTATGATTTCACTCGACAACGTTTCCCTGTCGTTCGGCGAAATATCCGTACTTGATAGCGTTTCCCTCTCGGTTGAAGCGGGCGAGTTTGTCGGCCTTGTCGGGCCAAACGGTGCTGGGAAGACGACACTGTTGCGGACAATAAACGGCATTCTGCCGGTTGATAGCGGAACGGTGACGGTCGCAGGAAAGCAAGTCAGTGCGTGTACTGCTCGTGAACTCAGTCGGACGGTCGCAACGGTTCCGCAGAATACGCACGTTGGCTTCTCGTTTACGGCCGAACAGATTGTCGAGATGGGACGCACCCCCCATCAATCGCGCC
>LKMJ01004373.1_pt1 | contig 13287 bp, 14 predicted proteins | sample 643391 | NCBI WGS metagenome assembly LKMJ01 (sample SAMN04112250, study PRJNA286221) | soda lake metagenome | biome: soda lake; feature: Kulunda Steppe; material: water; isolation source: sample PL-Br10 brine of Picturesque Lake | place: Russia: Kulunda steppe | collected 2010-07
ATGCTGCCTCGCTTAATCACCCTGCGTTTACGATGGGGGTGATTAATCCCGGCTGAATCAGCGTGTGCAATGGAAGCAAGTGCAGCTGAGTGCAGCTCAGAGAGAAGAAATGCAAGTCTTGATTGTTGCATTGCTCAGCATGCACTGTGCTGCAGCGGCAACATCCCCCCATACCCGTTGACTGCCACCCCAAGCCCTGACTGGGCCGCTCCAAAGATGTCTTCAGCATTCCCTTCTCCAACAAAGCCTTTCCAGCCTCTCCATGACCACAATGGGAACGTTTGACTGCCACCGTGGAATTCATCACGAATGAATTTATCTTAACCGCCCCCCGGGTTGATTAAGATTGATTCAAAATTAATCACCTTTCATCAATTAATCATGGTAATTGATCACCCTTTGTAAACGCAAAACGCGATTAATTGCATTTTTGATTTGCCAATTAATCATTAATCACCCCATTGTAAACGCACCGTAACCGTGCTAATTCAAGGAATTCCTCAACGAGGAATGAAGGTCAGGCATGAGCCTAGAAGATGCAGGAAGGTGGACGAGGAGGTTTGCTGAGCCCGAATAGATCTGCTTGCTGTTGTAACGTCAATGGATTGGTGCATGGTCATTCATCATCTGCACATCAAGATAGAGAATGTTTTGATTTGGATTAGCAGGGGGACATGCAGGTAGAAAACCTGAGAGAAAGCATTAAGCTTGTGATGAGAAAAACATCTTGCCAAATCAGTACAGGCAGCAATAAAAAGTGGAATTCCATACATTCACACATGAAGTCACAAGAAAATGCTTACTGCATGAATGAAACAAAGTTGATGGTCAGATACACAATATGCTCAGGCCTCATTCTTTTAGAGAAAATGAGCAGCAAGAGTACAAAAACCTTCACCATTTATGTTGAAAAGCATATGGATTTTCCAAGGCCAGCTCAGAAATTGATACTCTTGTGCCCTTCACTATTACGAACAGCAAATCAGCAAAGCAAGTTGACTATCAGCATAGGTCAACAGAGAAGCCCAATTGTAGCTGCAACGCTAGATGAAAGCACCTCAAATGCCGCTTTTTAACAAGCACGAGAAAAATTGCATAAACAAAGAACCTTGACAAGAAAAAAGCTCCCCAAAACAGAAATCTAGGTCAGACAGCTTAGGCCAACATAAGCACAGGTGTAGATGAGTGAATCGCCAGCTCCCTTTAGGGGCATGGATGCAGTTATGGTCAATCTATGCAGGGGGGGAATGTCACAAGCTGGAAGCCTGTTTGCGAAACACAGCCTTGAAGATGCTGCTCCACAAGGCAGCTGACACAAAGACGTCTCCTGCTTGGAGTCATCTTGTAAGAACCAAGGTAGGTGCTCTTGGTAAGCTGCGTCAGGGCTTTGTGTACGTGGCAAGGGCAGTTCGGTCATAGATACCATTTGCCACCATTTTGGCCGCAATGTTCCTGCAGGCACAGTGAGCGTGCGCAGTGCAAGCTTGAACGCCTTGTGCTTTGCATTTGAGGTAGACACTCAGTTACATGTTGTTTTTGCTCTAGAGAGGCAACAAAATGTCAGGAAAGGGTCATGCACTTGGCATGTCCAAGGTAAGATTGAGTCACAAGTTGATGTACCCAGACCCGTGCAAGAGGGTACAGGCAATTAGCATAGCTTTAACGATTCAGTTGCATTCATTATGCAAATTAGGGGTACAGTGGGGGAAGTCATGATGAGAGAGCCTAAGGGCCTCAGACCACCTCCCTGCCTACCCTTAGTCAACCCTGGATGCATGCCTTGATGATATTAAAATCCTTTGGTTCCCTAATGCCCCACATCAGCCTGACAGCCTCTGCCAGAGGCCTAACTAAAGTTTCAGGGCGGGTAGGTGCTCAGTGGGCCAGGTGGGAAGCTCACCATAAGCTGGCCACCCAAGGGACTGCGCTCCAAATCTGAGGCTTTCGCCATGAATATAAGGGCAGGAAACTGATGGTGTTAGCCTTACAGTGTACCAGTTATGCCTCTGCACTAAAATATCCAATTCCACGGGCTACCTTGGCTCCACCGGCCAGTCAGAGCTATGTCTCTGGAGCACCTCCAGGAGAACGGACCTGGGTCATGTGGCAAGCTTCCCGAGTAAGGTTGGATAGCTGACTCACCGAGCCTCGCCAAGGCCGAGCACCAGAAGGCCTCTTCGCCAAAAGTGCCTTGGTGGCCCTTCTTCATTGAAACAGCACCTCAAAAGGGTGCAAACAATTTTCAGATTAATTTTTTAAAGCTTTTGTTACAGGTGGCCCCCACCACTGGATCACCCCTTCCTTTGGCAAAGGTGGCCAAATAGGGTCCTCAAGGCATTACATATAATCAAGGGTAAGTAGCCAACTCGCCGAGACTCGCCGAGGGAAATCAAATCCATTATGCGATGATGTTGAGGGGGATGCAACCATGGCAGATGTGGGGTGCAAATGCCTCGGCTCATAAAGGTTTGCTGGGGGCAGATGCTGTCTTCGAAACAGCGTCTTCAAAATAGAGAGAAGCTAGAGGGCCAAAGGGAAGTCCTGGTAGTGGCAATGCATGAGTGTGGTGCTTGTCACTGAGCTGAGTTGCAGACACCATGTGCATGCAAGTTACAGTGCAAGCTGTGCAAGCAACAGCTCGGGCTATCCCAACCCCCTAATGCGCTAGACGCATCTTAAAATCACGTTGGGCAAGGCTCATCACTTGGGAGTGGAGGAGGGTCTGATTCCCAAAGAGCAGCAGCATCGGGCAGCAGCAGGCAGCAGCAGCACCGGGCAAACAGGAGGCAGCATCAGCAGCCTGAGCTTTAAACGCCAGGCATCACTCCTGGAAGGTCAGCTGCACAGTTGGGAAAAGCCCGGGTCTCCACAAGAAGATGGCAGATTGAAACCCATCACTGAGCATGTCAATTTCTCGCGCTTGTGGGAAGAGGAGCTTCCCAGCTTTGCCAGGGGTAGCAGTGCGCTTAAGCTTGCTGTGCGGTTGCTGTGGCATGCACTCAACAGCCTGTGTGCATGCCAGCGCAACTGGTCAGCTTGAGGGCTGATGTACAGCAAGGTTTGATCCAGGCTCACTCTGGAGTGTGCATGGAAGCTAATCTACGTGTGTTGCACCGGTGTGGTACCAGCAGGCAGTGCAGCAAGAGCGCTGAGGCAGCCTGCAGCTCTTCAAGGCGGACAAAGGAAGCAGAGTAAACAAAATGTGGAATTTAGACTGAACAGCGCTGTGGAGGGGGGTAGCTTGGGGGATGGGCAGGCGGGGGCGCTGACCCGGTGCTCGGGTTTCTCCTGACTATTCCGGTCTCCAGGAGGGCCAATCCAACTAAACATATTTGTTTTTATCAAACTCGCATAAAAAGTCTCAGGGCGTTTGAGTGTATCTGTGAAAAGCAGTTTTCTAATAACAATGCACCACCAAGGCCCTCTCTACATAGGCCGAGGCTCAGCAGAGGCTGGACGAGCCTCCTTGGAATTTTTGGAGACACCCTATTTCCCCATCCTTACATGTACCATATCGCTCCTAGGGCTACCACAAATAATTAAAAAATTATAGGGGATCCTCGCTATCTGTAATCCGTTTAGAAATTACTTTTACCAAGACCTCGCGTAGCATCCAGGTTTTGATCCAGGCTCCCCCAGGGGCCGACCATGGAGCCAAATGCTCCAAAGGATCAAAGGACACACTATTTGATGTAGGTTGCACAAAATGGAAGCGCTTCAGCGATGAGCAACCCAGGGAGCTCCGCATCCGCTTGGATCCCAACATTACTCGTCGGGTGGAGGAGCATAAGAAGCAGCGAGCAGCGGCCATAGCAGCCCAGCCCCCTCCCCCACCTCCCAGGCCTGTTGGCAGGCCCAGAAAGCTGCCTGTCGTTGAGGCTCCCTGAGACCGAGGAGCCTGTTGTACCACCAGAGCCCATTGAGAGGGATGAAGAGCTGCTCAGCATGGAGGAAGTGGCAGCTGAGGCAGCAGCTAGACGCACATCGGAGGCAGTGCTTGAAGGGGAGGCAGGCTTGGAGGAGGTTGCAGCAATGGAGGAGGTTGCAGCAATGGAGGAGGCTGCAGCGATGGATGACTTTGAGGATCCAACAGCCACAGCCGCAGTCAGGGGCAGGGGGGGGTGGCAGGGGCAGAGGCTCGGGCACAAGGGAGACTGTTTCTGAGCCAAGCAATGGAGGCAGGGGCAGGGGCAGGAGCAGAAGCAGGGGGAGGGGCAGAGGGAGGGGAAGGGGAAGAGGGGCTGAGCCAATGGAGGTGTCCTCGGAGTCAGAGGACTTGTCTGAAGAGGACACAGACATGCAAGAGTAGCAGCAGCTGCGATGCTGGGAGAGAGTGCCAAATCGAGAGAGTTCGCATTAAACGTAATGATTGGAGGTGCCTTGCGGGAACCAAATACTCGCGGGAAAATGATTGAAATTGTTTGGAGACCTCGCGTAAAGTAGGATTCGCGATAACATAGGAGCGATACGGAAATACAGGGTTAGGGTTTGGGGTTTCAATTTAACTTTGCAGACACTGCACTGTTTGCCGACCTGAGCACACTAATGGATAGCTTGATTTTTTCTGGTTCCAGTGTGGATTGGTGCGGTGAATGGGAAGAAGTTTTGGAAAAACAGAATGAGCAGCGCACACCATTTCCTGCACACAGCCCCAATCTGACCTTGACATGTCTGTAGGTGCCACTTTCCATGTGTAAAGTTGCCCCATGTCTCCTGTGTGGATTTGAGCGCGGGAAGCTCTGCCTCTCAGCTGTGCGTTTAGGAGAGGCAGAAGAAAACATACATTTTGGCCCACTGCTTCCCACCCACACCCTCGGTCAGCTCTATTTCAAACCATTTTGTTTATTTATGTTTCCCCACAACCCTCAGGCTTTGTCTGGCTTGAAAGCATGCATGGGTTGCGGATATCGCATTTCCTGTGTTGGCACCCACATCCAAGCGCGACAGGGTCACCCACGGAACACACCTTCCCGACACCCTCCCCCAAGTGCCATTTTCCTGCCAAAATGGTGCAAAACGGTGCTAAAATGGTCAATGGCATGTTTGCCTCAAACCCACATCACACTTATCACACAGCCTGACTGATTATGGCATATGTTCTTGTTATGCATGGTCGGAGCTGGCAATGGGGCGAGTACGTGAGCAGCAAAGCAAGTTGGCCACAAATTTGGGGGGTCTAATGGTGAGGACGACCTATATAAAAGCATGCCCGCACGTGTTTATCGCGGACAAAGGTGAATGGGGCAAACATGGACATGGTGACCTGGGGGGCAGGTGCCTCGGCTCACAGGTTTGCTGGGCAAAGTGAAGCGCTGGCAGATGCAGTCTCTGAAATGGTGAGAGCTCAGAAGGGAAAAGCAAGCTGGCAGCATGGTTCTTGTCACTTATGTGCATGTAAGAACACATCCGAAGCGCGCACATCAGAGTGTGCACAAGGGTCAATAAGGGAGTGAAGGAGGATCTGATTCCCACAGAGCAGCAGCAGCAGTTAAACAGCAGGCAGCAGCAGCACTAGCCCCAAACGCCAGGCGTTACTCCAGGTAGGTCAGCTGTGTATGATCTTCTGGCTTTGGCAGTGCAGGCAGTACGCTGCATACTTGCTATGCATGCAAGCAGCTGCCTGGTTTTCTCCTGTCCTGCTTTGGCTTCCAGAAAGGGCAGTCCAACCAAGACTTTTGTGTTTGATACTCCGATTTTTTAAGGAAAGTCGAAGGCGTTTGAATGCGTCTGTGAAAAGCACTTTTCGTCTCCATTCAGGCTGAGGCTCTGTAGAGGCTCGACAAGTCTTGAACCAACAACACTTCAAGGGCTTGTTCCATTGCAGCTCATCGATCCAGCAAATCTTTGATACCATTGCCTGGGATGTGAATGCAGGTCCTGCGCCAAATCTACTCCTGTGCCTGACCAGCACAAACCTGTTGTGGGCTTTGTCGTACTTGTTGGTGCCTTCCATACCGCTGATCATGCGCCGCTCGCCATCCCCGTCCTTGCACAAATGCGTTGCACCACAATTTTGGCAGACAAGCAGCACTGCTGTGCCACGGTCCCCCCACGCATTCTGCACACGCATCAAGTCTGCCAGCTCGCTCTGAGGCACGGCGCCTTTGTAGTGCTTTGCCTCTGGGCCTGTAGCGCAAGAAAAGGTGAAGATGTGTGTATCTGCATGTGCAAGCGCGCGCGTGTGCGCATGCGTGAACATCAAACACATCATCTAGTAACACATAACAGGAATGTGCATGCGCACACTTCAATAACCCTGGCCAACATGCTGACCATGCTGCATGTAAGAAGTGAGATGACAGCATGAGGCCTTCTTTTTGCAGAAGCACCACAGGCTCACAGCAGAGATCATGAGCATCCTGTCAATCTGTCTTGACTTCCTAAGCGACATGCACAACCCATAGCTTTTATACGAATGTATGCGTCAGTGCATAACCAGACTGGTTTACTATGCCTCTTATCCTCCGTCCTTCACCATTCATCATTATTCAAGGCCAATAAACGAAGCCTTGAAAAACATACCTTAACAGGCATGAGCCAGCGACCCATGGATCATTCACCATCTGTCACACACTGGCTGCAGGTTGCCAGCAGGGAGTTGCACTGGACATTTCAAATTCTATGTTTCACTACGCACCCATGATGTAGATAAACGGTTGGGAGTTGTCTGAGCAAAAACATTTTAATTTAATGCCCAACCCGTATGGTCCATTGCCAGAACTACAGCTCCTGCATGCAACTGCGCGTGAGGAAAGTGCAAAAGCTCCCATGTTAGCAGTGTAAAGGGGCAAGGAAGTTGCTAAGGAGTGGGGGAACACCTAGCAAAAACAGCTTGTCCCCAACAACTCCTTCGCAGCATATAAGAAGCAAGCTCATTTTGCACCAAGGAACAAACTGGTCTGGCTGCACACATGACTGTGTGAATGTTTGAAGTGTGCGCGTGTGCATATGTGTGCGTATGCGTGTATGTGTGCGCGAGCACGCAAGTATGCATGACCATGTGCATGTGTAGTGTGTGTGGTGCGCATCGTACGTGCATCTGTGTGTGTGCGCGTGCGCGTGTGAGGCTGTGTGTGTGTGTATGTGTGTGTGTGTGTGTGTGTGTGTGTTTGTGTGTGTGTTGTGTGTGTGTGCGCGTGTGTGTGTGTGTGTGCGTGTGCACGCGCGCGCACGCGCAATCTTGCAGACCTTGACCATTGTCTCTTGGGGAAGGCCATTAGACACATACGTGCGCATGCAGCAAAATCCTTGTGTGATTTTAATTTGCCAAGAAAAGAAGTTTACGTGCACTCGCGCGTACACAAACAGGTGTGCTATCCTCGGCGCTGACCGTCCAGCTGGAGCGGTTGGAGCGCATGCATCTATCTGGGTGCAGCCTTACCGTATTGCTTCATTTCTCCTCCATCGTAATAGCTTTCGCAGCCCTTGCCCTCGCATGCCTGCTTGTTGTTGTGCAAGCAGGTGTTTGGGAACTGTGAACACCGGCACCAGGAGGGTCTGCACAGCGAAGCATGTCCCATCCCACGTCACGCTGCACGCTAAAGCCTGTATTGCCTGTTCGCAGCTGCGTAGCGACTACACTCCCCCTATCATATGCGCCCACCCCGAAGCCACTCACGTTGCATAGCTTGATGTGCGGGGTCCTTAACTTTGATTTCGTGGAGAATAGTTTCATCTTATTTACTAATTTTTCTACAATTTGAAGTTCAACGAGTTCTTCGGCTTCACAGTAACTTTTTTAATCAAAGCTTGGGTCCTTTACGGGGACCCAATGAGGCACAGACGAAAGCCATGCTAGCCACCAGAACACTGAGCAATGGGCTCGGGAAAACTTCGGGAACCCTGAATCGAGGGCATCGCCCTTGGTCAGTGGCCCCCATATACGTGCACAAAAGCCCCACTGGGTGGTGCCCGCATAAGGTGAACAACTCTCGGGACCGACCGATTGCCGTTCGCGATTGCCCGCTCGGCATGCTACCACTCCTACGCACCACAGCTTTGCTTATCCAGCTGTGGGTGTGCAGCTTCGCACTAGGACCTGGCGCTCCCAGCAGGGAGTGCCTGGCGTGGCGGGGTTGAGCGTTGGCATCCTTCAAAGGGGTATCTGTCCTTGTAATCTCCACTCACATGGCTCAGAAGGCATGCTTGAGCTCTCTCCACCACTCTGCGAACAAAAAATAAACGTGGTGCTGTGCATCTGCTGCTGCAGGAGGATGGGCATGGAGGCCAGCATGCCCGTGCGCTCACACCCTCAAGCTTGGGTCAAAGGGTTCAGCTGGGCCACGCTTCATCCCCTGCCAGGCATGATCAGCAGCCTGCCCCCAGGTCCAGGGTCCGTGCGCTCATCTCTCGCTGGGAGGCTTCTGTGCAGACCGCGTCTGCAGCTCCGGCAACTTCCACAGGGCCAGCCTCATTAGTTGCACAGCTTGCGCGACCTGAGCTCGGGAGGCCCAGCGCCCAGCATGCTCAGCCCTCCAAGCGCGCTCTGATCATGGCTGCATCTATGATGGACACCAAGCAGTGCTGGAGCAGGGGTAGCAGCAGCAGCAGCAGCAGCAGCAGCAGCGTGCAAGCGGGGGCCTCCAAGGATGGCAGCAGCAGGCCTACCGGCGGCGATGATGGCAGACCCATGACAGTGGGGAGGCGCCAGATGCTGAACCACCTGCAAGTGCTGGATCAGCTGAACAGGGCATATTATGACAAAAACCCGGAGCAGCGTTCCAGGAAAATCCGCAAGCCCGCCTCCCAGGAGGGCCTGCAAGCTGCAGACTGGGTCGTGCAGGTCCTGGGCTACCAAATGAGTGACAAGGTGCGCCCTGGCCACATGAGTTGAGCATGCACGGTGCGCGTGCAAGGTGTGGGGGGTTGACAAGCTGGGGGTTGTTTGGGCGGGCAGAGGAAGCCGTCCTGCAAGGTGGGCGCAGGAGATGTCCCGAGGGTAATCAAACATGGGGTACACCCCCTCTCCTCTGGTTGGCTCAGGCACCCACACAGCAAAAGCACACTGGTGCGCATGGTGTGCAAAGGGAACACCATGTTTTGCTTGCCCTGCCAGCAGCATTCCTTGTGGCTTCCTGCGCCTGCGCACTGTCATCGATGGCAGAGCAGAGATGGCACGCTGGCCATCATCCACGGCCCTCTGGGGATAGGCTGGGCTATGTGAACATGTGTGGTGTGGAAAGAGGCTTCTGTGGACTGAGGGGGTTGTAGTGGTAGCTGGGCCCACGCGGCTGGCCCACCAGCTCTGGTGATCAGCCCACTGCCTCCAGAGTCACAGCATGTGACCCTCTGCCGTCGGTCTGTGCCTGCCCGTATGTGAGGCGCCTGCCCAATACCGAAAGGGGGCAGGCCTGCATCTGGGGCCAGGGGCTGGCTCCCGGCCGAGGCTGCTTTCCCGCTTACCCCTCTGTGCTCCCCGCCTCAGCGCAAGGCCCACCACTTCGATCCCCACCTTTGTGCATGGCCCACCTGCGCGGTCCCTCGCCCCCGCACACGGCTTGCCTCTGTGCACCCTCGTCTACACGCCCACCCCACCTGTGCCCACGTGCGCGTGCAGGCCTTAGAGGGATGGGAGGCGCGGGTGCTGGAAGGCGCCGCCAAGGCAGGGCTGCCGTTGGAGGAGCTTTTTGGCGCTGAGGCTGTGGATTGGTACAAGGCCTCCCTGCGGGATCGCATCCCCTTCTCGCCCGCGGTGAGTCTGAACATGTGCATGCATGCAGGCATGAGCTTTGCACTTTTTGCCTGCACCAAAATGGTGCAGATATTGCCCTCACACAAGCACACGCAAGTTATCACTGAGTGGCACTCATGTGCAAGCGTGTGAACGCACATACACACACGCCGAAATTCGCAGGCGTGCGCGCATGCACACGCGCACGCACACGCACACACACACGCGCGCACACACACACCCCTCTTGCTCACGCACTAACACACAGGAATACCGCACACGCACGCATGCTCATCCAGTGCATACGGCTGCTCCAACGCCCCTTGCACGTATATACCTGCAGCAGCACATGGCACTTGGTAGAGCATGGCGCAAGTGTGCAGGCTGCCAGCCCACATGCTGCACATAGTAGAGCAGTTCAGGCCCCGCCATCCAGCTGCATGCTCTCCCACACGCCAGGCGTGGGGGCTTGGGGAACACAACACTTGCTGTGTGCGCCTCCTTCCCCAGCCCCAAGGCGCGGCAGCGTGCAGCCCTGTGCAGCCCACCAACCCGCAGCACACGCGCCGCGCCTGCGCTCGCAGGCTAGCCCTGCCGATGCAGACGCCATACTGGCTCGCGACGGCCCTGCCGACGGCCCTGCCGATGCAGACGCCATGCTGGCTCGCGAGGGCCCGGCCTTCCTTCCCCCCCTGCCCCGCCAGCCCGCGGGCCCCGTTATGACCACGCCCTACGGTGATGTCGTGCGCGAGGACAGCGGCACACGCGTGCAGCAGGCCACGCTGGGGGCGCTGGCGGCGGTGTCCCTCCTCACGGCACCCCTGGACAGCCCCAACCCCATGGGGGCGGCCAAGGAGGTGGCAGGCCGGGTGCTGGACGCGTTTGCCATGCTGGGGGTGAGTGCAGGCTTGCGGCCCCTTCCTTAAGGGGGAGGGGGGGGGTCGCGCCTGCGCAGTGGCTGAGCTGTAGGGTCATCTTCCATCGATTAGGAAATTGGTTGAGTCTGTCGGTTTGCGGCTGTCGTCAGGGAGCAGACAGAAGCTCCGATTACGCGCATTGGCAGAGCCACCAGTCAAGGGGACCCAGAGAGCTCCAGGCCCATGTGATGTTGTGGAGCTGCACACGGGCTCGTGCACAAGCCTGCGCCTCCCCTGCCATCCCCTGGGGAAGGCTTGGCACGCTCCCTTTCCCTGCCCACGATCTGCCCGCTGCGCCAGACAGCCAGAGCAGAAAACCACGCTGCGTGGGCCTGGAATGCGCGCACGCTACGCAGTTGCACACGTGCACCCAGCACGCACACGCGCACGCATGTGGGCAAGCATGCGTACACTCACATGGAAACCATGCAGCAGCGTGTGCGCCATAGCTTTTGCCCATGCACACATGGTGCGTGCCCTGTCCTGCTCACGCGAGCCGCCCCCGGTTGTCTGCCGCCTTCCCCGCAGAGGATTTGCGCCACGGCTGTGTTTGTGGCCTACTCCAAGCTGCCCCGCCTCCCTGGATCCAAGTACTCCCCAAGCCCTGCCATCCCTCCTGCATTATCTGATGCCCCGGGCGCAAACGACGCCGAAAGCGACCCTGTGCGCACGCTCCTGACTGGCCGCCCGGTGGGGCATTTCAAGCACCCCATGGCCGGCAGCAAATACGCGCCGCCCGCCTCTGCCCTGGCGTCCCAAGTGTCAGCTGCGGCGGCCGGTGGGGACCAGGGCGGCGACGCGGTGCGGCAGCTGCTGGCCAGCCAGCCCCTTGGGCACTTCAGGCAGCCCATGGCAGGCAGCAAGTACACGCCCCGGCCGCCCACGCAGTGGGGCTTTGAGGAGGACGAGGAGGTGGATGTCATGCTGCCCATGCCCCCCTCCAGCGCTGCACCGGCAGCCGTGCAGGCTGCAGGTGTGGGGGCAGGAGCAGGGCCGGAGACAGCTGCAGATCCGACCACTGCTGCGGCGCGCTGCGCGGCGGCCCTGGCTGGCGCGGCGGCAGAGGGCAGCGCTGCTGCCGCGAAGGCAGCCGTGGACGCGGCCCGCAGGGGTGACGCAGCTGTGGCGCGCATGTCTGCGGCAGACGCGGCCACGCTGGCGGCCACGGCGGCGGAGGACGCGGCGACAGCAGCCGCGGCGGCGCAGGAGGCGGGCGGGGCGGGGCCGCAGGTGGCTGAGATGGCGCAAGGCTATGCTGTGGCTGCCAAGGCGTCAGCGGATGAGGCGGCCGCTGCGGCGGCAGCTCAGCAGATGCAGCTGGGCGGCAGCGCCGATGCAGCCGCGCAGGACCCGGCAGCTTCCCCGGCTAGCAGCGTGCGCACCATTGGAGGCTGGAAGTATGTGCCCACACTGCCCACCACGTGGGGCCCTGCAGCCGGGGCTAGGCTGCGCACCGCCTCACAGCTGATGCCCAGTTTTGCAGCAGCGGCGATGGTGACGGACCAGCCCGTGCGCAGCGGTCAGCCTGGCGCGGCGGGCCGTGAAGGAGCAGCAGCGCAGGCAAGGAAGCGGCGCGGGCCAAAGACGCCCGTGCGCCTCCTGATGGATCTGCTGTGGGGGGAACCCAAGGGCGGCAGTTCAGCGGCGGCCAGCAGCGGCTCCCTCACCCCGCTGAGCAGCAGCAGCAGCAGCACGCCGGGGTACGTCGAGGAGGGCATGCGGCTTGAGGGCGAGGGTGCGAAACTGGCTAGCGACGAGGCGTGGCTGGCAGGCGAAGGTTCTCGGTTGGCCGGCGGGCTCGCCAGCCAGGAGGCGCGCTTGCTTGCAGCGGCCGATGGCAGCGGCGCGCAGGTTGTGCGGCTGTTCGGCGCGAGTGGCTCGCCCCTGGATGACGAGCTGCGCGCGGCGGTGCTGCGGGCAGGCGCCCAGGCCCTGCCGCTGGATCTGGAGAGGGTGGCTGGCGTGGGAGTGGTGGGTGGTGGGGGGCGTTGTTGTTTGGGGAAGGGGGGAAGGGTGCGCGCACGTGGAGCTTGCATGATGGCCCACATGCTTTGCGTATCCTCTGCTGTGTCGGCCCACACATTTTCGGTGATGGTGCATTTTCGGTGAGCGTGCCTGAGTTGCTGCCTGCCAGCAGCGCATGCGCATGTCTTGCCGCAGCAACCTGAGTGGTGTGCGCATGGTCACGCTGTGTCGTGCAGGGAGACACGATGGATGTACCGCCCCAAGGCATCATGGGCCAGGTGTGTGTGCGTGTGCATGTGCATGTGTGTGCGTGTGTGACAGGGTGCTTGCCAGCGCTGCTATCAGTGCCATGCGCACCGAGGGGAGCTTGGGCACTGCACGGGCGGCTTGGACCTCGGCCAGCGCACCTGAGTTCCTGAGCACCAGGAGCACTCCACGGGCGGCATGGACCTCGGCCAGCGCACCGCAGGCGTGCATACAACACAGGCGTGCATACAACACAGGGGGCCTGCGCGCTGCACGACCTCAGCCTGCGTACCACACATGGGGCGTGCATACAACACAGGGGGCCTGCGCGCTGCACGACCTCAGCATGCGAACCACACAGGGGGTGTGCATACAACACAGGGGGCCTGCGCGCTGCACGACCTCAGCCTGCGAACCACACAGGGGGCGTGCATACAACACAGGGGGCCTGCGCGCTGCACGACCTCAGCCTGCGAACCACACAGGGGG
>LKMJ01004374.1_pt1 | contig 13287 bp, 11 predicted proteins | sample 643391 | NCBI WGS metagenome assembly LKMJ01 (sample SAMN04112250, study PRJNA286221) | soda lake metagenome | biome: soda lake; feature: Kulunda Steppe; material: water; isolation source: sample PL-Br10 brine of Picturesque Lake | place: Russia: Kulunda steppe | collected 2010-07
AGCTCGGGCAGTCGTCCGCCAGTGGACAGTTCGCCATGGCCAGAGCTACTGTACCGGCCAAGTAAACGCTTGCGATGCGACCCCTGAGTGGATCGAACGCGGTTTCGACGGATGTTTTAGATACCACAGCAAACTCCGACGCATGTTTTTGATCGTACACTCGATGGCGTGTTCTCCCCGTGTGAGGTGGTAGTTGGATGGAGCTGGGACTGAGCTACTCGATCGTCGCGGCGTTCGTCTGGGGGGCGTACCTGTTCGTTCTCAAGCGGTATTTCAACGAGTTCCCGGCGACGACGCTCGCGGTGGTCGTCAACGCCTTCGCGATCGTCTTTTACGCGCCGGTCACGATTCGGGCGGTCCGGAACGGGGACGGCGCGTCACTTGCGGGGGCCGGACTCGAACACGTCGCCGTGATCACGCTGACGATCCTGACGACTGCGGGCGGGTTCATCTTCTTCCTGTACGCGATTCAGGCCGGTGAGGTCTCCTACGTCGCGCCGATCAACAAGATCGTCCCCGTCTTCGTGCTCCCGATCGAGGTCGTCGTCCTCGGGCAGTTCCTCACGCCGCTCCAGGTCGCCGGCGTCGTCGTCGCGACGCTCGCGGTCTACGTGGCGAACTACCGGGCCGGGAGCCTGCTGGATCCGATTCGGCGGGCCGCCCACTCCCGGCCAGCACAGCTTGCATTGCTCTCGGCGATGCTCTTTGCGGTGACCGATGTGGGCAGGCGGGTCGTCCTCCAGGAGCTTGCAGTGCCGACCGCGATCTGGGTGCCGCTCCTGCTGGCGGGCGTCCTCGTTGTGTTCCTCCCCTCTGCGTTGCGACATCCCCCGGAGGATCTGCGCGGCGCGCTGCCGAAACTCGCCGGTGCGGGCGCGATCGTCGCGGTCGGCGAACACACGACGACGCTGGCCTTCTCGTTGATTCCCGCGAGCATCGCCTCGCCGGTCGTCAATACGCAGGCAATCGTCGCCGTAATCCTTGGCGGCGTCCTGCTCGGCGAGCAACACTTCCGCATCCGGATCGTCGCCGCAGTACTCGCGGTCGTCGGCGTGACGATGATCGCGATCTGAGCACAGTACCGCGATCCTGAAGCCAGGCTACAGATATCGAAGTATATCACTTCGAATAGTGTAGTCAGTACCGGAGCGAGTGGTATCCTCATCTCGGATGGCACCGGTCACCACGGTGAGGGGCGGAAAGACAGGTTTCAAGCGTCCCCTCGGCGAACCAACTCCCATGTACGAACGCATCAAGGGCTTTCGCGATTTCTACCCCGCAGAGATGCAGGCCCGTCGACAGGTTTTCGACGAGGTCGAGTCCACTGTTCGGGGCTACGGCTTCCGCGAGATCGGGACGCCCGCGATGGAAGACGCACAGCTGTACATCGACAAGAGCGGCGAAGAGATCGTCGACGAACTCTATAGTTTCGAGGATAAAGGGGGACGTCACGTCGCGCTCACCCCCGAGCTAACGCCGACGGTCGCGCGGATGGTCGTCGCCAAACAGCAGGAGCTTTCGAAACCGATCAAGTGGTTCTCGACCCGACCGTTCTGGCGCTACGAGGAACCCCAGCAGGGCCGATTCCGGGAGTTCTATCAGACCAACGTCGACATCTTCGGCTCCAGCGATCCGAGCGCTGACGCCGAGATACTGGCCGTCGCAGCCGACATGCTGACGAACCTCGGCCTCGACGCCGAGGACTTCGAGTTCCGCGTTTCCCACCGGGACATCCTCGGTGGTCTCCTCGACGCCTTCGAGGGCGATATCGCCACCCAGCAGGCGATCCGCGCAGTCGATAAGAGCGCGAAGATCGAGACAGCTGAGTACCACGACCTGCTCGTCGACGCCGGACTGGACTACGAGCAGGCTCGCACGTTCGACGAGTTACTCGCCGTCGACGAGGACGAACTGGACGAGTTGGTCGAGTTTGCGGGAACTGACCGCATCCACGAGGCAGTGACGAACCTCCAGAACGTGCTCGCCGCCGCCGAGGACTTCGGCGTCCGGGAGTTCTGTGATCTCTCGCTGGAGACCGCTCGCGGGCTCGATTACTACACCGGCGTCGTCTTCGAGTGTTTCGACTCCACTGGTGAGGTCTCACGGGCCGTCTTCGGTGGCGGTCGCTACGACGACCTCATCGAGAGCTTCGGCGGGCAGCCAACGCCTGCGGTCGGCTTCGCGCCCGGCGATGCGACGCTCTCATTGCTCCTCCAGCGCGCGGGCGTCTGGCCCGAGGAAGAACTCTCGACGGACTACTACGTCCTGCAGGTCGGCGACACGCGACCGGTCGCCGCACGCATCGCCCGCGACCTGCGCGAGGGCGGTCACGTCGTCGAAACCGACGTCTCCGATCGGAGCTTCGGCGCACAGATGAACTACGCCGACTCGATCAACGCCGAGACGGTCGTCATCGTCGGCGAGCGCGACCTGGAAAACGACGAGGTGACGCTCAAGGACATGGCAAGCGGCGATCAGGTACAGGCTCCGGTCGGTGAGTTCCCCGGCGAGCACGACCGACCGACGATCGAGCAGTTCGAGTGACGCGATCTACGTCGACCTGACGGGGACGTCCTTCCGGAATCGTGAAACATTCGTGTGCGGGAGAGCCTTGGATATCTAAACTGTGAACACCGATATCTTCAGCTATTTGCGGAGGCCGTGCTGCGGTGAGTGACGACCGGTCCGTCGATCTCACGGAGGGGCGGCTGCTCGTCCCGTTGCTCGTACTCTCGGGACCGATCGTTGCCTCACAGCTCCTGCAGGTGTCCTACAATCTGATCGACACGTACTTCGTTGGACGGCTGGGGGCAGACGCCGTCGCCGCGCTGGGCTTTGCACTCCCCTTTGCCTTCCTGATGATCAGCCTCGGAAGCGGACTGACCGTCGCCGGAACCGTGCTGGTCGCCCAGCACAAAGGTGCGGGCAACGAGGAGAAGGTCGCCCGCGTTGCGGGACAGACGATTACCTTCGTCTCGATTACCTCCGTACTCCTCGCCGCGATCGGCTACGTACTCGCGCCCGTCCTCCTGCCGTACATTGGTACCGATCCGGGCACCGCGACTCACCGGATGGCGGTCGAGTACACCAGGACGATCTTCCTCGGTGTCGTTTTCATGTTCGGCTTTTTCATCTTCCAGGCGATCCTCCGGGGATGGGGAGACACGCGGACCCCCCTGTATCTGATGGTACTCAGCGTCTCGATCAACATCGTGCTTGACCCGTTTCTCATCCTCGGCTTCGAGAACAACCCGCTGTTCGAGTGGGCCGGGCTGCTCGACCTTCAGGCCGACCTGCTCGCCGCGACGGGCTTTACCGGCTATGGTGTGCAGGGAGCGGCGATCGCCACTGTCTTCTCGCGCGGCGTCGGCGCAGCCATCGGCTTCTGGCTGCTGTTTACCGGGCGCGTCGGCATTGATCTCTCCTTTGCGGACCTCAAACCCGAGATGGCCGTCGTACGAAAGATCCTCGACGTCGGGGGACCATCCGGCCTCGAACGCGGGGCCGACTCGCTTGCCTACACCGGGATGACAGCACTCGTCGGGCTCGTGAGCGCGGACGCTGTCGCTGCCTACGGGATCGGTAACCGGATCAACACACTGGTATACCTCCCCGCGGTCGGACTCGCACAGGGAACCGAGACCGCAGTCGGGCAGAACCTCGGCGCAGGCAAACAGGGCCGGGCACGAAAAGCCGTCCTCCTCAGTTCGGGAATCATCTTCGCCGTCCTCGCCGTGTTCAGCGTGCTCGCGTTCGTCTTCGCCGAGACGATTGTCTCGATCTTCATCGAAGGCGAGGGGGCCGAAATCGTCGTCGAGAAGGGGACGGACTACTTCAAGATCATCGGCCCGACCTACGTGTTCATGGGGCTGTTTCAGGTACTCAACGCCGGGTTCCGCGGTGCTGGCAGCACGCGAACGGCGTTCATTTTCTCCGTGCTCGCCCAGTGGGGCCTGCGGATCCCGCCGACGCTCGTCTTTATCACCGTACTCGCGATGGGTGCGACCGGCGTCTGGTGGGGGATCGCGTTCTCACACGTCGCCGCGGCCATCGTCGTCGCCGCCTGGTTCCTCGTCGGCGACTGGGATCAGAGCGTGATCGAGGAAGACGAGGACACGTCGCGGGACGGAGGGGCGGAGGGAACCGTCAACGCCGCGGAGTGACGAGCCGGCCTCCAGAAGCGTCGTCGGTCCATACGGAATCTACGCCCGAGGTGATCCCAGAATCCAACAGGTACCGGGCGTCTACGTTCCGTGGTCCCAGCTGTTCATGTACTCCGACTGCTCGGCGGACAGCGAATCGAACGCGACCCCCTCGGCGTCGAGCTTGATCTCGGCGATCTCGCGGTCCAGCTCGTCGGGAACGTTGTGAACTCCCGCATCGTACTCCCCGCTGTTCTGGGCGACTTCGCGGGCAGCGACGGCCTGAATACCGAAGCTCTGGTCCATCACTTCGACGGGATGGCCCAGCGCGATCGGCGAGGCGAGGTTGACCAGCCGCCCCTCCGCAAGGACGTTCAGGCGGCGGCCGTCGTCGAGTTCGTAGGTCCGGACGCCGTCGCGGGCCTCGTAGGTGTCGACCGCGAGATCCGAAAGCTGGTCGAGGTTGACCTCGACGTCGAAGTGGCCCGCGTTGGCGAGCAAAACGCCATCCTGCATGACCTCGAAGTGCTCCTCGGTGATGACGTCGCGGTTGCCCGTCGTCGTGATGAACACGTCGCCCTCTTTGGCCGCTTCGGCCATCGGCATGACCTCGTAGCCCTCCATGTGGGCTTCGAGCGCGCGGCGTGGCTCGACTTCGGTGACGATCACGTCGGCGTTCTGTCCTTCCGCCTTCTTGGCGACACCGCGGCCACAGTCGCCGTAGCCGCCGACGACGACGGTCTTGCCCGCCCACGAGAGGTTCGTCGTCATGGCGATGTTCGCCAGCGAGGACTCGCCGGTGCCGTGGACGTTGTCGAACAGTCGCTTCATCGGCGTGTCGTTGACCGCGAACACGGGGTAGTCGAGCTCCCCGTCCTCGTCCATCGCGCGCAGGCGGTGGACGCCGGTCGTCGTCTCCTCACAGCCACCGACGATCGAGTCGATCAGCTCGGGGTACTCCTGGTGGATGCGGAAGATCAGGTCCGCGCCGTCGTCGACCGTGATCGTCGGCTCGTGATCGATGACCGCGTCGATGGCGGCGTAGTACTCCTCGTCGTCGACGCCGCGTTTCGCGTAGCTTTCGATCCGTTCGTGCTCGTCGAGCGCCGCGCTCACGTCGTCGTGGGTCGAGAGGGGATTACAGCCCGTGATCGCCACGTCCGCGCCGCCTTCGGCGAGCAGTTCGACGAGACACGCGGTTTTGGCTTCGACGTGCATCGCCATCCCGACGACCTCGCCCGCGAGGGGCTGGTCGGCGACGAAGTCGTCCCGAAGTGCGTTGAGAATCGGCATGTGCTGGCGCGCCCAGTCCATCTTTCGGTGGCCGTCCTCGCGAGCCGACGAGACGTCGTCGAGCTGTGCGGAGATCGGCTGGTAGTCGCTCATGCTCCAACAGTAGTGGAGCGCCTCCTTTACCCTACCGGACCTGCATCGCCGGCCCGATACGATGTGGGACTGCCGCGCCGTCTTCCGTGGTGGTGTAACATCAATGTAACATCGCCGATGACTCCGTAGCGCCGGTCCTGGTCGCCACAGGCGCTCCGACCGACACCTTCCCCTTCCTCAACGTTCAACTACACGCTCGGCTAACCCGACACCGTGAGCGAGTCGTCCGAGGAATCCACCGGGTGGGCACGCCTACGAGCGGTCTGGCTCTCGGTCCTCGGGCTGTCGTGGCCGGTGATGACCGAGCAGGTCCTGCGCACCCTGATGCGGACGACCGACGTGATCGTCGCCGGGTTCTTTTCGCCCGCAGCCGTCGCCGCGGTTGGCCTCGCGGACATCTACGCCAGACTGCCGCTCTGGTTCGGACTGGGTGTCGGTGACGGCGCGATCGCCCTGTCGAGTCAGGACACGGGCAGCGGCGCGACCGCCAACCGCGATGAGGCGGTGAGCACCGCGCTGGCGCTGGGCGTACTCGCCGGAGTTCCCTTCGCCGTCTTTGGTCTCCTCTTCGATCAGGCTGCGATCAGTGTGCTGGGAGCCGAGCAGGACGTCGTTCTGATCGGTGCGAGCTATCTGGCGATCATCCTGTTGTCCTCGCCCGCGCGTCACGTCACTCTGATCGCCGCCCGGTCGATCCAGGGCACCGGCGACACGCGCACACCAATGTACGTCAACCTCGGCGGCAACACGCTCAACATCGCGCTGACGGTCGGCCTAGCGTTCGGCCTGGCCGGACTTCCCGAGTACGGCGTCGTCGGTATCGCGGCCGCAACCGCCATCGCGGACACGCTCACCGCCGGGGCCTTTTTGCTGGTACTATCGACCGACCGAAGCCCGATCACGCTCGTCCGGCCGTCCGATCCGATCATCGGCAAACAGCTGGTCCTCATCAGCGCCCCCCGCATCGCCGAGGGGCTCTCGGAGGTCGTCGCACAGTTCCCCTTCAACGCCATCCTGCTCGCGTTCGGCACCGAAGTCAACGCGGCCTACCACATCGGGATGCGCCTCTACCAGCAGATCGCCGCGCCGCTCTCGCGGGGTTACGGCGTCGCCGCCAATGTCCTCGTTGGACAGGCGCTCGGCCGCGGGGAACCGGATACCGCGTACTACGACGGGCTGGCGACCGCCGCGCTGGGAGCGATTACGGTCGGCGGGCTCGGTGTCGTCCTCTTCTTCCAGGCCGAGGAGTTCGTCAGTCTGTTCACTCGCGATCCGGTGACCATCGACTACGCCACCGACTTCGCACGCGCATACGCCGTCGCAACCGTGCTGATCGCCCCCTACGCCATCCTCGCCGGGGCACTCCGGGGCGGCAGCGAGACGCGCTCGCCCTTCGTCGCCAAAGTCACGGGGACCTTCGTCTTCCTGCTCGGTATGACCTACGTCGGCGGCCTCCACCTCGGCTACGGCGTGGTCGCCGCCTACGTCGCCATCGTCGCCGACTACGTCTGGCGCAACATCGTTCTCGGCAGCGTCTACGTCCACCGCGGCTGGATCGAGCGCGGCACACGGATGATGCGCGAACGCGGCAGTCTCGACGCTACTGGGGACGAGTAAAGAAACAAAAAAGCGGTTACCGGATCCGATCAGGCATCCGCGTCGTCGCCGTCATCGTCACCGTCGTCCTCATCATCGTCTTCCTCGTCACCGTCGTCCTCATCATCGGCTTCCTCATCGTCGTCTTCAGTCTCTTCGTCATCTGCATCGTCACCGCCAGGTCCCGCATCCGCTGGTGGGCCCTGGTCGCTGTCCTCGTCGTCACTGTCCGGGCCTGCGTGGGACGGTGGACCCTGGTCGCGATCTTCCTCGTCACCGTCCGGGCCTGCGTGCTCAGGCGGACCAGCGTGATCCGGGATGTTGTCAGCGGCCGGGTTGTTCTCCGTGACAAACTCGGCAACGTGGAGACCCATCGGTCCGCTCGTGTCCTCGTCCTGTAGGTCAGCGACGAACGTGGAGACTTCCTGACCGAAATTCGCTGCCGCATCGTCCGGCGTCAGCGTCGCGGTGGCTTCGGCGGTGCGGTCACCGTCTTCGGCCGTCACGACGACTTCGACTTCCTCATCGGGTGCGGGAAGCTCGACCTGTCCGTCCTCGTCGGTCGTGTACTCGCCCGTGCCCTCGTAGGTGTACGCTTCTTCTTCATCGGATTCCTCGGAGTCATCTTCTTCGGACTCGTCAGCATCCTCGTCGTCCGATTCCTCGTCGTCCGATTCTTCATCGTCCGACTCCTCATCATCGGACTCATTAGCGTCCTCGTCATCCGATTCCTCGTCGTCCGATTCTTCATCGTCCGACTCCTCATCATCGGACTCGTCAGCGTCCTCGTCATCCGATTCCTCGTCGTCCGACTCCTCATCATCGGACTCATCAGCGTCCTCGTCGACCTGCTCGACGATCACCGTCGCGTTATCGACGGGGCCGTCGTCGTCAGTGAGCGTGACGACGTTGTCTTCGACGTCGATGGTCAGATCGCCCGGTTCTTCCTCTGCCACGGCCGCTCCCGCGGCGGCCGGTGCCAGGAGCGACGCGATCATCAGGACCGCGCCGACGATGGCGAACAGTTGTGCACGGTTGCGTGTCATCTACCCGGATAGAGACAGGTCAGTATGATAAAGTAGCCACCCTGTTCAGTCGATTTACGACCCCTTCCGGATACCAGACAAGAGCTTCAGAAATAGTTACAGCGTTTAAAACAGATTGTAAGCGTTTAGTTCAGATATAGTCAATCGTCCGCCTCCGCTCGCGCAACCAGCGACGCCGCGTGATCGGTGGCGTTCGCGATCACGGCCTCTTCGTCGAGCGTGAGGACCTCGCGGTCGCGCATCAGGATTTCGCCATCGACGACTGTGTGGCGAACGTCCGACCCCGACACGGCGTAGGCGAGATGGCTGACGAGGTCGTGCGGTGGCGTCAACCGTGGGGCGTCCAGGTCGATCACCGCGAGGTCGGCGTTCGCACCCTCCTCGATGCGCCCACTGTCGAAGCCGAGCGCCTCCGCGCTGCCGGTCGTCGCGAGCGAAAACGCGGTTTCGGCGTCGACCGCGCTGGCGTCGTCGGCCGCGAGCTTTCCGATCATTGCGGCGTCGCGGATCTCGTCGAACATGTCGAGATCGTTGTTCGAGGCCGCGCCGTCGGTGCCCAGACCGACCGTGACGCCCGCGTCGAGCATCTCCTGTACGGGAGCCATCCCGCTGGCGAGTTTCATGTTCGAGGCCGGACAGTGAATTGCCGCCGCGCCGGAGTCGGCGAGCAGATCGATCTCCGTCTCATCGATATGGACACAGTGTGCGAGATAGTCGCCCGAGCCCAGCAAGCCGTGTTCGTCAGCGAGTTCGAGCGGGCGCATTCCCTCCTCGTCGACGATCGGGTCGACCTCACCGGTCGTCTCGTTGGCGTGGTAATGCAGCGGGACGTCGAGGCCGCGTGCGCCCTCCGCGAAGTCGCTGAAGTACTCGGTGGCGACGGTCGTCAGGCTGTGCGGCATCACGGCCGAACTGACGAGCTCGTCCTCGCTGTCGTCGTACTGGCCGGCGATCTCGACGCTCGTCTGGACGTCTTCTTCGGCCGCCTCGTCGTCTTTCGCGACGGTGACCGCGGCGTGGCCGACGCGGGCGCGCAGGCCGCTTTCCTCTACTGCCTCGACGATGTTGGGGACCATGAAGTACATGTCGCCGAAGGCGGTCGTCCCGGACTTGATCATCTCCAGTACGCCGAGTTTCGTCCCCGCGTAGACATCGTCGGGCGTCAGCTCCGCCTCGGTCGGCCAGATGTCCTCCTGCAGCCAGCGATCGAGTGGCTTGTCGTCGGCGTAGCCCCGCAGGAGCGTCATCGCGACGTGACAGTGGCCGTTCACGAGGCCGGGGATCACCAGCGACCCGTCGGCGTCGAGATACTCGTCCTCGCCATCGACGTCCGGCCCGATCTCTAAGATCTCGCCTGCGGCCTGATCAACCAGCACGTCGGCGTCTACCACGCTCATGTCGGGGCGGAGCACCTTCCCGCCCGCGATCCGGAGTGTCGTCATAGCGCGGAGTTCGGAAGGCAGATAGTTAACGGGACCGGTGCAAAGTAACGATCAGAACAGAACGGAGGCCGAGTGTTCGAAGTCTTCGTCTAGCTCGTTTTTCACGGTACTAACAGCCACGTCAATCTCCGTGTCCCTCCACGCTCCGAACCCAGACAGCGGTTCCGTCATCTGTCTCGACTGTGAACTGCTACGGCCTTCAACATATCGGCGATACTCTCGCTCCAAGGCCGAAACACAGTTCACGCAGGACGGTCAACTCCCGGTCAATGCGAATCGCTGTCCCCAACAAGGGTCGTCTTCACGAGCCAGCACTCGACCTGCTAGAGCGGGCAGGCCTGCACGTCGTCGACGGCGCGGACCGAAAGCTGTACGCCGACACGATCGATCCGGACGTCACCCTGCTCTTCGCCCGTGCCGCGGATATTCCCAAGTACGTGAGCGACGGCGCGGCCGACGTGGGAATCACCGGCCACGACCAGATCGCCGAATCCGATCCGGACAACGTCGCCGAACTGCTGGATCTCGGCTTCGGCCAGTGTCGTCTCGTGCTCGCCTCGCCGGAGGACGGCGATATCGAGCGCGTCGAACAGCTCGATGGGAAGAAAGTCGCCACCGAGTTCCCGACGATCGCCCGGAACTACTTCGACGAGCAGGGCGTCGAGCCCCACATCGTCGAGGTGACCGGCGCGACCGAACTCACGCCCCATGTCGAGATGGCAGACGCGATCATCGATATCACGAGCACGGGCACGACGCTCAAGGTCAACAGGCTAGGAATCATCGACGAGGTCCTGTCGAGTTCCGTCCGGCTGTTCGCCCGCGAGGACGTGGCCGACGACGACAAGGTCGGGCAGATCGAGACCGCGCTGGAATCGGTGCTGAGTGCGGACGGCAAACGGTACCTGATGATGAACGTCCCGGAGGACCGCCTCGATGCGGTTCGGAGCGTGATCCCCGGGATGGGCGGCCCAACGGTTATGGATATCGCAAGCGGGAACGGGAAGGATGGAAAGGTTGCAGTCCACGCGGTCGTCGACGAGCGCGACGTGTTCGAGACGATCAACGAGGTGAAATCGGAGGGGGCGAGCGACATCCTCGTGACCGAAATCGAGCGACTCGTCGAGTAGCCCCTATCGGTTCCGGCGGAGACGTTCGCGTCGGCGCTCGAACTCGTCGTCGGAGAGATCGCCACGAGCGTACGCCGTACGGAGCTCGTCGAGCGCCGCGTCGGTCTCCCGTTCGGAATCGTCGTCGACCAGCGCTACGTACAGACCGTAGCCGAGCAGGACCAGCAACAGGAGCGGGACGAGACCGAACAGCCCTCCACCGATGAGACCACCGCCCATGTGAGTACCGGCTCCGAACAGGCCAGTGGTCATCCATACCAGCGGGAGGAAAACGATCAGGGCGACGGCCAGCAGGACGCCGCGCAGGATGGCGTCGCTCATCCGACCACCCCGACGGTGTGGGACGTGTCCCCTGCTGTCTCGGTGGGCGAGGTAGCCCACGAACGTGTCCGTCGAACAATCTCGGTTCTGTATGTCATTGCTCTCACTGTCCCATTGTTGTGCTATCCGGTTAGCAGTACGGACGAAAACTCATCTTGGAGACGCCACTATAGCGTTTATAATCGTTTCTGAAGCCGCAAAATAGTAGAGACCGTTCGTCCGGCTATGCGACGAACATGGAGCCGAGCACGCTCCCGAGCAGGACGCTGATCGCGAAGTGGACGACGGTAATCATGGCGGCGAACCGACGCTCCGTGTCATAGAGCCGTTCGATCGCCAGAAAGTCGGCGACGATCGCGGCGAGCACGACGAGGACGAGCCCTGCACCAGCCCCGAGTAGTTGGACGCCGACCACGATGATCACGGCCGGGACCGCTCCAACCATCAGGCCGTGCTCGATCCGGACGTCGCCGAGAACGTACCGGGCCGCGATGTGTGCCGTGAGACCGTAAAAGACGGTGGCGATGAGTACGGTGCCAAGCACGGCCGGGATCGTCTCGGGGACGGCAGACAGCGCAGGAACTGGGGAGCTCATGTATCAGGGTTCCGCCGATGAGACTTGTAAATGCTGATATACGATAGAACCGGAGTTTCGAGAGTTACTCCAGCAGTCCGAGATCTTCGAGTCGGGAGACGATCTTGTCGACCGCATGCTCGGCGTCAACGGGCTGTTTGCCGCCGGTGATGACGAGTTTCCCACTCCCAAAGAGCAGTGCAACGACTTCCGGATCATCGAGTCGGTAGACGAGGCCGGGGAACTGCTCGGGCTCGTACTCGATGTTCTCCAGGCCCAGCCCGATCGCGATGGCGTTCAGGTTGAGGTTGTGGCCCAGATCCGCCGAGGTGACGATGTTCTGGACGACGATCTCGGGGTCCTCGTTGACGTTGATCTCGAGGTCACGAAGCTTGTCGAAGACGATACGCAGACTCTCGTGGACGTCGTCGGTCGATTTCGCGCCGGTACAGACGATCTTGCCCGATCGGAAGATCAGGGCAGCCGACTTGGGTTCCTGGGTTCGGTAGACGAGACCGGGGAACTGCTCGGGATCGTAATCCGCGCCTTCGAGGTCCATTGCGACGCTCTGGAGGTCGAGCTCCTGTCCGATGCCCGTCGACGCCACGACGTTTTCGATATTGATAGTTTCCTTGGGGTCGCTCATAGCTCGTTTTAAAGGTTGTATTTAAGGCTTATAAAGGTTCATGCCACGGATCGATGAGTTGGGTAGTTTGCAGGTCAAATATTCGAAACGACGAGCGAAACCGGCCGATTCTTGAGCGCCCACGGCCCACAGTGGAGTGTGTACCTGCTGGAACTCGGCGGCGAGGACGACCGGTTCGCGGCCTACGAGGCGGCGAGCGCCGCAAGCGGAGCCGAGCTGATCGCCCCGGGCGTCATTACGGCGCGCGCAGTCGACCGTGCGAGGGTCTCGACACTCGCCTACACCCGCCACGCGAGCGAACTTATCGGGACGAGCGACGCGGATGTCGACAGTGCAACAGCCCTGCTTTCGGCCGCACCGCTGGACCGTGAGGGGTCGGTCGCGGTGCGCGCAGTCGATGTCCGATCGAGCACAGGAATCGACACCCAGCGCGTCGAACGCGCGCTCGGGGACGTGCTCGTCGACCGGGGCTTCTCGGTCGATCTCGACGACCCCGATCACGTGCTGCGCGCCGTCTTTACCGACGAAACGGCGTGGGAGCGTGAGGGCGATATCGACCCACGTGAGGCCGTCACGTCCGGGACGGCCGGTCCCGTTCCGATCGAAGACGACCCCGGGAGCGTCTGCGCGCTGGGCTGGCTCGCGGTCGAGAGCGTCCGCGAGTACGGTTCGCGCGCGCCGACCGATCGCCCGTTCTTCCAGCCCGGGAGTATGGACCCGCTGGTCGCCCGTGCACTGGTGAACATCGCCGGTGCGGAGCCCGGCCGGACCCTCGTCGATCCGATGTGTGGCACCGGCGGCGTCCTGATCGAGGGCGGCCTCGTCGGGGCGTGCGTCCTGGGCGTCGACGCGCAGGCGAAGATGGCCCGCGGAACGGCCGAAAACCTCGGCGAGCTGGTTCCCGACGAGCGCGTTCTGGGCACGATGCGCGGGGACGCCACCGCGCTGCCGCTCTCAGACGGCGCGGCCGACGCGGTCGTTTTCGACGCGCCCTACGGCCGCCA
>LKMJ01004375.1_pt1 | contig 13287 bp, 19 predicted proteins | sample 643391 | NCBI WGS metagenome assembly LKMJ01 (sample SAMN04112250, study PRJNA286221) | soda lake metagenome | biome: soda lake; feature: Kulunda Steppe; material: water; isolation source: sample PL-Br10 brine of Picturesque Lake | place: Russia: Kulunda steppe | collected 2010-07
AACGAGCCCTCTTGGTCTGCTGGGTATCGGGCATGATGCATCGCAAATGTTGCTTTGGGAGAATCGGGGAGACAGCGCTCAAAGGCGCGTGCCCCTTGAGCTTACTCTTGTGTGCGTGAGTTTACTCTGGGCGATTTGAGCCCCTGACGGTAAAAAACCCCACCATCACTTACAATTTCTCACCGTCATTCACAAATGCACCGTAATTTACGGTGTGTGACGTCTGACGGCGTAATATGCACCGTAAATTACAGAGCAAATCTCAATTACGCCGAAATCGCCCATCCCTGAATCCAATGGACAGCCTTGCAGTCAACCTTTTGACTGACCGGCTTATCTTGTTACACCTGAAACACGTAACCACCCTAATGCATCCTTACATGTCAGCATCAGCCTCAAGCTGTGAGCAGAACTGGAACAACTTCTCCTTCGAGCACACCGACAGCTGGAACCGCTTGACCACAGTGCATGCATGCATGTGCAAGTTGGTGTGCATGTGAGCGCTTGGCAGAGCACCACCAGGCCTTGGAGAAAGAAGCTCAGGCACCAGCATGGCAGGTCCCAGTGACACAGAGAGGCAAGGCAGTGATGCAGAAGACAGCAGAAGCAGCAGCAGCATCAAGGAAGACTGACAAGAAAAGACTGGCTGATTCAACCTTGCCTTTCTGATTTGCTTGTTATCTAGTAAGGCCACTGGCTGGGTAATGAGCATGGAACGGTGTTCTGCAGACCGGCTGGCTTAGGAAATTGGACACGATTGTGTGGGCCCATGGTGTCTGTTGAAAGAGCGGGTGGACGAAACCACCTTTCCCGTTCTGTTCCTACACCACTGGCCATAATATTGTGTACCAGCGTGCAGGGACCAAATTATACGTGGCAGCAAGGACCACATCATGATACGTGGCATTGAGTGCACGCTGTTTGGTGGCCTGAGCACGAAGCAATCGGGCAGGAGAGCAAACAGCCTAACTGGAAAAATTGTCCAGGCCTCCTGTAGCCCCTAGCGCAACTCTCCAGGCCTACTTGAACACATCCCTAGTGTCTCAGGCACCCTGAAAGTGCATGGTCTGCGGCTGGAGAATTCTATTGGTTTTGTGATGCCCCTCTCATTAAATGGCACAGCTGCTCCAGCCAGGCCATATAAGAGTAAGTAAATAGATACAGTTGTAAATAACAATTCAGTCATCCACTCTCCAACATTCAGGCCTTGCAATGCACTGTGTGAGCTGCTACATCAACGCACTAGGCCTAGAGGTCAGATTCTCGAGCAGCGTGGGGTCCTTGTGGGGGGTGAGACACAAGGAATGCGAGGGGTTGGAGAGTGTGAGGCGTTGGGGGGTTTCAATTAGCAATTTATACACATTTTAGGTAATGCATTGAAGGCGATAAAATACACGCATGACCTACCCATGGTATCAACTAAATGCACCCCTGTCATTGTCACTGTCCAAAAGTCACGCACCTGCACAATTTGACCACGGTAGGAGTGCACCACAAGGCGCTTCTCCATCTCTGCCGAAAATACGCTCTTGCCCTACATGTAGTTAATTTATAGACATCATTGATTGGCCATCTAAGAAAATGCAATAGTCCAACGTTAGGAATGGTGCTTTGAGTGTGTGAGTAAATGGAGCACTGACCAAGCCACAGGGTGCATTGCGCATGATCTAGTCAAGGCCCCTGGTTGGCCAAGCACACGGGAAATTGGTAAAGGTAATTCCACCGTTTCCAAGACAGCCAAATTAATGTGAAAACAAGGCAGCGTGTCATAAGGCAATGCTGGCTGGGCAGAGCAATTTGCGTGGACTCCGCCCTTGGTTGCAGCTTGCCGAATGGTGCACTTAAGTGCTCCCAACCCAAGGGCTGCGCTGCGCCTCTTCCTGAGCCCCACACGTGTGATTGGGTGCCTGATTTGTCTTTGGCAGTGTTCTGGTGACAGAGGCAGGTGCAAGAGGGACAGGTCGTGGTGCTCCAGTACACGTGCTTGCAAGAGACACCTTGGACTGGCAAGTTGGTCAGCCCCTTGGCGCAGACGCCCCCCACTGCGCTGCATGTGCATGGACTTGCTCCCAGTATGACCTAGTGACCATGTGGCCAAGGTCCTCTCACATTTGCTGCCTCATGGACCTATACCTGTTTGACTCTAGATCTGTCACAAGCTGTACTCCACTGACCATGCCTGGGCCGGCCAGCAGCAGGAACATGCGGCTACGGACAGCTGCTTCAGCTCCTGAAGCTTGAATGGCCACAGATAGCCAACTGTTGACCCTGTCAAACAGCCACTGGCGTGTACCAGGCACGTAGCTCTCTAAAAGCAATGAGGTGCCGTAGCTTTGGATAATGTGCCGAACCTGCGGGTGCATGGTTGCACAAAGTGTTGAACTGTTGAATTTGTGCTCAAGAAGCACACTGCAACTTTAATCAACATGACAGGGTCTGACACACAGAGGCTGATTACGAACAGTCATGTAAAAAGCGAATAAGCTCCCAGAATTACTGACACTCTGTACACAAAAGGTATACAGGCTGAGGGGGTGCATGTCCTTGAACCCTTATGCAAATTGCGAGGAATGAATTCCAGAAAACATACATGGGGGAGGGCCAGGCTTTGAGCTGGCTGTGTTTGGAACACACGTTCTTAAAGCACCATGGGGCAGGTGTGCCAGGAATGACCATGGCATGAGCTATGCACTTGGCAGAAGACATACAGTCATTATGAATCTTAGATATGGCAACCAGCTTGCTTGTCTGCATGCACCTGCAATCGCTCGGCCACGGTGTCGATTTCTGGAGTCTTAGCAGCAAGGCTTGTCTTTCCCAGGAGTCTCTTCAAGTCACACCCTGACCATATGACGTCCAACAGGTCGTTTAAAGCAGTGGGGATGGGATCACCAATCGCCTTCGCAAACTCCTCGGCTATCCTCTGCAAGGTGCAGGAGAGAAAGCCAAAACATGCATGTCTCACTGGTGTGCATCCTTGTTGGAAGATATAGCACATGAAGCCCATCAGTGGTGACTTCGTAACATACAACATTTTCAATAGACAATGTGGACAGCATCAAACTAGGCAGACTGGCATTAGGACATGACAGATGATGCATGCGCAGGTGTAAGATTAGCTCATTGAGAGTTGAATGTCACCTGTAGCCCCAGCAGCTCAGTTCGATCCACAATGTCGTCCTGGTTAGTGTCCAGCAGAGGGATGACAATAAGGGAGAAGAAGTGCAATGCGCGCCCGTCCACCTTACAGTAGATCTTCTGTGAGGCGGCCAGCGCGCCATCCAAGATACCTTCCCTCTTCAGCTCCTCCTCATACTCAAGCAGCTCATTTAATAGACTGTGATGAATGCATGCGTAACACGAATAATGACAGTGCAATTGGCAATGTGTGGCAGCCAGGCACATTACAAGTGATGCAGGTCTTACTCCAATGAGGCCCAACAACTCGAACCGCCACTCACTCGTTGTCTTTGAACCACTGGACAAGCTTAGCACAGAATGTGTCCATTGGCGTGCTCCTTGCTTTTTTCCCCAATGCCTGCATCCACCAGTCCCTCAGGTAACCGGCTAGCTGTGTGTACTCTTCCTGGCGCACCGCTGCCCTGTCAAGCTTCACCTCATACTGCGCCAAAGTGACAAACACCTGCTCCATCTGCACCTCCAGCGCCCCCACCCGCTCTACGATGGCAGCCAGCTCAGCGTCGATAACCTGTGTGCTGAAGTTGCCGTGCTGCTGCAACAGCTCACGCAGCACCCCTGGCTTGCTTGTGTTGAGCTGCTGTATGGCTTCCTGGGCCTGGTTCTCTGGCATCCCTGCTGCTGCACACACCGCTGCCCGCAGGGCTGCTGACTCATCTGGCTGGTAGCTGCCTGGGCTGGCCAACAGGTCCATGCTCACACAAAAAGCAGTCCACTGCAGATGAAGAGTGTATGGGCTCCGAAGGGTTAGGTGGTTAGAGGAGGATGGCAAGCTCCTGGCATCAGTCTCTTGCCAAAGCTTGCAGACTAAGCGGCTGCAAAATTTGCAAATGATCAACCAGTATGTAAAGCATCAGCTCGGGTGTGGTAAACACATGGTTGGAGGCAAACCACCCTCACCTCCATGGCGCGGTGGATGCCAACATCCATGTCCTGGAACTTCTTGGCATCCCCCTTGCTCAAGATAAAGCGTAGGACAAAGCCGCGCTGGGCATAGTCCTGGGGATGTGGTACATCAGCAGAGACACTGATACATGTCAATTGGACGATGCAAGAGAAAAGGGCGATTTTTTTTGCGCTGAGAGCATCTCTGGTGTTTACTTATGTTCACAGCACGGGCATTGCCATCAAGTTTTGCATGCACTTCTCTGGCCCAAGCTGTTACGTGGGAAAAGGGATGGTCAACTGATGCCACAAGCAGTGTGTTTGACACAGATTGTTCAAGTACAACAAATGAGGCAGCTTGACCGGGTTGTCGCAGCCATGGAAGCTTGCACTTTAATCAAATGCTCATCTTTACCAGCCTGCCACTTTCAACGACCAAAGCCATCAGTATAACCTAGCCCACGCCTTTCACTTCACCCTCACAGCACACCTGCATCACCCTGCCGCAATGTACGACCTCAGCAGTGAGCTTGAGCAGGGCGCCTTCCACGCTGGCTGGCGGCTTCATCTTCTTGTTGACCATGCTGTCCAGCACCCGCGCAAGCTGAGCATCCACATCTTTAATAACGTCAAGCAGGCGCTGGCAGTTCTTGCTGAGCCGCGCAGCCTGCAGCCGTTGCATCACACAACATTTCTGTGCCTAAGCATGAACATGAATGTAACTTACATGGGAGCTTGGGAGGTGGGTGCACGCCTCTCTGAACTCTTGTGAAAGCAACAGCGGCACAAACGATTCAGGACGAGCCAATACAATGCAAAGTGGACAAGCGTAGACAAATCGAAAGCGTGCAGGCACATGGAATTTGGGCCAAGGCAAGCCTTAGAGGGCTAGCGGCACCATCGTATTGGATGAGGCCGAGCACATCAATATATGGGTTGCTCAAAACTTGTTTTGGGAATGGTCCATCAAGCCGTGGTCACACACATTATTTTTCACTTTTTTTCCGCTCTCTTTTTCACTCGACCCCCCAAAGGGGAAAAGATTGCAGACACATGGAAATTTTCCTGCAGACACACGGCACATGAAAAATTTCCCAACCTCAAAAACTTCCCACTTTTAATTCAAACCCTCAAAGTGCACTTTTCACCTTTTTTTCATTTGGCGCAAAAATGGCGGACGGTCCCAGGAGGCCCTCAGGGAGAGTCCCAATCGTGCAAGACCCCTTAAAACCCCTTGTTTGGGGTTTTGTCTGTCGAAAGAACATTTACCTTGGGAGTAAGTCTGAGGAGACAAGGTTTCCCTACATGGGTGACACATGTTATTCATGCAGCTGGAGCACAAGCTGGTGATGAATCTCCAGGCCGACAGTTCACTGAGATGATGTCTCATGCACGTGTTGCGCAGGCTTACACTTGCAAGGTGCCAAACGTGGTAACGAATGTCAGGCAAATAAAAAATGTGATGGATAGTGATCGGAGACATTTCCTGGGCCTTAGACTCTCAACGCGTAAAATAAACTTTCTTTGATGTGTGAGGACATACTCTCATATGAAGGCAAGGACTGATGCACCATGGCCACATGCAGAGGGGGAAAAGAGAAGTTTTTTTCTAGTGTGCGCCAATCGCTCTCTTAACTCTCCATCATCCTGTCCTGACACTCTCCCCTAATGGCTCAGGGTTGATTAACTGTCATGCAAGATGTTAGAGGCCATAAATCAAGTGCTTAAACTAGGGCGTCTGCAGCATTGCGGGCTCTTCATGAATAGCACAGTCTGTCATGATGCTGACTTAGTGGCATGAGGACCTGTCGCGAAGAACCCTTTGGATCCTATTGCTGGTTTGGGGAAGCTAGGAAACAACATGAGTGTATGGTATTCAATAGTAATGGGGAGAGAAGGGTGGTCATGGGGGGAGGCGTGGGCAGGTGGAGTGAAAAACAGTTTGTGTGTGACTGCAAAAAAATCTTCACTCTGGAAGCAATAAATCTTCGCTCAGGAGTGAAAATTGCATGTGATTGCAAATCCCACAGCTATGTAACCTAACCTAACCTAACCAAATCCCACTTTCCAGTGAGAAAAGAATGAAAATAACTAGTGAAAATTTTGTGACTGCAGCCATAAGGGCCTTGCGGAGGCCGCTTGCTGTTAGTTGAAAACAGAGATTCAAGGGTGCAAATATGACTCAGGATGGGTAAAAAGGGTGGTCCAATCCGCCCAAGAGACTCGGCGAGACTCGTTGTAGATGGGTAGGATCTAGATGGGAGATTATTGTATTGTTAGGAAACTGCTTTTCACATGCGCCTCCTCTCGACCTGAGAATTTCCAGGTTATTTCAATGCATTCAAAAACAAATGGGTCTTAACAGAATTCGGCCTCCTGGACGCCGGGATGAGTCACATGTTGTTCCGTCCTCTCCCCCAATCCCTGCCTCCTTCCAGCTGCTCGTCCCACAGCTTGTTCCTAGACAACCTAAATTTTCTTATCAGGCAGCTGCAGGCTCCAGGTCATCCCCTATTAAGTTCAGGATGCTTGAGCAGATGGGCTCCTGTGCATGCTTAAAAGCTTTGTAGCGCTCTTAGGACAGCTGCGGTGCTCTGTGTGCAGCCGCCTAACAGACCAGTTTGCTCACTGGCACAGCTTTGAGGTGTGGGTACAAGCCATGGGGTGCGCATCAGCCGCTCTGTGGCTTGCCTCTAGGGCAGCTGCACAAGCATGCATGGAGTTCCTTCAAAGCCTGGGCTAACGCGCTGGGGATGGAGAACATTTCCCCTTTGCCTCCCATCATTTCTCACTTTTGGAGGAGACTTCAGCTAGGTGCTAGCTCTCTAGAAAAATGTTAAATCCTGTCCATCACCCTGTCAGTCGTTTCCAAGCTTATCATCACCGTTTAGACGTAGTGCAGATCTACACTACCTGTTCCTCACTTTAAAATCACAGTTAGATATTTCCAGTAGCAAGGGGGAGTACACGGGATTGTTGGAAAGGTGACATCCGTCACTGATGAGGGTCCCCCCATCCCCCAGAGAGACTTGCAGAGCCTTTGCGAGACTTGTCATCGGCGAATCTCAGCGAGACCATTGCCCAACCTTATACATGACGTGTGTTGAGTAGTGCCTGAGTAATACATGTCACAACGGGCCTGTAATGCTTGGAAGCTGGACCTCACGCAAATGCTTTAAGCCGTACAAAATGTGGAAGGCCCTCGGGATTAACTTGCCTGAGCTGCTCTTGCATACACCGCCCCAATCACCGCCGCTGCTGGTGCTCCAAAGGGCATAGCCTCCATGGCGGGCAAGGCAATGTCAATCAGCACCTGCACTGTGGGTGCAGGCACTCCTTGTGCTTCTTCCCTGCACAGCTGTAACCTCACAGTGCATTGTTGAGGCTCTGACCCATGGAACAGCCCAGGATGATGTGGATGAGTTGGTTGGGCACTCAGGTGCAGCACATATGATATAATCTTGGGTGCCTGCGATGAGTGGCTTGGACTGAATCTCAACCATAAGCATCCCTCACCCACCTGGCCTAGTGCTGAGTACTTGGCGAAGCCCTGCTCCAGGGGGGAACGCTTACGCAGTTCCAGGCTCTGGATGTCCACCGGCTCTGCATCCTTGCTATTGGCGTTGAGGACCAGGCCCACCACCTTCTCCACGCTCTCCAGCACCACGTCCGCATCCCTTGCCAGGTCATCTGAGCTCTCCCCGATGCCCGCCATCCACCGATCACGCGTCTGGGCTGCTGCCTCAATGTGTGCCTCTATGCTGCCGCTCAGGACTTCATTGACATCAGACAGGCCTTGGATAGAGCCAGCTCGGGCAGCCACGTCCTTGGCCACTTCCTGTGCCTGCGCACCAACTGCATCGAGCCCGCAGACTGCCACTGACTGGGCTACACTGACTGCTTGCTCCGTCGCGCGCGCATGCCTGCCCTGCTGTGTTGCAGCAGGGTTGCTTGCTGCTAAATCAGGGGCTGCCTGTACGTCTACTACGTACGTAGGCTTTGGGGCAGCGGGCTGCTGTGCAGCTAGCTGGGGTTGCTGCGCGCTGGTGACAGCAGTGGATGCTGCACACCCCATCTAAGACTCCTCCTTCTCAGCCAGGCGTATGCTCAAATTGATGCGATCAGACTTATGGTGCAAGCCTTGGCCTGCCTGTAGGCCCCACGATGGCCTCTACTTCAGCAGCAATCTCTTTCGAGCAGTGAAGCTTGAATGATTCGTGCATTTTGGGCATATGAAAATTCTTACGCGATCGAATGTTGTAGGGTTAGCGGTTAGTTTCCAGCAGGCCTCGCTGTTGAACGATCTGTCTCCTTTGAGTGACATGCTTAGGCTGGGTCAAAGGCGAGCCCAGGCAGATAAAAATCTAATCATTTGAGCGAAAGATTCGGACGTGTTTCTCAACACGGATGATTAGCAAGAGCAGAAGATGGAGGAGCTGCGGATAAAGATGGTGCACCTCAAAGAGACAGTAAGGTTCATGGACGCAAGAGTTATAGATGTGCAGCAATTGCTATAGGAGCAGCAGGAGCAGCATTACCCTCATTGATAACGTTGACCAGCTGAAGGAGCTCGCAAACGCAGCCAGCTTGGAGGCCCGCATTGCTGTGAAACAAAGTCAACGAGGGAAGCTGCAGTCTATGCATGTTCTGCACGCACGGACCGCGGGAGCGCTGCCTTGCGCCCCAACAACCGCAGGTGTCGCAACCTTCCTCAGCTGTGAAGAAAGCAGCTTGGAAGAGGCTGTGCCGATGCATGACAACGTGCGGAAGAAGCACTGCTTCTACTTGCAATTCAAGTCAGCGGAGGCCGCAGCAGCTGCTTACGCAGGGTCCGCGGCAGTAGTAACGCAGCACGGGCTGTGCTCACGTTGAAGCACATGCTGCTACAGAACTGCTTGATCAGCTTAGCCATTTACCTGCAGCAGACAGCGCGAGGCAGTTGTGAGTTTGGGGAGGAGCTGGTGGTGCTCGTCAAGGGCTCAGCCATTCAAGTCAAACTTGGGATAGGGGACCCCATCCCATATCCCTTCAACATTCACCTCCCAACAGGGTGCCTTCCAAGTCCTGGCGAGCGCTTTCTGCGAGCATCATATGCAGAGGCGGCGCAACAGCTGAACAAGCTGCTGGGCAAAGCCTCACCCCTTGGAGCATCGTCAGCTCCATGCCCAACAGCAGCAGCAAAAACAGCAACAACAGCAGCAGCTGAAACAGCAGAGGCTGTAAGAAGCCTCTGTGACTGCCACAAAATACTCTGATATTCATTGTGCTTGCTGCGAGATCAGCTCTGATTGGAAAGGAATGGAGTCCCCAGCAGAACCCTTTGAAGATATGCATGCCTGTTGTGTCTGCAACAGCACTTATCACTGATCCTGCCTCCTAAGACTTGGCTGCTGGAAAGACAAGGACCGGGAATCCGTCAAAAAGGATGAAACGTGGGCCTGCCCCGCTTGTGCTTGCCTCATTGATTCAGGGAAAAGAGTCCCGGCATCACTTCACTGAAGATGAGGAAGTAAAAGTGGTGACCTGGGACCCCACCTGGGAGCCAGAGGAAATGACCATCCATGCAGATTTTGAACAAAAAGTCCAAGAGTACTGAATGAACAAAGACACTGGCCCAAAGCTCTCTGCCTCCACAGCAGACACCAGCCTAGACAATCTGACATGCTAAGGTTTATCAAAGGATGACACATCTGATAACCCATGGCACCAAATAAGTGATGACAACCTGAGAAACAAAGTGACTTTTGATTTCCATTCAACCCACAGCTGGACATCCAGCTCACGGGTCATTGCGAGTGTTGGGTTCAAGAAGTTTGTCTCATGGACCATACAGACCAGAATGCACAACCTCAAGAGCAGAATCTCAGCCTATAAGCTACCCTACCATCTTGCTGCATGCGTCTACGGAGCAGATGGGAAGTGCTAAGGCATGCTCACACCCGAACGTCTACAAATTCTCCACCAAAAATACAACGATGCCAAGAGCACAGGCCTTCACCGTGATGTCAGCCTCCACCACAGAGCTTTGATTCTGATTTGGTTGTATGTACTGTTTGTATGTAAAGCCATGACCACCAAACAATTTGATAGCAAAAAGATAAAAAAAAATTCCTTCCATCATATCCTTTCTCCCCATGTCATAGCAGCCTTTAAACAGTGCGCAGCTGTGACTCAAGAGAAATGGCCTCACCACTGGACTTCAATCCAGACCTCCAACACTACTAGAGCAGCCATCCACGTGAAACTTTATTTGGTGCCTTTGACTGTTTTTCCTCCTCCTCCTTCTCTGGCTTCTCTATTTGTTATCCCATCTATGATGATGATCTCATGCACTTGACCTTGAGGCATGCCATTTACTCTGCCATCAGCAGCCCCAATGACATACCCACAGCAACCCTTATGCTCCTCCACTACTGGGGCAGATCCATGAGCACAAATGCATAAATAGCACAATAAAATCAATTCAAGTACATGTGCAGCCTGATGGGAGCCATCCCATCTCAAAACCTTCAGTACACTGATATCCCATTCTGGAACAATTCTAGCACCCCACTCCCAAAGCACCACTGGGACCTGCAGACCATTGCGGTCTGGGACGCACAAGCCAGACTTGCGGTTATTTAAAAAATAACCGCACCCCTGAGTGGCTAAATCACCTGGCACAGAGCATCCCTGAGGCTAAAAGGAACATAACCAGCGTGAGCAACGACGCTCATATCAGTATGCTCCCACTTGGCGCCCCACCCCCAGGCTTGAACAAACTCAAGATATTAAAGCCTGACTACCTCCTAGTTGCTCAGCGCCACAACCACATCACATCATTGCAACCTGCACAAATGATAATTACACAAATACAAGACAAATCAAACCCTCATCTGACCCTCGAAGTAGAGGACTGGGAGAAGATCGCTTACACAGATGGGAGCTGCATCCGTCATGACCACCAACGAATCATTGGAGCAGGCGTTAACATACCTGACACCACCAGAATCCACCACGTAAATCCCAATGGCTCCAACATTACTTATACTGTCCATAGGGATGAGCTTGCAGGCATTGCTGCAGCTATTACTCATGACTACTTTTTGATAGCTACAAACAATGCATACTCAAGGAGACAAATTAGAAAGCAGATCAGGTGCCCATTATTGCACACCTACCATATCCACCACAACCTCTTAGAGGCTATCATAAAAGCAATTGGCAACAGTGACTCTATCCATCAAATTCCTGAAAGTAAAAGCCTGCACCAACATTCTTGGCAATGAGCGTGCTGATCAAATAGCAAAGCATGTGGCCAAACATCCTGAAGCTGCTGACACTGGTATTGAAATGGCAGGGCATGAAGGTAACCCTTTTCACAACATCACCTGGCTTGCAACCTCCACGGATGGTCCAAACACACAACGTCCTATTATTGACAAAAGTGATCAATCCCAGCCTTACCAACCCCATATGCGCTACCTCCCCAACAAACGTGACGCACTACAAGCACACATGCACAAGGTCCACAAACTAGGCAACGCACAAACTGATACCAGCTACTAAACCTACTACCAGAATTTATTCAAGAATAAGAGTGCTCACAGCAAAATCAGGAATGCCTTCTGGTCTATGCCTGGCATCTCTCACAAGGAAAAAGGGACAGTGCTCAAATACCAGTCTGACACTATCTACAAAGACATGCAGTCCGTTCCAAGCAGTCCAACAGCCTTAGTTGCCCCATCTGCTCCTGCCAAATCAGTGCACTTCACATCCTCTCAGGGTGCCAGCATTCCATCATTAGAAACATGGTGACCGAACACCACAATATCGCAGGCAGACTTATCACAAAAGCCGTAAGTAAAGGTTTCCTAGGATCCTGTCTTGTTTCCACAGATGTGCGCTGTGCTGACAAGCATCGTATGCAAAATCTTCAAATACCTGTGACAGCAGAATCCAGAGTTCCTCCGGCTTGGTTTTTTGCTATGAACCGCAATCAAAGAGACAGACTCACTTCTCGCCCTGGTGTTATTCTAGTGACTCCAAAGAAAACACGCAAGACCAATTCCCAAAATCATTAGAGCCATCCCAAAGATCAAGGCCTTACTTAAAGGGGTGGAATAAGGGTGGTTTTGGGTGGGGGGTTAGTGTTCTTTAGCGGCAGCCACCGCAGCTGGAGGTAGAACCCCAACACCAGCCATGGCTTACCAGAGTAGACAGACTCACCCTGAGAACATCCCTTGGCGGCGACGTACCACCCATCTCATTGAGATCAAGTGCTGTGAAGACACTCGCCCTGAGCAGCAGCTCTAAGCTGCCAATGCTCAGCACGGTAGCCTTAGACACAGCATTGCAGGATACCATGTCCTCCATATTCTTTATGTCGTTTTCTTAGGTGAAGGGGTGTTATTTACACTCCTCACACTCTGGTTCATCTAAAGAGTCTCGGCATTCATTCACAAAAAGTCAAGAAACTCGCTCTCAAGCTGCATGCACATTCTGTGCACTATGCTCATAAGCTTGTGCAAACCTGACGTTCTCTTGAGCGTTCTCCTTACCCTCAAACTAATCAGCAGAGGTCTGCTAGCTTGTCTGCCCGCGACCCTCCTGATCCTCACTGACCTCCCTTTTCTTTTCTGGCGAAGGGGCTTGTCTTCCAGTGGCCCCATTTCCTTAATTGATGTGAGGAGCTTTTTTGCAGCTTGCGAAGTTCATATTTCTTAACTTTTCGTTCTTTAGGCCAATCATTCACCAACAACATATGTGTTTGAGATGATGAGAAAGAAAGACTCTGCCACCAGCGATGAGCTTTGTGTTATGTATCAAGCTCATTGCACATTGCTTTCATAGGCAATCATTTCTCCATTTGTTCCTTCTTTGCGTTGATGAAGGTGTGCTCCTGGGCTGAAGCACATTTGACTTAACTTGCCTCCTGCAAATGGCATGAGAATTGGCCACTAACAGTTGGTGGACCGACCACAGTGACGCTTTTCCTGGTAGCAATGTGCTCCAAGTGCTGCATCTAATTTCACAGCACCAAGCATTGTCGAATGATTGTCACGCAAAGAGACTGCTGCACACCAAACAGGCTCGTAGCATGACCATAACATAAAGACAGTGTATACCGAGCAGACAACAGGTTGCCCGCGATAAGACTGAGGAGTCTCTGATACCCTTATCCTTCCCTACACACACACACACACACACACACACACACACACA
>LKMJ01004376.1_pt1 | contig 13284 bp, 9 predicted proteins | sample 643391 | NCBI WGS metagenome assembly LKMJ01 (sample SAMN04112250, study PRJNA286221) | soda lake metagenome | biome: soda lake; feature: Kulunda Steppe; material: water; isolation source: sample PL-Br10 brine of Picturesque Lake | place: Russia: Kulunda steppe | collected 2010-07
ATTCGATTTCCCGCTTTATTTGTTCCGTGTCGACGGGTCGCATAATTACCTCCCGCAGGTTATCACCTCTCGCGACGGCTTGGCGTGCTTCGTTATTTTCGAGCAAAAAGGCAAACAGGTCGGCGAGAATCGGATCGTCGAGATATGGTTCTCCATCGTAAGAGAGCGTTTCGTTGTGTCTCGATATTGTTCGTGTGTACTCTTCAGTTCCTATTTTGAGCGTCACCTTTCCTTGTTCGGTATCTGATTTGAGTGTCGCCTGTTCGCTTCCACAGGCGGCCATCAGTGCCTGGAGAAATGATGTTCTGTTCGTGGCGTTTTTCCCAGTGAGAATGTTGACACCAGGATTGAGGGAGGGCGAAGTGTGATCAATTCCACCAATGTTTGTAACTTCTACGTCAGCAACCTCTTGAGCAGGAGTAGTTTGACTCATCCTAGCTAACGGTATGGTCGAGGATTAATAAATGGATCGGTAGCCAGTTATCTATGACGGCTATACAAGTGTCATAACCCATCTGAAAATCTGCTTTCAGCAGTCTGAGTCGGTCGGTTATCTTAAGAGATACAGCGCTGATCCATCGAGTACGTTACGGGGTCTATTGGTGTCATTCACAGTCGCACCCTCCACGGTCCAGCAGTGCGGTAAGTTCGAACTGTCGGCCACAGTCTGAACACTGCACCTGAACGGAACTGAATATTTGGAACTCTCCGAGATTTATACGATCTGTGTTTCGTAATGTCGAGAGTGTCTGCTCGGTCACAGCTCGTTCCCGACTTTTGAGGCGTTGCAGTTCTTCAAGACGTTTGTCGATGGTTTCATCTGCGTCAGGCTTGTCGTACGTCTTTTGTCGATGTTTCGTAAGATAAGTGTGGATCGCCTGTCGACTGACGAAATCCGAACGTAACTCTTCGATATCGACGCCGTGTTCGCTGAGACGATTTTCGGCCTGGATTCGCGTTCCGCTCGTCACGTCTTTGTCCGTTAGCAACTCGTACATATTCTCTATCTCTCCAGGGAGCATGTCGACTCGTTTTTGATCAAGTTTTAATTCAAGTAACTTCTTGTTGAAGAAATCTGCGAGCTGCCGGAGACTCATTCGGTTATTTTCAGCAGTCCATCTGTTCACTAACTCGTCTCCGAGTGTCGAAAAATCGTATTTATCAAGCACGCACGCTACTTTGCCTTTTCGTCCAACTGATTTCTTTGTATTATCAGTCACAACTTGCAGATGGGGTAAAGTAATTAAAACGGTTTTGGTGTGTTGCCACTATATCTATGACAAAACTACAAGTGTCATTATACTCTTCATCAGTTGAGAGTGAATATCTTGTCAAAAGTAACTTCAATCAACCTCGACGTAGAACCGCCTCAAGATCAAGCTATGATAGTGGTTAGGAGGAACTGTTTCGTTCAGCGAGTTTGAGAACCAAACCGTTCGTATTGAGTGATGTAGATATAACTTAGAATCCTGTTAGAGATACGTTAGATATCAGTGCCTGATAAAGTATCGCTAGCTAAGTTGATCCGAGTCACTGATTTGTCCCGATGGGTCATCACGATCCGTTGAACAAAACTCAGCCGATCACCTCGGGACAGAGAGTGCCTGTTTGGACGTAATTTGAAACAGTGGCGGTGCCCCGCCGTGAGGGACACCGCCTCTTGGAATGGTCGTTCGTAGAGTTTTGCCATGATGGTACTCCGCGCTATCTAGAGAATACCTGAAGCTCGTCGAGCGGTTCCAGCGAACCAACCGCTCGACAGCCGGTTCTTCCGGTAGTTGCCCTCGGATCAGGGCAGCGTCCCTGAGTGGCAACACCGTCGCGTCGGCGGCTGAACGCCGCCGACAGCGACTGGTAGCAGTAGAACTCACGGTCACTTTCTTGTTGAGGGCTAGCCAGCCACCGCAGACACAGATTCAGCACCTACTGGAGGAGATCGTGAGGTTCTCGATGTGATCGACTGAGAATGGGTGGCAGTGAACGTGTTTCGCTGAATTATGCAAGAGCCATTATTAAAGGGATTTTAATTGCTTTTAACACTATTGCGTGATTCCATTCGACTAAATGCGGTGTCGATCCAATCATCTCGTCGATACCAGAAGAACACAAGTCCAAATCGGCAAACGCCATACATAATTACAGCCAAATATAGCGCGAACGTTTCGTATCCTAACAGCATACCACCGACATATGTGATCCCCAGTAACATTCCGAAATTTCCGACCAGTTCAGCTATGAGCGGCTTCATTGTTTCGCCGCCACCCTGTAAAACACCTGCGTAGACACGCGCGAGGCCAGCTGCTGGTGCAGATATCGCGAATGCCTGCACAAAGTTACTGCTTAGTACTTGAGTTGCCGCATCATCCCCGAAGAGCCCAGCCAGCGTTTCACTCCAGAAGAACATCACCAAAGCGAGAAGCAGAATACATGACACTGTAAGCAGAGCAAGAGATCTGACCCTGTATCGCAGCATGTTACCGTTACGAGTTCCTATCTTTTTGCTTCCGAGGTCCTGGCCAGATGTGATACTTGCAACGACATTAGCACTCCTTGCGATTGGACCAGTAATTTGCTGGAACACACGCCGTCCGACAGTATATGCCGCAAATGCTTCGACACTGAACGCAACGACAATAGCATTCAGTGGAAACGTTGCTGCTGTTCGAGAGAGTCCTTGGAAAGTTCGAGGAGCACTGATTCTCATTAACTGTCTAGTTACTTCCAAATCACTCGGCTGGGTTAGCTTGACGTCTGTGCGACTGCTGAGATATACCACAATCACCGCGAACCCTGCAAGCACGTTTGCCACTCCAGTCGCAATAGCAACCCCGATTACTTCCAACCTTGGTAGTGGACCGATACCAAATCCTAATCCGATTGTCCCAAAAATATTTATTATGTTTGCCCCACCGCGAATAAACATCGGGGTGATGGTATCTCCTGTTCCCTGAAGGGTTTTTTCACCGATAAGCGTTAGATGGCGTGCCGGAGCGGTTCCGAGGACAATCGCCAGATAAGGTACACCTAGTGCGACTACCTCTGGTGGTGCACCATAAACCAACATCAGATACTCACTGGCCAGAATTGCAACAGCAGCAACCGGGATTCCGATTAGGAATCCTAAAAAAAGTGCTTGTGAGATTGCCTCATCACGGTTCGCAAGTGCTCCGCTTCCCGTGTCTTGGCTACCGAGTGCGAGTCCACCAGTTCCAAGTCCAATACCGATAAACAAGGCAATCTGTGTATAAAGATTTGCGAGTCCTACGGCGGCGATCGCTGACGAAGAGAACATCGCAACGACCAGTAAATCTGTCGTCCGCATTCCTGTCCGCACAGTCTTTTGGACTGAGACTGGCCAACCCAGCGAAATGAACGTTTTCCATTCATCCCACGTACGTGAAAGTTCTTTTTTAACCATTATATCTTATATTGTCCCTTCTATACGTCTGGTTTTTTTATTAGAATATGGATCATATGTTATGACGGCCTTGTCTTAGTCTCCTTTTTCTTCTGCTAAATGACAATTAACTCTATGACTCATATCTTTCTCTTTGGAGGATGGGTTAGTTTCCTCACATGGCGATCTGAATTGCGCAGAGATCATATCGTACGCTTCGTCATCGCTACCATTAACGAGTTTTTCGAGACTCTCTTCTAGAAGTTCTTCTGCCGCTTGGTCCGTGAGTTCCTGAGGTAGATCGTAATCGTCGCGCACCATCTTTTGTACCGCTACCGAATCATCAGGGTCAATCTCAAGTGTTGTAGCTATTTTTGCAAGAGACTCTGATTGTAATGTCCCTGTGCGAAGATCTATTTTGTACCTCATGAGAGACACCCACTCGTCTTGCGAGAGATCGTATTCTTCGGGTGGAATGACCTTTGGACATCTGGTATGAAACCGACACCCTTCCGGTGGATTGCGTGGTGATGGAATATCTGGATTGACTTCACTGGACTCTGTATCAGTCTCACCCACTTTTGGGACGTTCTCTAACAAGACTTGTGTGTATGGGTGGGATTTTGCGTTGAATACACCCTCAGTTGGCCCAATTTCTGCTATCTGACCAAGATACATTACAATAACCTTGTCACAGAGATACCGTATCACCGAGATATCATGAGAAATGATTAGCGTAGTCAGGTCGAGTTCATCTTTGATGTCTTTAAGCAGATTGAGAATCTGGGCCTGAACGCTTACGTCAAGAGCACTTGTCGGCTCATCAAGAACTAATACTTGTGGCTCAAGTATTATTGCTCGAGCTATTCCGACGCGCTGTCGTTGACCACCCGACAACTCACTAGGGTACCGATCGAGTTGATCGGTGGAGAGGCCAACCTGCTCGATTGTTTCTTTTACTAATGACATCTGATGATCCTTGGCACCAACGTTGTGAACTTCAAGCGGCTGCTGAATCAGTTCCCGGACAGTCAACCGGGGATCAAGAGATGAAGACGGATCTTGAAAGACGAACTGCACCTGCCGAGCAAAGCGTTTCTTATCTTCTTTAATCCAGTCGTGAATATCCCTCCCAAAGAGACTAGCACTCCCCCCAGTAGGTTGCTTGAGTCCAAGCAACGTCTCAGCTAGCGTGGATTTCCCACAACCAGATTCGCCGACGATACCCACGGTTTCTCCTCGCTTTACCGAGAAAGACACCCCATCAACTGCACGGACTGGATCTGGTTCTGTTGATTTGAACCGATCTAATAGCCCACTATCGGTTTCGTAGTGCTTTTTTAGTTCTGTTACAGTAAGTATCGGTTCGTTCTGACTAAAATCAGTGCTGTATTTAATCTTTTCCGAAAGATGGGCCAGATTAGCGTTTGTAGCCTCAGGCCGTGACGTATCGTTACTCATCTTTCCCTCGAGTGTTCTTTGCAATCATTTCTTGACTCTCGGTGCTCTCGATTTTAACATCTTCTGACATTTTAACTATGGAGCCCTCATCTCCAGCATTCGCACACAATACGCGCCGCTCCGACGTTCCGTTCACCTGTCGGACTGGTGGCGGTGATCCCGTACACACCTCCGTAGCCTCTGGACAGCGATCAGCGAACGAGCAGCCGACATTCATCTCTGAATCTAGGAGACTTGGAACGTTTCCGGGAATCGGTTCAATTTTCGCACCTGGATTATCGATATCAGGGAGACTTTGCAACAGTCCCTTTGTGTAGGGGTTCTCTGGATCGTTTATGACACTATTTGTTGGTCCAACTTCAAAGAATTCACCTGCGTACATCACCGCTGTTCGATTGGAAAGGCGTGAAACAACTCCCAAGTTGTGAGTGATGAGTAGCACGGTCAGATCCAGTTCCGTCTGAAGTTCGTTAAGTAGGCGGATGATCCCTGATTGAATTGTTACATCGAGGCCGGTAGTTGGCTCATCAGCGACAAGGAATTTTGGTTCACAGGCTATTGCCTGTGCAATCATCGCCCGTTGCAACATACCTCCACTGAACTGATGAGGGTATTCATCAACACGATTGCTCGGGTCGGGTATATCAACGAGCTCGAGTAGTTCGATGGCTCGGTCGTAGCTCTCTTCTGAAACGTATTGGCCACCTGGTTTCAACATGTCTATGATCATGTCGATTGTTCTGTACGGATCATCACTTTCAGCACGTTTTTTCACCTCGACTGCTTCAGCGATTTGCCGCCCGACTGTTAGCGAGTGATTGAAGCTTTCTTTAGGATCCTGAAATATCATGCTGAAATCGTTCCCCAGTAGTGACTCCCGAACTGATGAGTGGACCGATAGAAGGTCGACGTATTCACCATCAACGCTGTGGTTATCAACCTCTGTAGCAAGGCGAGGTGAGTGGTACCAAATTTCCCCGTCGACAATCTCACCTGGGGATTCGATCAGTCCAAGCAAGGAACGTCCAGTGACACTCTTACCACTGCCACTCTCGCCAACAATTGAGAGTATTTCTCCCTTTTTGATGTTAAAGCTAACTTTCTCTGCTGCTTTAATTTCACCTTCTTCGGTAAAGAACCGCGTTTTGAGGTCCCTTACCCGAAGGATTTCCTCTGTATCAGTCATCGTCCCTCCCCCTGTGTGTCGGGGTCAAGTGCATCGCGGAACCAATCACCTATGAAGTTGATGGCAACCACTGCACCGACGATGAATAGGCCTGGAACTGATGAGATCCACCACGAGCTGCCGAGATAATCACGGCCCTGGGCAATATCGAACCCAAGAGACAACGTTGTTCCCGAAAACCCAAGGAACGATAACGAACTTTCTATGATGATTATTGTAGCGAGCTGTACTGTCCCTAGGACCAATATTGGTGTGAAACAGTTGGGAAAGACGTGCTTCCGGATAATCGATAGATCACTCATCCCCATTGTCTTTGCAGCTGTAACGTACTCTTCATTCTTTACGGAGATGGCTTCTGCGCGAGCTACCCTGGCGATCCAGACCCATATCACAGCCGAGATTGCAATCGTGACTGTTCCTGGGAACGGGACTGACGCTGGTCTATCGTTAACTATTCCTGCTTGTACAAACGGATCGGGTGCTAAGAGTGTCAATGGTCCAAGGATTCCAAACAGTGCTAGTGCCATCAGGAGTGATGGAAACGCGAGGATAACGTCTACAAATCTCATGGTTGCAGAATCAATCTTCCCACCATAGTATCCAGAGATGAGTCCGAACGTGGTTCCAAGCACTATCGAAATAATCATGGCAGTGACAGCGACCATCAGTGATGTTCTGAGGCCGTACAGTGCGCGGGATGCAAGGTCACGACCGTTTGCATCCGTTCCAAGCACATGAGTCATTGTTCCGGAGTTATCTTCGACGACTGTTACCATTTCACCGTCAACAAAATTTGTCTGTTCTGATTGACCTCCGAATCCGTACGGCGCTTGATGCGTACGATCACTGTACTGCGTTGTTGGGTCGTGAGGTGCGAGGAATGGTGCAAAGACCCCTCCAAATATCAGAAACACGAGCAGTACTACCCCAATCGCCGCTGTTGGGTTAGAGCGGAGTTCGCGTTTGAGACTATCGCGTGTGCGCTTCTTAATCATGACAGACCCACCCGCGGATCAAGTTTTGAGTTTATCATATCTACAATAATATTTATTACTACGTACCCGATACCGACGACAATCAGGATTCCCTGCATTACTGGCCAATCCGAATTGTAAAGTGCAGAAATGAATAGCGATCCAATGCCAGGCCAATTAAACACCGCTTCGACAACAACTGAACCGCCAATGAGAACCCCCAGTTGTAGACCAGCAACGGTAATTACTGGTGCCATACTGTTTTGGAGGACGTATCTCAGCATCACTATATTACTCGGTAGTCCTTTGGCTCTGGCAGCTCGGACGTGTTCTTTATTGATTTCCTCGATTACATTGTTCCGCGTCATACGGAAAATCAGTGCCATAAAGTACGTTCCAAGTGCAATCGTGGGAAGGATCATGTGAGCAGCCCAATCTGTAAGGCTTTCGGTCGGTGGAACCCGGCCACTCGTCGGAAGCAGCCCAAATTGGACAGACACCACCAGTATCAACATAATACCTAACCAGAAATTAGGGGTGCTAAGTCCGCCCAGAGAGAACAGGTTTGCAGTGGTATCGACACCGGAACCACGTTTTCTTGCACTGAGAATCCCTAAGGGGATGGAGAGCACTAGCGCAAAAACTAACGATGCGAACGCCAGTTCCAAAGTTGGTGGTAGTGCAATTATCAGTAGATCTATGACTTCGATCTCACTATCGTACGAATACCCAAGATCTCCTTGTATCACTCCTGTAAGATAATCAAAATATTGCACGATTACTGGATCGGTGAGGCCGAGATCCTCTCTAATTCGCTGTATGAGTTCTGCATCTGCACCCTCGGGTGCCACTAGTGAAGCTGGGTCTCCAGGGGACAAGAATCGCATCAAAAATACCACCGTTATGATACCCCAGATTACTGCAGCAGATTGCGCAACCCGTCTTGCTAAAAAACTTGTACTTTTCATGGTAAATACAAATGTATCTGATCAGTGTTAATCGCAGTTTATTCGTTGACTCCACTATCGAGTGGAGTAACCAACTCGTCTTGACGGCCTAAATAATCAAGTGTCTCATCGTGTCCAATCAATGCCTGTTGGCCGTGGAGGAAAACCCAGCACCGTTCTTCGACGCAAAGTTGGTTCATTTCTTGGACGACTTCTTCTGCTTCATCTCTCGGGAGTTCAAGCGACTGGTCAAAGAGCTCTTGGAGTTCATCGTACCGTGGGTTTTCACCGAATCGGCTCTGTCGGTCTGTGTCGAGAAGCGCACTATCAATCGTTTCTCTGCCGTCCCACGATGGGTGTCCGTACCCCGTAATATAGAAGTCCATGTCCATAGGCCGTTCACTGAGCCAATCGTCGACGAACGTTCCGTAATCCACTAGTTCGTAATCGCAATTTATTGTCGAGAGTTCATCAATCTGCCCAGCGACAGCAGTCCCGAACTCTTCGCCGAGGAGGAACCGACCCACAGGGACGGTCAACGTTAGGTCGAGACCGTCGTAACCAGCTTCCTCGATAAGTTCGTCTGCACGGTCTGGATCGTAGCCGATAGGGTCAATATCAGGATCGTAACCGAACATCTGGGGCAGAGTCGGTTGAGTAGATCTCTCTGCGAATCCATCCATAACATCTTCGATGTATCCTTCGACGTCGACAGCAAGATTCATGGCGTGTCGCATTTCCCACACGTTCCACGGTTCTTGCCGAAGATCCATTACAACCTTGATAACTCGAGATGTAGGTGATGTATTTATCTCTATTCCATCTTCCTCGTTGATTGTTGGAACATCCGCGGGGGGAACCGATTCTGCAATCTGGTATTCACCTGCACGGAGTCCAGACGTCCTAGTACCTGTCTCCGCAACCCAGTCTACTGTTACCGTATCTACATGGGGTTCCCACTCGGGGAGTTCTCCCCAATAGTCGTCGAACGGTTCATAGGTCGCGAGATTACCTGGATCGTGTTCAACAAGTCGCATTGGTCCAGTTCCGTTAGATTCCACACCCGCTTCAGACGTATCACGAGCCGAGGTCCACGATTCGTTAACAATGACTAGTCCGAGGAAATGGGATGTTGCAGTCTCAACGAACGAATTAAATTCATCGGAGAGAATGTCAATAGTGTAGTCATCGATGATCTCGGTTCCAGTAATTCCGCTTAGGTTACCCTGAAGATCACTGGTAACATGTACATCTGGATCCTGAATCCGATCAACGCTGTATGCAACGTCGTCTGCTGTCATTTCATCGCCGTTGTGGAAGGAGACGCCCTCACGAAGATCGAATCTGTAGCGCCCCGGCTCTTCTCGTCCCCAGTCGGTGGCTAGGCCCGGAATCATGTTTCCGTCTACATCCCGATCAATAAGACGTTCGTAGGCTAAAGTGATGGCTGCATTGTTTTGAATACCACCAGTTTGGTGTGGATCGATTACTGGCGAACCCGCGTCCGCTACCGCGAGCTTGAGTTCCCGGTCTGGGAAGAGTTCGTCATTATCATCATCATTACTGCCAAGACAACCAGCGAGCAGCGCGGCTGCCCCTGCAGATGTTGCTGAAAGACCTTTGACGAATTGACGTCTGTTTCGTTTCATTGATTCCATTTGTTACACTCTACTATACATGTATAAGTATTTTGGATATACACACCCATACTCTGGAAAGAAATCCCAATAATATATATCATACAAGGTTATTTCTCCGTCAAAAGTTGTTTTCCAGGCACAGTGTGATTCGCCCAATCCAAGATGAGCGATGTAAGACCGAATCAAGCGGAAGGGTTACAATTTCTCAGCGACTACCAAACAGCGTTTACTACATAGACAAATGAATTACCTAGATCAAAACACGAACGAACGTGGCTGAATTTAGGTCGGTACTTCCGGAGCCTGCACCTGATTCACCCGCGTCATTCACTGCTACGTGTCAGTCATTGGGCCATTATGTCAGATTGGACAACTAGCGACGATAGTGATCGAACGATGGCGAGTCGACAAGATCGGTACTTCTGATGCGTTCTTTGTCGACTCTCTGATCGGTCTAGCACTCGCTCGAAGAGAAAGAAGAATGAAGAATATAATTAGTATAATGAACTTACTCAGTGTATGGGGACAAATTATATATAACGACTGAACTATCGACTCTGTTACCGACGTCTGACCGTGAACCAACGTTCGCGATCCGGATGTCAGGTGATTACAACACATGAGTGAAAAATTGGAACGATTTGCGGAAGTTGATAAGGATGCTTCAATTGGTGGGTACGAACCGAGCTACGTTACCGTCGATTACGGTAATGTCGAGGATATTCGGACCCGGTACTACGACGTCGGAAGCGGCCAACCTCTGGTCCTCGTCCACGGTAACAACTGGAGTGGCTCCAGCAGTGCAAACACTTGGACAGAAACGTTTGAATATCTGGCCGAAGAGTATCGCGTAATTGCTGTCGACCGCATCGGTTGCGGGATGACGGATAACCCGGACGACCCGGAAGATTACCGGTATAAATCAGATTACAACCATATAATTGGTTTTATTAAAGAACTCGGACTCGGCTCCTGTCACATCGCCGGCTGGTCTCGCGGGGGCGGTTTGGTGACACGGGTCGCTGTCGAAGAGCCCGATCTAATCGACAGTCTTATCATCTGCAACAGTGCGACACTGGGGCCAGCGGCAGGTGATGGAGAACACCGGCGTGATATCATGTTCAAGCAAGACGAGCTGGGGCTGAATAAAACCGATCCAGAGTATATGGAGTATTTTTACTATCAGTACTCCCATCAGAAGAATTATATTACTGACACCCGGACCAAAATCTGTGCATACCTCGAAAATCGGGAGAAAGCTCTCGAAACCCATCAGATCATGCACGAGGAAGGCCAGATGGAACATTGGGAAGATACCCTCGACGAGGCGATGAAAGAGACCCACATGCGAATCAAAGACGGAGTGTTGGATATGCCAGTTCTCTACGTGTTCGGCCGTGACGATCCGACCGTACCGCCACTGATGGCGCTGGCTGCATACGACATGATCGGCCAGCACAATCCGGACGTTCGCATGAAGATAATCAACCATTGTGGCCACATGATCTTCTTGGAACACCCCAAGGATCTCTCGCGGACGATGATGAATTTCATCGACCAGTACCACGGCGAGTCCGCTGACGAGCCACACGAGTTCTTCTAGCTCGTTCGCGACCGCTGGGCCAGATATACACGAACGAGCTTTTTCGACCCTATCTGGTAGGGCCCAGTGAGGGACACTGTCGAGGTCGTGGAGCATTTACCATAGGCGATCGGTACATGCCGAACTGATCTAGATGATGCCGGCAACGACGGGTTCTATCTCCGCGGCCCACTCGAGCAGGTGTTCGTCCTCACCGATGTCGGCGATGACTTGCAGTCCAACGGGTAGGCCGTCGATCGACCCACCAGGGAGCGACACCGCGGGCATCCCTGCCAGTGTCCAGGGGCTGTTCATACTCGAATCGCCCGTCGATTCGATCCCTTCGGGGGCGGTTCCCAGCGCAGGTGGACACGCCCACAGGTCGACCTCCTCCGCAGCCATTGTCGTCCTGATATCGGCGGTGAACGTCTCCTGATACTCTCGAAGGCGAGCCAGTGTATCGATCGTTTCTGTCCGCCCGTCGCGTATCGTCTCAGCCAACTGATCGGAGTATCGGGTTTCGTACGCCTCGAACCGCTCGTGGTGAGCGAGGGCTTTTTCTGTAGCCGACAACCGCCGTCGCCGATCGTACGCCTCGTCGATATCGTCGAACAGATCGATTTCGATGATTTCGTAGCCAGCGGCGTCGAGCGCGTCGAGGTGGGCCGCGAAGGCCTCGGTGCCTTCCTCTCTTATCTGGTCGAGGTAGGGGCCGGTCGGCACTCCGAGTGTCGGGTCATCGGGGACGTCGACGTCGTTCACCCAGCCGTCACAAAGGATCGAAGCGACCCGCTTCATCCCGGCGATGTTCTGTGTGTAGACCCCGACGTGATCAAGTGAACTGGAGAGTTCAAGCACACCGTCTCTAGGGATCCGTTTGAACGTCGATTTGAAGCCGACGACACCACAGAACGCGGCCGGTCGGAGTGTTGAACCACCGGTCTGTGTCCCCAGCGACAGCGGACAAAGCCCCGCGGCAACGGCAGCTGCGGAGCCACTCGAAGATCCCCCCGGTGTGTGTCCTAGGTCGTGGGGATTGCGGGTCGGTCCCGGTTTCCGGGTCGCAAACTCCGTGGTGACGGCTTTGGCGAAGACGAGACAGCCAGCCTCTCGGAGTCTCGTGACCGAGGATGCTTCCGGTCCAGCGAGCGCGTCGGCTGGAACGCTCGAGTTGGCGTTCGTCGGATAGCCGTCTGCGTGAAAGATATCTTTAATTGCAACGGGGACGCCGTACAGCGGCGACTCCGAATCGAGTTCGCCGGCTTCGGACTCAAGGCGCTCCCAGTCGGGGTCGTCGACGAGCGACTGGACCTCGGGCTCGATAGCGTCGGTTCGCTCCCGGAGCTCATCGAGATAGTCACTGATGGTCACCGCTTCACTCTGTAACTGTTCGACTGTTTCGGCTAGGGGTGCTGCGTAGAGTTCCATAGACGTGGTTTTTGAGACCGTATCCAGCTACCATTCTCTGTGGAACCGACGTAAGTCTTCCCCAACTGACTGTCGCCGGTATCTACCGATCCAGTGGCTCGGGCCGGCCCACATCACCGACGAAACTGCGGCGAGTGGCGACAGTACTCACCCTCCGGGCGGATCTAGTCGCGTCGCTATCGGTGTGTCCGCTCCAGTACCACTGCCGACGCCCGATCGTAACAATTATCGGTAGTTCCCATCAGGTCAGAGTATAGTCACAATTGACAGGGTTAGGTTCTCAGAAAGCGTCTGAATGGGTGATTATGAGATTCCTATACCATCCAGACACTGTTCTTACGGCTTCTGAGCTTGAAACCTTAGCGGAGAGTCTCCTCGAAGAGATACAGATCCCCGGAGTCGAAGTCGCAGCCTTCGACTCCGGGATTATTCGTCGAACACTCCTACAAGCTGCCGTTGATCAGAAATCAATCAAGGCTGTTACGGATACGACTCGTGAAACGTACTCCGACGACTATACGCTTGCTCAGCTTCACACTGTTCCTCCGGCCGAACTGGAACTTCTCGTCAACAACCTCTTTGCCCAGCAAGCGGCGATGATCCTCGGACCCGGCCCGAGGATCATCTGCCTCGACTTCGTTGATATCCACTATCACGGCTGTCCACACG
>LKMJ01004377.1_pt1 | contig 13280 bp, 13 predicted proteins | sample 643391 | NCBI WGS metagenome assembly LKMJ01 (sample SAMN04112250, study PRJNA286221) | soda lake metagenome | biome: soda lake; feature: Kulunda Steppe; material: water; isolation source: sample PL-Br10 brine of Picturesque Lake | place: Russia: Kulunda steppe | collected 2010-07
GTACCTCGGGGCTTGGCCCCGATGTAGTTCACTTTAGTCGAATTTTTGTGAATCAAGACTCTTCAGCGAGTGAAAAGATGAACCGGTCCATTTCCGGTCCAAACGAATCATGCTCTTCATCACCTACTGCCGGGGACATCATATCCCCTGCCATTAGGAGTGAGAAATCCAATTCCTTCTTTGGCGGATGTAACGCATATGTTTTCACACCATCATAGACTGTCTCTTCTCGTTGAACATACCCTTCTGCTTTGAGTTGGGAGATGAACCGAGATGCGGAGCGACTGGAGATGCCGAGAACCTTCCACAACTCTGATTGTGGGATTCCCGGCCTCTCTTTGATTACCTTTTTCACGACCTCAGTTGTCACGTCATCTCCAGTCGGGTAAGGACTGTCTCTTGCTAGTTTCTCAGCTGGCTCATCTTCTGCGTCACGTACTTCTGCTTCGTTCGCTTCAGAGTTGTCATCAGATTGTGTACGGCTTTCTTTTTCCACTTCTGACTCTGATGTAGGTTTTTCCACCACCTCCAGTTCATCATCAGCTTCTTCTCCCTCATCATCGACCTCTGTGCCTTGCTTTTCACCAGCCTCGACAGGTTCCACTTCTGCCTCCTCGCTTTGCTCTTCTTTTTCTACTGTGTTCTGTGTGAGTTCACTTTCAGGCCAGACCTCCAATTCGCTTCCCGAAGTTGAAAGTACATCTGTTGGCGTCAGGATATACGTCTGGCTACCGTTGTACACACCAATTTCTCTTGTGATATATCCCTTTTCGGCAAGCAATTTTGCATAGCGAGAACCTTGTCTGCTACTGATGTCTAGCGCTTTCCACAGCTCTGCTTGAGACAATTCATCGTGGATAATGATATGGAGAAGTGCCTTTCCAACTCCAGCATCAAGTTGCGTGAGAGTGTGAATGAGTTCGCCCTCATTGTATCCACCTTTGTCAGCGACCTCTCCGACAGTCGAATCGTACTCAGATTGGAGATATTCGTTGGCTCTGTTGTACTGCTTTTGCAGTTTCTCCCCAGTAGATGTGAAATCCCACCTGTACGTATTCGTCTGGTTATGGTTTGCTTCAGTTCGGGTGATAAGACCGGCTTCTGAAAGCTGTTTGCCTACACGGGTCGCTGTGCGGCTAGAATAATCGAGTTCCTTCCAAATTTCGCCTTGATAAACTGGCAGTTCAGTAGTAAATAAGTAGCTCAAGGTATCATATGCTGATTGAGCTAACACAGATAAGTCAGTCTGCACCATACCACTCCTTTATCCATCTTTGCTTAAATAGCATTTGCTAGGCGATTCAAAAAGCGTGAACTACCTCGGAGCATTCCCCTAGACCGATTGATAAAAAACAGAATTGCTCTGAAAACAGAGGGTCCGTCTCAGTTGCTGAAGGAAATGACTTCTAGTGGACTATCTGCCTGTGATATTTCATCCACACCGTCGCTGAGTGTCGTTGTGAATAGGTAGTCAACGTGTTCTGCCAAGTGGTCGAATAACCTCTGTGCCCGCATGGAATCGAGTGCGTCAGTTGAATCGAGCGTCATAACTGGAACAGTTTCGTATACCTGATGTGTGAGATAACCAGCAAGTGCAAACACAATCCCAGTCACTTCACGCTCGCTCTCGCTCATGGTTAGGTAGTGTGATTCGTAAGCCGACCCAGATTCGTCCGTTCTGACGATATTCAAATCGAAGGTGGTTTGCTCCGGTTTACCTTCCGGTCCCGCATTTCGCTCAATCCAGACGCGAGAGAGGTTCGTATACTCCAGTATGTCAATCAATTCGTCCATATGCTTGTTGAACTCCTCCACTGCTTTCTCTTCTAGAGAAGTAACGTGTGTTCGGAGCTCCACAATCTCTGTCTTGAGTTCTTCAATTCGGCCTTCGTTGAGTGGGATTTGTTCAACACGCTCTGTGTAGTCATCGAGTTTTTCAGCAACCTCTGCCCGTTCGTCACGTAGCTGGCCGAGTTCGTGTTCAAGGTCGCTCAATTCTTCTTTCGTAGATATATATTCGTCCCGCTCTTCTTGTTTGAGGTTCTCGACCTCCTCCTTTACAACCTCTAGCTCTTGGCTGATGTTTTCTTTCTGAGAGTGGAGTTCGCCTTTTTCATCACGGTAGTTTTCCAGTTTTGTTCTGGCGGTTTCTAGCTCTTGCTGGTTATTCTCTTGCTGTTCAATCTGAGACTCAATCTCTTTAATTTCAGTAGAAATGTCTGAGAGTGAATTATCTATTTGCGTCCGTTCCTCGTACAACGAACTTCGGCGCTCTTTGAGGGTTTCAAGGGTCGCTTCGATAGTCTCTTTGTTAACCTCTGAGCCACAGGACCAACAGGTAACAGTAGATGAGCTAATGAGTTTTTTAGATGGGTCTGACTCATTGGTATCCGCAAATGTAGAAAGTGACCCCTCATTGGCTAGCATTGTTTGGTTGAACTCGATTGCGTTATCTATGTGGTTGAGTTTCGTAGTAAACGATTGGCGCTTATCGCGGAGTTTCGACTGCTGACTTTCCAAGTCTTGAATCCGTGACTCATCAATGTCCTCCTGCTGTTCAACTACTTCCTCCAATTTTTCGATTGACTCCTGAAGGTCTTGAATCACCTCGGAATTAAAAGACAATTTCTCACGAACATCATCAAGTTCGTTTTGGAGGGAATGTTGCTGGTTGAGTTTCTCTTCAAGTTCCTCTTCAATTTCCTCAACAGATTCTGAGTCTGTATCGAGAGACTCCAATTCTTGTCGTTTCTCTTGAACTTCTTTTTGAAGGTCTTGAATCTCTTCAGAGAGGGTGTTTTTACGTTCTTCCAGTGCAGGGATATCATCTTTGAGGGTTTCTAGCTCCTCAATCTCTTCGCGAAGATTGTCTCGTTCCTGTACCCGGTCAGACAACCGTGATTCAATTTCATCGGTATCAACGGGGTCCATTACAATGGCCCTGAGGTCGCCACCAGTCTCAACAGCCAGTCGTGCCTCATTATCCGCAACCAGATGGCCAAAGAGCTCGTAGACTGAAGCATCTTCAATCCACGGTTCTCCGCCAAACTCAATTGTGTCCCCGCGTTTTGTAAGTGTGCGCGTGTATGAATCTCCGCCGATTGTCAATTTGACGCTCGCCTTACTCTGTTTTCCACGGACTGTTCCTGTGTCTGCGCCAATAGCCGCACCAACTGCCTCAATTACTGATGTTCGGTTTGTTGCGTTTTCTCCAGCAAGAACCGTGATGCCCTCTGAGAATGAAAGGGCCTCCTCTTCAATTCCACCGATATTTTCGATGGTGAGGTGACCCGTTTGCTCAGATTGTTTAGAACTCATGCACTTGTGAATTTCCCCAATACTCAATAAGGCTTGCGACTATTCACAAGAAGTAGGGCTCTATTGAAGTATCCAATAGACAATCAGGAATCCTCTTCAGAGGGGAAAATATCAGATATTGTATGTTTTTCATTACAATCGGGACAGAATACGCTGAACTGAATAACAGGGACAAGATTAGTATGTTCGTCGTTAGTTGGGCAAGAGGTGTTCTCAAGTTCAGACGAGAGGACCGACTCAGCTCGTGAACTAAGCCTGTCAAGTCGCCTTTTTGTGTTCGTTGGGCTATGTTCTTTTTTGCTACTTTCGGGTGGTTCTAACTCTAATTCATCGCGGAAATAGCGATAGAGTGACCCATACGAGACAAAATCTTGATTGATTTCATCTACGTCTGCACCTGCCTTTGAAATACGCTTTTTTACAGCGATTTTCTCATCCGATTCTGCGTCATCACTCTTCAGAATATGATACATATTCTTCAATTCGTCCTCTAGATATTCAGATGGGTTTCCCATCGCACGACGCAAAATCTCTACATTGACCCAGACCTCCAATTCTCGAAGTGATGTTTCTTCTCTGTCTCCCACACCAAGCCAGCGTTTCGGAGCCTCTAAATACTCATCTTCCATCCCGTATTTAGCGAACTTCCGCTCAACTTTATAATCTGATTTCGGGTCTGGAGTCGACATATTAGCAAGCTTCTCAGCTTGTAGATGTCGCTTTTCATGCTCTAAACCCTCTGAATCCGTGAAATCCGAGAGTGTAACATTACAATCTGGAGGAGAGTCAACAGAAAAATCATCTGGTATATCACTTGATTTATTCATGGGGATTCTCTACCCTTTTTTTGAGAAGGTTGTATTTAAGAAATAGCATCCTACTGCAACCGTATTCGATTTTCAATTGCTGATATAGTGGGAAATGTATCCGAAATAGCATTTGACATCCCCTCCCCAGCGTAAACAGCGAGTTATCCGCCTCGTGCCGCCTGTGAAAGTTGGTCGTTTTTGCGATAGATGTTTCTACGCGATATTTGAAAAGTGGTGGCCGGTGAGCCAGAATCACACTGGAAGTCACACGCTTTTCCCCTTTGACGCACCGACGACCTGTAAATCTGCTGCCCAGATAAAAACCGGGAGCAGATGTAGACGCACGGGCCGTCTGGCAGAGCGACCCGTTCACTAACCTATTCGGTTGATGGTCATATAAACTTGTCGTGGGATAGGCAACTGCCTCGGGGTCAAGCCCCGAGGTATCCGCCTTGGTTCTTGATGAAACCTGTAGCGTGATGCGGCATATCCACTGCCGTATTTCAGGCAGGTGTTGCGATTTCTGCCTCGCTGGAGGGTTGCGAATCGAGCATTTGGAGACGGTCGCTTTCTTCGGCCACTTTGTCACGATTCTGTCGGAGGGAATAGGTTGTCACATCGGCTGCCGTGGCGATTTCCCGTTGGGTTGGGCGCTTTTCGGGAGGGAGAGTGACCTGACTAACTGCATAGACCGCAGCCGCAGCGACAGTCCGTGGATTCCGACCGGATGTAAGAAGCCACTGCTGGTCTTCGACTTCCGAAAGGACGAACTGTGCATCACTACTCAGCTCCGGCCTCCCAACCTCGTGGCAGATGAGTAGGGTGTAATCGCTTGGCTTCTGGATTTGCGGAGTTAGTGAGAGGCCCCGGCAAAGTCGGCTGTATGCCTGACGAATTGATTTTTCCACACTGTCGCCACACATATCTGAAGTATCTATGGTCAGGTGCGAAATGATGTCATTGATAAGGACTGGAATCTTCATTTCACGGCAGGATGCGTACACTGCTGCCCCAACGTAAATTTCCTGTACGTTGCCGACATTGAAGACTTCCTCTGCCTGTGCGCGGCGGAATATTCGTACACTTCGTTCTGCGACCGTATATGGAAGGTCCAACTGTGAAACGACAGTCCGAATATCACTGATACTCTTGCCAAGCGTTCTTTCTTTGCCTGAGCCTTGCCGGACGTGGCTGCTGAGGCGCTTTTTCCGGTTTGCATTTGGCCCCGTTTGAACACTGCCCCAATTCGTTACGGACCCCATCCCTTTGTCGTGGTACATTTCGCTCACCGTACTCGCATTTCGCGAGCCAGTATGTCCTTCAGTAGAATCATAGTCTCTCCATTCCGGCCCGGTGTCTACAGCATCTTCAAACAGGACAAACCCACAGTCTGGGCAGTAATACTCAGTAAATTCTCCTCGGGTCGAAACCGCAATATCTTCCGACCCACATTCAGAACACTGGGACAAAGAATCTGTTTCACCTACTGATTTCATTTCAGTATGCTGATTTGGGCTTTTATCGACGGATTTACTCCCCCAGCTCATTATCGTTCCGCTCATCGCCTGCTTGTCTGCCGATTCGGTCGTGGTCTGTATTGCTTTTCCTTGTTTCATATCTCTGTATAAGGGAGGGATGTATATAAAACTTACTACCGAATACTACACTATTTATTTTGTGGACTCGATTGCACTCTTACAAGTAGACACTGATATTTGGTGGTCTACAGAGAAAGCAGGCAGAGTGCCTCGGGGTGGGTTCACTTCCCTTCCCAAGGGTTGATTGTATCGGAGTTCAAATCAGAAATATAGGAATGTCTCGTGTCGATACTAGCACTGCTACGTCTGCTGCTTTTGTGGAGATTGATTCATGGACAGCGCGGTTGATTGAAATTGTTCTCCGCGAAGATGGTGATATCGAGCCAACTGAATATTTGCGATACGATGGGGAACAATATTATTTGATTAACAGCCCTCGTAAACTCCAGTTTATCGAAAACATGCTACGAAGCCATTTCGAAAAGACCAAAGAAGCTGTGACAATTCATGGCCGTTCAGGGTCGATTGATAGACAGTATGAAGCTCTATTACGGATTACCAAACTAGCTGGTGACTCAGAAGACCCAGCAAACAAATCCATCGTGATAGACTGGGGGAAGGCAGCGAAGTATGAGCGGAAAAAACAGATTTGAGCTCCTGTCTTGACGCAAAATCAAGGGTTGCTATACTTTTTGATAGTCACCGATATTAGGGTGATTCAATCCCAGCACTAGTGCAAGCGTCTGCCCAACATCCGTACACGTTCAGAATTTTATCGGTATCTGGATAGTCCGCTGGATTTTCTTGTGATTCTCTCCATTGGTGATACTCAATAGCACTCAATGGTTGACCAATTTCAATTGCAGCCTGTGTCATTGCAGATGCTACGTCACCATTATTGCCATTGTTAGACGTGCCAACTTGCTCTTGTTGTACTGTTTCACTGCCAGTCGACTCGCCTGACTGCTCCTCGGTTTCGTCTTCCGGTATGTCTGGGGAAAAGAATGCATCAGAAAGCAAGTCATCGTCATCGTCATCTTCGCCTTCAACCTCCTGCTCTTGAGCTCTGCCTTCTTGCCCAGTCTCAACCTCATCTGGTTTCTTGAATACAGCTTTCCCATGTTCATCAAAGGTCAAAACCTCGAATTGAGAGCGTTTTCCGTATCTTGTCGAATCTGCGTCCATATTCGCCTCAATGAGCTTTGTGTACATATCGACTTTCGGAACATCTTCTTTGACCATATCACTCTGGTTCTCACCAGCAGTTGAAACCTCGATTGTTCCTAACTTCCACCCAAGAAGTTTGCGTAGAATCATTTCCCGTGGTGAAATCTGCGATTTCACATTGACTGTGTTGTGGTAATGGATGGGGTCTACAGCGCGTCTAACGACTCCACGACGTTCTAAGAACTTCTCTGTCGTTAGGACATAAAAATGCCGCTTGCGCTCATACCAGACGTACCCGAACATAGCTAGGCCAAGTGGGACCGCCAGTAGAGGCCATAGCCCGAAGTCAATTGTCGACTCTCCGAAGCTAATTGGGGACATGATTGCGAGAATAATAAAGGGAATTACTGTAGAAACCATACCAATGAATGGCCCAATAATTCGGACGATATGCGGGTGATGAATCATCGGTTCCCGTGAACCGTCCTCGTTTACCCCGACAAGAATTGCTTCATTGTGCTTAATATTACTTTCGAGCCATCCCGGTAATTCTTCAATATCAGCGTCCTTCGACAGGAAACTCATGTTAATTCACAATATATCTGCTAGATACATATCAGTTCGGGAGGAGCATTCATAGAAGAATTGAGGCGGATGCCACGGGGCTTGACCCGAAGCAATTTACGAAGGTGGAAATCAAGGTGTTAGAGATGGAACGGGCGCAAATCACCGGTTTCTATCATACAACTCTTTTTTACAGTAATTGCACCACTCATACACACCGTTGTTCTGATTTCTTTCTCTAACGACCCTCGTATTTATTGCTGTATATCGGGAGTTCGATAGCGAAATGGTGCAGATTGTCTCTTCACCAGTTTCATCTGGGATGTGGATTGTAGCGTTGTCACCTTGTGACGATGGAGATTTCAACACAAAGTCATGGTTAAGGTGAGGCCACGGGTCAACATCTTCGACATTTTCTCGCCACGCCTCTGGTTTTTTCCCTTTCTTATTCTGTTCTCTGAACTGCTGCAATCGACTTATTTCTTCAGCACTCAACCCTGTTGATTTGTTTTTGTTTTGTGTTGTAGTCATGTATCAATCACGTATTCATCAATGTCTGATTCCGATATACCGGGCAAATCTGCTATTCGACTGCCAAAGTCCTGATATAAACTGTATATAGCAAGACGACGTTCTCTGTTAGTATATCCTCGCTCAGATTCACAATCACTCTCCACAAGGTGATTCTTTGCGAATATCTTCGCTGCGCCAAACTCAGAGACATGTCGACCAACGACCTCAACGGTAGAGATTCCATTAACCGCCCCTGCACAGACTCGCCTGTGTCCGTCTAGGATTTGGAGTCGGTGGTTAGAGAGGGGTCTTGCAACAACTCTGCCGAACACTTCGCCTGCTTCAGCAATATCTCGTAGCAAGCCTGCCTCGTCTTCTCGCGTGAATATCTGAGTGCAGTACGGGCTTGGCTCAAGGCGAGATATTTTCACTTCAAACTGATATGGCCGAGATATGTATTTGAGACGTGAGTGTGGAAACGCATAGAATGTAATATTGTGCTCATTCAATTCGGTTAGTTCCAACGGTTGGATGCCGGAATAGTATGGATACCACAAATCAAGCACCTGTTTGTAAACAACAATACAAACTGGCTCTGAGGCATCATATGACGGGTTATCGTCTGCAACTGTGTACCCCTCGCGAATCTCCCAGTCTGCAATAGTGAGCGGTGGTGTATTAACCACAACTGCTCTCGATTGTTTATGAGCAGGCAACTCGCTATCAACAACAATACTGCCCGTCTTCAATTCTGACGGTTGTTGAGTATTGGTTTGGGTTTGGGTGGGTGTGCTCATATCGGTCCTAACTGGATTCAATCGGAAATTTCTCAATCTCTGCCTCTGATAAGTTGCTTTATTTCAGGGTTTAATTCAGTCCAATGTTGTATTGATACGTCCTTTACTTCAAGTAGCATATCAGAGACGGTTTCGCCTTCGAATAGTATCTTTGTGTATCCATCTGGCTGTTCAAGGAGGCAATCAACGTGATTTCCCGCCCACCAAAAATGGGCCTGTCGGTCGCATCCATCAGTGATTGAAACCACAGCAAACCCTGCTGTTGAGAAGACAACCTGCCGAAAGTATGCTGTCGTCCATCCGTCAATAGGGTGTTCTTCAACATGAGTCGCTTCACTGCCACAATCTGGGCACTCAAATTTTTCTCTGTCGAACTTACTACCGCAAGAAAAACACTCTCTTGGCGAAGGTTTTCCGAAATCAAGGGTGTCCTGAATAGGTGCCGATTGCAGTGGTGAGTGAGCCGTTTCTATATCCTTCTGTTCTACTGCTTGTTCTGTGCCACCTTCGGGACTCGAAGATTCGCCATCCTCCTCCGGGCTAGATTCAGCATCCACAAATTGCTCTTTGTGTGGGCTTTCACCGGGTTTAATTCCTGTTTTAGACTGAGACATAATTCTCACACGCGCAGTAGAGGTACTAACATCACGTACCACTTAGAGTGGGTCGCCTATTATTAAAACTTACCGTCGCGCCGAAACAACCAAACAGCAAAATAGTCGATTGACATCCACCCACGACTTCAGTCGTGGGCTTTCTCCTTGACTTTGTGTAACTATTTGGAAAGTCTCAGTCTCCGCTTATTGGGGTCTGCTCACGTTGTTTGATTTCCAATGAAATCTCATCACCATCCTTCACATTCTCAGGGAGTTCCTCTGCATTCTGTATTTTTATGAATGTACCTTTCCGGTTTTGAGTAAATATACCGGTGACTGTTGAGTTATCGCGGCCTGTAGATTCAGACCGTGAGGTGAGTGGTGAACCGTACTTCGTCTTCTTCTGACTTGCCTTTCTGTCTGTTTCCACTTCTGGATTTGGCTGAGGCTCTTTTTCCACCTTGGTTTCCAGACTGTTCACCTCCTGTTCAAGGCTAGAAAATCTCTCTTCAGAGCGTTCTATATGACCGTCAACCTTCTGCAAAAGATTGTTGATTTTCCCCTCCAATTCCGAAACAGATTCTTGCAACTCCGGTTCAAGGCTCGACTGTTTCACTTCTCCGCTAGTGTCTGATTGTTCCTCAGACCCTTCTGTCCCAACATGGATTGAATACTTTGTTTTGCCCCCATTCGTTGGAGGGTGGCTTCTTGTACGGAGGTGGGGTTTGATTTGTTCAATATTAATGCCTTCATCTTCCGCAACAACTGGTTGCGTCCCAGTTGTAACATCTGGTAGTTTTTCGAATATCTGGTTTGAACGTTGTTGCTGACCGAACGTGAGGAAACGGTCATTTCTGATTGTCTCCTTCCCCCTCTCAGATATCCATTCTGGGAACTGCATCCCGTTAGAATTTTGTAACGTATGGACGTTGTGGTCATCGTTACTCCATGCGACAATTCCAGTGAGGTCAGCTTCAGCAAATCGGCGTAACTCATAGAGATTCGCGTGTTTGAAAATGGCATGAAATGGGGCCAAATTTCGGACGAACTGCAAAATATCTTGCTCATCAGGGTGGAGAAACCATTTGTAGGAGGTTACTGTACAACCCTCCGTCTTCATCTTTGTATTCGAACTATGCAGCCTGATGAACGTCGACTCTCGTGAGTCTGCAATATGATTGTACAGTCGTTTCGTACTCCCGAATTGTAGTGTGTCTGGAGCAGAGATTGTAATTGACCCTTGACTCATAACTTCCTCCGGTTCAGCATACTCAGCCACTAACTCAATGTTTTCAGCCCCATATCCGAGGCTCTTATACATCTTTGCCGGTTGGCCCACTAGCCGGATTGTGACCTCTCTCCCTACTGACTCTGTATCCAAAATGGAATTACACAGTGTCGCAAAATGAAGTGCAAACAACGACTTGCCCCCTACCAGAACTTGCTTCCCGCCATTTGCCTGTTCAAATGCGTTCTTAATCGCTTTTGTCTTTGTATCGGGGGGTGCATTCTCTGTCGGGCAGTTGACCAACAGTATATCGACTGAGATATCGTCTGGAATCTCCAAACCTTTGTTCCCTGCGACTGACTCGAACGTGAAATCCCCCGTTGCCAGAATAGTCGTAGCATCTTTTGAATCGGGGTCAAGGGCACGGAATAGATATGAAACCGCACCCGGAGCATGGCCAGCTGAGACGGGCGTCATCACAACCGAATCGTTCAACTTGCACCATGAATCAACAGCGACTATCCTACCAAAGAGTTCATCAGACAACTCTGAACGGTTGTCGTTCCCCTGTAACGTTATTTTGAGTATTTCAACAGTCTCCTCAGTTAGATAGATAGGACACTCCGACTCTGTTTTTTTGAGTACCGATTGGATGTTCTCGTAATGGTCGCGATGGGCATGTGTCAAGAACACCCCGTCAATATCTGAAGGCTCACACCAAAGGCGGGATAAATCAAGTCCTCCACCTGCATCAATGAGATATACTGCGGAATCTGTTCTCGTCTCAATATATATCGCAGTCGAATCATGCGACTGATGTGCGTTAAGATGTTGAAATTCAATATTCATTCCAGTATCCCTCCTGATTCGTTATTCTGTTCGATTGTACAAACTGGTCGCTCGAAGTAACTCTCTGTCATACCAATTCATTGCTTACACTGGTGTATAAAATCTCGCGTGACTTCCTCCCACGAGTAAACTCGTGGGCTTCCGCTAGTACTGTGTCATTCGCCTTGTACCGCTTGTAAATAAATGGTCACTTTTGTACCGTTCTTTCTTTCGATTTCCCATCTTGCCCCGGATTGCGAGAGGATTAAGTCTACCAGCCAGAGGCCGGTACCACTCATGTGATTTAATGGGGTTTCTTTCGACGCTTCGATAGCATCAATCTCAAATTGTGGAATACCGTCTCCATTATCGTGGATTGTGAGGGCGTACTCAGTGGTCGCAGTCACTGAGTTCCCCTTCTGAGAGATGGTTATACTAATTGTATCTCCGCCATGTATAATCGCATTCTCAATAATCTCTTCAACCGCAATTCTCAATTGGGGATGTGCTTCAACAACCCCATCCCCAATCGTGTCAATCTCTAAATCGAAAGAATATGGCTCTGAAAGGGACTGCAACACATCTCGCACAATCTCCTCAATATTCAGCTCTACACTCTCTGAGTCAGAAAGTACCAACTTTGATTTCGTGATGTTCTCAGCTGCTCTTGAGAGTCTGTCAGCAGCCCGAGTGATACTCTCACATTGCTCGATAACTGCCTCTGTCTCAAACGTATCACCAGCTGAAATGTTCCGCTCAATGTAATCTGTAGCAAGCTGGATTGTCGTCATTCGATTGCGGATGTTATGGCGGAAAACACGCTCGTACACATCTGCTCTGATTTCATTTAACTCCGATTTTTCGATGTGTGGGGTGGTTGTGAGGACCAGTCGCTGGATGAGATACAAGTGAGATATATATGTCTCTACTCTCCCTCCAAACTCCCTTCGAATCGAAGATAATGGAGTACCGCCTGCGATGACTGCTGATTCCCTAAGAGAAAACTGCCACAAGACTGAACTCCTCTCCTGTGCCCGCGCAATCCGGTCCTCTTGTTGTCTGAGTTGTGCTAATAACTGTTCAATTTGTTCTGGGTCACACTCGTATGAAATAATAGTTGAGTCCTTCTCGCCAACGTTCCTGTGGATACCCAATTCCTCAGAGAGTTTATAATCTACAACCCTCTCACCAGACGGTATAATCGCGCAGAATGAGCCCTCGTCAAGATTTTTGAGAATGCTACCGGTGACAAGAGAGCCATATTCATTCTCCGATAATGTATTCACATTGATGTTTTTCCGGTTGTTTCCTTGGAAATCGGTGTGAGAAAAGAGAACCGTCGCAGGGCACAGCTCGACAATCTCCTCACTCACGGCTTTTTCAACGCCAATTGTCGTCTCGCTTTCGGAGACTGTATCACAGATTTGGAGAAGAGTGTCAGTCATAACTGTTGGAGTATCCCCTCTCTCGGAGGTGTATGACATATGTAAGCAACTTGGTCAAACAGATAAAAATATTTTCGGGTTCGCCGTGCCGTTCAATAGATATCTTCTAAGTATTCCTCTGACGTGACTGTTGAGACGATAGACTGGTCTTTCTGTTTTTTCTGCATCCAGACACCTTCAACCGGCTCAAGACAGTCTGGACACAAAGTAGTCTGCTCCTCGATAAGTTGCCCAGATATCTCCCCGCAATTTGGGCACTTTGCGGTTACGTCTGTCTCATATGCTTCTGGATATCGAGACTGGAATTGGTCTTCCAATCCCGTTTTTGTACTCCCATTCTCTCCCTTTTTTTCTGCGTTGTCCATAACGAGATTCGTTGTTTATCCGCCATTGTAAAAGCTCGTATCGGGGAAGTGTGGTCCGACAAACCGACAGTGAAAGCAGGCAGAGTGCCTTTGGGCTTGACGCCCGAGCAAC
>LKMJ01004378.1_pt1 | contig 13276 bp, 14 predicted proteins | sample 643391 | NCBI WGS metagenome assembly LKMJ01 (sample SAMN04112250, study PRJNA286221) | soda lake metagenome | biome: soda lake; feature: Kulunda Steppe; material: water; isolation source: sample PL-Br10 brine of Picturesque Lake | place: Russia: Kulunda steppe | collected 2010-07
GCTCCGATGGTGCGATGGAAGCGTTCGTCGAAGTGACGCCGTCGAACATGGATTTCGCGATGTCGAACGACTGGGAAGTCCTCCAGGAAGCGGCTGAGACGTTCGCGAACAACGAGATTGAGTTCCCGATTTCGCTGTACGTGACGACTCGATCGTATCCGGTCGAAGAGATCATCAGTGAACTCGAATCGCGACTCTACGATGACGACGTTCGGGCGAACCCAGTATTCGGCGAGTTGATCGAAGAGTATCGGAAACAGCGCTCATCGGAGCTCACCGACGTCCAAGAGTGTCATTACTATCTCGGCGTCGAAGCCGATCGGATGGAGATCTATCACAAGTACGAAAACGAGAAAACACCGATAGAACGACTCGCAGATTTCCCGGTGATCGGGTTTCTGTTTCAACCGTTTGTGGCCCACCGTGTCGAGCTTGAAGAAGCGGAAATTCGACGAACGCTGTTCGAGAAACTCGACGATCGAATCAAGACCGTCCAATCGGAGTTCGTCGACAACATGTCGGGGTGGTCGAGCCGGCGGCTCACGACGACGGAGTTGTTTTATCTCACGATCGAATTTTGGAACGGCGACGAACACTCGAAAGAGGATGCTGGGCGATTGCTTCGAACCGGGACGACTGTCTCGCGAAGCGCTCGGGAGGATCCGCAGTGATGGTTATCGAGACGCTTGATGAAGTCGCGTATTCGATTACGGAGCCGCTGCCGCCCGTGTTCTCGTCGGAAGGCGTGATGGTGTATGGAATCGGAATTGTCGTCTACTTTATTCTCGTTTCACACGGTATCGCGTGGTATCGGGCACGCCAGTACGACGAATCATCGCTGGATGAACTACTTGATTCGGAGACGGTCGATGCAGCGGCCGTCGAGCGAACGCTGATGGACGATATCGCGGCGCGACAACAGGACGTGTTAGCGCCGTCGGCGATCGAGTGGGAGACCCGTTCGGCACGCGTCGGCGAACAGTGGACGACGACGCTGTACATTGCAGAGTACCCGGATGCTCCGAAGGATGGGTATCTCAGTGGCTTGTTCGAGTTGACGGATGTCGAGTTCGACGTGACGGCTCGCATCGTTCCGAAGAATCAGCGACGGGCACGGGATGAACTACAGCGTATCGCGGACGACCTCCGGGCGGATGCGGACCTAGAGAACTCCGTTCGTGGCTCGTATCTCCACGAGCGAGCCGACGCGGCTGTGTCGACATACAAAGCCGTCGAGAACGGCCAACGGGTGTTCGAACAGGAACTCGTTGTGACGGTTCGAGCGGAGACACGCGACGAACTGCGAGAGGCCGTCAAAAACGTCCGCGGAACGCTTCGAGAGACGCCGGCACGTCTCGAACCGAAGACGGCGATCTGCACGCAGGATAAAGCGATTCGGTCGGCTGCACCGATCGGCGGGAGCGGGTTAGAGAAGACGGCGATCGCGCTCGGTGGTGCCGTTGGTGCGCTGTTGACGTCGCCGCACAATGCGACCATATTAGAGGAAGATGGCGTCGAGTTCGGCATACACAGATCGATTAACAGCCCCGTCGTGATCGATCCGTTCGCACGCGAAGACGGCTACGCGAAGTTCACCGTTGGCGATCCGGGGAGCGGAAAGTCGTTCAGTTCGAAACAGCAGTTCATTCGAACGCTAGCACGTGATCCGGATCGGATTGGGATCGTTCTCGAGCCGTTGAACAACTGGAACGGCGTGGTCGAGGCGTTGGGTGGGCGTCGGATTACTGTTGGTGGGACGCTCGGGTTGAATCCATTAGAGATCAAACCGACGCCAGCGCACGTCCTCGAGCAACGAGGGACGGACGCGAGTTTGTTAAAAGAGCGACGGAATCGCGTGTTGAGCTTCTTTACGAACTACTTCGCTCATCGAGGCGTCGAGCTTGGATCGAGACGGACGACGCTTGAGCGTGCGATCGACGAGGCCTACGAGCGACAGGGCATTACGGACGATATCGAGACGCATTCCCGTGCGAGCCCGACTGTGCGGGACGTACTCGATATTCTCGAAGAGATCTCGGACTCGCCCGATGAGTACGTCGTGCGTGTCGAATCCGAGCGGGAACAGCTCCGAGAGGATGCGGTATGGTTGTTGGGCCAGCTACGCCCGTTTACCGAGGACGGACAGTTCGCGAACTTAGGTCGGGAAAGCGAGTTCGACATTCGCGACGAGAAAGTGTTGTATCTGGATCTCGTCCAGCAGGGCGGCTCGATCGGTGGCCAGACGAGTCTGTTGATGGAGCTGTTGATCTCGCTCGTGTATGAACGGGCGAAAGAGACTGAAAAGGAGGTCGTGTTCGTGATCGATGAAGCTCGGTATCTAATGAAAGATTCGGCGACACTCGAGTATCTGGAGACGATTTTTCGGCACCATCGTCATCACGACCTCTCGATTCAGTTGATCACACAGACGGTCGATGAATTTCGGACACAGGACATCTCGAAGATGATTCTCGATCAGTGTGCGATCAAGCAGTTTCACAAGCTGGATGGGATGGATCAAGAGATCGCCGAGATGTTCGGATTGAATTTCGCACAGATGAGCTACGTACAGAATGCTGTGCCAGGTGGCGAAGAGCGTGGCTATTCGGAGGCGTTGCTCGGGATTGACGGTGAATGGCGAGGAATCGAAGTGCATGCGTTAGAAGATGAGAAAGCGGTGCTCGAAAACGAGCAATCGGTGAACTGAGGTGCGGTCAGGATGTCCTGAACTCACTCAAACACCCGATATTATAAAGTCATTTTCCAAACCGGGCCGGTGAAAGAGAGGCGCTTCGCATCGGTTCGTGGATACCCGTTCTGTCCCAATCATTGACATCCTCCTCCGCGTGAACACGGAGGAATCCCACGGCACCGCGCCGCTGGTTTGGGATCTTATGGTTTGGAGTCTACCACCTCTCGTCGAGGTTGGAATCCTCGGGAGAGGTCATGAAGGTAGACTCCGGGCTGTGCCAACCAGCCGGTACTCCTATCCCCACCCAAATCGGGTGGTGACTCGGAGTTACTTTCGTTGATGTCCAGACGGATGTTCTCCGCCCCATTGACATCGGCGTTGAACGCCGCATCACACTCCTCACAGGCGTACAACCCGCGTTCGACACGCTGACTCTTGTCTTCTCTACCGCAGACACAACACGTCTTACTCGTGTCACGTTCGGACACTTCTAACACTTCAACACCCTCGACTTTCGCCTTGTATTCGAGAATCGAGATGAATCGGTCGAACGCCCATCCGTGCAGGTCGAGGTTGCCGTGCTTGCCCCAGTTTTTCGACCCACCGTTCTCGTCTTCACGCACACCCTCCAAATCACCGACGTTGATCTGTCCAACTCCGTTCTCAACACACCGTTCAACGATGTGTTTCGCCAGGGAGTGAAAGAAGTGAGTGCGGCGTTCCGACCACTTGTGGTGCAGTCGAGTGGCCCGTTCACCACCGCTGTCGTCACAGTTGGCGATTTCTTTCGGGAAGTAGTATCCGTCTTGCTTCAAGCGGTTGCCGGGGTAGAGGTCGGCGTCCTCGGTGCTGTAGGCGACAGCTGCAAAGTTGCTGATACCGAGGTCGATTCCCGCTGTCTCGGTGCCGGGTGCGGTGGGTGTCTCGATTTCGTCTTTGCAGACGAGATGGAGTTCCCATCGCTCCTTCGCATTGTCGTAGACCGCCCTGACCTGTTGTAGGTTCTCAACCTCGACACCGGGGCGTGTCTCGTACTCGACGAGGATGTATTCCCACGCTTTTGGGTGTTCTTTGTGGTTCGCACCTTTTGAGAGGCGCACACGGTTGTTTTTCGTGTCGTGTCGGATACCGTGTTGCTTCCACGTTACAGTGGATCGCGGGTGTTCTTCGTGGACGCGGCGGCCTTGGTTGTCGTAGCAGTTTTCTTTGCGGTAGCCGGGTGGATTGTCCCTGTCATCGTCACTGGAGTACCATGAGTTGAAGGCTTCAGCGAGTTCCTCCAGAACCCGCTGACTGGACTGTGAGTGCAGTCCCTTGTATTTTGGATGGGTCTTTAACTCGTTTTTCAACTCCTCGTGATCGGGGATTTCTCCGGTTTCCTCCCAGATTTGCCGGGAGTAGTAGTTGGCGACGTTCCAGAGTTTGCTGGCCGACCACCCGTGACGATCGAGCGAGTCTTCGACCTGTGAGTGGTTACAGATTTTCGCTCGATGGGTGCGGTGGATAGCCAGCATTCTGAACGTCTGTATAATCACTTATACTCGCTTTGCTTGTAAAATTTGGTGTTCGATAGCGGTGGAATATCCGGCCCTGTTGGGGTCGGTTGAACATGGCACTGAGTGACGGCGCGTATCCACGGCCTAAAGACCGTGGTATTGCGCCTGTTCATCGTATAACGTAACTCAAACCACTCTGCGAAAACATCACCCGGAATCATCTGGATCGATTTCGATTTCCCACTGTTTCGGCGAATTAAGTGCAATACCTTTAACGACTTCTCGAAGATCCGATTCAGAGTGCCATGTACGACATCGGTTCGCCACCTCAAACCGTCGGAATAAGGCGAGGTGAACCCAGCTGTATGATTGCTCATTTACGTCTCTCTCGGCAAGTTCCTCGTCGAGGAATTCCGTAAGCTCGTGTTCTGTGATCTGGATACCGTCATCCCGGGCCGTGGCGATAAGCCCTCGAAGTTCTGATTTCTTCTGGTTGTTCTCTAGATCGACAGCAAATGCGATGTGTCGAGCTACTTCTAGAACTTCGTCTTCCGTGGCGAATGTGTGTTGGCCGACTCCATAGTAGTTACGAGGCAAGATCACCGTCTGTGCGAAGCAATGATCCTGACGGAGAAGCCCAAGTTCGACTGCTTCGCCACCAGAATCTTTCTCATAGATAGCGACGTTCAAATCGGCAAATTCGGTCAGCAGGTGAAACTTGAGTTCGAACTCTAAGGGATCAGTACGACTCTGGCCGATAGTGAGACCGAGCGGTGGCGTATCGCCGAGGACGACGGCTGTGGCAGTTGTCGCTTTAGCGAGTTCGTACTGCGCGATTCGGAGGGAGTGGTGATACTTTCGACGGTAGCTTCCAAAGACAACATACGAGGTATATCCTGCCGCTTGCAGCTGAGGTAGCTCCTCGTTCACCCACGTTCGGATAGCTGTATAATCCTCGTTTGGAAGCGTAATTCCAGAAAGAGCACGTTGAAGCGCCGCATGTACCCGCCGACAATGATCATCATCTCTAGATCCCATTTCTAGTGGGCTGCTATTCAACGTCGGCTAATGAACGTTTCGACCATTTCGGTCATATCGAGAATAACCGTCTTGGTTTATCCGGAACATTTACCGCGCTTGCTATTGTAGTACCCCTCACGATGAGTTATCCGGATACCCCATCGGATCAGGTGACTGACAGGGGACGCCCCATCGAGCACGTCTTCGATGTCGATGATGCAGCACCATACGAAACCCAGCGAACCGTACAGCGATATCTCTCCCAAGAAACGCGACACAATATTCTTCAGGTAATCCTCGGGCACCCAGCACATCTCGTCTCGGTCACCGAGTTCGACTACTACATCTCAAAGAGTCGTTCGACGATCAGTGAGCAATTGGAAAATCTGGCGAGTCACGAAATACTCAGGCAGTACCACCACGAGCCGAATGCTGGCAAAAGAGACATCCCGGCTGATTTCTGGGGGCTCACAGCGTTCGGCATCGATCTACTCGAAGAGTACAACTACCTTCGAGGGCTGCCAATCATGCGTGCTGCCCACGACGCGACCCACAAAACAGAGACGATTAAACGACACGAGGACGCGCCTCGACCGGACTGTCCGACCCCCGTTAGTAAAGCGCTGGAGTATGACGAACCAAATCAACCGGACGAAGTAGCGGATACACGTTCTCTTTCTCTTTCCGAGCTGCGAGAACAGACATTTTACGCTGACGCCGCACCTGTTGATCCGGGCGTATTGAACGAGGATGCCGAAGGCGATCGGACGCTCGACGAACTGTTCTGAAATTTTCCAAGGCAAGAGCTTCGAGCGATCCATGGGTGAACCCATGGGGTTTCTCCTGTTCATTTATTTTTCAGAGCTCGAACGGCACGCCGCGCTCCGGCTGGAGCAGCTGCTCGCTGAAGCTGAACAGAGCCGCGAGTCTGATAGTGAGATCGACGCCGAGCTTGCGGTACTCGGCGAGAAAGTCGATGCAGACGATCTCGAACAGGCCGTCGAAGAGGCACGAGAGGAGACGTCCGAGCAGGTGTACGGGTCCGACGCGTGAAGATACTTGATACGAATCTGTGAGTGCTTGGGACGCTGCGAACCAACGAGAAGGCCGCTGAATTGCTTTCCCAAATCGATCGAGGTGAGACGACATCAACGCGTACATGGTGCAAGAAGCGTTGGCCGCATTCGACCGGACACAGAGTCTCTCCTCGGCAGATCGTGACGCAGTCAAAAACAGGTTTCTAATTCGACTCACGCGGATGACGGGACTCATCGAGGAGCCGTCTAGTCGCGATGTGAGCGAGTCGCTCCTGCGAGAGCAGCGATCTGCGCCCGCAGTACGAACGCTTGCCCGCGTCTGTGGAATCCAGGCCAAAGACGTTCCAATCCTTGTTTTGGCGTTTGAGCACCGCCTCGCGGATCTCGAAGACGACGCCCCCTATATCGAGTGGACACCCCATGAGGGTGGTGAACCGACGTATGAATTTGCCTTGTTCGGCCGCTCTGGATTCAAACGCTCCGTCGAGGAAGCTACAGACGACCGTGATGATCTCCGTCTCTTCGACCTCTCCGATATTGTTGCTGTTCTCGACGGGGAGTCGAAAACTGACGCAGGGAGAACCTAGCAACGGGTACCTGATCGGTGGCTACCTGGGCAACTCCTTCTATTCGGCTTTCTGGTACGTATTGAGCCGCCCACTCCGGTCGACAGTAATCTGTCCGTCCTCCTCGAGCTGCCGGAGTTTGTTGTAGATTTGGTGGTCGGGAAAGTTCAGTTCTTCGCGGAGGTCTTCGATCGTTTTCGGGTCTTCCAGCGACACGAGCAGCGCGTTCTCAAGACAGTATGAGACAAGTTGATTCGTGATGGGTGTGACAATATTGTTCCTCTCGTCGAGAATATCGAGCGTGTCGAGTACGGCAAACGAGAAGAATTGTCCCGTGCGGTTCTCCTGAGTTTTGATTTCCTCGAAAATCTCTTCCCAGTCGAGATCGGCCTGCTTGGCGATCAGCGCGACGTCTTCGAGGTCGCCTTCGCGCTCCGTGATTGATTTGAACACGAAGATATCAGTCAGCGAGAGAAGGTGTACGTGGAGATTATCGTACTTGAATGACTGATCGCACCGATCGATCATCGCCGCAGTCAGCTGGAGCTGCCCGGCGACCGTTTCCACGAAGATGTCCCAGCGCGGAAACCCCTCCTTTTCAAGCACAATACTGGGATTGAGCTGGCTGTATGTCGCTTCCAAGTCGCCACGCTCCTCGTATCCCAGATCCTGCAGTGTTTCAGCGAGTGCAAAGAACGTTTGGCCGTCTTTGACGACGAGGTCGACATCTTTTGTCGAGTCCTTCAAGCCGCGTAAAATGAGATTGCCGCCTCCGAGAAGATACACGTCAACAGTTGTCTCAAGATGCTCTCCAAGCTCTTCGAGCCCCCGTCGAAGGCTATCTTTCGGATGGTGGCCGCGTGGATAGACTCCATAATCGTTTGCCAAAGCGATGAATTCCTCCCATGGGAGAAAGAGTTCTTTTTTGTGAACCTCTCGTTGGTCGATGTATGCAAAGAGGTCGGCCCATTTCTCAACGCAATCCCATCTGTTCGCGAGCCGCCACAGGTCGCTGGAGTCAAGCGTCGCGCGGTGTGTGAGATAGAACACGCCAGCCATCGCCATCTGTTTCTTGCTCTCGGCGACGACCACCGCATGAATGAGAATGTCTTCAAGATCTACCGAGTGATCGCCTTGATAGAGATATGTTTTCGCTGGATGATAGTCGACGCTGTAGCGAGTGAAAGCCGAGAACGCAGTCGGCGTCCCGTCGACATCGTCCTTGCTCGTCGCGATAAGTCGGTCGCCGTTCGCACGGTATTCGGTTTCGAATGGCGTCGTTCGGGTTCTGGCTTCGAGAAATGACCGAAGTGTGTCGTCGGTGATAGTATAGCCGTCGTCTGTCTGTGCTATAGCTCCTGTCTCCCGAATCTCGTTCACGTGCTGGTAGAGCGTCGATTTCGCAAATCCTTCTTTTTGTAATTCAGAAATTGTCTTTTGCCCGCGAAGAAGCGCAACCAGTATGTCCTCTTTTGTCCCTGCCAGCACTTTTTCGAGTGCATACCGCTCGAGGAGTTCGGCAAGCAGAGTCGCTTCGTACGTGGTGGATAGCTGGACGCCATCGGTTCGTTCCACGAGATTGTCATCCTCAAGATCACTAACGACTTCCGAAGTCCAACTTTGGCTTTTGCCGATCGCGTTAGCTAACTCACCGACTGTGTATGATCGGTTCCGCAAACAATCGATGATCCGTAACGCCGTTCTCCTCATTAATTCCAATTATACCGATATACTATTAAATACATCGGTGAGGATGGAATCAACATTCGTTGAATTTCGGAGAGTTCGTCGAATAGCGAGGGATTTTCGAGGGAACCAGCGAGACAATTTAATTTACGAATCCAGATCAATCGAAAATCGAGCCGAACAAGCAGTGGTGATCCTCAAGCCACTCGATTTCGTGGTACGTCACGTCATTCTGGATGTCGTAAGCGAGCGGAAGTGGATTCGAGCGGTGGGTCGTGAACGTGAGGTTGATTTCGATACAGGGCCCGTGTTTGGAGACGCAATTAAAGCCATCGTCGGACGGATACACAACGCTGAACCAGCGGATCTGAAAGCCGAAATGGTCACACACATCTCTGACAACAGCAGCGTCGCAATAGGGCGTGTGAACCCACAGTTCGCCGCCAGCGTAGGCCTGATCTTTGACGCACCAGACCGCATCGAGCGATCGGAGAAACTCCGCAGCCCGATTGTAGTGCGCTTCTGTCAGACGGTCCCACCAGTAGTACTCCTCAACTTCGTCGATGAGGAGCTGGAGGCAGTCATCACACACATCGTACGCTCGCTCACCGAGTGAAATCTTGTGGAGTTCATCATCCTGAGTGGTATCGCATGCATCGCACGACAGTGAGGAGTCACTGCCCTGGCCCCTGGATGGTAATTGCTGATCGATGCGGTTGGGACATCCGCTGTTTGCACTCTCTGGCTTCTGGGATTTGTTTGAGTCGGTATTCTCGGTCATTGACATCTAACCGAGAGTCTTCAATCACGCCGCGTGACTGGACTCCCGGCTAGAACCGGACTAACGGTCGACCAATCATCTGTCTCCATCGAGAGCAGATTGTAATAAATAGTTTCTGGGTGTCTTTCCGAGAAACACTCCGCGATGTATCACCCATTGAGACGATCGACAATACTGATAGGCGGTGTGATCGCTATTCACTACTCGGGTGCGACAATCAGCCATCCGTCTGCGGGTGTGGTTAACACACCCTAACTAATTTTAATACATTTGCCATGATAATTCCGGCTGACGTCCGACACACCCCTCAAACGTGGAGAGTTGAACACGATGGTTACCACTCGTCTCACCCCGCGGCGTGCTCGTTCTCGCTTAGCCGCGGATCCAGAATTCGGCGAGTGCCTCCAACACCAGCGTGCGAAAAGACCGGCCACAAACCGTCGACTCTACGTCGGCCTCGAAAGCGAGGTTTCACTGGAATCCGGCAATAACCGGACACTCTCACCCGGATAACTCGGCCCCCATACGGACTACCCGTCACGGGCTGGGGAATACGGGATTGTCGCCTGTCTTTGACCAATACTCGCTCAGCGCATAGCGTAAAAGCGAGTGCGGGTTGTGAGGCTCGCGGCAGATTGGGTTCTGTTCGTTCTGATACAGGAACGAACGAGCTCCGTACGCGCTGAGCGAACGGACATCGCTAGCCAACATCCCTGCAGCGATAGCTGCAGCTACGCCGAGCCCCGGAGTCCCCGCTGGCGAGGGACGCCGGACTTTGAATCCGGAGATCGTCGGTTCGATTCCGGCCGGGGCGATTGCGGTGCCGACGTGGTGTAATCCGGCGAGCATACGGCCCTGTCGCGGTCGTGATCCGGGTTCGAATCCCGGCGTCGGCGTGGTCGCGTGGCGTGGCCACGCAGGGATACTCATCGAGGGAAGCACATACCGCCAGCTCGATCATTTAGGTCGTTTCGGCGGTGATGGATCCGGCAGGATCTGGAACTTCCATGGACCGGTGTGGTATTCCTGGGTCCCCCCGAAGTACGCCCCCGCGATGAGAGCCGCAGCCGTGACAACTCGTCACGGTTGCGTAGTAGGAATCAGTTGTACAGATAGCTAACTACCTGTCGAACCGATCGGCAGGCTTCGCGAGCCGCCATGCCAGAGCGGTCAAACGGGCACGGTTGAGAGCCGTGTGGATAAGTCCTTCTCAGGTTCGAATCCTGATGGCGGCATGCCGGTTAGTGGATCGGCAAACGACGATCTGTGTACGGTTCGCCGTACCAAAGTGGACAACAGGAAGCGGTTCAGAACCGCTGGCGCAGGCCCTTCCGAGGTTCGAAGTCTGCCTGTCCCACTGGTCGATACCCCTTCCAGACATGGCAACCTGCTCCAGTAGAGTAGCGGCCAAACTCACGGCCCTTTCAAGGCCGGGCCCCCGGTTCGAATCCGGGCTGGAGCATCCTCCAACAGTCCGAGACCTCCAATTTCACTCACCCAAACTGAGGGACGGACAACTGAGGAGAATTGAGAGAAACAGAATAGCAATTTCGAGTCCTCAAGATGCGGGATAGGGTAATGGTAGCCCACGAGGCTCATATCCTCGAGATCCAGGTTCGACTCCTGGTCCCGCAATGGAGGACAACGATGGGTCTCTTCGACACAGTCGAACTCTACGACGGCGTCCATCTGCCGGAGTATCCCGATGCAGTGACTCCTGCCGAGGACGTCGACTGGCAGACGAAAGGTATTGATCGACCACGTATGACAACATTTCGGATTACGGCGGATGGACGGCTCCTCGAAGAAGAGTGGCACACCGAAACAGTGCCACCCGAGGATCGTCCATACGCGGGCAGTGATGACGTCGAGGAGGGAGACTTCCTCTATATGGCCGGCAGTCTCGAACGAGTCCACGACGGGTGGATCGAACGAGACGAGTACCATGGCCGATTCGAGATCACACGCTCTTTCGAGGCGCTCGACACGCTCGTCAGATATCAGGTGACGTTCACGCACGGCCAGCTCGAAGGATTCGAACGGCTACAGTAACGGTGTTCTTGCCGTTCTGAATCGTTGAGAGCCTTGTTTTCTCTCTTGCGTGAGTAGTGTCAAACCGGCGAACACGCGGTCTATAACCGAACTGAGCGTTCGAATCGCTCCTCACGTTTCGGAGCGTTGTTTGTGGACAGCCTGTTCACAGACCGCTCCACAACAGAGGTGACAAAATGACACTCACTAACGATAACGATACGACACAGCGAACGACGACGGTCCGCGTTGCGATCCGCGTTCCCAACGGTGCGGACGGTGATCTCGTGACCAACACCGAACAGCGACTCATGCGTACTGTCGGTGTCGTTCGAGCGACCATCAACGAACTACACGCGATCGAACCGGGACTCTCGGCGACACGCGTGACGGCGACGATAACAGTCGAGTCGCGATCGTCGCTCCCGCCCCCGAAGCATCGGGCCAGACTGGCAGACGTGTCCGGTGTCGATCCACTCGCCGAGGACGGGGACGGGGCCTCACAGAATCATGGCCAATGACGAAACGTCAGATACGCCAGCTACGATCGTCCAGGACGAACGCCTCGGCGGTGAACCGAGACTCAAGGGACATCGCATCAGCGTGTTCCATATCTGGACGCACTATCGTCGAGGCAAGACGAGCGAGGACATCGCCGAGGAGGTGTACCCACATCTCCGTACCGAACAAATCGAGACGGCCATCGAGTACGCCAATCACCATTCCGACAGAATGGCTTCCATCGAACGGGGGCGCACGCGTGCAGTTCGGCAACGCAGACGACGGGCTCGGGAGCGAAAGCAACTGGCACTCGGCAAAGCCTGTCCGCAGTGTGGCGGCCAGTTGCGCACTGGCGAGGACCTCCCGCTTGCGCTCGTGTGGTGTTCGTCCTGCCGTGAGGCTCATCCTGTCAAACTCGTCCTGCCGTGAGGCTCATCCCGTCAAACGACTCCTCTCGAAGACCGTATGAGAATTCAACCCACGTTCACAGAAGAATCGAGGCGGATGCCACGGGGTCGTACGGAAATCGAAGATTTCCGTGATGACGAGACGCTTCGCGTCTCGAACCACTTGACTCTGGAGCAGTTGACAGAAAGCACTTGTATTCCACCTCGCTACGAGCACAGTATGCACCGACCGACGACAGAATTCCAACGCTGTCGGTGAACGGTTCGCGCGACCGCCCCGTTGGGGCCGTAGCGAGCTGTATCACGGCAGCGTTGTCCGATAGTATGAACGACACAGAACTCCTCCGCCGGGAACTCCGCGCAGCACGCGAAGAACTGATCCGCAAACGATCCCAGCGCACCGACGAGACGGGGCCGACCGCGAGCTGTCTGCCGCTCATGCCGGAACGGGACGAGGAGTTCCTTCGACTCGCGTTGATGAACATCGAGGAACTCGAAGCGCACATCGACCGGCTCGAACGCGATCTCGACGATTTGAAACACGGGATCGACCGGCCACCCGAGTGAGCGGCCTGCTTTTCCGGAGCGCTCCCCCTCGACCCCGTCGACGAAAGGTACGTTCCACTGAACCAGTACTGTACCGCACGATCACTTACAGCAGACTCATCAACAAACAGCATGAAAGTATATCCCAAAGTTCCACGCTACGATCATCCAGTCGTTCCCCCGGATTTTTTCGATATCGAGTCGCTCGCGCTCGTCGAGAAGGTCGACGGGAGTTCGTTCCGGTTCACGCTCTACGATGAGCGCTATCGGACATGCTATCCAGAACAGGTCATCGATGCCGCGATCGGAGACGGAAGTCTCGTGTTCGGGACGCGCAAGACGATCCGCGGCAGCCACCGCGACTCGCTCGAAGCGATCGATGGCGCGCTCCACCGCGCGGTACGGTGTCTTCGCGAGGGGATCAATCGGGCCGCACTTCGGCGGCTTCACGACGAGTTTGACGGCCCAGTGATCGTGTATGCCGAGAACCTCGTGTACTCGACGCTCGATTAC
>LKMJ01004379.1_pt1 | contig 13274 bp, 14 predicted proteins | sample 643391 | NCBI WGS metagenome assembly LKMJ01 (sample SAMN04112250, study PRJNA286221) | soda lake metagenome | biome: soda lake; feature: Kulunda Steppe; material: water; isolation source: sample PL-Br10 brine of Picturesque Lake | place: Russia: Kulunda steppe | collected 2010-07
CTGGCTGCGGACAGCGGGCAGTGTACACAACGCGCAAGCACGGCGGGCTTGCAGACTGGGCAATCACGGAACTTGAGGCCCTGCTTGACTCTCTCTCTTTCTCTTTTCAGCGGCTGAATCTCAGTTTTTCGGGAGCGTGTTCTACTCACACTGTACTTGGACTACAAATTTGGACTGTTGCACTGCCGTGCATGTGCCATGTTCCCCAAGGACCTGGAATGGACTACTCCATGGGGGTCATTATTACAAGGTTGCTTCCGGACTCAACAAGGTATTACTGCGAGTTCGTCCTTCTTTCAGATGAGGAACTAGACGTGCTCTAAATACAGCGATAGCTGTATTGCCAACCGGTCAGGTACTCAGCCAACCAACTCCAACCAACTGAACATGCAGTGCAGCACACTTCTGGCTGCAGCACTTATCTGGCGTGACAACTGAGATTGCCAAACACATTAACTAAACCCAGCTAATAAAGAGGATTTGCGCTTGAACTTCAAAGCCAGCAGGCCTAGGCCTGACCTTCAGGCCCTGAACTCCAGCCATTGTTTCCTACTTAAGATTTAAATGATAATATTGCACGGGGAGTTTAGGTCAAAACAACAGATTCGGGACCCTGGTGGGTAGCGGGATCGAGCAGCTGGACCAGTCATTGTTTCTCAACCAATGCTACAGCTTTAAGCCGTCGGCTATGCTACGCTATGGCTACGGCTACGGCTACGCTACGTGGTGACGGCCAGGTGATCATTGCACTGCAGCGTACAGCCCTGCATTGATTTTGTTAAAGCATTGAGATGGACATCAACGCTGCTATCCTCGATGTCCGGACTGGATCTATCCTGCCTTAGCCGTCCCCAGCAAATTGAAAAGTTGTTTTCATTTCATTTCAGTGGTGAATCAAGGTTGCAGCGTAAAGGTTTATAAAAGCTGCTATCTCTTCAAGGCTGAATTCAAAGTTACAACGTAGATCTAGATCTACAGTCTAGACTGTAACAAAATCTGAACCAAAATTCTGATGCTGCTCTGATGCGGACCGCTCAAACGCAGACTCCGCTACAAGCATTTCCAGAGTAAATATATGTTACATTTTCCCCCCCTGTAGAACGCTGCTGTCCTCAGGAGCGGAAAGGCAATGCTTTTCTGATTGCAGTGAGGAGGTTTAGAACAGGGAACTTCGGACCGCAGTACCAAATTGTAACGTAATTTGAACCAAAAGTCTGATGCTGCTCTGATGCGGAACTCTCTAACGCGGACCCTACTACAAGCATTTCCAAAGTACATACATATGTCACGTAGACTCAAGGCTTCAATCATAGGAATCAAACCAATAAATATGTATTATATATATATATATATTAAATGTCCAGCTGGTTGCGATAGATTGTCCAGCTTCGGTGTGTTCACACATTTAATTTATTATATAAATATTTAGCGCAAAGAGCGCTTAGTGTATCTTGCATGACATGCTTGCAGACGGATTGAGCAGTAATCTAGTTTTGTGTGCCTAGATTTTTGGTGAGTGTTTGGATGTGGTTATGTTATGTCTCAAACTTGCATGTGCGTCTGAACTGGCTTCCCCCCTCGAGTCCTCAGACTTTCAATCTCTTCACCACTCTGAGGTAAAGGAAGTTGCTGGAATTTGTTGAAGGCAATCACATGTGTTTGGTCTGGCAGGATTTGGCTGTGCTCTTACCACTTTTAACTCGGACTTGCAGCTGCTCCCCATAGGGTGGCGCCGTTATGCAACAAGCGGAGCTCTTCCGCTTTGGGACCCTAGCTGATATACAGGTGTGTTTTTCTGTTTAATTTATGTGATATGATGATCCATAGCGTCTGATTCCGAATGTCCCATTTCTAATGTCCTCTGCACAGTCCTTACATTCCACTACATGTGCAGTACGGTGACTTTGACAACAAGTTTGGAGAAGGCAGGTGCCAGCGGTTTCGAGAGGCTCCCAAGAAGCTTACACAAGCCTTACAAGCAATGCAGGATGCAGGCGTTCGCTTGGTCTTGACAGTTGTGAGTGGGGTCTGTGCCACGTACTGAATCGCCATGTTATGTAGAGAGTGCACACGGGGAAAAACATGCAGATAAATGAGAGATGTTCTTGTACATGTGTACTGGACAGCTATGCTTACTGGGGAGCCTAGGACAGCCTCTCTAAACCCTATTTCTTGCATGAGACACGTTGTGCAGTGCTGCGCGCAGCGTGGCAATCAGCACGCGCAAATGAATCCTTGTAGGGGGACATCATTGAGGGCCACAAGCCACCTGAGAGGATCCCTGGTGGATGCCCTGAGGATCGTGCTGACTTGGATGTCATCACGTCCATCTTCAGCACTGTGGAATGCTCTGTGGCGCACACTCTAGGGGTATGTTGATGCAGCTAATTGTTGGAAAAGATGTGCGCTTGCTGCTTCATTACAGTGTCCCATGGTTCACCGCTCTTCAATTCAAAAGTGTGCGTGCGTGTGTGCATGTATGTGTGTGTGTTTGTGTAAGTGGGTGTGTGGGGGTGTGGGGGTGTATGTGTGTGTGTGCGCCCGCTCGTGTGTGTGCATGTGCGTGCGTAAGCGCACTCGTGCATGATCTGCACACGGCTCCCACACATTGATTTGCGCGCCTAGGCTTGGGATATGGCTTGCAAACCATACATCAGCTGTAGTTATGAGCTGTCAGCGTCATAACTGTGCCCAGCTTCCCCAGGGCTTGGGCACTGCTGCAGCAGCCTTCTTGCAGTTGCAGCATTGCAATCTCAGCACACTTGCAACATGTATTTTGTTCTCAAATTTTTGTCATAACTTTCAGCACGCACTTGTCACAAGCCTATTGCCTGCCGACAGAGGGCTGCACAAGCTCAAAGAATAAAGCATGAGCAGGAAATGCATGTGTGCCCCCACACTGCAGAACCACTGTGTGTGCCTTGAGCGCGAGTACATAATGCAGCGCCTGGGGATGCCTGCGTGCTACTACGCCCGGCCCCTGTGCCTCGGATGGAAATTGCTCGTGCTGGACACCACAGACCTGTCCACTGGAACGGAGCACAAGCCTTGCTGGCCAGTGGGTGGGTGAAATGTGCTGCGTCACGCGCGCCTGCCACCTCAGCCTTGGCCTCCTTGGTCCCATGGAGCGTGCCTTGCGCGTGAGAGGTCATTTTTGTTGATCATACATAGCACAAGGTGTCATATCATGCATGCTGCAGCTCAGTGGGCAGGCCTGTAGTCCTGAACCTTCAAACATTGAGAAACGGATGTGCTGCGCTCCACTTTATCTGCTCTAGGACGCACCATGTACTGAGCAAAACTCACTTGCCTCGTCATTTCCAGCTTGACACCGTGCTCGCAGGTAGCCCCCAACTCGCAGCAGCTCAGGCATACTTGGATGCCCACCCTCTGGTGCGTATCTCTTGAGTTTCTTCAGTGAAGCTGTATCAGCAACATAGTGTGGGAAAACGTGATGCTTTGGAAGCCCGCGGATCAAGCTGTTTGAGTTTATAAATGGCACTCATCTGTCAAACAATACTTACCAAGGAAATTGTACTTATCAATGGAATTGCTGCAGGATGATGGCCCTAACCAGCATATGGTTGGCTGGAATGGGGGTGTAGGGTCTGAGCAGATGAGGTGTGTAATATTGACACCCATTATGTTGTTACTACCCCTCTCATAGTTCGTAGCTTCCTTGTGCTTGCAAGCAATGCTTTTCTTCTTCTGCACATGGTACTATTGTCAGAACATACATAAGCTATTGGCCAACTTCGTGGTGTGAGCTTGCTGGCATTCTTGACACTAGCAATCCAAATCGAAACTGTAGGTGGCTTCAGAATGAGCTGAAGACTTCTGAGCATGCTGGCGAACGCGTCATTATATCTGCGCATCATCCTTTAGGGTTGGGCAGTGCCAGGCGAACACACATGGTGCGTGCCTGGCACATTTTTGTTTGGCAAGTCACAAAATCAAGTTTTTGGCACTTAAATTCATGCAGAGATACTCCAGAACTGTCAGCGTCCAGATCCCTGGTGTTGTGTGCGGTGTACACTCGAGGTTGTGCTTGATTAAATTTGCTTGCTACCATGCATGAATAGAACATTCTTCCCGTCCATTTGTCCATTGGCATTGTGGCTATCACACGGACTAGCAGTTCATCATCCGATCGGACTAGAAAAAGTTGGCTCAAACTCTCCCTCCAGCCATGCCTTTTGAATTGTAAAGTCACTTCACTAAAGTGTGACAAAGATATGTGCGATGAAAAGGTGTACCTGCTTGTGTAAGGACAGTAGTGCACAAATGAACAGGACAGTAGCAGCTGTGGCTTTTTCAGGTACGTAGCCAATGGCCAGGGACACATTCCTAGTCGTCATGTCCTTCACTTTTCAGGAAGTTGGAGATCCATACCCTTTGCATCATTAGGTTCCACCCGGTGCGTTCATGCCATATCGGCTTTGAGTGAAAACATTGCCGTAAGCTGTGATGCCTCAGATCCCAATAGCACACTTCTTCCCTCAAAATTTTTACTTCTTAAGCCGTCACTTGAGCAACACTTGTGATAATTGAGTGCAGGCGTGGAACTTCGAAGAAGTGCAGGCAGTCATTTGCGCAAGCAAGGCAGTGGCTATGGTGCTGGCAGGTCACGACCATGTTGGTAGGTCCCCTGAGTGTCAATTGCACAAGTTCACCGTATGGAGCATGCCAAAGATGGTGGTCGGCTCTTCAAATCATGTACAGCTTTGTACTGGACTTATATTATTTCTCATGGTTATTTCTCATGGTTATTTCTGTAAAATCCTCAGCTGCCTTTTGCGCAACTACGTGTTTTCAAGTCCTCCTAAAGCAAGGCTCATCAACATAAGGCCATTGCACCATTCCGTTGCTCATCCTTTTCAACCATGCCCTTGGACACTTGCAGCACTTTATCCAACTGCCATAAGTAGGTGCTGTGACAGCAATTCTGCTCAGGCATTGCAAGGCGTTCATTGTGTGTAATGTCCTTGGTAGTTGAGCTTGCTCGCATCATTTCAATCCATTGAGCAAATACTTTTAAACTGCTTTTGCCCACCAAGCATCTTCATAGTCCATAGTCCCGGCCAGCCCACCATCGCACTTGATTGCTTGTCTCCTCAAAGTACATGCTATCTGCACCCATGAACTGTGTTCAATTATCTGCAAGCCACATTGATGTAAGCAGAGGTAAAAAGACATGGCAAGAAAAAACTTCCTGTCACCCTCCACCATGCTGCTGTGCATCTCCTTTGAGGAGGGTTGGAGGCTTCTCTTACAGAGATAACAGCACCATCACAAGGACAAGCTCAACCAGCAGTACCATATCCGCCACACCTCTCCTGTTGCCTATCTCTGCCCAGTACAACTGCTCGTCCCATGCTGCTCACACTGTTACTTCAGTTATCACTGCTGCTCCCGTTCCCAGAGGTTCAGACTCCTGTCGCATTTTCTGCAGGGGTGAATTGATGTGTTTTTGGCTGCAGCATCCATGAAGGTCTGACCCCCAAGCTTAAAAACACAGATTCCTTGCAATCACCACAATTTTGATTAAGAAGTCTTTTGGCCAGAATGTGTGTGCTAAAGCACACATTACCCTATTTTGTCCCTTTTGTTGCTCTATAATGGCAGACAGCAACTTGTCTGCATGAAGGCAGTACGTGGTGCGCCGCTCGTCTTTTGTACACATGACAGTCAAAACAATGGTGATGCCTACGATGGACAATATGATGAGAGAGGGGGCGTGCACCTGCGCCTGCCAACATGCTGGGTTTTGGTGACCCGGTGGTTTGGTGCGTGCATGTATAGCATGATGCATGCCTGCAGAGCATGGAGCACTCAGTGCCACATTGCTTGCTGACTGCGCGCAGGGGGCTATGCTCAATTAGGACATGTCCACTTCGTTACTCAGCCTGCAGTTGTGGAAGCGCCCTGTGGCAGCAATGCCTTTGGAATTGTCAAGTTATTCAGTCACAAAATTGAAATCGATGGCCAGGGATCTCAGGTGCCGGACCGCATTCTTGCACTGCAATAGACATGATTTTGGGAGGCCGTACTTGAAACTTTGTATGGGCAGAGCATGTGAGCTAATGCTGCTTGGTTGAGAGTGGGAGGAGAGCGCTGCTTGTAGGACAGAGAGAAAATATGCTTGTAAGGTTCATACAAGTTGCTAGCGTTTCGAGAACAATTTTACCTTTGGCACCAATTACCACTCACGATTGTATTGTCCACTGGACTGGTGGCACCTTGCCTGCAAGTGCTGTTTCTGTTCAAGTGTAGTTTATAAAGAAAAATAAACTACATAGGAAGTGAAGTACTCCCTACATCAATTAAGGAAAAAGAGTCACCTAGGGCCTAAGCACCGTATGACTCCTCCACCACCAAAGAAAACAAAAAAAGTCAGTGGGGATCAGGGGGATGACTAGCAGTATCCCATTCCTGGTCTTCAAGTTGATGATGATTTGCAGCAAAAGTTTTCTCAAGAGCGCGTCTGGGTACTAACAAGTTCATAAGCATTCTGGAATGAATGAGTATGAAGCTTCACTGCAAGCTTGGCGACTTGCTTATGAGGATGTAGACCGAGATGTTTCAGAGGCTCTAAAGTATAAGGGCTGTAGATGGTACCTCCCACTCCCGAAAGGATAGTGTGGAGGCTAACATTGGCTGCAGCTCGGCAAAGGTGTTGACAGAGCACGCTGTGCTGGTGGTGAGCGGCTTCAAGCTGGCTCATAAGCCTGTTATCTTTACAGCACTTGACCTCCACGCCTCATATCCCACTCCGATCAACCCGGGTCTTTAAGGACAAACTAAAAGCCCACATGAGCAAGCATCACAGACTTGGAGATGGTAATACCAACTCAGGTTACTATAACTATTGGAAGAGACTGCTCACTTCCGTGAATCTTACAACTATCAATTCTTTTTGGAGCAATACGAAAGAATCAATGTATCGCAGAAAAGGAATGTCATGAAATTTAGAACGGGCACTCTTTACACTCAGAAAATGGCCCACCTCTACGGCAGAGCCACTAATTCATCTTGTCTGTTGTGTCATCAGCCAGACAGCCAAATTCATATGCTTTTTGGCTGTCAGAATGCTTCAAATCAAAACATGGTGACTGAAAGACATAACATTGCTTCCAGGCTCATCATCAAAACCTTGAACAAAGGCGACTTCGGAGGAAACATCATTTTTACAGATATTGGAAGTGAAACACGGATGGCTCAACATAGCCTGGTCTTCCCGGCACATGTTGCCAACAGGACTTTACCCCAATGGCTTCTACCAAACCTTGCAGCAGATGAACTTCGATCCTGCTCAAGGCCAGATGCTATTTGCATAGTTAGAAACAATTACTTCTTCCTGAGGGAGAACACAGACACGTCTTGCCAGAGGAAAAACATGCACATCATTTTGCATATCAGCCTAAGCAAACTCATCACAGTGACCGATTGGAGTCCATGTCTATCACGCCAAAGAGGGGACTTCGCTGCGAGAGTGTGCGCACGTAAACAAGACCAGCTCACATTGCTCATAACATGCTCAAGAAGGTCAAATAAGGACGTGGCAACATAGGAGCACCCAAAAGCTTGAAGAATTAGGAGGAGAGAGGCAAACCAAGACTGATCAGACATAAATTTGCTGTTGCAACCTGAGGGGCCAGATCATCAATGGCAATCCACACTCTCCTCATCCTTAACCTCAGGTCAGCAGTAAAATTTGAGTAACAAATGGGGTTCACATGAAATAAGGCTTATGTATATGCTTCACGGCCCTACAGTCTCTCAAAGGTGCGCAAGACACCAGAACCTCAGAATCTTAAGCTTGAAGAAACTGACAAAGGGCGGCGCTGTTGGAGGACAGCACTGCTGTAATAAAACTTAAGCAGTGCCAAACCAATGAAATTGCAGAGGTGCGTGCACATACTCTCGTAGCACAGCCTTATCAGGCGCAGACGACTCCACATTTAGTGTGCCCTTAAACAAATGTATGTGTGACGCCTGGAAAGAGGACCTAAAATCATTACCTTTGCCCAAGACTCCGAGCTCCAAACCTGACTGCCACACATCTCAGGAGGAACTACTTATGTCTTCTCACAGGGAATACAGGGAAGCAAAAGGCCTGTCGCCTGCTAAGGCATGTGTGTGTGTGGCAGGAGCGCTAGGCAATCGGGACCGCCGGCAGACAAGAGAAGATGGGGGCCGCCGCGCTGCTGGAGGAAGTGGCAGACCTGCTTTAACAAGGTGCATCATCAGAGCCAGGGGAGCAGGTGATCACTGTCAGATGCTCAGATGAAGAGGCCCAGACTTTCCTGATCGCCTTCTCCGCCCCTGACGGCCAGCCCCACAGCCCTACCCACTGGCCGATCTTGCCCTAGCAGCAGCAAATGCCACCCACTGCTGCCTGAGGAGAACCACTGCCTTGCAGTAGAAGTAAGCAAGGGGTGATGGGAGAGAGGAGAACGCAGGTGAATGCAGCCTGCACCCATGTGCAGACGCAATAGTTCACCAACTTGAGTGGTTCGCAGCCATGGCTTGCATGGTAACATAAGGGCATTGTGGTGTGCTCCCCCATGGGTATGGCGCAGTGTGAGTTTGCACAAGCACTGACATGACGAAGGCGACCGGGGCGCGTGGGTTGCAGGAACACGCAGCATTGCCCCAAGTTGAGAGCCAACACGCAGCATCAACTCATCAACTTGAAGGGGGGCGGGCAGTAGCACAAAGGGACCCCAAGAGCCACAAACCCACTCTGAACCTCTTGAACGATTTGAATGAGACCGAGGTAGTGGAGCGCTCCACTACCTCGGACTCATTCCGACCGAGCTAGCTGCACACTCTGATGACCTTCAGCTACACTACCTCAGTCTCATGCCGATCGTTTGAGAACCAGGGCTTGCAGCCATCGCAGCTGCTGAGCACAGCGCGGTAAGGGCGGCAAGCAGCGGCGTCTTGTGCTGGCGCTCAGCTCAGGGCTGGGCCCGGCTTATGGGCAGCACACCGCTTGAGGAGGACCACCAACCGGTCTACAGCGTACAAGACGGGCCCAGCCCATACCACCCAAGCATGTCCATTGCCCCCGGCTGCCCAGCACCCACAAGCTCTTGGATCCCCGCCCCAGGATGGACTGATCTGCAATTTTCTCTTCTTTCTTTTCTTTTCTTGCAATTTTCTTTTCTTTTCTTGGCCCCAGGGTGGACTGATCTGCAGTTTTCTCGGGCCCAAGACAAATGCTGATCAGCGCGACCACGCGCCCGCTGGGGGTGTGCCCATCATCACCTGGTTGCTTGCGTGCACACGCTGCTGCTGCAGGGGGACGGGAAGACACCATGGCTGCCAGCCATGTCGCCGGCCCTCACATCCACACCCCTTCCTTCCCTTGCGCCAAGAGCTGACCCACGTGCCCTTGCGCTCCATCCCAGCGGCACACCCGCTGTGCTGACGATGAGCCACAGCGCAGCTCCGAGACATGAGGCTCAGCACAGAGGGTGCAGGGACTGGGCAGGCTGCGCGCAATGTGGCAGGTGACAGTGCGCAGCCTAGAGCTGCCTAAGCAGCTGGACAGGGGGGTGCAGCAAATGCGGCTGTGCCCTGCTGCCGCGGCCTCTGAGTCTTACAGGCCATGAATGCAGGCACCAAGCCTCAACGCATGACGCCGATGCGTGCCGCCCCCAGCGCGCTGTACTTTGCGGCTGCGATGACTGCATACCCTAACCTGTAGCTCCATTATAGTAGAACGATCATGCAGATTGTTCGAGAGGTCCAGGGTGGGTTGTTGGCTCATGGGGGGGCCCTGTGCGCAACTGCCCGCCCCTTTTGATGAATCCATGTTGTGTGCTGGCTCTCGGCTTGGTGCGATGCTGCGTGCTGGCTCTCGGCGTGGTGCAATGCTGCGTGTTGGCTCTTGGCGTGGTGCAATACTGCATGTTGGCTCTCAGCATGGTGCAATGCTGCATGTTGGCTCTCGGCGTGGTGCAATCCTGCATGTTCCTGAGATCCACGCGCCCTGGCCGCCACCGTCATGTCAGCGCTTGCGCTCACTTACACTCACACTGCGCCATACCCCCGGAAATCACACCACAATGCCCTTATATTACCGTACAAGCCATGGCCGTGGACCACTCAAGTTGGTGAACTCATGCGTTTGCATACGTGCGCAGGCTGCGTACCGCTACATCCTCCTCCCTCCCATCACTCCTTACTTGTGCATGCTCTGCATCCACATGCAAAACAATTAGGGGCAAAGTATGGCAAAGTATGAGCGAAGTATGAGCAAAGTACGAGCAAAGATGTCAGGCCCCTGGGTGAGCGCACCAACCTCTTCTAGGGAGCCCACCTTGGCAGCCTGCTGAGGCGGTGCACAGATGGACCCCCACAACCAGCCCAGCTTGTGCCAGGTATCTGCACTTCTGCAAGTTGGCCTTCTATGGGACTGGTTAACCAATGCTTGCAAGCTCCCCCGCAACGTTTCCGGAGGAGCTCCGCAAGCGCATAACCAACTCCCACCCTGATCAACGCAGCACCAGTGTCTTGCACCATCTACCAACCAATTGCCAACACTCCCTCTTGACAGGCAGGCCTATGTACTGTCCCACAGCTTTTAAGTGGGTGTCCGCCAGGGGCGAGCTAAGCACTCTAGAGTGGAGATCTCCACAGCCCCCAGGGGCACAACTATGCCAGGACTCGAAGACCAGTCTGCAAGCACACCAGCATCCTCAACCATAAAGAGCACACTCATTGTGCAGTAATCACTGATATGTTCCACTGGCGAGATCTGCATTGCCTGCAGCCAAAAAAAGACACTGGACCTGAGCAAAGGGTGAGGCCGGCTCGCTATCTCCTGGCCAGGCGACCCCACGAAGCTGACCTACCCATTATCTCCGCACACTCTGCCTGTGCCAGAATGCCAGTCAGAGAGATTGCCAGATCGCCAAGTGGCCTGCCTAGGCAGGCCTGCTGCATCAAAAGATGGCCCAGCATAGCACCTCGTGCCAGCTGGAGGGAATGGTGTGCCTCAAAAAGGGTTTCAAGAGCTCGAGTGACCTGGTTGAACCTGCCAACCTTGGCGTCACCAGACAGCAGGAAGTGAGGGGCCACCTAGGAAGACGAAACATGCTCAAAGCATTACAATATAAAGAGGGGCTTTCATGGGGCGCTCACCGACTCGAGACGGGTACCCGTGTCTGTACCTTATTTCGCTGCACCCACATGCAGCCCAACATCACAGATGGCAGGCAACTTAAGAAGCCTCTGGTAGGCTGAGAATAGAATAAATGAGAATTTATTTTTCACACAAATTGGTTTATGGTTGCTTTGGTGATTGGCTTTGTGATTGTCTCTTGCTTGTGATGAATATATTTGCGTGTTTCCTCGTATTTTTTTATGCTCTTGAGATGGCCCTTGGGAGAGGCTGATATTACTTTTGGTACATTGGACAGATGCTGCCCTCAGGCGGCGAGAAATCCCACGATTTCTCGGTAATGATAGACACATTTGCAAACCTTGATGAGTGCCTCCTCACCAGACCTCAGAGCATCCTCCCTGGCGCTCCAAATGGAATGGGGTTTGGAAGTGGTTTTCCCCAGGGCCTCATGCCCATGCCCACCTTCCACCCTCAGCCAGGTCAGCAGCTGCCGCAGCCCCCAGCCTCGCAAATGGGCAAGCAAACCCAGGCAAAGCCTACAGCAAGGAAGCGGGCAGCAACAGAAAAGCGCGGGAAGCTGCAAGTTAAGGACCAGGTCTGTGATGAGCAGAAAAGTTTGTTTATGTCTGTGGAGTTCTAGGGTCTAACATGCAGCAGCTTTGTGGCAGACAATTGGTGCAACCTGTTTTGCACACTAAACCAGTGGTTACGGGCCTGCCTGCCTTTCAGCTCGTCTCGACTACCTGTTGTGCACACACAGCTGGGTGCACAAACCGCTGCAAGATGATGCGCTCTAGTGGGGTCACGATCCCTTTAGCATTGCTACCACGAGCGCTCCTGCCTGCAATATGCCAGAACCTGAATTGAGCATGACCAGCATGTGACCCTCATTTGTGTTGGCAGGATACTTCCAGCCTTACAACCTGCTGGCCTGCCTTACCATTTATCCACTAATTTCACCATGCATGCAACTCTGAGCATCGGCATCAATTTTTTTGTTTCCAACACTGATTTTATGTGTACACCACAGATGTTCGATACATACATGTAGCTGCATGGGGTGTTGAGTGCTCGCATTGTGACGGCAAAGCATGAGCACATGCATGCGCGCACACGTACATGCACAAACACATGCACACAGACGCCCACGCATGCACATGCATGCACACATGCGTGCTCAGATATCGGAGTTAGAGCAGCAGCTCCAGACAAAGCTGGGCGAGGCCATGGAGCTGGAGCGCCGCAACCAGAGCCTTCGGCAGCGGTCACGCATCCTGGAGATGGTCATTGCATCGCGTGATCGTCAGGTGTGTGAGGGGGGTTGACTAGCTTGGTGTGGGGCATGTGAGGCCCCCTGCTAAAAGCTGTTTGCGCGCTTGCCCCTCTGCGGCACACCCCCCAGGCGCGTGGCGTGGACACTGGCACAGCATTGCTGCCTTATCTGACCTTGCAGCTCATACACTGTGTATCAAGCCATCTGAAAGAGTTATGTATCAAAGCCTGTCGCAAGCACAAAGCACAGAGGTCGCTGCACGGCCCACCTTCAATTCCCCCATGCAGCAACCCCACAGCCCACCCGCAATGACCCTGAGACAGCTGGCAGCTGCGCCCCCCCCCTCTGCACCAGCAGTGACCAACCCTCTAAGCGTCTCAGCTCTCCCCCTCCCTTCTCCATCCCCCTGCCTCCTTTCCCCCCTCTTTCTCACACACGCACCCTCCGACGCCACATAATGCGCAGGTGCACACGCTGCGCCTGCTGCGCCAGGCCGCAATCGCCTCGCAGGCCCCGCAGGTGCAGATCACCTCTGCATCCACCACCACCAGCTCCGCCGCCTCCCCTGCCACCTCGTACGCCCCCAGCCCGCCGCTGCCCCCTGTCCCTGCCCCCATCTCTGCCGTGCCCTTCAACCCCTTCGCCAGCAGCCAGCCGCCGGCGACGGTGCGCGTGATGACAGTGATGCCTGACGCGCCCTCAGGGCCCCTGGACCCGCCCAACTGGACGACCCTGCAGATGTATGCCAAGCTCAGCCTAGAGCAGCACATGGAGGTGTGTGTGCATGTGTAATTACATGTGTGTGTATGTGTGTGTGTGTGTGTGTGTGTGTGTGTGTGTGTGTGTGTGTGTGTGTGTGCATGC
>LKMJ01004382.1_pt1 | contig 13270 bp, 19 predicted proteins | sample 643391 | NCBI WGS metagenome assembly LKMJ01 (sample SAMN04112250, study PRJNA286221) | soda lake metagenome | biome: soda lake; feature: Kulunda Steppe; material: water; isolation source: sample PL-Br10 brine of Picturesque Lake | place: Russia: Kulunda steppe | collected 2010-07
ATTGCTTATTTCAACCGTGCGTCTGAAATCAACCGCTCACGGTTGCTGTGCGGTTGAAAATTATTCAACCGCACTTCAACCGCTTCAACCGCACTTCAACCGTGCCAGGAAGTTTCTGACGCACAAATCGTAGGGTCCTGACAGAAAAACAAAGCATGCACCTCGTGCTGCGTCTGTTGACATGAGCACTTGTCGCAAACAGCAGATCCACCGGTCCAAGCAACGGATTCCACCTTCAATGTGTGTGCTCTTAGCCTAAATCTGGATGCAACTTGAGGTAAGGTTGCTTTAAACATTTATTCCAACAACCAATGTATCACTGTATCTTCTGCTTATTTTTACCTGTGAAAAGCAGAAGTTGCACTACCAAGATTGAATACTTTTTCAATGAACTCGACCCAAATCCCAAAAGCATCACAGACCTGATACTGTGTAATTCAATGTGACAGCAGCCATCAAGACTTTAAAAGGCACACTGCCAGAATACCACAGTGAGCAACTTGAAGCTTAGTAACTTACAACTTAACTTGTAAACCGCATGTTTAAAACAACTAAGATTACAACAATGTTAACTGAAAAGTAACTTACACAAGCACGTCAGTAAAAAAATACATGCGAACATCGAATCTTTTACATTTAAGCACGACACAGTAGCAATCACCACAAGAACATCGACAATTATTGACTAAAAGTAAAAGCACAGAGTGATTTGGAAGAGTGTGTGTGAGATCTATAAATGCAGTGGTCCCATGATACCAAGGAGCTCTGTGAACGGCAACAATGATAAATTAAAGACAGCCCAACGTCTGAAGCAAAAGGGCCACAATTTGCTACACAAGTACTGGCCTACCTTTTAATCCGCCTCCTGAAACTGTAGGGAACGTGGCGTGCTGGTAGAGAAGACCCCCCCTTCAATATATGCTACCTCTATTTGACACAGGGTCATGATAATTATGAAGTGTAGAGCTTTTCCCGGTGGAGAACACACGACTCGAGGCTTCTTACTCGCCTAGTCGCCTGAGTCTTGTTACAAAAATGAAGTGCAAGCAATCACCTGTTGTACATGTGCATGTTTACAACTTCTAATAAAATCACCCAACTTCTAGCACAGCATGCACTGGCGCTGCGGCGCATGAGGTCAAGCTTGCGCACAAGCAACAGCACCTCCACGGATGGTGTGAGAAACCACATCCAAGAGACGAGTGCAGCTCTGCGCAGGTCTCACAGAGGACGCCCGCTTCGCCCAGAGCCCAGCCATCACCTACATGCTGGATGCAGAGCGGAGGCATGTGGGGCGTAGGCCTTTGTGCGGCACCACGCGCGCAGCTGCTTGTCTAGTGGGTGCCAGGGGATGAGGTGCATGCCATCAGGCGTTTCCTCGGGGAACAGGTGCATGAGGGGCACGAAGCCACCTCGGCGCTGGAGCTCGCCGGGCAGGAAGTTGATGTCGCGGTGCGGCTTCAGGGGTGGCGCGCGGAAGCTGCAGGGCGTGTTGCAGGGCAGCAACAGGGGGCTGGCCGCGGGTGTGGGATTGCAAGGGGGCAGCGCAGTAGAGAGAAAGGCACTGTGCATCGTGTGCTGCCAGCTTAGGTCATTGGGCTGATACTTCAACCCTCAGGCACACACCGTTCAGGGCAGATGCCGAGCATGCGGACCATGTCCTGGATGACTGGCCATTTCTGGCCATGTATCATGCGCTCGGTGACCGGATCTGCGTGCTCAACCTGCGCGTGCAATTGTTTTGAAAGCAAGCACACTCCTGTGAGTGCTTTCAACTGTGGTTGTGCGTGCTGCCCAGGGCAGCTTGTGGGAAATTTCCGCTGAGAACCCAGAGACCACAAGTGCAAACACCACTGCGTGAGAACCCAGAGACCGCAAGGGCACCAGTGCAAACACCACTGCGCAGCGCCCCGTGTTTGCCTGCGCACTTTGCAGCATTCTTCTGCCCATGGCCTCAATTGCTTAAAGCCACACCAGCCATTCATCCTTGCAGCACGGTCACCAAACTGAGCTGCTTTGCCTGCAAACCTTGGAGGTGGCTCTAGGGCAAGACCTCCAGCTTGACATAGACAAGCAGACAGGTCAGTCAGCCTGGGCACAGGCAGAGGAACTACAATGTCAGAGCGCTAGGGTGTTGCACGACCTTGCCCAGTCATCACTGCACCCAGCATCGCTCGTGCCTTCCATTGACAGATGAGAGTGAAAGAGAGCGGGCGCAGGCCCAAGCATGTGTCACCAAACCTGCAAGCATGTTGCTCGCCGGGCAAGCATGTTGCTCGCCGGGGGCAGGCCAGGCCCAAGCATGTGTCACCAAACCTGCAAGCATGTTGCTCGCCGCATGCATGCAACCTGCCTTCATCGAGGCCTGCTAGCATGTTGTTTGCCGCACACACATGCAACCTACCTTCATTGAGGGTGTGGCGTTCACTTCAAGAAGCCACGCCTTGCAGTTACTGTCTACAAGGAAGTCCAGCCCAAAGAACTGGAAGCAGCTGTGAGGGGGTAGGGCCATTTGCGCTTGGACCTGTACACGTGTGCCGTCGAGTTTAAGTCCAATACAACATGTCTGCCTATCATGTCGAGCATCTAAGGACTGGGAGCAGCTATGCTTGGCATAGAGGCATTTGTGCTTGGATATGCCCATGTGTGCCGTCAAGCATAAGTCCAATGTAAAAACAGAACATGTCTGCCTACAATGTTGGGCATTTATAAACTGGGAGCGGCTATGCATGGGGTGGAGCCAATTGCGCTTGGACCTGCACACACGTGCCGTCAGGCATGTGTCCAGAACAACACGTGCACTCCTCAAGTGAAGCAGTCTACTCACGCACGTCATATTGTGTACATGCGCTGTCTTTGCCTTCAAGAGAGCATGTGCGCGCACAAGCAGGGCCCCAGCTTTTTCAAAACAACAGAGATTGGACTGTGCCTGATGACCGGGTGCAGCAGCGGGCGCAAAAGGGCAATGCGTGTCATATGTCAAGAGGGAGGCATGTGCAGCTCCAAGACACTCACAAGCAGGGCCAGGTGCAGCAGCAGGCGCAAATGGGCAATGCATGCCATGCGTCAAAAGAGAGGCATGTCCAGCGATAAGGCACGGACAAAAGCTGAGCCTCCTTTTAGTCTGCGCAGCTCACCTCAAGGGCCCGGGGCAGGGCGGCTGCCAGCACCAGGGCGGTGCTGCGCTGCATGTCCTGCCATAGCGTGCCAAAGGGGCCCTTGCCCATGTGGGCAGCCAGCTGACCCAGGGACCACACTGTGCCGTCTTCGTTCTGCGGAGCGCGCACAGAGAGAGATGCACACCATGCTGTCTTCATTCTGCAGATCGCGCATAGAAGGCAACATTCACCGCGTCGTCTTCGTTCTGCGGAGCGCGCACAGAGAGAGAGAGAGAGAGAGAGAGAGAGAGAGATGCACACCATGCTATCTTCATTCTGCTGAACGCGCACAGAAGGCAGCATTCACTGCGTTGCCTTCGTTCTGGGGAGCGCACAGAGAGCAAAACGGTGATGCGCGCATAGTTCAGCACATGTAAAAACATGCCGGATGGCTTGTGCCGTTTGCCTGTGCAGGTCCAACAACGTGCCAATGCCAAAATATGGGGTGCCCGACCAGCAAGGGCCGCCATGGCATGCGCCATCCCATGCTTCCATCGTGGCTGCGTGCTGCTGTGCAATGCTGCACAGGGATCGCACAGTCCCATCACTGTCCTGCATATGGTGTGCAGCGAATCTGGACTGCCCACGTTGTCCTGCGCAGCACACCACTTTGTTGCACAGCACTCCAGAGTCCCACGCAGGATTTCCCCAACACGCATGCTGCCACAGGTGTGTCTGCCATTGCATTTTTGCCAGCCCATAACTCGGCACATAGCCTGGAGCCGAGTATGCCTGATACCGCAAAGGGGACGACTTTTAAGGTTGGGGCCCAAAGATTGGGAAAGGAGGTGCTATGGGTCGGCTTGTCACCAGTATTGTAAGCAGTGATGCAAGCAATGCTGTCCTTGCTGTGCAAGCCAGCATCACCAGATTAGGTGCACATACAGGAGGAAGTCTTAACATGCGTGCCCTAATATGTTGAGCTTTCTGGTTTCTGCAAAGCACGGAAACACTCCCACGAACCATTATAATCTGTCCCTCTCTGCTGCAATGTGACGTCCTCTAATTGCTACGAAGATTTTGTAGATCGCCGAGGTTGGGTCAAATGGAGTTGAGCAGACAGATCAAGGTTCACAAGGCTTCTTCATTTTCTCATTGGCCCTTGATAGAGCTTTTTAGCGATGCTCAATCCGTTTCTCCTTACTTTGTACAAGTAATGCCTCAGTTGTACTTTGCCTGGCTCAACTAGATCCCAATGAAGCTACCAAGATTCAAAGCAGGTCTGCTTTCCCCTGATATTTTGGTGACAGAACAAGCTGCTTCCCAACAAATAAACCAGGCAAACAGACACCCTCAGACCCTTTGTAATTCTTGTCCAGACACAGTATCGGGGTTAACAAGACAACAGGCCTCTTGATTACCTTATTCATTCACCTGTGCATAGTTGGTGACGTGCCCTGGCGCGACACGATCACGGAAGCTGGCCGCATCACGAATGTCATACCTTTGACACCACAGCACAAACAAGGCAGCAGAATTTCAGTGTAGCAGGACAAGAGGCTGAGGCAGTGTACCCTGTAAATTGCCACGGACTTGTATCGTAGCGTATTGCATCGCCTTCATCAACCACGTGTCCAAATAACTCCCTTTCCAATGACCACGGACTCGAAGCGTATTGCACCACCTTCATCAAGCACTTGCTCTGCCACACACCATCATGCAAGCAAGGCCTTAATCTTTGTTCAAGCTAGCTGGAGATGAAAACCTGTTTCTTTGTAACCAGGTGTAAAGAGTAGGAAGCAGGAAGCTGGAAAATGGGCATTCCTGGGTGAGCTTCCAGGGTGAGCTGCCACAATCGCAGGAGCAGACATTTAATGCACAATTGACTTCCGAACAAATGGGAGCATACGTCGGAGAGCGCGTGACAACTCACAAACGGTCCCAAGTGATCCCAAGGTTTCCTCTCTGACCTTCTCTTTTGTCCGACAAAGCAGGAAGGGAGGGGGGGTATAAAGCGTATGCACTACTTGTACTGCAGGATATGCTCGCTCTCCATGCCCTGCTGTCCTTCTCCATCACCCTTAAGATTCAAACCTGCTGGAACTGCTGTGCAGCATGATCTACTGAGCAAGGCACTGAACCCCGTCCGTGTCTGAACGATTCACCGCTTGGTGCCCCAATAACTCCTACCCGAACCCCTAAAATCTTCACACCTACAGGCCTTTACTCATGCCATTTAATTGACACGTTCATTACTTGCAACCACACCAAAGATGCTGTGGTGCTTGGATCATCCCATCATACTGGCAAAACCAGGCCTGTCACAGTATGTGCGCATGATTGAGTCGCAAATTCCTCACCCTTCCTCAAAAGCCCCTCCCCAAGCCTTTCCTATTCAAGGCCAAGGACCAGTCCTTCCCAGGCAGTCCTTCCTTCTGAAGACGGAGGACACAAAGTCCCACTTGCTGGCCAAGGCCACAGGCCAAAAGCACCCCCGCTGCACAAAGAGCAACAGGGTCTGTGCCCTCCTAACCCCCCCTTACCTTTCTGAGCTGAACAGCACAAGGCCATTCAGGTGCATGTAGGCCCTGAGGGGCACCAGCTCGGGCACCAACACCCACACACGCACGCCAAACTTGCAGCCATTGATGAGCAGCGGGGCGGACACGTACTGCTGGGCCAGGTACCACCTGCACGTGTCCAGGTTGGGAGGGCGTGAGCGAGGGCCCCTTGGCAATTCTCCAGAATTTTGCACCGCTCTTGATGTCCAGGGGCCTGCAGGTCCCAGGTTCATCTCTCAAGAGCAATCCCAGGTTCAATTCTCAAGAGCAATCCCAGCTTCAATCCTAAAGAGCAATCCCAGGTTCAATTCTCAAGAGCTGTCTCAAGTTCGACTCTCAACAATTGTCACAAGATTCAAGTTTCAATTTTCAAGAGCTGTCCCAGATTCAAATCTCAAGAGCTGTCCCAGGTTCGATTCTGAAATGCTGTGACAGGGGACTTGGCTGAAGAACCACGGCAAGGCCGCCCGGCACTTCAGTCCAGCTTTGCACCCATGCACCCGGCTCTTATGCACAGTGCTGACTCCCTTACATTGTTGTGGAAGCTTGGACCATATCACAGATAGCAAGCATGCGCAGAGCTGCTTTCATGGACGCCCAGCGCGTGCTTGGTGCCAAGTGAGGGGTGGGCCATGCATGATGAGCTCAAGTTAGCAAGCATGCGCAGAGTCGAAGGAGCCAGCGGAGGCGCACCAATGGTAAGTCAGCACCCAGTCTTTGGGCCTTGATTGCTGTTGGAACAGGCAACTTTGCACACACAGGGAGGGACAAGCACGGCAGACTGCTGTGGGTGAAAGGCACACTTGTGCGCATATGGCAGAACGTGCATGACTGCGGCGGGGGGGGAGGCATGCTCGTGCGCTTGGAAGGGAAGGCATGACTGGCTGCTGGGGCTGTAAGGCTAGGAGGTTGTGCAGCTCTTGGCTGCACTTCCGTCAGCCTCAGTGAGCCAGCTAGCAATCTGTTCGGACCTCAAGGCGACCTCAAGGCCAGCAACCTGGGCAGACCTCGACGTGAGGCCGCTACACTGCTTGCACAGCCAATGACTGCCACTAGCGGGGATGGTCGTCTCGCATGCCTTGCTTGTGCAGGCAAGCCTTCTACGCAGGTGAGCAAGAGTGCCAGGGTGCACCCGCAGAGCATCCGCTGCACGCATCAAGAACCATTGCTCAAATGATGGACAGGTTGGCTGTGGGCATTCCATGCTTGAGCTTGCCATCAAAGAGCCACATCTGCCTCAGCAATGCACCCCACAAATGGTGCACTGTAAAGCAGCGCAGCACCTGCGCGGCATCTTCTGCTCCAACCGGGCTGCGCCCAGGCAGCGCCAGGCGCCCGTCAGCCACACGCGCACAGCGCCCGCCCCGCCCCACCTGTACAGCATCACGCCCTCCAGGCCCGGCCGCTTTGTGGTTTCAAAACACGCGGCAAATGCGTCCGCGGTACGCACGAGGCGCAGGCCTGTGCCGCGTTGCTTGTTGTTCTTGAGCATCCACAGCCCCGTGTCCTCATGCGGATGCTGCGTGATCCATGCTGCAAGCAGGGGGGGGGGGCCAGCACAGGTTGGGGGGGGGTGCATGGTTGGTGCAAGGAGAGTTGCCCTTTCAGAGGCATGCACAGCCCTGTACACTTGTGCGCATGCTGCGTGATCCATGCTGCACGTGTTTCAGGCCACAGCACAAGTCTGGGGGCATGCATGGTTGACTCGCCTACGGAAGCGGGGTTTTGTGTGTGCATGTGTGCATTTGTATGTGCGTGCTGCGCATGTGTGCAAGCGCGTGCGCGTGCGTTGTAAGCAGGTTACATACCCGCCCAATCATCTAGCTCCTCAGGCAGCTTGAAGGTGCGGGGAACAATGGTGAAGGCGCCAGCATCACCGTATACCGTGCGCAGGCTGCGCACGAGGGATGTCTTGCGTGTGATGCACAAGAAGCCCGGCAATATGCCTACTAGCTGGCCTGCGGGCAAAGGTGGCACAGCACTGCTGCGCAATCAGAGGTCATAACCTGCTGATGAACAGGTGCCCGCAGCTATTGGAGACGGGACTCATAGGCCAACTACCAATTGCCTCTCAGTTCTGTCCCGAAAGGCGTCAAGAGGGTGTCCGCCAATAGGAGCTGGGGCAGTAGACCTCCGCCACAGCTGTGTCATGGCATCACGAGCAAGATGAGGAGTCAAGGAGCATTATGAAACAAGTATGCTGGCTGTTGGTTGGTGGTGCTGCCAACTGCTCTCACCAACGGGTGTCCACAAGCATCCCCTGCATCCCCTCCAGGGCCCCTGCGATTTCCAACATAGCATCAAGTCTGCGCCTGTGGGCGTCGCATCAGATGAGGGGGGAGATGCAAGCGCTCGTGCTGTCTGCGACCCTCACCCGGCCTCAGGATCTCAGCCGCCAGCATGGCCTTGGCAGTGATGGACCACAGCACATCCCACTCGCCCATGTGCATGTACCCGTAGTCCTTGCACTTCTGCAGCGCCGCCTCGCTCTTGTGCATCTTCGCGGGGCCCCCGGTGCATACGCCTCCGACCCTGGCAGGCAGCACACACACGCAGGTAAGCAGGGCAGGCGGTTGCAGCAGACAAGCTGACTTTTGATGCCTAGTGGGACTGTGCGGGGGCCTTGTTTGGGAGTCAGGTAGTTGGTGCAAGCGCGCTCGCGCCGCACTGCCTCCTGGAACTGCAGCAATGCAGGCAGACATCGTCAGGCTGGGGGCTGCAGTGCACTGGGGCTGCATGGTCGGCGTCAGCGTGCAAGCACAGCGCGTACAGCGTGCGTGAACGCATCTTACGGCGCGTGCTCTGCATACCTGCACAGTCCAGCAAGGCATCAAGTCCTGTCCACTGCTGCGCTCATGTGGCAAGGCCAGTGGCCATGGGCACCCGCTTGTCCGGCCAGAAAAGCCACATGCAGCTACTGCTCACATGCCAGCGGCTACTGCTAAAGCCTCCAGGACCAAAAGGTGCTGCGATGCGTCACGGCCAATCACCACCTCTTCTCTTTGCTGACTAGCGGCTGCCCTTGAGCTGAGCAAGGAACAGGTTATGCCTAATGAACTGCACACAAGAACACGCCCGTGTGCAAGGCGCAGGCACTTACATTCTGAATGCCCGCTCCAGCAGTGCAGCAGACGAGGGACTATTCAAGACCTGGAAGTCAATCCAGTAACGAAAGGTCGGCTGACCAGGACGAGCAAGCCCCTCATGCCCACCAGGCCCAGGCCCTGCATGCGCGCGCACACACACACACACACACAAACACACACACACACAAACGCGCACACCAGTCCACCCTGTTCAGACAGCTCATACAGCCAGGCCCATTTGTTGGATTAAACAGGGGCTTGCATGGATCCTGATGTCCAGGCAGACGGCTCTCATGTCTGGTATTCACAATTCCACCTTCCACTAGGCAAGAGCTTTTGCTAGGTACCTGGATCAAGTGCGAGAGCAGGGAGGGTGAAGATGGGCGGCAATCCCGGGGGCTGCCTTGTCAGAAGCCAGCGTAGAAACGATCTGGCTCTATTTTGTTTGGTACGGAGAGCAAAGGCGGGTGTCACAAGGGCATTATGAGGGTCTTGGCAGCCGCTGGCGGCCGTTTGCTGCTGCCTGCAGCTCCAGCTGGAGGAGCGGAGAGATGGCGGCAGATGCTGCCAGGGGTCATGCGCCCCTGGTACACGAGAGCTTTGAGTCTGCTGGCAGATGGGCACAGAGTGACCCAGCTTCATCAAAATAAATGGAGCATCAAACTAAAGATCACGTCCATCCTTGCGTCGTCTTACAGCATATTTTTCTTTTTCCGCTAATTTTGTATTCTTAACCTGAAGAACATGGTTGTGTTGGATGGGAGAATGCTCGAGCAGGCGAATCAGGTGGGGATGGCGCGTGACAGCGTGGATGCGTTCACCGCTTGACTTGTTGGCATAGGTGCCATGTTTTCCACCCTTCTCCTCAAGGGACGCCTCGTCGTTGTCGTTGGAGTTAGAACGCCAAAACCCTTCCCGGCACGCACGGTCTGTTCACTATAGACTATGCTTGTGACTCCTTTGCGTAGGATGCGCTGCAAGGCGTGCAGCAGCAGCAAAGTGGAAGGACAGCAAGGCTTCCAGAGAAGAAGTTCGCGCATGGGCAGGTGTGTGAGCTGGCCTGAGAGCTTGGCCTGAGGGTATGCTTACTCTGTAACTCAACTCAGAGTGGAGTGGCTGCCTTCAGATCATTTTAAGTACCGTGACAAGCAGGGCGCAAAATCACTGGGTCCCCCCTGTCACAGGCCTGTCTGTGACACTGCCGCTTAGAGAAGAAACTGCATGTGCGAAATAGCATGCTCCACCAGTCGTGTGAGATTTTTGGGGTGGAAAGAGATGTTTATGTGTGTGTGCGTGTGTGTCACGAACTCCCCACATGCTGTATTGGTGAGAGCTAAGCTCAAGGTGAGCCCTGTTTCCATGCATGTTCCGGCCCAAGGCTCGGTTTGCCATCACCTGCTCGCCCCTTCTCACCCATTGTATCCTTAACTTGTATCCCCTGGCCAAGTTCACCTGCACCTGTATTCCTACTAGCCACTCATGCCCAACAAAACAGCTGACATCTCGCGGAGGGGCAGCTGTGCACCGACCCTTTTGGTTGCATGCCCGGTGTGCTGTTCACCCAGTGCTTGCATTGGCACCACTTCCTGACGTCTGCTATGTCCAACCACATGCGCGTCTGCAGCCACGGAAGACTTCCGACACAACCTTAGCCGCAACCCACCCGCCATCACGCATTGCGGGCGTGAGCCTGGCCCCTTTACCAGATGCCGAAGTCTGTGAGGTGAACCCTAGGCAGCCCCAACTGCACCAGCTTGGCGAGAGCCTCCAAGCCCCCCCTTCCCAGCTCCACCACCCTGTGCGTGGCGCCCTGCCCTACAAGAAGCCAGGGCAGCTCAAAGTGGCGGTGCCAATGAAGAGCACCTCTTTAAATTTCAGGGGAGCTGCGCAGCCCCAGGCAGACCAGTTGCAGCAGAGAGGGGAGCTGCGAGCAGAAGGGAGGGCATTGCACAAGCAGCGCACGCAAGGGCCAGAGCCGCTCGTGACAATGTACCGAGAGCTGAACGAAGCAGACAGCTTGTGGTGAGTGCGCAGTGCCTGAGTTGGGCGGCCAGCTTGAAGCAGCTGCATAGGGGCAGACCGCACAACCTACTTGTGGGGGCGATCTGGGCTTCTGTGTGGCGGTGGAGTTGAAGCAGTCTCTGTGCAGCAGGCGCACAGTGTCAAGACGCAGGTTGCAGTGAGTCCTTCTGGCAGGCACACAGTGGCTTGGTAATGCAAATAGCATGCATGGAGTAAGAGAAGAGGGCGCCTGGTAAACAACCACTGGATCACGCACGCTTGCGTGAGCAGCTTGAGCAGCTTCCCTTTGCCCAGCACGCGTGCACCTGCAGCCAGCAGGCAGCTCCCGCAGCTTCGTGCACGCCTGCTTGCTGGAGGGGTGCATGCACCACATCTGTGATCACGCGTGCATTGGCGTGCGCATGTGGCTTGCAGTGGCACACCGCCGTCGTTGAGTGTGGAGACCGTCATGCGAGGGTTCCCTGGCAACCACCCGATGGGCCCCCTCACGCCCTGCCCCCTTTCCCCCTCAGTGCTCACGCTGTGCACGCGAGGCTCGTTTGAGTTTGGGGAGGTGGAGCACACGCCCAGCGGACTGAGCAGCTGCTCATCCCTTCAGGGCAAGGACCGGCTGCCTGAAATGCAGGTGCGCGCTGGATGCCACTTGGTATGTGTGCGTGTGGGCGTGTGCGTATGTGTGTGTGTGTGCGTGTGTGCCCACTGTTGTGTTATACTTACCCACACATGTGTGCGTGCATACATGCATGTGTGCGCATGTGCGCATGTGTAGGTGCTATCCATCTGTATGCACCTGAATTAACCCCTCATTGATGGGCGATGAATGCAGGTGTGCCAGAGCCCTCAAGTACCCTCAGCGTAAGCGGCTGCGTTGTGCACATGTCTTATTGAATGGATACCTTGATGCAGATGGCCCTAATATGGGTAGGTGAGGAGTTGGGCTTCGGTTTGCTGAGTGTGACATATGTGCAATTTTCTCACCGAGGGCATACCTATGGGCGGGAGCAGCCCGATGAGTGCTTTGCTGCTTTGCTGAGCGTGTGTGATTTCAATGACAAGCAAAGGAGGAGCCTTTCAAATCCTTGGTTACCTAATGCTCAGCAGACATATTATGGTGTAACTCATCCGATAAGGGGCTTGCATGATTCACATGGCCATCTTCTGCGGCGGATGTGTGATTACACAAGCAGGCGTGTGCATGCTGCTGATAAATAAAGCCTATGCTATAAACTTAGGCAGAAGTCAGGGAAGAAATTGATGGGAGGCAGTGTGCAGGGCAGGCAGAAGCTGCGGGCTTGTCCCTTGTGGGCTGAGATGCATCTTTTGCTTTGACCGTTACAGACTGCCCTGGCTCTTGTGCTTGGTGCCCTGGCTCGTGTGCTTGGTACTCTGGCCTAAGTTATTGCTCTGGCCAGGGACCCTCAATAAAGCGTGGCTTTGTCATTCTTCACTCTTACCCGGGCAAGGAGCCCTGACTTGGTGGAAGTGTAAGGATACGTACCTGAGCGTGGACTTTTATGCTTAAGAAATGCTTTGTCTTGTGGGCCAAATGCCAAGGCAAAACTCAACTCTCAGATCGCACAGTTCCGTGCGTTGTTGTGTGCCTTGCCCTGTTGTTTCGCTCACCACTGCAGCTGTGCTTAGACTGCCTATCCCTGTGTGATTCAAGTTGCTGCTTTTTTGTAGCTGTTCCTAGCTGTTCCATCACGATGATGATGTTTTTTGCTGAACCTGACACTGCCTGGTTGAGTGCATGGCGGTGTATGTAGGGGTCAGCTAGATCCATCATTCTTTTTTATCTTTTTCAGGCAGCATTGCTACACCTGTACTGACAAGTACATTCTGCCAGGGAGCTGAACTGAGTGTGCTTGCGTGCAGAGCTTGTGTCCACCTGCATTCTTCCCTTGCAGCAGGCTAAATTTCGTGAACTGATTGCAAAACTTGCTGGTCCTAAATTCCTCGCCATTTTGTGGTTATGCTGGGCTCTCTCTTTCAGCCAGTGTTCAGACTTGTAAGGAAATGGATGCCCGTCCAAAGTAGAGATTGTCCGAGCACCGATAGGCACCAACCAAGGGGACCAACAATCGACAGTAAATAGGCTATAAGGGGGTTACAAGGGGGTTACAATGGGTTTAGACCTTCAGCCAGATGGGTTGACTGCTGGGCTTGCTGGACACTGCCAGGTTAGGTCAGGTTGGGTTACTCAAGGTTGCAAGGTTACAAGAATAAGGCCTCAGTCAAGTAGTTCGACTGTTGGCCTGCTTTTAAAAAACAGTAAAATGAAATCAAGTCTTTAAAGTAGCACCACAAAAGTTTTACCTTGAAAAAACCCTTGAAACAAGGGGAAAAGGGGCGATTTTAGAACCTTGCAGCACTGAACAAAAATGGGGCTATCTGCTGACCAAGGCGCCGTTTATTCATGAGCATGCATACATGCAGGTTTTATAGCATAGAGACATGAGAGGGCAAGGTAGAAGAAAAGCTGACATGCTCAAATGAAGTGAAG
>LKMJ01004383.1_pt1 | contig 13269 bp, 20 predicted proteins | sample 643391 | NCBI WGS metagenome assembly LKMJ01 (sample SAMN04112250, study PRJNA286221) | soda lake metagenome | biome: soda lake; feature: Kulunda Steppe; material: water; isolation source: sample PL-Br10 brine of Picturesque Lake | place: Russia: Kulunda steppe | collected 2010-07
AAAGAAAAGAAAAGAAAAGAAAAAACTACGCAAGCAGCAAAAAGCTCCTCGCGTCAATTAAGGAAAAGGGGCCACTTGGGAGGAAAAGCCCCCCCACCAGAAAAGAAATGGGGGGTTAGTGAGGATCAGGAGGGTTGCGGGCAGACAAGCCAGCAGACCTCTCCTGATTGGTTTGAGGGTGAGGAGAATTCTCAAGAGAACGTCTGGTCTGAACAAGCTTATGAGCATGGTGCACAGAATGAGCATGGAGCTTGAGAGCAAGTTTCTTGACTCTTTGTGAATCAAGGCCGAGACTCTTCAGAGGAACCTATGTGTGAGGAGTGTAAATAACACCCCCTACACCTAGAGAATAACGTGAAGAACGTGGTCTCCTGCAATACTGCGTCTAAGGTGACCATGCTGAGCATGGGCAGCTTGGAGCTGCTGCTCAGGGCGAGTGTCTTCACAGTACATGATCTCAATGAGATGGGTGGTACGACGCTGCCAAGGGAGGTTCTTAAGGAGAGTCTGTCTATGCCGGTAAGCTGTGGCTGGTGATGGAGGTCTGCCTCCAGCTGCGGTGGCTGCCGCTGAAGAACCCTGCCCCCTTCTTAAAACCACCCTCTTTCCACTCCTTAAAATAAGGCCTTGATCATTGGGATAGTTCTGTTGATTTTGGAATTGATATTGCATGTTTTCTTTGGAGTCACTAAAATGGCGTCAGGGCGAGAAGTGAGTCTGTCTCTTCGATTGTGGACCAGAGGAGAGCATGTGGCCTGTCAATCAAATGATGCTCTCGCGCAAATTGCCTGATGCTGTGACAACCAGCCATGAAAGGACCAAGCGTATGCTCAGCAGATTTGCCAATGTTATGGGTCCTATAGTTAACCATGCCTATGTATTTGATTGAGTCCTTGTTGGCTAGCTGAGCACCCCCCGCACTGAAAGCGGGGACGTTTAAGCCATGTGAGTTAAAATGCACAACTTCAGACTTAGGAGTATTGATGGTTAACCCTCGTCTTGGCATACTCGTCCAAATGATTGAGCATGGTTTGCAGTTGGTCTGGCCCAATTGCAGAAAGGCACAAGTCATCTGCATAAACCATATGGGTGACCGTACGGTGCTAGAGCCAGTGATTGCTCCTTCTTCACCCTCCGCAATGAGATCAATATCATCAATACAGTGAAAATAGCAGAGGGGACAAAGGACAGCCCTGTTTGACACCTTGTGTGGGCACGGCACAAACGCGCTTAGGACCATCCAATGGTCCTTAGGACCATCCACCGGTCCTCTAGGACCATCCACTGGTCCTCTAGTGGCACTAGAATTTGTGCATCTTCTGCGTATAGATTCTTTATAATGCTGAGCAAAGAGGAAGGCATGCGAATACAGTGCAAGTGGTCCCAAAGGGCTTCCCATGGGTTAGTGTCATAAGCCTGTGTAAAATCAATAAAAGCGGCATGAAGTCTGGGTGAATTGCTGGGGTGTTTAGCTTGCGCAGCATCCTAAATAAACATAGGCTGCAGAGTGTTGCGGCGTGGGTAGAACCCAAACTGCGTGTCAGGGATCTTCTTCTTAGCCTTACACCAACTTGTCACCAAATCTCTTAGCACATTGGCATACACCTGTATAGCGTGCCACTCACTGCTAGCATGCGATAGTTCCCTGGATCCAGGACCGTACCTTTCTTGTACAGAGGACTAAGCCTAGCTTCCTTTCAATAAGCAGGGATATTAGCCGACTCCATCATCAGCGCAAAAAGCCGTGCCAAGTAGGGAGCTAGCACATTTTCACGCTGGGGCTTCCTACTGCCTTCCACAGAAACCACCTTGACAGCGTGCTTTATTAAAGGGGGAGAGATGAGGTCAAAACCAGGGGAGGCCCTTATGTTCATCTTCGTAATGTGATCACAAATCACGGCATGCACTTTGTCTGCGTCAGGCATCTCAAACACATCCGGCTCGGGTACCCACCCAGGTTGGGCCATCTGCCAGAATTGGACCTCAGGAGGGGGGTTGTCTCGGCCCACAAAGATGGCCAGGTCACGGGCAGAGGAGCCTGGTGGCCCTGCCCAACGCGTGCTTGTATGCTGAGCAGCTTGCTGAAGTGTCCCAACTAGTGATTCCACTCCTTGGCTAATCCTGCCCCATACGCCCTTGCGGCTGCTTTGAGGTTGCCCCATCTGAGCAGCTATCCGCGTATCTACCCCTATGGGCCGTGCTGTCAGGGCAGCTACCCGTGTAGGCTGTGCTGTCAGGGCAGCTACCCGTGCAGACTGTGTTGTCAGGGCAGCTACCCGTGCAGACTGTGCTGGCAGGTCAGCCACCCGTGTATTCAAGATGTTTGGAGGGGCCGCATCCATAAGGTGGCCTGCAGGTGGAATGCCCACAGGCCCGTTCGGGGGCCGCACCTCCATTTCGTGCGTGCTTTCCAGGCAGCTACCCTCCAAGCGTGCGGCTGCCTCATGTGAGGCGGTTTGGCAGCTTTCTATGCGGGCATGGAAGTGGTCACGCAGGTATGTTTCCTAAGCAGCAGCTGCGAGGGGCGTTGGGCCTTGTTTTTAGGCTTGCGCAGAATGTCATGGACATCTTGTGAGCGCACACGCAATCTATCCAACAAATCTGCTCTCTGGTAATAGGTGTGTCCGCGCTCAGCACGTCTGCATTGCCTTCTGAACTCCTTCTTAAGGTGATTGCAAGCATGCACAGCCTGACCAGAAACAACAGCTTCAATAAAAAAACGTCTCGTATCAACACTTCTGGTCAAACCATACAGGCCTGCGTGGACCCTTCCACACCATACGCCCAGAAGGATATTGATGCATGCCAACTCGTTGGTTCCCAGCCGCTTGAGCTATAAGCGCACTTAAACAAAAATTGGTTGTTTCCACCTTTTAATCCACAATAGCCTCATCAAAATGACGAAGCATCACTGTTTTTCTTTCCAGTTCCTCTACGTAAGCTCCTTGCATAGCAGTTTTCCTCACCAAGGCCATCTTGCTAATGCCACTTTCCGCCACATGCACAAGGTCAGGAGTGTGGTTCCAATCAGCATTCGGTGACAACTTCAGGTACCACCAGCACATAGCCCAGGAGGCAATGGTCACTGGTGCGCAAATAAGGGGCAGAGATCCGAGCAAATTTCAGGCATTTAAAAAGGGCTGGGGACAAAATCATGTGGTCAGGACGAATTCGCTTAGTAGCAAGAGCAGAGTTACCCACAAAAATGGGCTGTCCAGTATCACCAGGAACCCTACCCGTTACAAAAACTAGTTCATAGGCAGCAGCTATATCCACCAAAAAAAAGCCCAGCATCATTCACCTCCCTACACTCACATAGTCGCGGGGCTTGCAAAGACGGGCAATGCAGCAGGGCCCCATTATGGGCGTCTGTTATCTCATTCAGGTTGCCAACCTTTCCATTGAGATCACCACAGATCACAATATTTGGAGTTTCCTGCAGTCTGCGTGCAATCCAATCTGCCAAGTTTAGAAAAATCGAATAAACACCCGATGCCTGCGGTGGTAAATAAGCCGCTCCAAAAAGGACATCAGTGTTACAACCAAACAATTCCTTCGTGCAGCGGATCCAGATGCATTGCGTGTCTGGCATGGAGGCACATGGGAACATAAAGCCTGCATGAGCATTTGAAGCAAGGACAGCAACACCAAATCCTTTTCTGGCCAAAACATCCTCCGTCACAATTAATTTATGCATTAACTTGCATTAAAAAACACGAAAGAAAAGTAGTTGTATGTTGTAGCACCTTTCTGTACTTCAAAAACAAATTTCAGAAAAAGGCATTATGTCATGTCTCACGCCGCAGCACTGTAAAGTTAATATTTTTAACTATTAGGACCTTGACAGCATGAAAATCATGAAAATTATGAATCATGATTCAAGTTACAAGTTAGAACTTACCGCAAGCCTGGCCGTTTTGCTGATTGGTTTGTGTCTGGCCATTGCCAGCCAAAAAGTAGTCCATGACGTATGATTTGAAACAGCAAAGTCTCTTGTGCCACCAAGGAAAGAAATTTCAGAGATTGATTGGGCGAAAGAAAAAGGGCCTCCAAAGAAAAAGCCTGGCGAAAAGGGAGAAGAAGGAACAAACATTTCTTTCTGAGATTTCTAAGAGAGCACACACACAGAATAAGAAGGAGTACCTCACTTTCACAGCAGCACAAGAGTACTTGTCACAATGTCCATTCCTGTTGCCCCCGGGGATGGATTTAGACATAAGAGTGTGCGCACGCAAACAAGACCTGCTGACATGCCTCGTAAAATGCTCAGGAAGGTCAAGGTATAAATAGCAAGAGAGCAGCAGACTCTACCATGATGATCTTTTGACTGCCAAGGCTTGTTCGTGTGCTTCCTTCAACCCTCAAGAAGTTCTTGAAGAAAAATTTCGATCCCTTTTTCATCCATTTTGCCAAGCTTCTTTTCTCAAGTCGGAGTTGTTTGCTCTCACAAAAAGAAAATTGTCCTCTTTCCCCAGTTTTTGCCAGTCTTTTTCTGCAGAGTAACTTGTAACTTGCATGCCTTGCCTAATCAACGTTGTCTTTGAATTCCTTTCTCAGCGGCACAACAGACTTAGCTATTTTGCTTCAAAGTAATGAACTACATTTTGGCTGGCAATAACCACTGGTTATTTTGCTTCAAAATAATGAGCTACATCTTGGCTGGCAGCCTCAAAACAATCAAAAAAGAAATGAAAAGAAAAGACTACGCTAACAAGGTAACCCCTGTTTGCATGAATTAAGGAAGAAGTTCACATCTGGTTATCATCAGCCTAACGACCAAGCTGGCGGTCCACCCCAACTTGTGAAGCTACCATCTGATATCACAACCCCTTAATGGCTTCAAGAATGTGTCTGCTTTTCTGGGCCATGTCACTTCAGATTTACTGAATAGTATGTAGTGCCAGATTTATGCTACATTGTGATCCGGAGGTTGGTTGAGTCAGTTGGAGGAGTATTTGATCCCATTGTCAGTTCAGCTATAGCTGTATTTGAGCACGTCAAAGATGATCACATTGTTATGGCCATGCTGCGAGTCTAGTTTGGATGCAGCAGCCTCTTGGCGTGACAGCCAGGAAAATAATAAGCTTTATTTCTTCCCTCATGCACTGATACTTTTTTAAGAGCAGGCTAGCAGCGCTTCTTGATTGAAGGCCTTTTCTTGTAACCCTTGTAACCCTTACCATCTGATATCAGGAGCTACATCATCAAGCTTGTCGTCAGGTAGACGAGTGCTTCATTGACTGGGCCACCAGGCTGGTGGATATTCTGAGAATGTTGCAATGAATTGTAGAGATTGATGTAGGGGGTGTTTCACCGCGCTTCGTTGCTGTATTCTATTTTCTTCTTTTGTTATAAACCCGAATAAAAAAAATAATTAAAGCACCCTAAAAGGCAGTTTTTGCTGGCAAGCCCCTGCCATACAGAAGCATTACATGCTTACCTAGGCAGCTGAGTTTTGGGCAACGAAATCAATATAAGTTGAGCAGAGTAACACCTATCAGCAATATAAGTCAGTCAGGGATGTTCAAGTCAAATGCTTTGATGCTATGATGCAGCAATTATTCTTGCTAACTGCCATCCTACAAATTGCCATCCTGCGCATTCACCTGCAAACTGCCATCTTTGCAGCCTGCCCCATCATCCTGCAAATCGCCATCCTGCGTTTTACCTGACTGGAAGAGCTTAAACTGTTCTGCTGTTCGTACTGAACAACATTGCGTCTGCCCGCCACGCTGCATCGTTTATGCAGCAGGCAGGCCCGACAGGACCTTCTTAAAGAGCACATTATCACGCAGAGCTGCTTGGATATCCTTCATCTGCACCTTCAGCGACAAGGCTGCCCCCCCCTCCTTGGCTTTGGCAGAGCTGCCTGCCACACCCTGCCCGACGGCCCTGATGAGCTGAGGTGCACCTGCTGCATCCACGCCAACTAAACCTGTGTGCGACAGCAGCTGCATGGCGCTGCGAAACTCCTGTGCATACGAGAGGGGACAGCGGGACGCAGGGTTGTGTCATTCACGCATTTCGATTCATTTGCGAATCCGAATTTTACTGAATCATTTGCCGTATTGTAAAACTCAATCCGCGGATTCTAAAGACCCTCCCCAGAATGGGCCCTGCGATGCACCTAATTAATTTTGCACTGTTTTGCACCTTAGCAGCTCATGCTAACAACGCGGCCTTAAGCATTGCTGTAAGATTATACGTGTGAAATCAGGGGTTGGGGGGGGGAAGGGTCAGCTGGCATGAGTTAGTGCAAACGTACGTACATGCCTAACCTTCCTCCCCCTGCTCTTGAAGCTCACAGGCAAACATTCGATCAAATCACTCAGCGTATTTCAAAATTAACCGAATCATTCGCGCATTGAAGATAAAAATCAGGCAAATGACACAACTCTGACATGTGGGTAGTTGCACAGGCACCTGGCAAGACTTTTCACGCAGAATCAGGGCCTCTTTTTGCCCAGCCATGTGGTAAAATGGCTTTGAATCGCAAATTGCAGGTGCGCTGCAAAAAACATTCCTTGAGAACTTGTTCGTGAATGGGGTCTTAATTTCTGGTCAACCGTCTAAGAGAGTCTGAGAAGATTGGGAAGGGAGGCGGCAGCAGCAGCAGCAGCAGCAGCAGTAACAGCAGCGGCTCTTGCATGCAGACAGCAGGCAAGTGTGGACCTGAGGAGCACCAGTGTAAGCATGCTTTGCTGCAGCGCCCTGTAGCAATACACCCCACCCACCTGCTCACTGACGGGCTGTTGGAACATCTGTACGGCCAGGCGGCGCGACTGCTCATAAGCACGTGCCAGCGGCACCATGCGCGCAGCATCCCCGGCACATAAGGCACCACTCCCGACGATGGTGGCCGCACTGCCCTCTCTGTTGCCTGCCCCAGCGGCTGCGCCCATGACCTGCTGAGCACAACCTCCCAAGCTGGCGCTGCCGCTGCCGCTGCTGCACTGGCCATGCTGGGCGCTTGGTGTGGCATGGCATGCAGCACCCTGTCCGGATGCCTCCCTTGTGGGGCCTTTGCGCAGCTGCTCCTTTACTCCCTGCCCAAGCATGCTGTGCACGCTGGCCTGCCTGCCAGCGCACACAGCTGCCGCCCCTGGAGCGGTGCTGCTGCCCTGCTGAGTAATGCTGCGCTGCACGTCCAGGGCAAAGGGGTTGCTGCTCTTGACCTGTTTGGGCCCCAGAACAGCCGGGCCCCAGTAGTACTTGGTGCGGAAAGCGCTGGTGGTGAGGCCGTGCTGCTGTGCAGCCGCATCTGCCTCCGCCGCCGCGGCCGCCTGCACCCGCACGCACGCACATGAGTGCCCGTGCGTTACAGGGGTGTGTTACAAGGGAGCACTTTCCGTCCCTGATTGTTGCTCCCATTTGAAGCAAGCCCCCGCTATCATTCAAGTGACACACGCGTGTGTATCTGTATGTGTGTGTATGCCCACATCCATTTAATTGAAAAATGCTTACCGTCAACATTTGTGTGGCACAGAGCATGTGTGGGTGTGCCCATGTCCGTCTAAACATAACATGATCACTGTCAAGATGCGCTTGTTCTTCCAGAAGCCTTTACCCCCTCCCCTGGTCCACTTCCTACAAACACTGCGCCGTACCTGCACAGCCGCCGTGGCCACTGCTGTTGCCAGCGCCAACAGGTGCAGCTGCTGCTGCTGCGGTAGCCCGCGTATGGTGTTGACGGACGAAACTCCCGACCCAGCCTGGTAGTTCAGGCGCGATAACGCCGCTGCCATGTCAGACACACCAACCTGCGGGCCAGGTGAACACACGGGGCAGCTTGCAGGCCTGCCGGGTGCTTGCAATACCTGCGGCATCGGGCACATCTGCTGGCGATTCATGTAGGGGAACACACCATGAGGCTGGCCATCACAGGGCCCGCAAGAGGAGGGCCCAGGCTGATGACCAGGTTTGTCCTGCAAGCGCAACAGCAGCCTGTGGTGTGCAGCACCCCAGGACCCAGCCCTCCTGCCTCCTCCTGAGCATGCATGGGGCATGCCATACACAGCAGAGGCTGACGCAAAGGCTGACGCACCAGCTTGCTGGCAGCCCTGTGCTCGACAGCGTGCTCCAAGCCTGGCAAGCCAGGCTGCTGCACGTTGAGACTGCTGCTGTCGTTGCTGTTGGGTGCAGCATCTCCCTGCTCCGCTGCCGCAGCCACACGGTCATGCAGGTTTGTCAGCGCAAAACGACAGGCCTGCGCACATACCAAGATGCAGGGGTAAGTTGGCTACACAGGTGACGTGGCATGGCTGCCAGGTCACACACCAGCGCAGGCTGCCACGCCAATGCATGCACTCCCTGCACTGTGCCGCAGACCATTGGTCTACCGCTGCAATGGCTCCAGATGACTGCCATTGAATCAATTAAATCTGCGCATGCTGCATCTGATGCGCAGCTTACATGCAGGACTACAGCGCACTGGCAAATGTACACAGCGCGGAGCTGGGGCGGACCGAGTCTCACCCCGCACAGAGCCAGGGCCAGGAGCATCAATGCCAATGCAAGCCAGCGCATGAGGGGCCACCGACACAAGCTGGCACAGCAGTCGTGCCTCTTGCATGACCAGTCATCCACTCAGCAAAAGGGATCGCATGCACACACATCCAAAAGCCCGCGGATGTGCCTGCTTGCGCTTGTCGGTTTGCAGGCCATGCATCGCAGCTTGGCCCGCACCTGAAACACCTTGCGCAGGTCGCCTGTTGTGCTGGACACCTTGCGCGCAGCAAGTTCCAGGGCGTTCTGCTGGAACACAGGCCAGGGTAAGGCGGCCAGCTTGGAGGACAAGATGGACAGTACCTGCGCATGCAGACATGGGCGCACAGGCTTTTTGTGTGTACATACATGCATTTCATTTGTGTGCCTGCTGGTGAGTGCCTGTGTCATGTGCGTGTTATAGCGTGGGAGGTCAGGTATGCGAAGTTGATTAAGCATCCTGGCATGCACCAAGCCACAATTAGTGATCAGGTGCTGCAAGATCAGGTGCTGCAAGATCAGGTGCTGCAAGATCAGGTGCTGCAAGACTGCCTCATGCCCACACTCAGCATTTTTGATAAAAAATTGCGACCAAATTTGGGGCGCGTCAAATGCTCAAGTTGACACTCAGCTGGCACACAAACAGGCATGGACCTCAAATTGTCAAATTGCGAGCTCACATGCTTGTGTGCACAAGCACCCACACATGCATCCACACGTGCTGACACAAACACATTCATGCACATGCATCTGAACACATCAACTTGCACACGCATCCACGCATGCAAGCATGTGCACGTGCATGCATGGCCGCATGCATGCTCCGCGCACCTGCGGCCTGGAGTAGGCCGTGAAGGGCAAGAATTCCGGCGTGCAGCCGCGACACTTGAGGGCGGGCAGGCTGCGCTCTGTGATGTCAATGGAGTTGGCCATGGCCACCACGCTGCATCGTACACCTGAAGGCAGGCCAGGGGCAGCTGAGCTCAGGCGAAGAAAGCAGGATGCCCCAGACTCTTTCATTTGCAGACAGCGTGCATGCCGCCTGCCATTGTCGTCCTCTGGGGCGCGAGCCAAGGCTGGTGAGTGAACTAGGGCAAGCGCAAGCATGATGATCCCTCTCGCATTGAGCAGGGTACAGTGGTGACTGGCTATCATGCGGGGGCAATGCACCAATGCAGCCCAAACCTTGATGAGCAGGGCTGCAGGCAGCTGCAGATAGCATGCCATAAAGAAGGACAGCTCTCTCATCACATGCGCCCTGGGGTTAGTTGCAGTACAGGGTGGGGATCCCTGCCCAGGCACAAGGCAAGGGTGCGGCAAAGGTTGGTGGAGAGCCAAGCCCTGCTGCTGCACTGGCGCAACCCCACACCACCCTAGGACCTAGAATCTAGGCCCTCGCACCTGCTGTCTGCGGCAGCATGAATAGCTTGTACAGGTCCTCGGTGCCTTTAAGGAGCAGGCGGTCAACCTCATCCAGCACCAGCACAAACATGCTGCGTGCACGCAGACCAGGAGACCAGGACAAAGTGAGGATATTGACGAGCTCACTCTCACTTTCTCCGCCAGGTCAGGTACACACATGCCAGCCATGAGGCATCTGTCCCTGCAAATTGCCAGGAGCTTTCGACACAAGGCTACTTCAATCTTGTCCTTACATCCAGCATGCCAGGGCACCCAAACAAAGTACACCCAACTTGAATGCCGTCAGGGAAGCACACAGCCATACAGCATAGCACTGCAGTCCTGCACTGCTGAGCAGGAAGTGCATGGCTGCCTGCATTAGCCCCACATGACAGCAGTATTTCCTGGCCTCCTGGCACGTTGCGCGACTCTTTAGGCGTGGCAGACAGAGCTTGCTTTCAAGGCAAACCTCCTAGCAAGATGCCCTAGCAAGCAATACGACCCTAACCATGACAGGCTGCATGCTACCCGGCTGTATAGGCTGAGCAGCGCCCCCAGCTGCTGTGCAGCTTAGCCCTCAGTCCCTGCAGCCCGTGCGGGCCAATGCCAGGCGCTCGCCCCCCTCACAGCTGCGCATGTAGGCACTCAGGCGTTTACAACGCAGACAGATGCAACACTGCAGGGGCAGATGCAACACTGTCCAGGGCGCATTACTCCCCACCTGCTACCGCTGCCAGCCTTTCGTTTAGCCCCTGCTTTGCCGGCTGCCCGTGTGCTGCTTGTCTGCAGCAGGGCCACAAGCTGCTGGTACGCTTGCTGGGGGGAGGCAGAGGCGGGCAACAGGGGCATACCTGTAGAACCTGCAAAAGGGTTGCGGGATCAGATGCACACAGGGCAGCCAAGCACGGAGGTCAGAGTTGATGTAAGCTTGTTGCGTGTTGTGTGCAAGTTTGGCATACATTGAAGGTCAGGATGCACTGTCAGCTACCTTGTTGCCAGATGTACTCTGCAAGCATGAACCATTGCCCCTTCTCAATGCTCGGGGAATTGAGGTACTTTGGTGACCCCAAGCCGACGCAAAAGGACAGCCCCCTTGATGCTACATCTCCCTTGTCCTCCAAATCCAGCTCTGTGCAAATCGCTGGGCACCTCACTACCTTCATATGTTCAAAACCAAAACCTACTTTTTTGCAAGCTACTCTCAGCAGTGTTTCTCAATTTCTGCTGGCTTTCAGGGATCAAAAAGTGAGACTGCTTCATGCAGGCAGCCAGAATACAACAGGTGTAAAAGGTCAGGACCATGCTACCTCCTGTGTACGTGACTGTAGCGTGGCACTTGTTCCAGAATTTTCCAGGATACTTACATGCTCTATTTTGTAAGTTCTACCTCTAGGTTGCTTACATCCCTCGCGTCTCAAACCCGTTGTTGCTGCTGCCTTGCCTGCAACTGTGCACATAATCCTCTTCCTTTACAGAATCAATCTGGAAGTGACCTTAAACAGCTGAAGCACATCAGACACTCTGTCCTGCGCTCAGCCTTAATTGCTTGAAGCCATACAATAGAATTAATTATCATATATGAAAGTACCATCATGCTTACCTGTTATTGACTGCTTGCATGCTGCGAACAGTGCCTTGTATACATCTGACGGGTCCCCTAAGCTGAAACAGCTCAGGAAAACCGAGCACAGCTGCTGGCCACCCTGCTTGCACACAAATGGAGACAGCAAGTGCATTTGCAGTGACACCGCCTAATAAGCAATAACTCAATCTTATTGCAGGCAAGTGCGTTAATGGGCAGATGCATTTCAGTCATGGTCAAGCACAGATGTGCATCTCCATGGACGTCTTGCAGAACACACCTGAACATATGTTCAAACGTTCAAGCCTAGTGCTTGATGTATCCTGTACAAGATATGGCCTTGGCATGCTACCACAGAGTTGATGGCAGAGTGAGCAGCTAGCACAGCAAGTGAAAGTAGGATAACTGACCTGCTGCTGTCTTAACACATCCAAAACAGCCCGCACAGTGTGGCTTTTGCCTGTGCCTGGGAGCCCGCTGATGTACACAGACCTGGAAACACAGGGGGGTGTAAACAGCATTGGAAAACTAAGCGTCATTGTATGGTCAAATGCAGCAGACCAGTGAGTCCGAGGGCTAACCCTTGGGCGCCTAGCATGCAGTTGAAGTTGCACCACAGTTACAGGAGCACCTGAAAATGGGCATGTGTAGTAGACGTCTATGACATGATTTGAATATGGTTTGCTACCACTCGTGCAAGAAAATGCCTGAGGTCACATGAGCAGCACTTGCTAGATCATCATCTGCTGTACACCAGACACACCTGCCCAATCCCTCCGCGCAGCTCTGCACCAGGAGGTCGTGCAAATGTTTGAAGTGGTGCTCTCGTCCTAAAGGGGCGCCATCAGTGCATCCAATGCCAGTATCAGCCCTGATGCTACTGGTCTCGGCCTCTCTTGGCTCATCCTTGGCGCTGCCCAAGTAGTTGCTGCTACTTCTGCTCAGCGTGCCACTCCTAGTGCAGCTGCTCCTCCTGTAACTGTTACTAACTGTGCTGTTGCTGCTGTTGCTGGATCTGGTGCTGTCGACAGAGCTGCCTCCTTGGAGCGCTGAGTGCACGAGTGCAAGGTGGTCTCTGTTCCAGGGCTGAAAGCACGCAGCTGTCGCAGATGTCCCTGCCTGGGGAGACCAGTTTCCCATCCCCACAGAGGCCCCCACCCCACTGAGGCGAGCTTCTACAGATCTTCTATCTCCATAAGCTTGTGCAGGCAAGGGCACTTTCGCTGGATGAGGAGCAGCGGGTGGCGCAGGCGGGGGGGGCTGGAGGTCCTTGAGCTGTTGCGCACGGGACCAATGGGGCTCCTGCTTCCTGGGCCTCTTATTCTCCTTCTCTGCATCATGCTCCTTCTCTTCGTCAACAAGCTGCCGCTTGAAAGCTCCCAGCTTGCCGGGCGGAGCATGTGCTGCAAGAGCCCCCTGCCTGCTCCTAAGCCCACTGATGGGGCCAACAGGGTGGACAGCATCTGGTCTGGTGTCTTGGGGAGCTTGAATTGGGAGCAAATTTTGCTTGCTGGATCGGGTGTTAGACCTAAACTGGGCTGCCCCAAGAGAAGCGCGGGGCTTTTTCTCAAGGGCCAGACCCTTTGGTTTTACCATTGCACAAATATAGTAACTTATTATGATTTTGGACGCGAGTGAACTAAAGAACCAATGACAGCTCGGACTTCAAATCAAATCGACAGCTGGAGGGGTGTTCATTCCTTCATTTGTGCTGACTCCGCTCATTCGCTTGAAATAGTATGGAAGCGTAATTTCAAGCAGCGTAGACGCGATCTTGGAAGTATCACTGACTTACCCATCCT
>LKMJ01004384.1_pt1 | contig 13268 bp, 11 predicted proteins | sample 643391 | NCBI WGS metagenome assembly LKMJ01 (sample SAMN04112250, study PRJNA286221) | soda lake metagenome | biome: soda lake; feature: Kulunda Steppe; material: water; isolation source: sample PL-Br10 brine of Picturesque Lake | place: Russia: Kulunda steppe | collected 2010-07
GAATGCAGACCTCCAGAAGGCAGACCTCCAGAAGGCAGACCTGCGGGATGCGAACCTGCGGAAGGCGAACCTGCGGAAGGCGAACCTCTATCGTGCCGACCTCACAGATGCTGTGTTTCCGAATTCGAACTTATCAGTAGAAGATTTTGTGGCTGGCGACTTTCAGGGTGCAACTCTAATCAACGTGAACCTTTCTAGAGAGGATCTCTCAGAGTCAGACTTTCAGAATGCAGACCTCCAACGTGCTAATTTTTCGGGTGCGAATCTTTCAGAGTCAAACTTTCAGAATGCGGACCTGTCGAATGCAGACCTGTCGGATGCGTTCCTGTCGGATGCGAAGCTCCGGCATGCAAATCTTCGGAATGCAGACCTGCGGAAGGCGAACCCGTCGGATGCATTCCTGTCGGATGCGAAGCTCCGGCATGCAAATCTTCGGAATGCAGACCTCCAGAAGGCGGACCTGCGGGATGCGGACCTGTCGGATGCGGACCTGTCGGATGCGAACCTGTCGGGGGCGAAGTTGAAGGATGCGAACTTGGAGAGTGTAGACTTGTCGAAGGCAAAACTGTGGAAGGCAGACTATGTTCGTTTATTACTCCCTCGACCGCTCGCAAAGTGCATATTATTGGGCGTTGGAGTGTTCAACTATATCGTGCTATTGCGTCCTCTGTCGAGTTCGTCACCATAGCAGGACCAACACGGGTAAACTCAAGCTCGGAGTCCCAACAGGTACAGTCGTCGGGGCGCTCGTCGCCGGTCTCTCGCCGACTGGAAACCACGCATACGTGAGATCTGCACCAACTGCTTTTCGAAACTGATCAATCGTGATGACCGTGGTGTCCTTGTCACCGACTTTTTTTGAGTTCCTCGTCATACTGTTCGATTTCTTCCTGGTCAGCAGAGGATGGATCCGGCCGTGGTTTCTTCAAAAAATATAGTGATTAGCGAATCTTATTGAGGAAACCATCAAGGTGATTGTCGATCCACGATGCAGCGAAACTCAGTTTCTCGGTTAGCTGATCGAACAGGTCATCAAGGAGTGCCCGGTACTCATCTTCGCCCTCAACAATCAACGGCGATGACTCCCACTTGAGGCTTTTCCAGACTGGTTCAATTGGGTTCAAATCGGGCGATCCAACTGGAAGAAACACGAGATCAGTGCCGAGTTCGTGAGCACGCTTTCGCGTGTACTTGCACACGTGCGACGAAAAGTTATCCAACACGAGCAGAATCCGCTTGCCGGGATTCTGCTCGCGGATCTCCTCGAAGCAGGCACAAATCTTCTCTTTCTCTTGATTCGGTGGGAACGATAACACGCTCTCACCGTTGAGCGCATAGAACCCGGCCGCTGGTGTATCGATTTTCACCAGCGGCCGTTCGATATGTGGTTCATCAACGGTGTACAGCCGCTGAGAATTGTCCCACGGTTGTGGGTGCGAGACATCGAAAAATCCGACAACAGTGCCGCCATCCGTACGCACATCTTCATCACGGTTCCAGTCTTCGCCGTCATCGTCGTCCTCGTACTTGTTGTGCGGGTGCTCAAACGCTTCCTCGTCGAACGCGTATTCGATGCGTTCGTCGAGAATTTCCTCGGCGTTGTCCGGTCGATCTGGTCGTTTCGTTCGCGGAATAGCGTAGTGAAGACCGAGCTTGTCGAGAAACGTTGGCAAGTAGTGAGGATGGTATTCAACGTCGAATTCCTCGTTGAGGAGATACTGAATCTCCTGTTTCTTCCAGGGTTGTCCCTCACGCAGTAGTTCAATCAGCTCCTCTTGTTGGGTTTGGTCGAGCTTCGGGGGCCTGCTGCCCCCGAAGTTCGGCGTGAGCTTTCCCAGCCCGCCTTCATTCCAGCGGTCAATCCAGTTGCCAGCTGTGCCCTCTGAGCGTCCAACATCATCAGCTGCATCAGCAAGCGTTGCTCCTTTGTACAGTCGTTTGATAAACACCAGCCGCTCGTGTACTTTCACATCGTCAGTTTCTGCGAGCAATCTCTCTAGGTCCTCTTCACTCAGATGACGCACGACTTCTTTCTCCCGACCAGTCATTGTATCAAAAAGGCGCTTTTCCCCAATAACTTCCCCGAATGACTATTTCAAGAAACCTCGGCCTTTTTCATGAGTCGTTGTACGTGACGGAGTGAGTTCGCCACGTCGTACTCCTCAACCAGATGCTGACGTGCGAGTTTCGAAGTCCACGCTGGCTCATCGTACCCTGCTTTTTCAGGCGGTTGGTGGAGCGTTTCAGCAAACTGATCAAACTGATCAGCAGCTAATTCGGGATCTTGTCCCGGCCGGTTGTCGTCGTAGAGCGCGGACTCGAAGCCGCGCTCTTCGAACCGGTTCAACCAGCCGTAGACCGTCTTTTCATGCCACCCGTACTTCTCCTCAATATCAGCAGGAGAGGGCCCATCAAGATACTCTCGTGCAGCGGTTAATCGCTTGGTTGCTTTCGCATCAGTCTCGTCAGCAAGCTGCTCACTCACTTGCTCAACCGTCACACCAGGAATCTTGTGACTGTGTTTTGTCATACACAGTCTTCGTACTCAGAACTATCATCTACTCTGTCGGTGAGTATAACAACCTGATAACCTCTCTCGTTCGGTAGAGGTAACGCCGTTCTCTCGTGGATATATTTCAGAAACCGATCAAAAACTGTAGAGTTGCGTTCACACTTCGTTTGGAAGAGTGGGTAAACACCGCCTTTTAAATACTTTGGAGCAGATATGATCAAACGCAAAACATACACGCACTCACTCATCCTAGGTGTAATAATGAACAAAATGGAGGGAGACGAAGGCACACTCAATAAACTCGTCTTGTCCTCCTTCTGATATCAATGGGTGAGCAAGACGAAACAGAGGCCGAAACGCTGGCCGAGGGAACCGAGAGCGAAGTGAAAACGATCTGGAAGCAGGCACTGGAAGATGAGTTCGATACAACGAATCACGATCCGGCAGATGTGAATGTAGACAGTTCAGAAAGGATGACAGACCACGATGACAACGTCACGGGTGCAGACACAGAAGCATCGGGATCACAGACCCACTCCGACGAACAGCCACAGTCCGGGCAAGCACAGGAGCAGGAAACTACTAACGAGTTACGGGAACGGGTGAATGAACTGGAAACACAGCTAGCGGAGAAATCAGAACGTATCCACGAACTAGAGTATGTCGAATCTTCACTCGAGGATATCGATGGCACGGTCAATACGCTCGAATATATCGAACGACTTGAGGCCGAAATCAAACAGCTGCGAGAGAAGACCCATCGGAAAAGCAGGACGATTGACGAACTAAAAGATGATATGTCTGACATCAAGGCAGAAGCACGAAAAGAGGCAGAGGAAGAACTCGTCGTACAATTTTTTGAGAATGTGAGAGAACCACTCGCGAGAGGGATCAATCAGTATGAGGATGTACCACAGGGTTTGAAGTTGACCCTTGACAAGTTTGACGAGGTACTGCGGGATCTGGACCGAGATGTCGCGGTTATTGAACCCGAAGTTGGCGCGCAGTACAATTATCACGAATACAGTATTGCGTATACCACCGAAAGTGAACACGAGAAAGGGACGGTTATCGGTGTGAGTTCGCGTGGCCTCAAAGTTGACGGCAAGCAAGTATCCGAGCCGGAAGTCGGCGTGAGTTCTGGACCGCCTGAAAAACCAGAGGAACAAGAATCTGAATCGGAGTCATCCGAGACGATAGCAGAGGACCACAGAGAACAACCGGGACAAGAAAAAGTCGGTCAAAAAGGCAAAACGGGTGGAATAGCAGAGCCCGAAAAAGCGGACAAGCCATCGACAGACAAGACACAGCAAGACGACCGAGATACAGAACGAACCACAGACGCGACCGACAGCACCGGGGTCGCCGATACGTTCGACACCGAGTCTTGGGTAGAAAGCGATGGGGAGGAGAAAACAGGAGACAATTCACTAGAGTAAGTGCCACCAAGAGAACCGGATGGACGTTTCGATCCCTTCCACCAGAAATTACAATTGAGGTCCGCTGTTTCTTTGCGTTTGCGTTATGCCTATACCCGTGGAGCACACCGCACCTGCGCCGGACACTCAACTACTAGGAGCGTGGCCAATATCAATGATGTGAGTGCCTTTATCGAGTGCCAGTTGAATCCCGGAAAAAAAGAGCACGAACACAGGTTATAAGTATTACTCAATTAATTGTAAATCTATACATATATGGTCTCAATCGGGATTGACCTCGGGACGACAAATAGCGCCGCTGCGTACGTGGGCGGGACGGACGCAGAGATCATCGAAATCGACGCAGAACGAACGATGAGATCGGTCGTATCGTTTGCTCCCCGGGAAGGAGAAGATGATCCAGTGGTCGTAGGCGATGGGGCAGTGGATTACCTCGAAACTGACAAATCAAAGACAGTGGCAGCGGTCAAGCGCCACATGGGGACGAGAGGACCTGAGGGTAATCCCTACACGTTTGAAGGCGAAGAACTGGAGTACACGCCGGAAATGATTTCGGGACTCATTTTGAAAAAGATCAGGCAGGAAGTGGAAAACGAGGTCCGGGGCGCAGACAAAGTCGATGGTGCACTGATCACGATTCCCGCACGGTTCAATGAGGCAGCACGGAAAGCGACGAAAGCCGCTGCCCACTACGGCTACATCGACGATGTGCTCATGCTGTTGCCGGAACCGAGCGCGGCGTGTGTCGCGTACAAGATCGACGATGATGCAAAGGAGATCGAACGGGCGGCCGTGTACGACCTCGGGGGTGGAACTTTCGACCTGAGCATCGTCGACATCATCCCAGACAGCGACGAACCAACCAGTTACGTCGTCCAGGCCAACGAAGGCAAGCAGCAACTCGGCGGGGAGGACTTTGACGAGGTACTCGCAGACTGGCTGATCGAGCAGTTCGAGGAAGAGACTGGACTCGATACCGGCGATCCTGCGAAGAAAAGCTCAGAAGAGGTCTACTGGCGCGTGAAACAGTATGCCAAGGACGCCAAGGAACGGCTTTCATCCGCGGATAAGTACACAGTGAATATTCCGTTCCTGATGGAAGGCGAGTCCCTAGAGCAAGAGGTAACGATCGAAAAATTTGAGGAACTGACAAACCACCTTGTCGAAGAGACTATCGACATCTGTGAACGGGTTTTCGAAGAACAGGGATACGGACCTGAGGGGATCGATACGGTGTTGCTCGTGGGTGGATCCACCAAAATGGACCAGGTGCAGGAAGCTGTCGAGGAGTACTTTGGACAGGAACCGGTTGGTGGTGTAAACCCTGACCAAGCCGTTGCTCTCGGTGCAGGCGAACAAGCCGAAAAAATCGGACCAAGGCTAAAAAGAGGTGAAGATGAGTCAGAAGCGACCGACGAAGATGACGAAAAATCAGGGTTGCCTGGGGGTGGAGTCACACCCGTCGCCCCGGAAGACATTGGGTTCGAGTTGGCCAGCGGGAAGATGGAAACGATCATTGAAAAGAACATGAAGCTGCCCGCAACTGTTGAGGAGATTGGGGAATACACAACGATCAGGGACAATCAGACAGAAGCCAAAATCAGAGTTTTCAAGGGAGATAATGATGTTGCAGAGGAAAATGAACATATAAAGACCTTCTCACTGGAGGATATCGAACCCGCCCCAGCTGGTGAGCCAGATATAAGCGTCCGGTTCGAGATGACTTTGGATGGTCTCGTAGAGGCGGAAGCGTGGGATGAATCCGTAGGAGCGAAAGCGGAAAGTGAGCTGACTGTCGAACCTGATACCGAAGGTGAGGGAGGTGGGGAATTGAAGCCCGATCGATACAACCCACCGTCCTTCGAGGAGATCGAAAAAGAACGCGATAACCTTCCTGACGTCAGGTAGACCAGATTTATTTGTCGATAATACAAAGAGACGTTTAATTACCGTTGATGGACCCGGAAGCCGATGATCTTTATGAGTGTATTGGGGCTCATCCTGCAGAGGATCAGGTATCTCTCGGAAAGAAGATATCCAAATTCTATAACAAATACGGCGCAGAATATCGCACAAAAGCATCCGAAATAGATAGAAAACTCGGCAATATAGATAATAGAATCGAATACAACGAAAGCCAGGTGCCACCGCTTCCAACAACTTTCGGTGAGGTAGAAGAGCTCAACCTATCAGGACCAACGACAGTCAAGTATGGTGACACAGTCACGGTCAGAGTCGTCAACGATGACGACGATCCAGTAGAGGGTGTCCAGATTGATGTCAGTGGTACTGATGCTGGAACGACCGGCGACACTGGGCAACTTTCCTTCGCTATCGATGAGACTGGCACCTGCAAAATCACGGCAAACAAGGAGGACGCGGACACAAATTATACCCCTGACACCATAGAGATCGAGGTTGTCGAAGAACGGCGCGACTTGCATCTCTCTGCGGATCCTCAACACGCGAGCACGGGTGAACGGGTCACCTTCACAGTTGAGGATGAAAACGGGGAACGTATCGAAGGAGCGACAGTATCAAAGGCGGGACTTGGAGGGCGTGAGGCGGTGACAGGGCCGGACGGTACGTGTGTTCTGGTGTTCGAAACGGCGGGAATGATCACCGTGGAGGCAACAAAGTCGGACGAGGATGGAGTCAATTATGGGAGCGACTCGACTGATCTCGAGGTCAAGAGACGGAGGGTCTCGCTTGATCTCTCGGTCAGTCCGGACACCATCGAAATTGGCGACCCGGTGGACGTGGCAGTAACGACCGAACCGGAAGTAGATATCGAAAACGTCGATATCTCATATCACGATGCGACGGCTTCGACCGGATCGTCAGCTCGGACGTCAATTGTACCGAAGGTAACGGGATCGATAACAGTTGAAGCATCAAAGCCCGATGACGAGAGTGCAACATACGAATCTGCTACTACGACAGTCGAGGTCGAACGAGCGGACCGATCGCTTGTTGTCTCCGCCAGTCCGGATCCAGTCGAGGTGAACGAACCTACGACCATACGCGTCGAGGATGATCGGGGGGTCGAAGTAGCCGACACGACGGTAACTGTTGGGGACACGGAACTAACGACAGGAACCGATGGATCCTGTTCGTATACGCCCGAGGAAACCGGCACGGAAAACATCCGAGTGACGAAAACGGACACCGATACGGCGACCTACGACAGTGCCGAGACCGAGATTACCGTCACCCGACGGGCCATTATGCTCGTTGCTCGCGCAACTCCAAACCCAGTAGAAGCAGAGACACCAGTCGAGATCACAGTGACACGGGAGCGGGACGACAACCCAGTAAGAGAGGCACACATCGATTATCCGGGAGGGACTGCGTTCACCAACAGGCACGGACAGTGTACGATTTCGTTCGATTCGATCGGTTCGTTCGATACTGAAATCAGAAAGGACGACGACGAGATGAATACGTACGAACCGGCCAGTCTGACCATGTCGGTCGAGCAGCGGGATGTCGATCTCAACCTTTCTGTTGACTGCCGGTCGATCGAGTCTGGTGATGAACTAATCGCTGAAGTAACCTCCCGAGAGGATGAGGGTATCCCCGACGCTACCGTTTCCTTCCCCGGCGGGACGGAAGAGACAGGTCGAGATGGGTCCTGTCAGTTCCGGATTACAACTATCGGCGACGCTACGATCGAAGCTGACAAAGCCGATCGAGGCCACGTCCGCTATCGCCCAGATTCAATCGATATCCATGTCAGCCGTCGGGAGAGAACGCTCAATTTGATCGCACCGGAGTCTGTCGAACCGGGCGAAGAGTTCGAGGTGACGGTTCACGATGAGCGTGGAGATCCTGTCGAGGGAGCCAGAATAGCTTCAGCTGACTCGTCAGATTACGATTACACTGGTAAGGATGGAACAGCAACGATCAGCCTCAATGGAACCGGAAGAATTGCTGTCTCGGCAACAAAGCCGGCCGAAGAAGGCGTTTCCTACAACGACGCTCGAAAGCTCATTGATATCGATGCTACCGAGTACCGGAAAGATGGCGAGGCGGAAGCCGAAGAGGAGTCTGCAACGGAAGACAGTCGAGAGGATCAATCGTCTGTTCGTCCAAGTATCTCTGTGGCAGCATTATTCCTACTTTTTTTCCCGGTAATCGTGCCGGCTGCGATACTTCTTGAGATCAACTCACTTTTCCTTTTTGTCGGTGGATTCGCTCTCGCGTCTCTGTCACTGATTGTGTTCGTGGTCTTCTGGATGATTTGAACCCGGACTCCGATCGGAACAACCACTATCGTGGACTGCAATCGGGATGTGCTCAGTTTGGATAGATCTGTGTGTATCTGCCGAATTTCGACGGTCAACCGGTTCGAAACATGCCCTTACAGAATCGTCTCGTCAGAACTGCCCGTTTCCTCACGACGAGTTGTCACCGTCTGATTCCGTCACAGTAGCCTGGTAGCGCTGGTACATCTCTTTTTGTCGTACCTCCACGGCGTGTTTTTCACTCTCTTCTACCAAGCGATCGATCTGGTCTTGAAAGTTCTGCTCGAGAGATTCCAATTTTTCCTCTAACTCCGTCCGTAACTCTCGGACCTGTTTCTCTTTCAAATCTTCCAACGCCCGGCGCATTGGATCGTCGGAGTCCTTCCCGAATGTAATCAAATTACGCGGATTGTACCCGGCAAGTCTGCCGTCTTCCGTTTCGATCTCTTCTTTGAGGCTCATTTTTGGATCTAGACGGATCTTTTGAAGTTCCATAAATCTCTGTATATTTTTTTCGAACACAGGTTCTATCTCGCTCGTGAATAGGTCCATCCACGCCGCTTTAGCCTGTTCGGTCGGATCAATGTCTGTCTGTTCACGCAACTCTTCCAGTGACTGGTCCAGTTTCACATCAAATACTGATCTGTACTGCTCTTCCAAACTTGGGAGATCCTGGTACTGTACGACTCCATTTTCTTCTTGTATTTGCGAGAGAATTCGTACGAGTTCCTCTATGCGCTTACTTTCGCCGTCCGGCATTTCCCCGCTCTTTATATCAAACGGGTACCCATCGCCATACTTCTTTACAGATTCTTCGGTTGCATTGACGAAACTGATATTCGGGAGAGAGTCTTTTACGACTGATTTGAAATACGATACCTCGGAGACACTGGCGACTGCCATCCCGTCCTGCCGGCACTGATCCCAGAGGGTCGCCACTGTTCGCATGTCGTACGCGTACGCGTCGGGACTGTCGAACGCGTTGTCATTTATTTCCAGTTCTGTTTTTGGGTTGAAAGCTTTGTTTGGACTGCTGACTTTTCTCTTTTCTAAGTTCTTCCGAAGCATATCCAACTTTATTTTCTCGGCATGTTTGACCGGGATTTCGAACATGTTGTAAAAATAATCTTTCGCTCGCCCGCTTTTCGGTGTCATAAACCCCGCCACAAACGTTCCATTTACTGTATCAAAAAAGAACCCACCTACTTCACGATCAAGTGCTGCATCTGCCCTGTTGAACATCTCGCTTCTGGCTTCGTCTGCAGTCCGCGCTTCACCCTCTATGTGTCGTCCGCCTGCATTATACGTCGCGTGGTGCAGTAGTATGGTATCGTTCATTTTTTCACATTGTCAACCATTCCACAACCTGGTCGTATCCCCGAACATCCAGTTTTCCCTTTTCGGGGGTACCTTTTATGCTGTGCTCGCCCCTCCCTTTGTTGGTGTCTTTCGGATTCTCTGCCGGGACAGAGACACCGAAGAACGAGAAGTCGCTGTCGTTTCGCTGTACCTGTCTCAACAGCGTGCTTACCGTGCTACTATCCTCCAGCGGAAGTGAACTCTGTATTTCATCAGCAAGCTCTGTGTCACGAATTGTCCCTCTCATCAATGACGTCTTTCCGTTGAACTCATCGGGGTCATAATCAATAACATCGCAGGCAGTGACTAGGATGAGTTTTTTCGGCTTGTCATTCGCGATCTCAAGAACGTTCTGCTCTTGGTCCAGGATGTCCGGATCCGGGGTTTTGTCGTCCCACAGTTTGTGCAGATTCATAAGACAAATGACCTTATTACTCCGTAGGTATCTGTACTCCAGAATTTTCTGCCAATCTTCGTCTGTTGGGTTTGTCTCCGAGTCCAACATTCGTGGCTTGAGCTGCTCCTGGTATTCTTTGACTAGCTCTTCCTGTTCCGCTACTCTTCCCGGGAGAATCGAATCGATATAATCGCCGAACGTTGCCTTGTTTCTGCTCCGGTTAGCTTCTTGTAGCTCACCCGGGATATCCATAATATCGAATACGACTTCACGCGGCAGGAGGTGACCGTACTCGATGAAGCAACGGATTCCGTATGTTTGTCCCTCTTCGGTTTTCTTCGGGTATTTTTTGCGCTCTTTCATCCGTCGATAAATATCTTCTCCGACGGAGAACTCCTCTCGGTCACTTCGGCTGTTCTCGAACAGGATCTGGATATTCGTATTCAGGTCAGATTCCTCTTTCAAATAGTACATCAGCGCTCCCGCAAAGGTCGATTTTCCACCCGCTGACCCGCCGACCAGGAGACACTCGTCTGCCTTTTTGCTGCCAGTTCCCGTCATTCTTCCCATGGCCTGAATACTGTGTCGCTCAACTCTCTCCAGTAGACTGATACAATACCGGCCGCTACTCCCGTTGCCCCCAACAAAGGCACAAACATTGTCGCATCTTCAGCGCGGTTAAATGCCATAACGAGGTATACAGCGACGAATAAATAAATGAGTATTGTCGATAGTAGTATTGACCCTAACAATAATCTCTTTACACTTGACCTGTTCATATACACTATCATCGGCACGGTTCCAATCAGGACGAGAAAATAAAGCATGATGTTCATCCCGTCCTGATAGATCACGTCACCGGTCGCGCCTAGGATCGGGGCAGACATTGCCGCAGCGCTTCCTCCGACGAACAGGAACACGGACACGACGAATGCGCTGTTCGAGCCTCCTCTGCAGAGGAATCCCGCCGCCGGAAAAAGCGCTACAAGAATGAACACCAGCGACCAAAAAAAGGTGTTGAGGTTGTATGGAAATTCGATAAACGGCACCTGATCGATCATGATGACGCCTGCAATTCCGGAGGTCAGTCCAAATCCAAAAAGAAGAGAAATCTCCAGAAGATCACGCTCCCTGCTTCGAAGACTCATTGGATTATGATGTGTCTCCTATTTCAAATAATACTTCCGGAATACTCCTTCGAGGCCTTCGTGTCTGGTGTTACCCACGTACCGAGATCTCGAGGGTTTTCGAACCATACTTGATGTCCCCCGTGTGTTTGGTGACCTGCAGTTCGGCTCTCCCTGTTTTTTCCAGAGTGTCGTTTTTATTCCCTTCAGTTTTTGTTTGCCCCCCGCTCTCACTCCAGTTATTTTATGTTGGGTGCAAAAAATACTCGCTCCGTTCGTCGATGAATGCTTGGTGGGTTGCAGCGATGACACCTGTTGCGATCAATGGGAAGATGACAACGGTCAGACTCCCGGCAGTAATCACTAGGTCGACGAAGGAAACCAGACTGATCGTATAAATTCCGAGTATCGCCAACCACGCGGGAACAAGAAGCGAATGCGTTGCCAGTGATGTCTTGTGGTAGATCCAACCTGCTATCGCGACCACGAGAGCAGTTGCGCCAGCAACGCCGGCCCATAGCTCAGACCCGGCGACCAGTGTCAGACACACCGCTGTCGTGAGTAGAATCGACCAGTAGCCAATCACCAGTCGCCCCTTCGCTTTCGATATATTGATCGTGGGGGGTGACAACCCGAGCACGATCCCAGTGAAAATAGCTAAGGGAGCAACCAACTGGGACTGGAGGGATAAGCCAAATTTAGTTGATAGGAAGTACAGGACTCCGACAGTAAAAACCCCTGTCCCAGCCACGAGGCCTATATGCACAAGTTCCCGAAGAAGGACGCTCGAATCTCTGGCCCCACGCATTACGGTAGCCTTGCTGTCAGCGGTAATCAATTTATCGGTCACCGTTTTTGCTGGGCTATGTGATCGGCGGGAGTCTGTCTCGCTCCCGTCGAATCTCTTCGAGTGATGGAGGCGCGTACGTCTCGGGGACGAAATCGAAGTCGGACGGCGATTCTAAACGAAAAGCAGCGCGAGTTCCCCGCTCCACCGTGGGCGGGGGTGAAGCGCGTCACTCCGGCGCGTGTTCTGTCTCTTCGATATACCGTTCAACCACTTCCTCCGACACCGCTCCTGTCGTCCCAACGTAGTACCCAACCTTCCAGAATCCGCCACCCCAGAAATACGACTCTCGAATTTCGGGATACCGCTCCAGCAAGTGCTTTCCTGAGTACGACTTGAATTGTCGAGCGATGTCCGCCGGACTGTGCTTCGGGTCAGTTTGCACGAACAGGTGTACGTGGTCGTCCGCAATCTCCAACGAAAGAACCTCGTGCCCAAAGTGGTCGGCAGTCTCACCAAACAATTCTCGAACATCGTCTTCAACTGCGTTGAGAATTGGATGGCGATACTTGGGACACCAGACGAAGTGATACTTGCAGGAACTAACTGAATGTGCATGACTACGGTATTCTTCCATCCCTAATCCTTACATTTATGACAGTCTGGAACGATTGTCAAAGCATGGGTGAAGAAGCCACGAAGACGATTCAGACGCGCCTTCACATAGCGTCTGGTGAACGGTCGTGGCTTCACGATGCCCGCCTCGTGTCACGCGAGATTTTCAACGACACTATCCGCCTCACACAACGGGGATATACGCGCACCGAGATTCAGAAGGAGGTTGACCGCGACGACTTCTTGCGGAACAACAAGTGCGCGGTCGTCGGTAAAGCCCTCCAAACGTGGGACTCCTACCAGTCGCTCAAGGAGTGGTGGGAGAACCAAGACGACCCTGACGGCGGGGAGCCGACGCCGCCGAGTACGGACAAATCTGGTGCATACCCGCTTGTGATGGCGCACACGGAAGGCTACCGCCTCACCGTTGACGACGACACGAACCGCATCCAGTTCCGCATCAGCCCGAAACCCTATAAGAAGGTGAAGGGTCATCTGCGCGGCGAGCCAGACGCGATGGACGAACTTCGAGATGCCCTCACGTCGGACGAGCTGGATGTTGGGCAGGCCGAACTCCTGTACCGCGATGGCGTGTACTACCTACACGTCACGGTCACACGCGAGTTCGACGTGCCCGAACCCGACACCGCCGATACGCTGGTCGGCGTGGACATCAACGAGCGAAACGTCGCACTCACTGCCCTCGACCGCGAAACGATGCGGACGAAGGGGACGCTCGTCCTCGATTACGGACGAGTCAAACAGGAACGCCAACGCTACCACAC
>LKMJ01004385.1_pt1 | contig 13267 bp, 22 predicted proteins | sample 643391 | NCBI WGS metagenome assembly LKMJ01 (sample SAMN04112250, study PRJNA286221) | soda lake metagenome | biome: soda lake; feature: Kulunda Steppe; material: water; isolation source: sample PL-Br10 brine of Picturesque Lake | place: Russia: Kulunda steppe | collected 2010-07
CACAGAAGTCCCCTCCACTGCTGGACCCCTCCACCTCCTCCTCCTCCTCCTCCTCCTCTTAGAGCACCACCCAGGGCTGGGCAACCATATCTCTGAAATACGGGCTCTCGGTGAGGGACAGGGGCAGCCATCGGCGTACACGTGCGCGCTACAGCCTCATCACACTCGCCTTTGCTTGCTCCACGGGCGCATTGAAAGAGCGTCTTCTGCTTTTTGCTGCCACCTACTGCTACTGCTGCTGCTGCTGCTGTCGAACAGGTCGCCATTTCCAGAGCTCGCTTTGCTGCTGACACCTGGTCCTTCTTCACCCTCTTTGCATGCTCCTGCTGCATCAATGCCAGCACGTCTGCTGGCACTGTCTCACACTGGCTGACACCACAAGCAGGGGTGGAGTGCACATAGTGCTCCCTGATGCGGGAGGCACCTCCGGTGAATTCCTTCAAGCAGTGCTTGCACTGCACCTTGCCCCCCCCTTCGACCTAGTCCCATTTGTGAAGTCAGGCACTAGAATGATAACCTGGTCCCATTCAGGGCCCTTAGATGGAGGCATTTTATGTTTAATGGCCGTGTATATCAGTTGGATGGAAGTTGGGGGGGTTGTTGGGCTTCCCCTGACCCCCCTGGCCCTGCTTCCGTTTTTGCCAGGTCAATTTGACGATCTATACGTAAAAGTGCGAATTATACACAAATTTTACCGGTGGGGACCTCACAAATCGGCGCTGATTACATCCTTGGATATTATGATATATTGCATGCCGACAACTACGGAACTGGCCCGCAGGCCCAATTAAGTTGGCAGCCACTTAAAATGGCCAATTTCACACATGCTATATTTTTAAAATCTATAGCGCTTTAGGCCAACGTCGACCCCTACGTGCATGCACCCGCATACCCACCCACCCACCTCCACCCCCACACACCTAGCCCACGCCCAGCCCCTGGGCCATGCACCACCCATACCTGCGCCGCCTGCAGCTCGTGCTTGTTGCTTGACATCTCTGCGCGCAGCGCATCCACCTGCTGCGCGCTCAGCTCCAGCTCGAGCCGGAGCATGCTGATGGTGGACTTGAGCTTTGCCATCTCCTCCTCCTGGCTGGCTTGCTGCCCGGCGGCAGTCTCCTGGCGCTGCCGTGTCCCAGCCTGTGGCGCAGAACGCGGCGTTTGCACATGTCCACCCAAAAATGCCTCACGCACTTGCAGGCTACTTCACAAAGCTGCACCCTGTGCAAGCATAGCAGTGCAGGCTGCAGAGGCGGCAGAGCAAGGAGGCAGTGATAGCCAGGGCAGGCAAGACAGTGTGGTGCTGCAAGAGCGCGCCAACTGGAGGGCATGAGGATTGGCATACACAGGGCCTGACTGGTGCTGCGCTTCATCTCCTGCTCCTGCTTCTGCTTGACAGGCTGCCGCTGCCTTTTGCCTCAAGTACGCCAGTCCACGCGTGAGCCATCAGTGTGCCAGCACAGGGTCGCTGGCCCCTGGTGGCTCTGCCAGCCAGACGGGCCGTGCACACCGCGCAGCCACTGCAGTAGCCCTTGGCGTGGCTGTGCAGCAGCATCTTGCCTCTAAGAGATGACAGCCAGGTCATTGCATTCAAATGCCGGGCATGCAGCCACACCTGGACGTACTGGCCCAGCTGGGACAGCTGGGTCTGCGTGTCAGCCAGGTCAGTGCGCAGCGCAGACATGGCCTCCCGGTCCTGCTGCAGCTGCGATGCAGCCGCAGCACCCACATTGATGCCACCTGCGCGTGTGCACATGGACGAGCATGTGCTGGGGGCACATTTGCAAGCATGCATCCACGCCTGCCTGGTTGCGCATTTTGTGCTGTCAGACGAGACAGCTTTGGAAGGCCCGGCTGTAATGGCTGTAATAACTTCACTCTTGTGCACATACTCCAGCGAAAGGACGTGCTTGACACATCATTTCCAAGACATTGCATTCGAAAAAGGATGAAACAGTGACTAAAAATTGCTTGCGGCCAGTCTAAAACCAACCTTGAAATGGCAAGGCACAGTCTCCTGCCCAACCATGTTTTCCCATCGCTCTGCCCCTTACTGCTCAAGACCAATGACACAAACCTGCTTTGGCGGTGCGCAGAAGAGGAGCAGGAGCAGGCGCCTGCTGCTGCATAGGAGCATCCTCGACCTCATCTATCTTATTGTCCTGTAGAGCTTTCTCCACCTGTATTTGTCGGCAACATACGGAGGCAGTTATGATGCATCTATGGCTGATGGTAAGCTTGAGCACACGAACATTGACCCCAAGCTGTCAAAGCTTCATCAAAATGGCAGGGGGAATGAGTCGTTGGTTGGCATGGGTAAGCTGTAAATGATTTCAACCAGCACTGTGCCGCCCCAACTCTCCCAGTATAGTGTGCGGCGCTTACTTAGAAACCCCTGTTCCTAGTCTCAATGCATCCCTGACAAAACATGGCTGCCATGACTCATGGCATAATTTCAAATTAGTGATTAAGGTCCTGACTTGAAGAGCTTGCTGACTGGTGTGCAGGAGCAGCACGCACCTGATCACGAGCTGCTTGCATTGCCTGCATGACCTTGACGCTGCTGGGCTCTCTCGCTGTTCCGGCACCATTGCTCTGGACATGGCTAGGCTCAGCCTGCGTCTCCACGGCGGCTGGTGCTGCCTGTGTTGCCGTGGGGTTGTGCTCAGTCTTTGCCTCCACAGCGGCAGCCTCCTTACTCTTAACAAGCACAGGCGCTTTGCCATTACCGTTGCCATTAGGCGCAGTGTGCTCAGAAGGTGGGTTGGGGGCTGACAAGGGCGCAGGGGCGTGAGGAGCAGCCACAGCGATGGCAGAGGCCAGCTGCACCTTGTGCTGCTGCTGGTGGGGCTCAATCATTGAGAACACCCCAGGGATAGTGTTCTTGCTGGCACGCACCATGAGGTCCCCTGGGACACCGTACTCACTGCAGGCAAGAGGGCGCAGCAGGGCGGCAGGGTTGACATTTTGGGCGTGGCAGCCAAACCCTCGTGGGAGAGGAGCATTGGGTAGAGCATATAAGTGTTGTGAAGAGCTGTGTGAGTTTGATCTGATCTGTGTGCACGAGGAAGGAAGAGCCTCTGCAGATTCAAAGGCACTAGCCCAGCTTTTCACTCTTTCCTGTCCATCCTTAGCTGAAGACTCCACCTTGGTATGGACTTGTAACTTGGTATGGACGCAACATACTGCTGACCAAAACTGAGTTCTTCAATCATTGCGCAGCCAGAAACACAAGTGTCTGACAAACCAGCTCAGTTTGACTGTTGATTGTCGTGACAGGGGCAGCGCTGTCTGCTGGGAGGATCAGAAGCCCTTGTTTGCCAACTGCAATGTTCCACGTAACGCACCTTAGTTGCAGTTTGAGGGGTATTTCAGCTTTAATTTGCGATCAAGACATGGTAGATTGGCCTAGTTCACACGCAAAATTATCTCTGTGAAACAGTATAAGGTCACCTGCTGGTGCTGGCTCCTTGCTTACACCCAGGGACCCGCCTACAATAAACTGCCCTTGTAAGCAGGTGCAGCTACCAGGTATGTACCTTATCAGACCACACTGACGCAGACTCAGGCTGGTGGTACTCTCTGGCAGTCAACCTGTCTGCAGCAGCACCCATGTGTGCCTGAGCCAATTTTCTTACCCCGATATATCTATCTAGCACCAAGGACAATTTTGGCTTGGTATTTTTAAACTAAGCCAGTGACCAAATTGCCAAGTTATCCTTTGAAAGAGCTAGACTATTCATGTGCTTGTAATTGGAAGCATGTGCTTGATAGTGTGAGACAATTTGGTACATCCTCTCTTGATAGCTAGGACTTCGCTTGTGGACAGCTTTCAGCTAAGCTGCCCTCGTCTGGCAGGTACAGCTTTGTAACCTAACCTTGTGGACAAGGTTTTCCCTGGATTCACCTAGGCTTGTAATCTATTACCATCCGCTTTACTCTGCGCGTAATCTCCTGCTTAAAACAAGCAGTGTGCACACCTTGTCTTCAAAGCACTGGACTCAGTGGCGAGTCAGCATAAGGGCTGTCTCAGTGGGCACAGCATTCTTCCATGTATGTGCGCGGACAACCCACTTCTTTTAGAGGCGGTGCGCTTGTGCTTGCAATCAGGGACCAGCCACTGACCCAAGCACAAGACGACCAACAACGCACACACCCGCCTGAGCAGGCTGTCCCCCCCTGACGCACACCAGCCTTGCTAGCTGCAAGTTTAGGGAGTTAAATTAGTAATTCAAGCCAGGAGTGCGTCAGGGACCAGTGAACATGGAGGGAACAGCCACTTGTTTCCCTACCTATGGATCTGTGATGCGACCTAGAAGTATGGGTTACATGGGGGACATACAGCTAATCTGATCAGCATAAAACAGGTGTACAAATGCACTGAGAATGACAAAGGAGAAAACACCCCCAGGTATCTTCTTTAGTGTGCATGCACGCAGGTTGCAAACGCGAAATCCACCTTACTCAAGTTTTGCCTAGCACAGCATCACAGATCCATGAGGTGAAGGGAAACGTCTAGGCAGCCCTCTCCATGCACAACTGCGTCCCGCCTGCTTGCGCCCGGCGAGGAGCTCAAATGCAAACAAATGATGAAGTACATATCAATACATATATTCTTGGTGTATTTGAGGCTTGCGAGGCCCTTAAGAACGCTCACTAACCACCACTTATTCCTTTGCTTGTATCATGGGAAGGCATGCACTGCACCAGGAGGCTTGCACACACACACACACACGCGCGTGCTATTGCTTGCAGCCAACCAGTGCCCTCCCCACTCCTTCAGCTCGCCCTCTTCTGCACTCCCGCTCCCTGTCTATCTCTCTCTCTCTCTCTCTCTCTCTCTCTCCCATCACGATTCTGATCAAAAGTGTACGACATGCGATGGCAGGCGCGCTGTGCCCCAAGCTGAGGCACCCACCTGCCCAGCTCAGCGCACACCTCGAAACCCGGGGTTGGAGGTGTGCAAGGGCCTGTGAGGATGGTTATGCACCGGGCTTGGAGACGCATTTACCTCGCCTCCACAGGCACGCCGTTGGCCTTGGGCATGGAAGAGGCACCTCCAGGCTTCATCTCCTGCAAGTGCTCCAGTAAAATGGGCAGGCTCAAGGGTCTAATCGGACCTAGTGCAGGCAACCCTGGAGGGAGGTCCGCAATTCAATGCAAGTCAAGCTTGACTAGGGGATGAAGCACCAGCCTCGCTTAACAAGTCAACAGCGAAAATTTGGCTGAGGCGCGCAGATTACCTTGCATGAGTCATGCACCATAGCTCATTGACTGGAGGCACTCACTTGCACAATCTTGGCCAGGCCAGGCTGCTCGTCGACAATGGAGCGCATGTCAATCTCGCCACGAGCACAAATAGCATCCAGGGGCAGCACGCCGCTGCATGGACCAGACAGGCAGATGCAGGCAACTCAGGAAGTGCTGTATTGCAGCCATGAATGGGCCACTGAATGTGAGGCATGCAAGGCTTCCTTCGAAGCTCATGCTGTTTCACATACCATCCTGGCATGAATTTGGAGGCGGCCTTGCTTCCTTGAACAAACATGCTAGGTCTCGTGTAACAAAGTGTGCATACAATCTGGACCAGGACTGTTGATCAATTCCATCAAGCACAGATTGAAAGGCGCACCGTGCACGAGCACTCACAAAGGCTCCTCGATCTGGACACCGATCTCATCGATGCCCAGCAGGAGGGTGGCAATGACCAGGGTGATGGGGATGCAGCCCCAGCCAAAGGAAGCAAACAGGGCAAAAGGCAGGGAGCTGATCCAGAAGTACAGGAAGCGCGCGGTGTGCCTGCGAGTGTGGAGTGCAGGAGGATGCTTTGGGACTGGAGGCCCAACACAGGAGGCCAAGGCAGAGGAGCAGACAGCTGGCATGAACAGCTGGGACAGGGCAAGCAACATGTGGCACAGGAGAGAGATAAGCGAGCCACAACTCTGTGCATGCCTGGCTGATTGTGTCACCCACCTGGTGTACGTCAGGGGAAGGGGGGTGCGCATAATGCGCTCGCACATGCCTGCAAGCAACAGCAGCAGCGGACAGCACACAGGTTGGGGAATTGCCTGTCCGTACTATGGGTGCATTGTACTAAGGGTGCATATGTTGAGCACGGCTTTCACAATCCAGCCCACAGTTGCGCGTACAGTTGCTCTCAAGCGCCCTAGGGCAGACAGGCTGCAGGCTCCTCAACTCACCAAGAGCATCATAGAAGAACTGCACGTTGGTCTGGAGCATCTGGCGCTCAATGCTGTTGATGGGGGCCTGCACATTATTGGAATACAAATACGCTGTAGGACAGTGCATGCCAACCTTTGACCAGAGCATCACCGCCTTCCTTTGCTGCACCTGCCTGGAGAGCGGTGAAGGGCTAGGGTTACCAATAAAGCATTCAATTGGTGCCTGTATGCAAGGTTCATCCTGGGTAAGGAATGACTTGGGCAGATGCTTGTTCGCAGCTCAGTTTTGCGCGCCTGATCTACTCAGGGCCATCCGAACCAAGCCGCTGACACCCACCTGCAGGGCAATCTCGCTCATCACGCTCAAGCACTTGACAACCCTGTGCTGGCTGTTCATCACCATGTCCAGCTCCTTGGGGCTCAGCACATTCTCCAAGTTGGACTTCAGGTCGCGCTGCACCAGCTTGCCCTGCAGTCCGGTACGCCAGGGCAGCCGAGTTCAGACGCTGATGGAGCATGCTAGGCCAATCTCAATGGTCGGGCAAAGTGCAGGTGCTGTCACACCCAACCTTTGCATGCTAGCACGCATCGCATGTCTGGTCGGAGCATACCGATGGGACCCAAGGATGTGCGTCATCTTCTCTAGTACTGACTCAAACGCATGCTGCCATGAGCAGGCACATGCACAGTTGACACACCTGCAGGTGAGCCTCTAGGGTGCGGGTGAAGGCAATGGTCCAGTTTCTCATTGCAATCCTCAGGTTCATCTCATCCTCAGGTATGAACACACAAGCCTACGCAGGAGCAGGACAGAGCAGAGTTGTGAGCAGAGTTGTCAAGATGGGAAAGGAAGCGCACCAAGCCTTCAGTGATTTCATTACCAAGAGCTAGAAGGCGGGTTCTGAGTGTACAAACACATTTAATCTTCATGATGGACTAAGGCATACACTAGACACTGAGGGCAGGGATGCGCATACCTGAGTGTACAAACACATTTAATCTTCATGATGGACTAAGGCATACACTAGACACTGAGGGCAGGATGCGCATACCTGAGTGTACCAACACATTTAATCTTCATGATGGACTAAGGCATACACTAGACACTGAGGGCAGGATGCGCATACCTGGGTGACAACATCCCTCACGCGGTTTAGGATGCCACCCCAGATCTTGCGGGCCTCCCACCAGCGGTCGTAGCTCTGGTTGGTGCGGAACACCTGAACAGATGAACAAGAGGAGAAATATGTCATGGAAATATGTCGTGGAAATATGTAGGCATTGCAAATGGATGGATGGAGCAGGGCCAAATCAGGCAGGGGAAGGACAGCGTTGTGGGCTACAAGACTAGCATTGTCGCGCTCAATGTGTGACGCAAGCAGGAATCAAAAATGCCCAGTCAACAACTGCAACTTCTTACCAGCAGCAGGGACACGGCGAAGCTGGTGAGCTGGAGGGGGGTGTTGTTGGGCATCAAGAGGCTGCACAGGAGTGAGAGGAAACGAAAAGTGGGGGTTTTGAGGGCATGGTGCTGTAGATCAGACAGGACCAAGCGCAGCATGCAAGCAGGTAGTTCAAGCGACAGCTGGTGGTGGGCCAGCAGGGCAGGGGCCCTCATCGGCAGACATGAACTGCAGCTCCTGAGGATGAAGCATGGAGAAGGACAGGTCCGCACCTGGGGAAGTCAATTGGCAGGATGCCCTGGGCGCGGAGGGTCTCGTAGGTGCACACCAGGGTAGAGGTGAGGGCAATGCTGGCCAGGGGGCCAACCAGGGCCTTGTAAATGCGAGAGCTGCACAGGGGTGCAAGCAGTAGAATGGTCAGAGGCAACAAGGAGGAGCACTTCAGGGGTGATGCTTTGGCACTCGAGGTGCATGCGCTTCCTATGGAACAGGAGGCATTGGCTTGGTGCTGAAGTAATTCCCAAGGGTGTTTTCCCGAGCACTATCCTTTCACACACATGCACGCGCACAGCTTCCGCTCGTTCCAAGTACTTGTTGTGTGACAGGGAAACATGCAGGCCAGCATTGCAGGCAGTCCACTGCATCTACCTTTTCACAAGCAAATCGTCAGAGAACATACGAGCAACTCCTTCAGACAACTAGGAGTCCTAGTCAGTCAGTCAGTCAACAAGCATTCTTGACTCAAGAGTGACTCTGAAGAAGTGACTCAAAGGACTCTGAGGAAGTGACCCTGAAGACTCTCTTGGAGGGCCCAGTTTCATGGAGTGGAAGACCCAACATCGCCAGCACAGTCTATAGATCCCTCTAGAAACTGCACAGTGTGTACCTGGGCAGGCTCAGCATGTTCTTGAAGTAGCGGTCAGTGGTGAGGTAGTTCTCCCAGTAAGCATGGTCAGCAACCTGCAAGATGACAAACCAAAGGTGTCGAAGACGAGAGCCGCACAAGGGCATGGCCATAACTGAGCCTGCTTGCACCATGCAAAAAGCAGTCTGGAGCTACTGGAGGACATCTGGGATACCCAGGGCTCAAGGCATGGCACTCAAGCATCATCTGAACAGGAAGTGCTGGAGCTTACCGTGCGCCTGTAGAGTCTGCTGTCCAGCAGCTCCTGCCTCGAGTTGAAAACAGCCACTGAGGCCCGCCTGCCGCGTTGGCCCGCCACCTACATGGAGGGACAAGCACAGTAGTCTTCTGAACCCAGTGAGCAAGAAGAAGGCCTTTTCTCCTGAGGGGCACATGTGTGGGACACATGCACCCCTTCTGAGTAACCCAGGGAAGCCCAAGAGGCTCGTGGGTGATCCTACTACTTGAGCCTTCCAACCCTTGGGCTCCCAGGGCCAGAACCCTTTGGCGCCCTGCTCCAACCCCCGTGCAATATGCAGGAAGACTGGCAGGCAGGAAATCTCTTCCTGGCTCTGGGGCTGGGTATAGTAGGCTTATCTGGAGCCCCTGGGTATACAACGGGATACCAAACGGTTGCACCCAAGCCTCGCCGCGATTGCAGCCGCGCTGTGTGTTGCAGCAGCTCAACAGGATGCGTGTATTGAGATGCAGGCAGGGTTCTGAGAAGAGTCTCTGACGAATGCTATTCCTCCGACGCGACCGGGGCCAACTCAGCACCGGGTTATCCTCTCCGCTACGCTCAAAGAAAGACGTTACGCCCAGGCTTTCCCAAGACCCCAAGTCATTTCTTATGGAGCCAGCTCCGCACTCGCACTTACCCCTCGGGCCGGGAGAGGAGCAAGCTTGGCCGTGGAGGGTGAGGCCACCACTGGCTTCCCCGTCAGCTTCATTCCCGTCAGCATCTTTGTTGTGCTTTGCCGAGCAAGTTATGGAAATAATATATTGAAGGATAGGGGTATAGGCAATCACTTAATGTGTTTCCCTCAGCTCATGAATACCTAAATCCATACAATTTTATTGGAATGTCTGAATACTCGCAGCTACATAAAAGGGAGCACAGCCCAAGTATCTTGAAGCGCAAGTTCAGCCCCCCAACCCATGTGAACCTGGATGGCCTGGCACATAAGAAAAAGTTATTGAGGCAAGAAGCAGGGAAGGTGAACAACTCCAGCTCGAGGCAGCTGTCAGCAGCACATGACGATCCCTCTCTACCCAAGGACCGGAACAAACAGGCATGTGTATCAAACGAGGATGCAGGAATGAGATCTAACTCAGTGATTGATTGGATCGATCATTGTGTGCTTGGCCTTGTCGCGTCAAAGTCAAACGCAGGCCTTCGTGTTTTCACAGGGAGTCACTAGGAGTAAGGAGGCTGGAACTGGAGCGAGTGGAACAACCTTCCACTCAGTGCTCTACATCAAGCGCGATGCGTTTGTCAAGGTGCCGTAGATCGGGTAGCCACGCATCTCTGTAAGCACCCAATGTGATCCCATTTCTATGTCTTTGCCTGTGCAATTGTAAGGCACTTGCTTCTGTGTTTTTTAGAAAGTTCAAAGTAAAAGCTGTCATAATTCAAAATCCTGAGGCACAATTCAAATTCTGCCAAAAAGGTCCATTCGTTCAAGCTTCTCTGAAGAACAAGAATGAATTGCCAGCAGCGGCGCCGCTGGTATTGACGTGCAGAGCAGCTGGGGTGACGTAAAGTTGCGGCAACATAAACCTGCTGCTCAATCCCTTCGGACGCCGCGCGCATTACAAAACCAAGCTTCTACTGAACTCGATGGTTCCTATCTGTGTGGCATGCTTCTCTGTGCTTGAGCAGCCAGTTTACGCCAGCCGTGGCCTTGTTATGTCTCATTGCGTATGGCATGCCTGGCCCCTATTCACAGCCCTCATATTGTTGCATCTTATAAAAGGTGCTACCTAAGATGTTCTTCCCTGGCTTTGAAATGCGACTTTTTAAGTTGCCTACTTTTTTTTGCCATGGTGCGAGCTGAGTGTGCAAGCTCCCCTCCTGCAGAAGAAGGCCTTGAAAGCCTGGAGTGACGGCGTCCTTTCTATTTCAACCACAGGCAATGACACATTGCTTGATCTGGTGCGATCTTCGCCAGACATTGCTCATGCGCGCAACGCATGAAGTGCGTGTTGTGCATGTGTATATTTGCGTGTGCGCATGCGTGTACGTGTGCGTGTGCGTGTGCGTGCGCGTTCGTGTGTGAGGCAGGTGTACCCTTTGGGGTTTTGTTAAGAGGTGGCATGCGCGCATCAATTCCACTCTCTGCATAGGCATGAGCATCCCATAAGCACAGCCCAGCTCAGTGTGTTGTGTACCAACATTGTGTTAACACAAGGTGCAGTCCATGGAAAGTAGGAAGGACTCTGGAGCTCAGGTTGTGCACCAACCACAAGGTGACAGTAGGAAGCACAGCTCAGCTCAGGTTGTGTATTAACCACAAGGTGCAGTCCATGGAAAGTAGGAAGCACACTCAAGCTCGCCCTCATGCTTGCGCACCGTTGCTGCAGAGCACCGGCAAGGTGGTGAGCGCAGGCCGGGTCAAAGAGGTGACTGAGGCCCAGCTGCTTGGCCCAGCTGCGCTTTCACATAAGGACCGGCAAAGGCAGATGCAGGTTCGGCTTTCACCCAACTTTAGCGTGCAGATGGGAGAGCAAGCCCCTTTTGGGGTCATGATCTGCACTGATGTGACTGTGCCCGGTGTGATCTGCAATGGTGTGCCTGTCTTGCAACTGCCTTGACATGCCTGCACGCAGTTGCGCGAACAAGGGTGGCTCTGACAGTGTTCAGTGTGTGGACCATTTCTGTGACCTCCACCCATTAGTGTGACTTCTCACCATTTGTGTGACTTCTTACTTGCACAGTCGTGCTGATATGGAATGGTGCAAGCTTCCATGCATCTGGTTAGCTGCATGCCGCAATCCCCCTGTCCTGACAGGCGTGTCGACGCTGTCTAGCAAGTACAGAGCCATATTGCATGCCTGATGGGCTTTGACCGGTTCATGCCGGTGCCTGGCCTGGATGCCATGGACATGCTTCTGTGTCCGCTGTGTTTGCCGCTGCACTTGCTCATGCCTGCTCGCAGGGCAAGCAGAGCCGGGAGGAGGAACAAGGGGACGAGGAGGGGCATGGAACCGGGAGGCCCCTGCTGCTTCTGAACAGCATGGTCGTGGAAGTGGAGGCTGAGATGTCGGCTGAGGAGTTCAAGTCAGTGGGTGGCCCGGCAGCAACGCCAGAGGTTACGCAGTGCACGTGCTTTTCCTGCGTGGCCGCATGGCTTGCATGGACGTTGCCGCATGACCAGCGGGCAGCGGCAGACGTACAGCTAGCAGCCTCCCGAATGACAAGCCACCATCCTGCTCCAGCCTGTTCTGATGCCTGTTTTCTTGCAGGTTCCAGGATGCTGCAAGAAATCTTGCGATCCCCGCTCACACACGTACCTATGTATCCACAAACCTTCAGCCTCACCCTGACACCCTCACTCTCACACACAAACGCACAAATGCGCACAAATGCACGCCCCTCAACACAGACACACAGACAAAACACACATGCATGAGCATACCTTAACAAGCATGTGAACGCAGTTTGCACATGCGCATGCATGAACGGGCGCCGCGCTCCTCTGTTACGATGACACTCAGTAAGCGGCAGTCCCTTTTGTCGGCATGCATTGCAGGAGCGGTGCCTGCTTCACGGCTGCCCCCATCACAGCGGCCACCATTGCAGCAAGCAGCACGCAGCGGCAGGGATCAAAGGGCTTCCGGGTGCGTGCAGCTGCAACTTATCTGCCAGCAGCCAATCATGGATGGTGGGCAACTTCAGATAGCCCCGGCGCCCTTCCACACTTCTTCACTCCAATTGCTTTGATGACCGGTGTTGGACCCGGGGCACCACAGGCATGCCCCAGGATGCCACAGGGAAAGGGGATCCCGGCATTGTACTGACGCCTGTATTGGACAGTACTGATGCCTTGTTAGTTGGCGAGTTGGTTGGAACTGCCAGCTGCAGAAAGCGGCCCCCTTCCTTTCAACCCTTTCAACCTTTCCTTCATCCACTCTTTCCCTTCCTTCCTGCCTAGCCTGCATCAGTGCCGCGGCAGCAATTGCCTCTGTTTTCCCCCGCGTGGTTCCGTTCACAGGTGCCTTCTATGGTGGGCCAGGGGCTAGCGTCCAAGCTGCCTAACAGGTGAAATATCGGCAAGGCATGGTCCACCTAGAATACATTATAGACATAGCCCCGGGTACAGAACGCCCAACGCTCACATACCCATGGCCCCCCCCGCCCGCCTTACCTACCTCAGACCTTGCTTAGCGGCTGCATGCGCATTTTTCGTTCATGTGTGTGCCTTAGCAGGTTGTATGCTGTGCGCGCGCCGCCTGCCTGTGGCTCTGCCCGCACCCTGTGCCAGGGTGCTCCATGCCTCTGGCCTGATACGCTCCGTGGGGCCTCAGGCGCCCTCGGAGTCCCCATGCGTACAGTTCGGGTGTGCGCCAATCCGTCCATGCGCTCTCCCTCCCTTTTCTGTCTGCCCCTGCGTCTTCCCTCAATCCCTTCCATACCCTCCTCCAGCCTGCCCCTGTGTGTCTTCCCTCCTCAAGTCTGCCCCTGCGTGTCTCACCTTAATTCACAACCTGTCCCCCCCCCTTGTCTGCGCATGCAGATTGCGCAATGGGCTGTCCATCTGCCATCTCTCCCCCCCCCC
>LKMJ01004386.1_pt1 | contig 13267 bp, 20 predicted proteins | sample 643391 | NCBI WGS metagenome assembly LKMJ01 (sample SAMN04112250, study PRJNA286221) | soda lake metagenome | biome: soda lake; feature: Kulunda Steppe; material: water; isolation source: sample PL-Br10 brine of Picturesque Lake | place: Russia: Kulunda steppe | collected 2010-07
AGAGAGAGAGAGAGAGAGAGAGAGAGAGAGAGAGCGCTGTGGCCTTGCAGGGGCCAGGGCTGCGCCGAGGGGCTCCCCCCTTCCGCTCACAGGAGCAGCGTGCAAATGCCCCATGCAGGTTCGGCCTCTGCATCGCAGGCGCCTGTGACACTGCAGTGCACCTGCGGCTGGTGCGTGCCAGCAACAGCCTGGAATGGCACGCAGAGGAGGCAGCAGGCAGTGATGCCGCACACTTTGAGGCATCACCTTTTATTACAATACACTCCCCTTGACCTGCGTGTGTGCTCTGGGTGGGCACTGGAATCACAGCATTAAGGCACAGAGCCTACGCTGGAGCGCCCTGACACAGGTGCTCCCATGCACGGGGCCCTGCACACGCGCGTGCGCCCTTGCACCCATGCAGTGCTTGCATGCCTGGACCTACGCACGTGCGCACACACACACACACACACACACATGGCCCACAAGCATCTGCTTGCAAATGTACACATGCACACCATGCACACAGAAGCTGGCGTCCAAATGATGCCCACACCCACAACCCTCTCCCCCTTCTTCCTTTACACACACACACACAATACACACCTGACTTTGCCCTTCTTCTTGGGTGCCACAGGCTGCCCCAGGAGCAGCCCTGTCTTGCGCTCTAGGGCCTCCATCTGCAGCGCACAGCAGCGTGACACGCACGCACTCGCTTTGTGCCCGTCTGCAGCGTGCAGCACATGCACATGGTACATGCATGCACCCGTTTCACGCCCATCTGCAGTGCACACAGCAAGCGCACACTCGGCACACACAAACACACACACACTTTGCCACTGTCTGCTATGCACAACGTGCGCACATGCAGCGCGCTACTTGCCTGCACCCGCTTGATGCCCATCTGCAGCGTGCAGAGGACATGCAAGCATCCCAGCAACACATCCCAGCACCGCATCCCACCAACCCATCCCACCAACGCATCCCACCAACGCATCCCACCAACCCATCCCAGCAGCTCAGCTGGGGCAGGGGCCAGTGGGCCGCACATGCTCACGAGCAGCTCTCGCTCCCATTAACCATTTCCCCCACACGCGCACACATGCCCGCCCTCCCTGGAGCCCACATGTAGCAGCTCCCCCCATTGGCATGCTCCCTGTGGTGGGCGGCCCCAGCCACCTTCCTGCGGGAGCACGCCCTCACCTCTGCCTTGCGCGCCTGCTCCAGGTGATCCTGGACGTCCTTCACGTTCCTTGGCAGCGCGTCGCGGTGCGCCTGTGACGCACGCGCAGGGACAGTAAGCGCGCGTCCAAGCCTGCTACGCACGGCGTGATGAGGAGTGGGTGGGCACTGCCTTGACTTGTGCCTCGCGGCCACCTTCATCACAGTGGACGCTCAGCTCAAAACAGTGGACGCTCGCTCTGGCGCACGCGAGCTGCTCTCAGCCACGCGCGCAGCAACGCAGTGGTCGTCCCTTTGAGATGCACGCATGGCAGGGTAGCCAGGGTGTGGACAGCGATCGACTGCGTGGGCCGACCACAAAGGTACCCAGCTCCCCTGCATACTTGCGGTGTCCACGCTCCCCTTACGCGCATCTGCATACTTGCGGTGTCTGCGCCCCTCACAGCCAAGCTGCTTGCCCTGCTCAGTCCAAAAGCGTCCAACACAAAGCAGTGCCGCAGCAACTCGCAGGGCTTGCTGCAGGACCCACTCTGGCCGCCTTGTAGCAACACACATACACAGCTGCATGCGCTTGTGAGAGGGTGACACTCTCGCCACATTGCAGCATCGGCCACCCTGGTCCACACACATAGCTGCATGCGTCAGTGAGCAAGGGCCGCCACAGGCGCGCCCCTGTTTGCTTGCTTTGAATTCCGGACCACCTCAGCGCGCCTTGTTTTGCTTGCTTCCACCTGATTCAGAGGGCTGGCCTGAGAGGCACATTGGTCTGGGGCCCGTTCTCGCCAGCGCAATGCACAGCCGCACTGAGCATCTTCTGGGCATCTACTACACTGATTGCGCCTGCGAGCTGGTGACCTCCTGCAAATCGCGCTGCCGGCATGGCTGGTATGGTATCCCCTGCAAAGCCCCCTCGCGAGCCACCGGCCATCGCAAACGATACAGGCCGCACCTTCACTGCCTGCGTGTAGTCCTTGCGCTTCCCTCCGATAGGCTCGGGAATGCCAGCGGCCTGGAGCTCCGCCTGCGCGCGCAGGCGTATGAGCAGCACCACAGGTCAGGCGGCGCTTGTGGGAAGGGGGGAGGCGATGAGGTCGCACGGTCATCCCACCCCTTCTGTGTCTGATTGGGGTGCGTTGAGGAGCACGAGCGCTCCGCAGTGGCCGCTTCGGCGCCGAGGTGTGTGGCATGCGCCCCAGAAGCAGGGGGCCTTCTGTGCCGGACATTGGCACTTGTCAAAGGACCCTTGCATGCAGGCAGGCATGTGCTGCCAGGGGCTTGCTCGCGCAATGGCATGGCACCTCATGCAACCCTCACGTTTCCTCTGCCTCCGTGCATGCTTGGGTACACAGGCAAAAGAGGGCACCCCTGCAAAGCTACCGCACCCCCAGCCTGGCCGCCCTCAAACACTGCAGCAGACACAGCAAAAGGCCGCGCCGGCATGGCCGCGGCTGGCACGCAGCCACAGACAAGTGCACACCACGCAGCTGCGCGGGCGCTGGTGCGCGCGCACCTGCATCTGCGCTGTGGTCATGCGCGCGGGCTTCACCCAGATCCCAGAGCCGTCGTTCTCCACCACGCAGTTCCCCAGCTTGGACACTTGAATGCCGTCGCCCATGTCCTGCGCGCACAGTGCAATGCACACGTGCACCACACACGGTGCAGGGGCTCGTGCGCAAGCAGCGTGCCGCGCGAGCACGGAGCGGAGCAGGTGGGCACGCGCGCAGGCGTAAGCGTGCAGGCACTGGCACGCAAGTCGGGCGGCTGGTGGGGCACACGCCCTGGCTCGCGCCCAACTACCTCTGTGCGCAAGCGCGGCAGCCGCTTGGCTGACTGCTCCCTGCAGTTCAAACCTATGAACCTGCCATGTCTTTGGCCCCATGCTTCCATCTACTGAGCCCCCGCACCTGCAGCTCCATGGCTTGGTCGATAAGCGCGCGCAGCCCGGACGCTGCGCTGCTGATGCCTGCCGCTCCGCCGCCGCCGCTGCCGCCGAGGCCGCGGTCCTTGTGGGTGCGCATGTACTCAAAGTGGGCTGGCAGCCACACCTGCGCGGGCAGGCCAGGCGGGCAGGTGGGTGACCGTGAGCTGCAGCCAACTCAGCTGGCACCACCTCTAACAGCAACAACAACGCCAATAACCACACCAACACACAGACGGACATCATTATCACCATCGTTTTCATTTTTGGCGTTGTCATCATCTTCATCTGTGGTAGCAGCAGAAGCTGGAGCAGCAGCAGCAGCAGCAGCAGCCGCGGCACACTGTGGCCCGGGCCCCACGCTGCCAGGTGCACCAGATGCCGGTGGCACGTAGCAGCTCTTGCAGCAGTGCAACATGGCGATGGTCGCAGCAGCAGCAGCAGCGCAGCCCAAGCAGCAGCAGCTCTCGCAGCAGCGCAACGTGGCAATGGTCCCAGCAGCAGCTGCTCAGCCCAAGCAGCAGCAGCTCTTGCAGCAGCGCAACATGGCGATGGTCACAGCAGCCCAAGCAGCAGCAGCCCAAGCACCAGCGCAGCCCAAGCAGCAGTAGCAGCAGCCCAAGCAGTCGCAGCCCAAGCACCAGCGCAGCCCAAGCAGCAGCAGCAGCAGTAGCCCAAGCAGCCGCAGCCCAAGCACCAGCGCAGCCCAGGCAGAAGCCCAAGCAGCCGCAGCCCAAGCAGCCGCCCAAGCAGCAGCGCACCGTGGCGATAGTCACGCCCGGCGCAGCTGTGCCGTCCATGATGGGCTTGGCCGCGGACTTGGGCAGGCGCTGGTTGGCAGACACCAGGGACTTGAGCACGTTGAGCAGGTCCATGGGCCGGTCGCCCTTGGCAAGCGTGACTGCGACGCAGGCACACGCACACATGTGCACGCGCTCTGTGGAGCAATCCCAGATGGCAAGGGGTGCGCACTTACTACCTTGATGAGCGTGCGCCTAGTGAGCTCCAGCCCGCTCAGTTGCAACGGCTACTCTGGACTGCACATCTCATGTGGCACAAGCACACACATACACACAGCCCTGTGTCAGCCCACGCATGTGCGGCTGTTGGGGAGGAGGGAGGTCCTCAGTGTGCACAAGCACGCCTTTGGGGGACATTTTGAGAGCCCACACCACTCATCCGATGTTCCGCGCAGGACTGCTCCTTTAAGACGGTCCAGCAGCGACGTGCTGAAAGCTTATTGAGGTGCTAAAAACATACCACACCCTTGGCTATCCGAAAGACGCCACAGACAGATGACTGTGCAAGCAGCTTATACAAATTAATGCGGCCTATATGTTGCAGACAAGCGGGACTGGCATAAGGTGCTCACTTAAGAGGGAGGACATGCACTTCTTGGAAATCAGCTGCGTGCTGCCTCCAGCATCTCGCATCGACTGCACATGAATGCACGGGCAGGGAAGGGTAAGGGTTTGCAGCACAGCACAATGGCAGTGTGAAGGATGTGTGGGTGGGCAAAGGCAGACAATTTGCTGCACAGGACGCGTGTGGAGGGTGCAGATCGGCCTAGTGTCTGTAGAAAACAAGGCTAGTCAGCAACATGCATGGCTAGGCAAAAAGTGGGGGATGCCTTATGCGCCCAGGCGATGGTGTGACCTGGCTGCATGTATCTCCCCGCTCTAAGGCGCTTTGGTGCGCGCTCAGGCACACAACAATCCAACAGCTCAGCGCGCAAGCAATGACCCCTCTGCCCTGGCCCAGGCCCGAGAGTTGACGAGCGGCATGCAAACAAAACGGGTTTGTGCAGCCCTCGGGCACTGATGACCCTGGCTAGACGGTCGTGACGCGAGCAAGCGCGCACCACAGCACCTTAGGCCCTAATGACCCTAGCTAGACGGCCTTGACGCGAGGGAGTGGGCACCACAGCGCCTTAGACACTAATGACCCTGGCCGGACGGCCGTGACGCGAGCGAGCGCGCACCAGAGCGCCTTAGGCACTGATGACCCTGGCTAGACGGCCGTGACGCGAGCGAGCGCTGCTGCTGCACATTCCACAGGGCACGGCCCGGCCAAAAAACTTGCGGGCCCGGGCACCAGCAGGAGGATGGTGACGCACCTGCAGGGAGCCCAGCGCAGAGTCCAGGTCGCCCAGCTTGACGTAGCCTTCGCACATTGCGGCGTGCGTGGCGGCGTTGGGCCTGCAGAGGCACACAGACACACTGACCACCTTGAGCAGGCCGGATTCTGTGGGTGCCTTGGTGTGCGGGCGAGAATGGAGGGGGGGCAGGTTGAGGCGCACACATTGACAGGAGAGAGGAGGGGAAGCATGAGGGGAGAGGGATGACACACAGTCAGGCCTGGGGGTGGGATGGGGGAAAAGAGGACTGATGATAGTGATGGTGATGTAGCCATCACAGCTGCAGACACAGGCAAAAGTTTCCAACTCCCTGCTGCACGCACCCCGGACTGCATGGACTGCTGCATGCACCCCGGACTGCATGGACTGCTGCATGCACCCCGGACTGCATGGACTGCTGCATGCACCCCAGACTGCATGGACTGCTGCATGCACCCCAGACTGCATGGACTGCTGCATTCACCCCGGACTGCTGCATGCACCACGAAAAGCGAGGTTTGACAGGCCAACCACATCCGGGCAAGTGTTGTCCCTTGTTCATCTTCTGCGCCACTGCACGAATGCTTTTTCAACATTTAGCATTATGTATGCACGGGCTGGCACTGGCGAGGGGCGCTGCAGCATGCCCGCGCATGCCTCTGCCATTGGCGTGCTGGTACAAGAGAGGGGAATAGGACCGTGCGCAAGAGATGACGCCCCGTGTCTTGACGGCTGCTGCTTGCACACACCACCACACAGGTCCAAGGGACGCTACCTATAGCCATGACTGCCCACACAAATTGAGAAAGCATGGATGAGCACGCGCGCCTTGCAAAGCTCAAACCTTGTCCCCCTGTTCACCCCAAAAAGAGGCGTAGGCATAAGCATCATAAGCATAATAAAAGAGGCGTAGGCATAAGCGCGTGCCTTGCGAGCCTGGCCATACCGCCTGTGCCTATGGAAAGTGTGTATTGCCGAGTTCTGGCCATTTGCCATGAGCACGCTGGCACGGTGAGCATGACAGCCAGGGTGAGCAGTGACAAACCCTGCTTAGCAAAGCGGCCCTTTGCTTTGTGAGGCAGACGCACCTTGGGCCGCACAGGAGCAGGCTCTTGCGGCAGCAGCAACACCTGGAGCCACGCAGCAGCAGGCCTACCCAGCAGCAAGCAGCCGCACCTGAAGCCGTACAGCAGCATGTCCTCACGCAGCCGGGCGAACTGCGAATCCAGGCTGTCAACCATCGTCTGCCTGTCGCCGTCCAGCCCCTCCCCCATGCGGCTGCCTGCCGCCTCGCCCAGGGCGGAGGGGATGCGGCCCTTGTCTGCACGTGCGCGCGCATGAGTGCGTGCCCACTCAAGCATGACATGCCAAGGGGGAGCCAACTGCGCACACCAACGTCTGCGCACACCAGCAGGGTTCTGCGGGAACCCTGCTGCTTTTGCCAGCGAGCCACCTGCGCTGCGTGAGCGGCTGTGCGTGTGCAACGCGGGATCGGCGCGCTGCGTGAGCAGCTGCGCACACGCAATGTGGGACTGGCGCACTGCTTGAGCAGCTGCGCATGCGAATCGCAGCACTGGCTGCACAGTGTACAATGCGGGGGCCCCGGAGTCCCAGATGCTGCCGCCTCCAGCGGCTGCGCACCAGCGCCCCGTACTAGGCTGCATTGGGGATGGCGCTTGCATGCGCTCCCCTAATGTTGCTGCCGCGCCCAGCGCCAGCCCTGCACTGCGTGCAGGAGCCATGCCTCTAAACACATGCCTGGGCTGGTTTAAAATGCAGGACCCACGACACCACACGCAGCGCACGCACACACATGCCTGGGCCTGGTTTGAAAGCAGGAGCCGCGCCGTCACACACGGCATATATGCACGCGATTGGGCTTCGCAAGATGGCCAGATGCGTCCGTACCCCCATAGGGGCACACACATGCGGACCTGCTGTTACGAGCCAAGCTGCAGTGAACAATACAGGAGCGCATAGCAGCAAGTGGCGGTTCACACGCGCACGCAAGCACAGCAACACTCACACGTGCAAAGGCACATCCGTGCCCAGGTCGATGTAAGCCCTGATGCAACATGGACATGCGCATGCACGCACACCGATGCACACACGCACAACGGAACACGCGTACCCAGGTTGATGGAGGCCACGATGCCCTGCAGCAGCGCGTTGAAGGCCTCGACGTTGGGTGGCAGCCAGTCGGGGCGGGCAAGCGCATCGGCTAGCATCTGCTGGGCGCTGTTCCAGTCGCCTGCAGGCAAGAGAGCCGCGTATGTGCACGCACGTGGGCGATGGGGGGCTTGGGTGGGCGCTTGGATCTCAGAGGGGAAAGCATATGCAACTCAAGGGATTCCACTGTTGAGCCACAGGCACACAAGACAAAACAGCAGGTGAGCTGGTGGCCTAGGCTTTGGGGTCTAGCCCGCACAGGACTAAGGAGCACCAGCCCCAGGGGGGACATGCCCCTGTGCTGCGCATGCTCAGAGTGGAGAGGCTGGGCTGTTGGGGAGTGCCACCGGGGTCTCCAGCACACGCGCGGCCACAGGCAAGCCACAGCTTCAAGCAGGGGAGAAGAGCAAGGTCGCTGGGAGCGCGGCGTGCGCACAAACCAGCGCGCGCGCAATGTCGCAATCACATGCGCGCTCACACATGCAGCAACATACACGCACATGCAGACACACACACGCACACACGTTCTCCCACCTGTGGCTGCCTCCGCGCGGATGAGGTGGCGGTAATGGTCCGGCCCAGGCGTGTAACCCAAGGCCACCAGAGCGGCTAGCTCTTGCCATGCCTCATCCTGTGCATGATGCCCAAATGCAAGCACGCATGCGCTGCTCGGTTCCCATGTACATTACGTGAAGGCCATTCCACTTTCAAATTCCACATCGACATTGTATCAAAAGAGGTTTAAGGTTTGTTCAGTGGAAAGTCTTTCATTGAAAAGAAGTATACAGTTGAAAAGTGTGCGCTGCTTAATCTGAGTCACTTGGTCAGGGCCAAGGCTAAGCAAGTTTACTCGTGACCCCCTGGCATGAAATTGCGGGTGCTGCTTGGCATGGGCGCTCGTGACCCGAAGGCCAATGCAGTGTACAGCACTTGCAGCTGTGTGCACAAGCACAGGCGCATTGCATGGCATGACCCTGCTGGGGCGCAAGGGGCTTGGAAACAGTGCTTGGAGGGCATGCGCAGCCATTTGTTCCAGCACAGCAGTATGCAAGAGCTGGACGGAGCGCTGGGCGCGGCACGCGAGCTACGCCTGCGTGCCACGGAGGCGGACTCATGCATGTCTTTTGCCAAGTCCAGAGCTGATATGAGCAGCACCCAGCTGGGCACTCTAAGCGGTGTACCAGGGCATTCAAGGCGAGTGTACATCGCAGCGCTATAGGTTGCTGTTGCACGTCAGGGTGTGCCGGACGCACCCAGGCACACATGCAGTCGCAATGGCATCAAGCAGGGCATCCCAAGCTGAGGGTGTGCAAGTGGCATGCTGGGGCATGTGCAGGCAGGAAGGAGACAACAGTGCGCGCTGGATGCTTCCGCGTCATCATTTCCACATACATCGTCCCAGGGCCACGGGCCCCGGCCTGCCAGGCCAATGCACTGCCAAGGCCTGCATGCTGCGGGCGCTGCTCAACTTCAGCATATGCATGGGGCTGGCAAGCCCGGCCCTGCCTCGACCTCAGGCCGGCAAGGCTGTAGATGGTATGACATTGTGCACAGATTGTGTCAACCTCTGGGCTGTAGACTCTCCAGGCGTACGCGCAGGCCACGCACCCGCAGGCCCGCCAGCGCCAGCTGCTCGATCACATGCTTGGCCAGGTCCGGGGACGTGACATAGCCCTTCTCATTGCCCTTCTTCACCTCCTTCATCGCGTCCGCAATCAGGCCCTTGCGAAACAGCTCCCTGCAGCGGGCAAGCAGGAACGACAGGGTGCAGTGGTGCAACTGCACAGGAAGGGCGAATGGCGCGTGCGGCGCACGCATGTTCAGGAAGGGCGCAGGCACGTGTGTGGCGTCGGCGCAAGGAGGATGGAAGGGTGCAAGGGTGGCTGCACACCAGTGATCTGCGGCATGCGCTTGTGGACCGAGCTGCGGCTAGCTGTGCACAGAGTGGGTGGCTGTGCACAAAGTGGCTGCGCTGCAGCTCGCTTTGGGCAGAGTGGGTGGACGGCATGGGTCGGTGCCTGCCCATCCAAGATGTCAACAGGCACGATGGCATCAGGAATGCCTGGGACGGTACGGAGCTGGAGCTGGAGCCGTGGGCCCTTTTATTTACACTTACAAGGTGCTTAAAGCCGCAGGCCCTCTCAGGTGAGCATGGCATGGAAGCCTGCAGGCCCACTCACGTGCACAGCATGGTCCAGCCTGCTGCCCCGCCCTGGCCGGTGCCGCCCTCTGCCGGCATCCCCTCCTGCGCCTCCATCGACTCCAGCACCATCCTGGCCTTCTCCACGTCCGGCGGCCGTGCATAGTTGAGCATCGCATAGATGAGAACCACGAACGTCTCCGGCAGCAGCCGTACGTCTGCGCGTGCGCGATGGCGGGAGAGCGTACTGGCTGGCTGGGGGGCAGCGGAGGGTGCCTGAGCAGGGTGACCATGGCACACAGGCAGACAGAGGGCCCTTCCCAAGGCCTCATTGCCGCAGGCGCCCCCCTCAATCCCCTGTCCTGCAGAGTTGGCTGCCGAGGCGAGCCTTGCCAGAAGGCAGGGCACCGTTCCCGCAGCTGGCATGCAAAAGCCATGTGCAGACAAGCGCAGCCGCCGTGGTGCTGCACGCACACATTGCGCAGCACCTTCGCAAGCACGAGGCACAGGTTCCTGCGAGCCATGCGGTTCACGCCGCGTGCGTCTGGCCTGCGCCCATGGGCCCAGCAATCAGCTCACCATCGTCGGCCGCGCGAGCGGCTGTGTCCAGGGCGTCGTAAGGCAGGTTGGCGCGCACATAGCTAAAGACCAGTGCATGGTAGGCACGGGGGCCAGGCGGCAGACCCGATTCACGCATTTGCTCGATGGTGTCCTCAGCCACATCTGCCAGGCCCCGGCTGGCTGCGTTCAGCAGCACCCTGGGCAAAGCATGCGCGGAGGCGAGCGGGAAGCAGTGTGCTATGCAGGTCAGCTGGGCATGGAAGAGGCACACTGCACAGGCGCCATAGAGCATGCACTAGCGTGGAAGCTCGGGAGTGCGTGTGTTCGCACGATGCATATTCATCGATTTAGGCTTTGAGAACATGAGCATGCTTGTGTGCTTGTAGGTGTGTGTTGCGTGTGTCGCATGCGTGCGTGCGTGCAATGCGTGTGTGTATGTGTGTGCGCATGAGTGTGTATGTGTGTGTCGCGAGTGTATGTGTGTTGAGTGTGTGCGTGTGTGCATGTGTGTGTTGTGGCATGTGTGTTGCTTGTGTGCGTTACTTGTGTGCGGTTTGTGCGGGGTGTGTGTGTTCGTTGCGTGCTGTGCTGTGCTGTACGTGTGCGTGTGTATTTGTGTGTGTGCGTGTGCGTGTGTGTGTTCGTTGCGTGCTGTGCTGTATGTGTGAGTGTGTGTTGTGTGTGTTGTGTGTGTGTGTGCAACAAATGCATCCGCTGTGCTTTTAAGTTCACAGATGTGGTCTTCTTCGTCTTAGGTCAAGCCAGGCACATGAATTAGGGTTGCACTTCCTTGAACAGCACACGGGTGCAGGCTCCGCGTTCCCAATCTTTGTCCAACCACCAGTCAAAATGCCTGATGCTTTCATAGCCATATGGATCACCATGGCAATACATATCCCTTGCGTGATTGTCCATGTGCTCTTGGGTTGCCCTAGACGACGCCTTGGCAGCTGGAGCCCAACGGGCAGCGGCAGCGGCGGCAGCAGCGGCGGCATGCTGCAGCAACTGGAGTGATCCAGATGTGATGAGGAGTATCCTACAGTCAGCGTGCAGCATACGATGCCAGCCTCACCTGTGGAAATTGAAGCGCTGCGGCTCAGACTCTGGCTCTTGGACCTCAGGCACACGGGTTGCCTCCTCCTGGGCAGCCTTCTCCCTGAACTCCTGGAGCGTAGCCTCATCCAGGGTTTGCAGGTTATCTGCTGACGTTGTTGGCTGCAGATGTGAGTGATGGAAAAGGAAGCTTGGGAGCCTGTCAGAAGACGAAGGCTGTCGGCAGTGCTGGACAGCATTTTGTTTACTTACCCGGGGCCCTCTCTTCCTGGGCCTGCTCTGGTCTGGAGGCGCTATTTTCCTCCCTGCAAAAGCAGTGTCCAAGCAGTCTCCAAGCCTGTGTGCCTTCATGAAGAGCATCCAGTCAGCTTTCGTTCAGTTATTGCTCGGGCAGCAGCCAACATGCTGCAGCCAGCCAACAACCTCCCCTGATGCTGCATTTCACTTACCACGCCCTCTACCCCTACCAGCTGAGCAACTGACTGACCGATGCTGGCCTGAGGCCCGCTGATTGCTGCATCCCCTCCCAAAAACTTGCTTATGAGAGGTAGCTTCAATAGCCAAACTTGGCTGAAGGAATTGCATTGTTTTATGAAACGATTACATGGTCCTTGCTGCTTTATTCATGGCGATGTCAGGAAACAAGTACAACTATTGTTAATCAATTTTACACAATTTATTTAATCAATTTTACACAATATATTGTGTAAGTATGACATGTCCAAAGTACAGTAATTCTCACAAACAAAAGCATATTCTTTCCCTCATGTGAATGCCCCTCATGCTCTGTATAAACTGCCCGAAATGATAAACTGTGTCATTGACACGACGGAAAACTGTTTGGGTGGCCCTCACTTCAAATTCTTGTCACGCTGAGAGACTGCTGAACACCAACAGTGGCATGATTAAAACCGCAGCCGGTCGACACACTACCATTGCTCAAGTACCGCTTATGTAGCTGAACTGACAGCAGGGTCAAATTCTCTGCCAACCGCCTCAACCAACCTCCAGGTCACAACGCAGCAAAATTCTGGCCCTGCACTTATCTGGCACGATTCTATGGACTTTTTGGGCTGGCAATGACCAGCCTAAACAAAACCAGGCTGGCGATAAACCCCTTACCTGGCCATGCATTCGTGGAAGCTGCACTGAACGTTAACAATGGATTGGCTCAACCACATTACAGATGAATTGCAGTGAATTTGAATAGGTTTTCCATGTGAATTGCAAGATTTATTTTGCTGGTCAAGAGTCTTCAAGTAATGGCAGAGGCAACATGCAAGCCAGACAGGGTTCACAAGACACATAGACAAACCACACACAGAAGAGGAGATAGATAAGGTGAATTCCAATCTGGGTTCCAGGAATGACTAGAATACAGCGTAAGCGTGATATGCGGGAGAAAGTGCAAAAGCATCACGCAAGCAGCGCGAGCAGGGTGATTAAGGTACAAATACACCCATCACCCACGGCGCTAGTGTACAAGTACAGCAGGAACAACTGCATGCAAGACCCTCAGATGCAGGACAGCCTGCCAAATAGTCATCCTCACAGCACACCAAACAAACATCAACCACTCAACAGCAGGAAGACTTGGGGGTTGCAGCTGGCTGCGTATCTAGTGCTATTCCTGCTTGAGGCGGCTTAGGAGCGGCATCCACTTTAGGGATCTTGCGCGCCAGGTCCACAAACAGCTCACTGACATTGGCTGCTGTCTTGGCGGAAGTCTCCACAAAGTAGATGCCATTCTCTGCAGCGTATGCTTGGGCCTCCTCTGGGGAAACAGCACGGTGCTCTTCCAAGTCTGCTTTGTTGCCTGTACATAAAAACGTGTACAGATGTGCATTTTGCCCTCATGCGGGACTGTGTGTATGCAATTGTGCAGTGTGTGTGCCCGTGTGTGTTTGCGTACGTGTGCATGCGTGCGTGTGCGCGTGCGCGTGCGCGTGCGCGTGTGCGTACGTGCGTGCGCGCGCGCGCGTGTGTGTGTGTGTGTGTGTGTGTGTGTGTGTGTGTGTGTGCGCGCGCGCGCGCGTGCGCACGACTAACTGATGTGAAGCTGAAGGCAGTTTTCCCACCCATGTAAGACTAGCTGCTCAAAAAACTAAGAGGTTCATCATCAGTGGTCCATACATACATGTACCTTGAA
>LKMJ01004387.1_pt1 | contig 13267 bp, 13 predicted proteins | sample 643391 | NCBI WGS metagenome assembly LKMJ01 (sample SAMN04112250, study PRJNA286221) | soda lake metagenome | biome: soda lake; feature: Kulunda Steppe; material: water; isolation source: sample PL-Br10 brine of Picturesque Lake | place: Russia: Kulunda steppe | collected 2010-07
TCCGCATCAGGCTCAGAGTTGTTTTCTCCCGCTTCACCATCATGTTACGTGGCACCCTGCTCTTGACGCTGTTCAGGAAGGAGGTCACAGCCATCACACCATCACGTCCTTTGTTGCCAACTGTCACGTCCTTTGTTGCCAACTGTCACGTCCTTTGTTGCCAACTGTATGTTAAAAATAACACCAGTGTGTGTCACAAGCGTCTGATTCAACCAATTGACTCCAATTGAATTAACATGAAAAAAGTCTGTCTGGCATGGCTAACAGGCTACCTACTAGGTAGGTCCCCACCGCCAATATAGTGTATTGCGTTGGCTTAGTCAGCCTCAGACTCATGACAGATGGGTTCAGGAGGTTTGTTTACAATTTTACAAGTTTAAGTTTGACCTTCAGCCAGGTAGTTTGACTGTACAGATTGCTGGTGAGCACCAGCCATAAAAAAAACATCCACAAGCTCTGAAATAAAACGATAGGAATCATTAGTTTGTTTCTGGAAAAATTTGAAGACATCTTCAAAACAAGCTAAGGAGAAATAAAAAGCTCCAGTCTGATTGGCTGTGATTTTGTGTGCCATTGGTAAATTGCGACTCACGATTCGGAAACAATGATTCGGAAACTTCGGAAACAAGTGCAAAGTGAAGCCTCAACGAACACATTTGCACGCAAGGGCACAGTAAAAGAGCGTGTTTTTCATCTTGAATTGCCTGCATTAATCAATTGCCACACTTATCGCAGGTGGTTCAGGAGGTTTGTGAGCGCTATGCGCCTGGTGGCTTGCATAAGTCTCCCTGCTCCAAATCCAGTAGCTATACCACCACTGATGGCACTTGTCGTTTTGTGTGCTTCTACCGGTATTAAGATGCAGACATAAGTGAGACTTTCCAACTTTCATCTCCGCCTTTAATAATCACATTATGAGTATGTATCATTCAATTTGTAAAAGAGCCCCCAAAGCCCCGGACTGGGGCCCAGTTGACAGACAATGATGATCTGTCTTGCCAAGAATGCACAAAGTTCAAAGAATGATTGCTTTGCAACCTAGCAGAGATGTACGCAGAGCTCACGAGCTCAATGTCGATATGAGGGAGATACACCTCGTTGAGGTTAGATACTGCGAAGACACACAGCCTGGGCACCAATTAGAAGCCTCTAGAAGACAACATGAAGTTCTTTGTAAGCGCTTAAAGGCCAATAAAGTCATCCTTCACACCATTCTTCTTGGTGTGGGAGGCTCTATTTATACCTCACACACTTTGAATCACCTTAATGAGCTCGGCCTTGATATACAAAAAGCCCATAAGACTGCCCTCAAGTTGCATGCTCATTCTGTGCTCTATGCACATAAACTGTCAACTATTAGACGCGCTCTTGAAAAATCCAGTTGCTCTCAAGGTCTTGGTCTGGAGCAGGGGGTGGCTTGTCACCCTCCAGATCCTCACTAGTTCTTCAGTCTCCCTGGTGGTGGAGACTCACGGCTCTTCGGGCCAATGTGTCTCCTTTTCCTTAATCGATGTAGGGAGTGGTTTCACTGCCTATGTAGTTTTTTCTTTTATTTTATTTTCTAGGTTGAGTCATCCGGATTTCATTTCCAATTTCTGTCACAGATTCACAATGTCTCTTCCAAATTCACCTTTGCTCAAGGTTTCAATAATAAGTCTGGAGTAATACGACTTTCAGACGCCATATTTCAATTGAAACATTCCGACAGCCAGAAAGCATGTGGATTTGGCTATTGGCTGATGACACCGCACAGCTTGAAGTAGCTGCCGTAGAGAATGGACAGTTTTTAAGTGTATAGTGCCTAATCTGAATTTCATGACACTTTCTTTGTGTTCCGAACACAATAATGGAGCCCACTATTTAAATCAGAAATGGTTTCTGGTTCAAAGGTTGCAACCTCAATTGACTGGCTTGAGCAATCTCATCAAACTTTTGTATGTGGTATAAGCCTCTATCCTTGCAGCGGAGCGGCATTGTCCTTAGTGCAAACAAAGCCACCTGTGCTAAAAATCCCACATAAGACTATTGTTTTAAGCTCCAATGTGGAAGAGCTCATGTGGGGATGAAACAGCTATTACTTTCTTAGCTGATGCAGGAACCAACTTGAGCACCCCATCAGGATCAAAACCTGGGGACAACATAGAAAGAACCTTTTACTCTGCACATTTGTGCACGCCAAATGGGGCAGGGAGCACAGCACCAGGTTATCACACCCCTTGCAAGATGCCAATCTTCTGCCAACCGCATCAAGCCTTGTAATAGGGGCTCGGGCCCAGCTTTGCCTTGAAGTGATAAAACAGGTTAAAGAAATGGAAGCAGATGATAAAAAACCTGGATGATGCATGACCTAGCTGCAATTCCAACATGTGAGCGTGGCCAAGTTAGGCCAAAAATGAACGTCCTCATACCTGAGCAGGCTAGAAAGATTATCACCCCAAATTAAGATTAGGCCAAGTACCTGCGTAACCTGGACACACCGTCAAGGTTTGCAGTAAGAAGAGCATGCCTTGTCACCTCACAGAACAGCCTCTGAAATTTTGCTTTTGACCGTGGCCTTTGTGCAAACAATGCAAACATAGTTTGGCCTGTGCTTTTTAACTTTGCATCTCCTTCAAGTCGGAGTAAAGATGGTCCTTAAGCATGGGGACCATCTGCAATCCAAATCATGGATATCGTGCAACTTTCACTCTCTGTAACTCCTAGCAATCAATTTTAACTAAGGACGACGCACATCTACCTAAGGCTCCTCAGGTTGAAGCCAGAGGTCATCTGCCGTCCAGCGCTCTCCAGGTCTTTCTTGAAAGTCGGCTTCCTGAAACAAGAAGCATTTGCACTGATGCCCTGTGGGACAGTTCTGATGCCTTTTTTCCTTTGGCACACCCAGACTTGACCTACAAGAATGGTGGATTTGTTGTCAAGAAGACGCTGAGTGAAGGCATATCAATGGCTGTACATGCATGAAGTACAGATTCATATGCGGTCCTACAACCCTGATAAGCAGTGACCAGTTTGTGGAGCTTGGGGCCAGGAATTAGCCGTCTCATTCTGCAACCTGGCTGATGTGCGGGGCCTACCTACACCTTTGAGCGAAGGGCTGTCAGGCGGCAAACATAGCATGGCAATATCTCAAATGAAGGGATGGGAAGGCTACAGTCACCAAAACTTGCCAGATTGGTGGTGTTGGCGGGCCCCGGTAGATTATTAGCTCTACAAAGGAGCACAATCCATCAGACTCACTGGAGCACTTAAGATGTTGTTTAAGCGGAAGCTGTGGCGCTGCTGATCATCAACATCATGTTGAGCAAGCACCCTTTTCGCACACTCCTCACGACTTGCGTAACACCTAATCCACCTCACTTCCATTTCGAAGCGGTCTGCCAAGATCTTGGTCCTGTGTGTGCAAGCGTCACATTGCAACACTGAGCTACTGCCAAGGCCTTGCTTTTTGTACGCTCCTTGCAGGTGGTCCCCTCAGAGAGCTGCCTCAGAGCTAATATCCACAGCAGTCTACCAAGTGCCGATCAATTAGTGTGCACATGTGTAATGTGTGTACGTAATGTCTACCATAATCTGTTTTGCAGTTGCTTGTATGTACTGCGCTTGTTGCGCTTGTCGTAGCCCATGAGCAATATTGCTCATTGTGTTGATCGTGCCAGTCGCCCCAATTTGCCGTGTTGGCTCAGAAATGCAAACTGTTGCCAGCTATAATTGTAATATTGGCTCAGCACGTTTGCCCACTTTTAGTTGGGTGGTGTACCCCATTTTGCTAAAGTCTGGTTTTGAAAACACAGCCTGCAAGACAAGAAAGGGAAGCTGAAAGGCCTGTTATACAAAGCAATCCCATATGCTTGGTGACTAGAGTCGCATCTGACTCGCTGACGGGCAGAAAAGGCAGCCCCGAGAACCAGACTCTCTATGTGCGTGCAAATATGGTGCTCAATTTTGGAGAAAAATGCATCTGCAGCTTCACTCCAGTCTTTAGCCCCCTCAGCATAACAGTCTGCGATGTCTAGGTGTGGACGTGGGCGCAAAAGAGGGCTGTGGATCCGCAATCATGTCTCGCCAGAGCCACTTACTCCACCAATGCAGTAGAGCCGCCTATCATACTTGTGCTTGCGTAACCTTAACCCTAAACCCTTTTAGCTCATTTCTCCATGTTCATTTTAAGAATCAATCCTATTTCTGCTAGTCAATCTAATAAGTAACATTATGCAGATGAATAACGTGTACACTAAACTGCACTTCCTTGTTTTCATCTGTGAACGCTGTCTGCTCGGCATTATATTGCTTTGGGTTGCGAGTAGAAACGTTGATAAGCACAAATGTGTGCAAAGGAGACAATCATGTCACGACAATTGGCAGCCAGCATCGCCCAGGATCGTAGTTAGAGTGCCTGAGTTTGTTGGTGGGAGTTATGTTTCAGATGATGCCCTGGCTCCTGGTCTCTTTAAGCATCAACTTGCATCCCTGAGCTTACTTTTTTTGCCATGGCATAGAGATAAGACCTCTTAAGAAGATAGGTTTGGATCACTGCATGTATTTGATAACATAAGCAAACTTACGAACCGCCCTGTCCCGGTGGAGGCCACTTCCTAGGGGCTTATGCTACTTCTGCCCTCCGCAGCCCTTTTTCCTTAAATGATCATGATGCATGTTTTCATTGCCAGCTATTCTTTCTTTTTTCTAACGACTGCCCTGTCCATTTCAAAGCTTGAATCATCGATCAAATAAAGGAAAATGTTCATCTTAGCTACAATCGAAAGGTAGCTAGCTGCCCTGTAGGCGAAAGCTCATCATAGAAATCGCGATTGCTTGGGCCCAGCTTATCCTCCATTCTTTCCATTTCCTTTCCCCAAACAAACATAATTCAGTGTGCATTATATCTTCACTTCAAGATGAAGGTGTACCTAATTTTCAACAACACATGCTTGTTAGGCTCGTATGGACAGAGGACACGAGTTGAGATTCCCGAAACAAGTTTGCATTGGATCCAAAATTTACTAGGTGGATCTCTAGAGGCATCTAAACAGCAATTTCGAAGCATTTGTGATCCCACAGTGCAAAAGCAAGATGCTTGGATAATGCTTGGAATACGTCTTATAGTGACTATGATATTTGCTATATAGCCAAACTTATAGACATAGCTATACTTATTCATCCCGCTTCCTTGTACAGGTCCTTGTACAGGAGGGCCACAGGACTCCAATGTGGGTCAGGGACCATTAGACAACTGCAGGCATCTGCAGGAGACCTGCAAAAGCACATGGGACCACACACTTACATCTCTGGACAAGCGCTCTACACAAGCGCATTTTGGGCTCTTATCAATTTCTGGCACATTTTTAAGAACACACCCCCAGAACCACCTGGCAGTGCACCCAGATGCACCTGTTTGTCCCATTATCTAGTGCACAAGTGGATGCTGTAGGCTGGAGAGTTGGCTCAATCGAGGGAGGGGGACCTCTCTCGTCCTCACTGGCCCGCAGCAGATAGGTATGGAGTGCAGGGCGTGCCCAAGAGGAGTGCAGGGCGTGCCCAAGATAGGTATGGAGTGCAGGGCGTGCCCAAGATAGGTATGGAGTGCAGGGCGTGCCCAAGAGGAGTGCAGGGCGTGCCCAACAGGAGTGCAGGGCGTGCCCAAGATAGGTATGGAGTGCAGGGCGTGCCCAAGATAGGTATGGAGTGCAGGGCGTGCCCAAGATAGGTATGGAGTGCAGGGCGTGCCCAAATCAAGTGCGTGTTGCGAGAGCCTCCAGTCATGGCAGCGCCATTGGAATGCACACCATGGACAAAGTGTGTGCGTGTGCGTGTGTGTGTGTGTGATAGCCTGCACTTTGCGTGACTGCATCTTATAGCAGTCAGTCGGTTTGACTGGAGGCGTTTACTCTTGTAACATGTGTGCAGTAGCCTGCACTTTGTGACTGCACGCATCAGCCACAACTGCAGCAGGGCATGCACTGAATTTGGCTGCACCCACCATCCACGGCAGGAGAAGTGGTGCTCAGGAAAATGAAGGAGCGCGGAGGAGGCATGGGCTGCATGGGGGGCGCAGGCTGCAGGGGATGGCGACTCGCAAGGGGGATGGCTGGCGCAGGGGTGGTGCAGGCTGCAGAAAGGCTGGCGGTTGCAGGTGAGGTATGGGCTGCAGGTGAGGCATGAGCTGCAGGTGGGGCATGGACTGCAGGTGGGACATGGGCTGCAGGTATTTCCCCTCCCAGCTCTGTGGGTCAGGGGGACTTGGCTGCATGTCCAGGAGCTGGGGCTGGGGCCGGGCCTCTAAATACTGCTGCTCTGATTGCTGGCTCTGGCCTGGTTGCTGCTGCGGCGGCTGGTGCTGGTGCTGGTGCTGGTGCTGGTGCTGGTGCTGATAGTGGTGGTGCTGGTGCTGGTGGCGATGATGGTGGAACTGCTGCAGCAGGAGCAGGGGGGGCAGAGGTTGCTGATTGAAGCTGTGCAGGTGGCCACTGAGGTGGAAAGCACCAGCACCCTCCTTCGCTTGGCCGGAGGGCAGCAATGGCAGCCCAGCTTTGTCTGGTGCTTCAGCCTGCCATTCCCAGAACATCTGATGGACAAGCTGCTGCTCAAGTGCCCCCTGTTGCTGCTGGTGCAGCCGCCATTGCTGCTGTTGCAGATGTGCCTGGGCAGCCTGCAATTGCTGCAGCTGCTGCTGCTGCTGCTGCTGCCGCTGGTACTGCTGCATCTGCAGGAAGGCCAACTCTATGTCCTTGCACTGCCACGCCTGCTCTTGCGCTGTCAAGTGCGCCTCCTCATCGTCCTGCAGCACCAACAGCTGCTTGTGTAACTCCAGGACCCCTCTCTGCTGCTGGTGGGAAAGCTGCTGGTCCATATTTAAAGGCCGCCCCATCTGCAAATGCAACTGCTGATGCTGCAGCTGCAGCTGCTGGTGCTCCTGCTGCGGCTGTTGCTGCTGCTGCATCCCCCAGCCTGCAATTTCCTGTGGCAGCAGGATTGAGCCTTGCACCTCAAAGACCTCCTCCTGTTCCTGCCACAGCTGCTGCATGCCCTGGTCCACCAACACAACCTCCTCGGCCAGGAGCAGCTTGCCGTTGACCTCGAAGATGCTGTCCTGCTCCTGCTCCTGCTCCTGCCACATCTGCTGCTGCTGCTGCTGCTGCTGCACTCTCATTCCCCCCGCAACAGCCCCTGTGTCTCGCATGAGATGCTGGTGCGCCACTGGAACTGCAGCTCTGCTACCTCCAGGCAGCTGCTGGTGTACTCCCGGATCTGCTTCTCCCTCCTCTTCTTGTAGCAGCTGCAACTGCTGCCTTGGCACACCCAGGCTCTCCCAATCATGCAGGCCCGCCTTTGTATACACTTCCAAATCTTCTTGACCGGGCCGTGGGATCTCCTGCTCCTCCTGCTTCTGTTGGTCTTGCTGCTTTGGCGGTGGCTGCTGCTGCTGCTGCTGCTGCTGCGGCGGCGGCGGCGGCGGCGGCTGTTGCTGCTGCTTTGTTCTGTTTTGCTGCTTCTGCTGCTCTTGCTCATGGACTTCAACTTGGCCACCCTGACGCTTTTTCTGCTTCTGCTTCTGCTTTGGCTGCAGCTGCAGCTGGAGCTGTTGTTCCGGCTGTTGCTGGGGCGGCTGTCGCGTGCGCTTTGATTGGTCAGGCAAAAGGGGCAAAGAGGGCAACTGGGGCTGCTGCTGTTGCTGTTGAAGCTGTTTCTGCCGCCGCCGCCGTGCTACTGGTCGCTGCTGCTGCCCCTCCTCTCCCTCCTGCTTATGACCTTGCTGCTCTGATGGCTGCTGCTCATCCTCTTGCTCCTGCTGATCACACCGCTCTGGCTGCCCCTGCTCTGGCTGCTGCTGTGTTGGATTCTGCTTCATCTGGTGCTGTGGCTGTGGCCCTTGCTCTCGCTGTTCCTCCCCTTGCCCCTGCTGCCCTTGCTGCCCCTGCTGGCACACAGGCTGTGTGTCCTGCTCCAGCTGCTGCTGCTGCTGCTGCTGCTGCTGCTGCTGCTGTCCCGGCTGCTGCTTTGATGCCCAGACCTTCCGCCGCTTCCCAAATGGGGCCTGTCGCTGGTACGTGTGCTGCAAGGGCGCCTGCTGCTTTGCTTTAGACTTTGCTGGCACCACCTTTGCCTTGTATTGCTCGAGGACCTTCTGTAGGACCTGAGGGAGGGGCCTGCCCCCTGGTCCCTGCACCATACGCCCACAGACCAAAGGATGCAGTGTGAGGGCGAACGGCATGCATCATATACTATGATTCATACACTTATTTCCATGTACTATAATTCATGTTGCATGATTCATGCATAGCTCAAGGCGTTAGGTCCCTATGTAGGACAGGGGAGGGGCAGCCTCAAGCTGCCATCCCAAGCAATGCTTGCTCTGCATTGCACATGAAGTGTATACATATACATTCCAGCATATGGCCACACAGCCGTCCTGACAGAGAAAAAAGGCAAAAGATGCCCGCAGAGGTGGTTTGCTGTTGTGAGTACAAACCGTGCTGTGTTGCAAGAGGGCAATGACAGGCAGATAGGCAGAGCAGCCTGTAGCATGCTACACAACACCAGCAGCCTTTCTTGACCTAGTTTGTGCCACGCAGCGTGGACAGCGATGCTCGTGCCGTTCAACGCCGGATGGTGAGGCAGAGATGCACGGCAGTTGCCAGCTTAAGCATAGGACACATCCAGGGCGTCTCCCTCACCTGGGCAGCATCCTGAGCGGCCTTACTAATCCGGTGGAAAGGTATGATGTGGTTGTGCACGCCCTGTGTGGCACGCAGGAGGTCTTCTGGTTGGTTTCCCGTCAGGTCTTCTGATTGGGAACTGGTATCCCATGGATCCAGGCACTATATGGGTGCCTTGATGGGAGTACCCCCAGTCGTGCCGCACTTTGCATTACAGGGGTACTGGTGCCCCAGTTGAGACTAACGATGCACTGTTGGTCATTCAGGTGGTCGGATCTGTGCTTGCACCATTCAGCACCTTGCACCATTCAGCACCTTGCACCATTCAGCACCTTGCACCATTCAGCACCTTGCACCATTCAGCACCTTTTGCACCATTCAGCACCTTGCACCATTCAGCACCTTGCCTCAGCCACACAGCGCAGCCGCAACATCCACTGCTGTACGCGAGCCACACCTTGACTATGCGAGCCACGCCTTGACCATGCGAGCCACGCCTTGACTTTGCGAGCCACGCCTTGACTGTACAAGCCACGCCTTGACTATGCGAGCCGCGCCTTGACTATGCGTGCCACGCCTTGATTACACAAGCCACATCTTGACTTTGCGAGCCTCACCTTGACTGTACAAGCCACACCTTGACTATAAGAGCCACACCTTGACTGTACAAGCCACACCTTGACTATATGAGCCACACCTTGACTATGCGAGCCACGCCTTGACTATGCGAGCCACGCCTTGACTATGCAAGCCACGCCTTGACTGTACAAGCCACACCTTGACTGACGAGCCACATCTTGACTATGCATGTAACATAATCACCTCTTATCTGGCCTGTGCCAGACAACGAACTTCCCAGCCCACCACCCCGCTTCTGCACCAGAGGCGTCGGTGCTGCCCCACAAAGCATCAGTACAGTGTCTGGATCCAGGTGTAGCCAAGTACTGCTACCACTGCACTGAGCAGGGCACAGATTTGCCAACCGACTATTTACTAATTTCGCATTGCCCTCTGGTAGAGACTCACATAACATCATTGCACAAAAGCAGTATTCGCGCCCTACAATGACGGGAAAAACCTGGGTTAGTAAGCTGCATGACAGGCCTACTTTTGCCTTTGTGCTAGGATTGTGCAACACCTGCATAAACAAACAAATGCTCAAAAATGCATGCTAGTACAGTGTATCTGATGCACAAATGAAGCAAGCCCTGACTTTGCACATAGTTGATTCACATTTGCACACGTGCATGCTGACATAGGCATAAACAAACAAACTACCGGCGCTTTTGACCCACCTTCATCTGGACATTCACCACTTGTTGTTCATCGTCAAAGTCGGTAGTAATCCTGGCCTGGCAGCCGGCGTAGGAGCATGAATGGTAGCTGCGCGTGAGCCCGTCCACCAATACTTTCTCGCCATACCTGCACAGTAGCAGGGGTGTGGGTAAACAGACCTGTGCATTACCACTCCCTGGGCATGGCCTCGTCCTGTCTGTGCGGCAGCAGGTGCGAGTGGTGGCTCCCCTTAGATGCTCAAGGAACTGTGCACCCCAAGTGCCTTCTGAGACTGTGCCGTCATTTATGGACACTGCCTGTTGTGTTGATTGCGTGCCCTTGATTTGAGCACATTCTCATCCCCCTTAATCCCCAGCGCCTGCCCTGACAAGGACCAATCTGTGCTGGGCTGCATTCTGCTCTCAGGCGTCATGCCCGTTCACCATCTTGGCTGATCAACAATCTTGGCGTATACGCACACTGTATCAGAACAAAATTGTTTGCAAAATCATTGGCAAAAATGAACAAGGCAAGGATTTTCAACAGGCCAGGCATGTTCTGCCAAAGGTAGAATGCCCAATTCAAAGGTGCTACTACTTCAGTTGGCGCCATTCAGGGCACATGCCTTGATTTCCCACAAAACACAGGATCGTGCTGCTCTGAGAAATTGTAGAAGACCGCTTTGGACAATTGTTTTTAGATTCTGGCGCAACAGCCAGGCGAGCATTCTTGTCAGGAGCAGCGCAGGTCTGAAGGCTGTGCTGTGGCCCTAAGGAAAGCACCATGGTTGCATGGTTTTGTCAGAGGTCTGGTAAGCATGTGCATGCTGCTGCACACTGCTTCCAGAACAACACCGCACTATCCCACAGGGCCACAGTCGGATAACTGGATCCCTCACCCACCACCACACATCTCCTGCAATTCATAAGTGCAAACAAAATCCAGGTTGTCCAAACAATGGCCTTACTTTTTCCATCCATAGAGTTCATGATGTTCAAGCTGCTCTGCTTGTGTGAGCCCAAAAGGTTGTGCCTGCTCTTTCTGCTCATGTCGCAGTATCTCTTCCTGCTGCTTCTGCTGCTGCTGGTGACGCTGCCTCTTTGGCGCTTGCTGGTGACGAGTTTGTTTCTGTCCTTTCCCTTGCTGCTTTTCCTCCAGCTCTGGCAATGCTACTTGATCCTTGGCGGTACTTGGAAGGAAAGTCGGCACCATAGGATTGGTGATGAGCAGCTGGGGAAGAGGTGACTCCATTTGATCTGCCTGCAGGCAGTAAAGGGGTGAAGGATGAAGGAAGCACAAGGGGTGCCATGCTTCCAAAGTCAGGCTTTTAAGAGAGCAAGCCTGTGACCTTTGCATAGCAAGCGTCGCCAAAGAAAAGCAGTCAGTGCTAAATTGTTCAAGACATTTGCATCAGCAAAAGAAGCGCAGATTCTCCTTTACATCAACTTACTGTAGGGTCAAGCAAGCGCTCTTGCTTGTCTTGTTACATGTCCATGAAATCATTGTGTGCATGTGCCCCGAGTGGCAAAGCTCACAAGGAATGATCTTAACGATGAACATGGCTAAATGCTTTAAAGAATAATGTGGGGTGCTTTTAAATAGATTCAAGCAGATGCCCAAAGCTTGAGGATTGAGCCCAGTCGCAAGAAGTTGAGCTTTGCACTTCCAAGGTATTCAACACGCAGCAGCAGCAGCAGCAGCACGGTGCTATGATCATTTTCAATCTAAGAAAATTGCGCCAGATGCAGGAAAATATGTGCTGATTCAAAAAGTATGCCAGAAGTGTTAATGCATGTGCTGCTGCTGCAAAACAGTGTGCCAGGAGTGTGAAAGCATGTTCTGAGTTTCAAATTTAGCAAAAATCTGAGCACTCTTGTTACACTTAAAATTCCTCCTATAAATTCTATTGCATACAAGGAAAACCTCATAGCATTCAATCTGGGAATGCATACGTTAGTTCCCCGCCTGGAATTTGGCAAAGCGCAGCACAGCGTGCTAGCATGGCGGCCAGTTGGAAACCTTCATATGATGCAGTCTTCCTCTGATCAAGCCTACCTTATCCAAGAGATTGGGGTCCTGATATTTTTGATCGCTGCGATGGTGGGCATCTGTCTTGGTGGAACAGCTGGTAGGACAATTGCCGTGACGCCTTGGTTGGATGTTTGTGACGTCTCTCAGGGCCACACGAGAGGAGCACGGCTTTCGCTCCCCTTTGGGCTGTATGGAATGATGCAAATCAAGTCAATCAACTCCTATATAGGAGCTTTATCTGCACAAGTGGTTCTGGACAAGAAGCAGTGCTGCAGCGTTCGAAAAAAGGCAGCTAGCTGAAGGCCGTCTGTCTTCCGATTTGCATGCAATTTTCAGAATATCATGAAGCTGTAGGTGTCAAGTAGGTATGAAGGCGCCTACCTGTTCGGAAGGGACGCCCTGTCTTTCAGCAAATGCTTGCTCAAAGCTGCACAGCTCACCTCCCGACGTGTACCCCATCAGTTACAAAATTATGCCTTCGATATGCAATAAATTTTAAGCGCGGCCAGATCGTGACCATTCGAATGACCACTTGCATCACGGGAATATAAATCAAAATTACCAAAGCTCTCCTCAATCGAAAATGGCGTGAAGCAGAACTGGGGTAACCAGTTCTGCGGAGAGAGCAAGCGAGCCCACTCCCTCCCGCCTCTTCAACCACAATGGCTCACATTCAAGATGCAATCCGGCACCAGCCACACCAGCAGCACACGCAGCTGTCACAGCAAGCGGGCCACTCCATCATCAGCCAGGAGCACCCGTTGCAAGCGCTTGGGCTTGCCCTGACACCATTGAATGTAAAAAGCAGACGGCCAGGAGGAGTGCTGCAGCATGGACAATCCCCGCTGTTCCTCCCCGTCTTACAGGCAAGTCCGGCCCTTGGAACTCCCGGGACCCTCGGCCGTTTGATGTGGGGCAAAGGTTTCCTCGCACCCCTGCATTCTTCGCCGGCGACCCACTTCCACTTTCATGCTTGTTAGCGTTGTTGCGAACGCATATCAATCGAGGGAATGAGGGGAGGAGGGTGTGCGAGGGCGTACGAGGGCGGTAAGCGGCTGAGCTGTCTGTAGCTGTGCATTCAAGTGAGCTGCAACAGATGTGCCTCCTGACGGTTTTGCACGAACTGCTGAGCCTCCAGGTTCAATACAGTTGTTCTCTGCACCCTAGTATTTCAAATATGCCCCCAATGCAGCTTGTTGATCAGACTTGCAGTGAATTTCTGTGGGCGAGCAACTGAACGGAGCTTCATAGTTTAACCGACAACATCATCATCATCATCATCATCATCATCATCATCATCATCATCA
>LKMJ01004389.1_pt1 | contig 13265 bp, 8 predicted proteins | sample 643391 | NCBI WGS metagenome assembly LKMJ01 (sample SAMN04112250, study PRJNA286221) | soda lake metagenome | biome: soda lake; feature: Kulunda Steppe; material: water; isolation source: sample PL-Br10 brine of Picturesque Lake | place: Russia: Kulunda steppe | collected 2010-07
CTGCAGTTCGTAGCTGTCGCTGTTGGCGTTGAGGTAGTCGACGGCTTCGAGCAAGAGGCCCACGTATTCAGGGCGGAGTTCTCGGAGCGTGAGTCGCCAGGTGCCCTCGAGGTTCCCCACGACATCGCGCGTTGCGTGCCGGAGGGGTTGGCCCTCGTCGTCAGCGTTCCGGGAGCGCACCTGGGTGTGGAGTTGTCGGAAGTGGGCTTCGGCTTCGCCCTTCGTGACGTCTACTTGTCGACGGATCGGCGAAAAGCCGATGGGTCGACGGATGATCCGGCCCGCACGGTTGCCGAACCCGCCGAACAGGTCGTAGATGAGACAGCCGTGTTCGCCGTGGGGTTCAGTGTCGACGCAGGCCCCTTTCTCGTGGTAGCCCGCTTCGAGGTCGCGTCCGTACACGTCTTCGAGCATGTAGTCGCCGTCGGCCTCGCCGGGATGGCAAGCCGTGGTGCCCCGTTCTTGGAGCACCCGTTCGCAGCCGTGGCGCAGCCACCCAGAGAGCGTAAAGGGCGAAATCTGGCCACCGATCTGGTTCATCGGATCGTCGGCCTCGTATCTGTCTGCCGAGGCGTGGTGGCGGTCGGTGACGATGCCATCACCGGGGGCAAGGAGGCCGATCTCCAGGCCGACATAGATGTCTGGGAAGGTGGAGTTGTTGGGGTTGTGTGAGAGGTCGAACTCACCGTCGAGGTGGTCTGTGATGAACTGGGGAATAGTGTCGTCCGTCATTAAAACTCACCACCCTCTGTGTCTGCGGGTTCTGTATCTGTGTTTGTTGGAGGGCCGTCAGCGTTTTTATTTACGTGGTTGAAGTCTTCACTTCGGGAGTCGCAATCCGAGTTTGGCGGGTTCTCGGTGGCTGTGTGTTCGTCTTCTGCGTTCGTCTCGCGAGTACCAGCTGTTGGGAGATTGTGGGGGACGTTCTCGCTCGCACGTTTCAGTAGGGCATCACCGTAGACCCACGAGACTTCGTCGGTCGTCGGAGCTGTGGGGGAGTCAGTCGACGACTCTGTTGGGGGATTAGTCGGCAGCTCTGTGGGGGCAATGCGGGCAGTCGTCGAGTCCATCGGCGAGACTGCTCGCACCGACGGATTCAGGAGGACTGGCCAGGAGGAATCTGTGGTCGAGTCGACGCAGCGGCCAACGTGGCCATCCACCAGGAGATCGCGCACCCCTAGTGTGAAGTACGTCGGTAGGTCGTGTTCGTTCTCGCCGCAGCTTATGTAGGCGAGGTTGTAGGTCGGTCGACCTGCCGGACGGTAGGCAAACACCGTCACCGGTGCGCCGTCCGGCAGTTTGGTGCCGCAGACCTGACACGCCGCGGCCCCCTCCCCGAGCGCAGCTTTATTTAGTTGATTTATGTCTTCAATTAACTGATTAGCAGTACCTTGATGTTCGTTGGATTTCTTTTGTTCCATTGGGTTCTCCTGTTTCATAGGAAGCCCAGCCTGCGTGCACCACCACGCGGGCATTCTACTGCATATGCCCATTTGGCGCGCTTCCTACCCAATGCATTAATCTGCATTGGTAAATATCTTCCCATTGCAGCTATATGCAATGGTTGGAGAAGATTAAGTGTGATATGCATCAATCTGCATTGGATAGTTAATGCCGAAGGACCGGGACGAAGATACAGGAAAGTACACAGAAACATATCCTCAAGAGAGTTTTATATCCGCTATAGATTCCCTTGATGGAGCAGGATCTACACAGGAGATAGCTGATGAAGTTGGGTGTGCTTACCGGACAGCTCATGCTAAGCTGTCCGAATTAGAGAAAAATAATGAAATCAGTTCAAGAAAAGTAGGAAACTCGAAATTATGGATGGTTCGTCCGTCTAATTAGACAAACTTGTTCACTTTTATAGTCGATTATTACTAGTATTAGAATCAAATTCACGGGAGTCGACTTTGAGAGAAATCTCGACTGCTTGGAAGATACGGTGATAGGTTGTCTGTGAAAGGAGATCCTATTGGTGGAAACTCAGTGTGCATCTCAGTTCTTCAAATCGATTTTATACCGTTTGACTATCATATAATCAGACCATGTCTAACAGATATCTACCGAAAAGAGCTGTTTCCGATGTGAACGGAACGATATGAGTAATATCGCTGCGTTTAGAAGAATATCATTGGTAGTTGGTTAGTCTCTGGGAAAGGATTATGGGACCGCTACTAGCAGTTATTACAAACGAATGATCTGCATCTATCGGGCGAAGCAACCTGCTGTCCTCACAGACAAAGTACTGCCGCTACTGGTTAGTGATGGGGAATTGACAAAAAATGATATCGATGAACTGTTTGATAAGGCTGGGATCGAAAGTTATAGTCAGCACCACATCAACTTAGGGTATCTCATCCGCTTGTTTGAAGAAGGTGATGAAGTGTTTCTTTTATCATCAAGGGGAACCGATGGTGTCCGGATACAAAAGGGAGTCTGCCTATTTGACTTCCTGAGTCGTATTCCCCACTTTGCACGTTGGCTGGAACTAACTCATTTGGAGCAGCGAGATGTCGAGCCCGGTGATGTCCTCATTGCTGAAGAACGCAATAGTGACATGAGACTGGAGCGGCCCAATCTATTCGAAACATGGGATAGTCAAATTAGTGAACGGCTTGAATCGCAAACAATCGAGGAGTTAGTCGCTAACCACAGCGATCAGCCAGTCTACGTGTGGGATAAGTATCTATTCTATCAAAATGTAGACGTCCTCCCCTTACGGTCAGCAATCCTCTGCACTATTGGAGCAGCGGCCGCACAAGGTGCAGCCATCACGGCACAAGAGATGGCAAAATTATATGAAGTCGAACATGACGACGTGAAATCTATCGTTCACGATGTACTCATGCCTATCGGCTGTCCACTAACTACGGTTGATAATGCATATACTTTGGACCAAGATCTTCGGTTCACTATGTCCCAGCCGTACGTGGCGGGTGAAACCTTGCAGGCAGTCATCAACGACAGGTTCACCTTTGAGGGTGAAAATGTTGCAACCGAATTAGCGACAGCGATCGAACAACACAGCCACCCATTCACCTATCCTGGGATTGACTCTGTGAACTTTGATATTGAGGTGGTTTCTGATATAGAGACCCAACCTATCTATCAGTTCGGTGATGGTGCTATCGGTGAGTCCGCAATTTACGCACTACAAGCACAAACACAGCAAAAGACACGAGTCACTGTTCCAGTCGGGCTTCCTGACCAAAATAAGTCCTTGTTGACTTCTATTCGTGAAACATTAGAAACTGTTGAGGAAGGGAGTGCTGACAGTACCGATGATCGACTGCAACGACATTTACGATCTCGGTATGAATTTCTTGGAGCACTACCGATGCTGAAGCCACCATCATATGAGTCGCTCACACCATTGGCTAACCGCTTCCTCGATACATCTCCATCTGATCGGAGAAACTTCTTACAGTCGATTGAGTTCATGTGTAACCCATTGCTTCAGTCAACGCTTGTTTTAGTGGATATGGTCGATGTCGCTCAACGTAGCGATCAATGGATAACATCAATTAGAGGCTCAGATATCCAGTTTGGACAACTATTGACCAAGGTGTTAAACCAACAAGGATATGAACTAGTTACAAACCAAGACTATAGTCAACGCGGCACCGCAATAATCGAATTTGCAATGGAACTACGCATGATCGAGGTAGACTCCAGAACGCACAACCTTGCACTCCAGAACCAATTTGGGAAAAATTTGCGGAGCGGTGAGCTCGGCATCTTTTCATATTATAATGATGTTGAAGATGTTGTGAGGGATTCCTTACGGGAGGTGGTCGAAGCATGACGACACCGATTAGATTTTATCTGCCGACCGATCTGCTGTGGAACAACTCAGACCCTGGCGAAGCAGAGCGATATCCAACTATCTTGAGCCGTATTGGACCAGATGACACTGTCGATACGCTCCGCGATCTTGCAAATCGTTACCACATTCGAGGTGACGATGGAACTAAGCAACCCGTAGTTCCGTCCCGTTCGACGAAGCCGCTTAACAATATGTACGGTGTCGAGCTAATCGAGGACGAGAAGTCTGGGATCGATGTGAAGTTGGGTGGACTCTGTCTTTTTGATCGTACAGAGGACAGGAAGTACCGATTATCTGAGGAGGGGCTAAAACTCCGATCGTTATATCTCGATGATGATCCAGCATGGCGTCAGTGGTTAGCGCAACTACTGGGTCGGTATTTCATCCGGCTCCGGTCCTTCCTTTATTATATGGGGTCCACCGGTTGCTGGTTGACGTATGATGGACCGAATATGTTTCGGGGCGATGAAGCATTAGCAACTGATGAGTGGGAGTACACCTACGCATGGAGCGGATTCAGTTATAACGGGGCGTGGACAATTGCAGGCCTCGTTGACGTACTGGGCGATGATCTCCCTGCAGACATTTTGCGGGAGATCGAGCAACTCTATGACTTAGAGTATGCTATTGTTGCCTCGGAATTTTCTACGTTCACTGATGCGCTCGACGACATCGAAATCATCAAACAGCGACTCAAAGACCTAGAAGAGTCTGATACCCCGTCTCCCGAAACAGCACGATATATTTGTGAAGAAGTAAATTCATTGCTGGATGAGTATCCTGAATCACCGGAAGCTGAAATCCGTGTTGCGCGTGTTCCGAATCTTTTGTTGGAGGCGAATAAAGATCCAATTATCGGGCCATTTCTTTGGGAAAAAATTGAACAGCAGGCAGACATCTCCCGCGACGACGAGTTAGATATGCGTTTCACTTCGATGCGGAATCAAGAACCACTCAGTGGAAATATAACGAAGGTTCTTCATTATGCATTTCGATATCTGTACGATCGTGGTGTATTAGTCGATATTGAAGAGAATCATGAAGATCAAAAATATGGGTTGATTGTTGATGATGTGCAGACAGGAGCTGTGCTACCCGAAGTTGCGGATGACTTAATCGATGTAGAGTTTGGAACTGGTGGCACAAACCTATTAGCGACTATCCATGAGGCGTATCTTGAGGATAGAGAGGCATCTGGATTCGTGACCTGGAATGATGTCCGTCAGAAGGTTTGTCAAAGTAGAGATATTTCAGAGGTGGAATTCAAGCAGGAAGTAAGGGAATTGATGAGCAGAGGGCAAATGACAGTGGTTGATACACAACGCGGCTTACGACTCGATCCAGATGGACCGCCAGGATATGAAGAGTTTCCACATGTAAATCTCCAACTACAAATTACCAATGATTAAATCCTTATGGGTGCAGTGTTTCAATCTAAGGTATCCACATGCCAGGAACTCCGTTTAGTCGTCGAGGAACGTCTGAATATCCGGTCTCATCTCCGTTCATTGGACAGACACATATTTACAACCATCTGCGGGAGTTCCTTAGCGAAGATCATAACGCACCAATCGGGAATTTTATTGTTTACGGGGACTGGGGAACAGGCAAATCTCGGGTCGGCCACCAACTAATAGCGGAGGGTACAGATGGGGAACACGGCTGGCTAGTGCAGGATGGGAGTGGCAATTACGCTGAGAAACATATATTTGAAGAACTAGAGAAGGGCATCTTGCCACTCTGGGTTCGGCTCTCAGAGTTCGAAGATAACCTCACTACACGAAACGCCGCAGCGAAAGCAGTGAATGCTGCATTGGAGAGTGTGGCAGAGGCTGACAGCGATTTATATGCAGATATTGCTGAGCGATTCGAGAGCGCTGGTGGCTCTCTTTTTGATCTCGAAGATATTGCTGCAAACCCCGGTCAGCCGACTGAGCTTCTAGAAAGGTATCTGGATGTCATCGTTGGTGACAGTGAAATTGATCGTCTCCTCGTTATTATCGATGAGGTCGAAGAAGCAGGATCAATCGGCGACCAAGCTCCCGACAGCGAGCAAACGACGGGAACTGGACGACAAACACTCCAAGCATTATTTGAAGGGCTGAAAGAAGCCACAAATGACGTCGGGGGCCGGTATCCAGCAAATTTCCACGCGGATTTTGTACTTCTTTGTACAAGTGGAGTAGAACGATACTCTGCACCGACTGGCGGGGTAGAGCGCCGAATAGAAGATGAATCTCTCCACGACCCAACCATACGAGACGCGAAAGAGTATGTGCGCCGGCTCTTGGAGAACACAGAAACAGAGATTCAGATTAGCCCTGAAGCAGTTGAAGCACTCTTTTTCGCTTCTTTCAATAATTTCGGTTGGTTTACGCGCGCCATGTCCACTCTATGCCATTTCAAGCAACAATCCCCAAATCAACCATATTACGAGATAATCAAATCAAACCCAGACCGATTTGATGATATTTTTGACCCACAATATGTCGATGATATCCTTGGAGAATCAGATGAGATCGATGTCGTTGACCAAATCGTCGACATCATATATCGTATCCACCCTGTAGATGTCAACGAATTAGGACTTAGTCCCTCAGAAGTAGACCCAGTATTAGACTACACGACGCCCTTAGAAGATATCCGGCCAATCGGAGAACTCGTTCCTGTTAAAACATCTATCTCAAGTATCAAACGAAAACTTGGAGAAGCAGGCTTCGAAGTGACACCGGCTGAGACCAGCGAACAGGTCGTGACTTACTCAGGTACAAGACTCAAAACAGGCCGACTGGAAGACCTTCTCACCGTATTCCGCATCGATGACGACCATATCGGATTCTACGGTCAGCGAGAAGACTTACGTGGTCTAGCAGAGTTCGCTTTCGAAGCCGGGCAAGTCGACGATGCTGCAATAGAAGCGTTGGTTGATGCACTAGAGACCACGCGAGACGACAATGCAATCGGAGATGGTCGACACCTCGCTCCAACGCTCCAATTCTTGGCAGAATGGAATATTCGGTGGCGCAAGTACACACAAGCAGTCCGCTGGCTTGACGATGAGGAACTGTGGGACGAGCTCATGGAGGCAGCTCGCAATGCGACTAATGAGGCTGAACGAGTCGCAAAAGGCTTCATCTATACTCGCTTCCGCCACTACGACGGACCATCACCACCTCCACTTGAACCACACGAAGAACGACTCCCTGCTACAAACTTCGTGACGGACATTTCAGGGGATAATACGGTTGATGTCGTGCGGAATAATTCAGCTGTCGTTCTCCATCATGACGACACTACTGAAACTAAAAACAGTATTCATCGGATTAAGCGAGCCGCAACACAAGGACTTCCGATCATCTATTTGCTTTTCGAAACCGAAGCACAACGGCAAGAAGTTATGGTTGAGATTCGCGACGAATACGAAGCCACAAGCTCGTTTATCATCCCACAAGTCATCAGCAACCGTGATCTTGCCCGTGACTTTTTTATCCAATTCTCATTCCTTGGACAGGGTGAAGAGGATATTTTCACAAGCGACGATCTCCGAGGCAACCTACAGTACATAGAAGAAAATCGACAGCAGCCAGTAATAGAGCGAGATCAAGAATGGTTTGAAGTACAAAAGGAGGATGGACGCGTTCTCCGGGAAGTGGTACCGCCCAGTGCTACAACACGACAAAAAGAAGCCCTCGCAGAGGGACTACTCCTCGCAGCAGACGGACAAAACCTTGATCAAGAACATATCGATCCTTGGCATCGTTGCTGGGAAAACAGTGACCGTGTTTCCCCCCTCTTCAACGAAGATCGCCAGCTCCAACTCCCCAATTTTATCCCCCACGTGCTTGGTATCCTTGACCAACAAGGACCGCTTCAAAACACCGTGTTAGCCGGCCAATTGCTCTGTGACTCGGAAATACAAATTGAAACAGTCGCTTCGAACACTCTTGAACTCCTTTCCTACCTCGGGTTGGTCTCTGAGGGAGATGACGGATACCAGTTCCATGATACCGATTATCTCGATACTCGCATCGAAGAGGTGTCTATCAAAGTTCCAAGCAGCACCGACGATGCCTTCGAAGATTTCGAGGTACAACCAACCGATCAGACCTTATTCGATCTCCGCATTAATGATTCTAAACTGAACAGTTATCGTAACGATCTCGATACTTATCCAGACCAGCTTAGAGCTCTCGACCATGAGATATTATTAGATGCAGAAACCAATCCCGGAGACTGGTACGATACCACATCTACCGTCCATGAGATCATATACTTCGCCAACCGAGGATATGATCCAAACAATACGTTTGACTCCCTGGAAGAATATTCTTATCAAGATATCGGTGACGAGTACGCCGATATGCGCGAAGATATGGATCACGAGGATTTCAGCATCGCATATCGTTTCGACTTCTTAGAGGAATTTGATGATGTCTTAGCTGAGGATCGGAATCAAGTCCTGGACCTGGTCGGAACCTGTCAAGAAAAATTGGAAAATCAGTATGATGAATGCCAAGGGAACGACTTCCCCACTTCTGAAATCACTAATATTCTGGCAGATATTAAAGAGGACTTGGAATTAGAAGCCGATATCGTCGATGACGCACTATTACAGGCAGATCAAGACGAACAGGGAACAGGCAATACAATCAAACACCACCTGAACAATCAGGAATTCGAAGAAGCCTTTACCCGTATCGGTTGGTACAACGGTGTGCTACAAGGACGCGTTCCTGGCCCCTGGAAAGACTTCACTGATGCACATAATGAATTTGAGACGTTCCTCGATGCGTTTGACGAACTCGAGGATGACTGGGGCGAGACTGAGGAGTTCTTCAGTGGTGTGACCCAGTTTGAGAACTTCCTTTCCAGTCAGAGTGTCCCACTCTTTGAAACATTAGACCAAGTTCCAGATGTCACTGGTCTGATTACTGAGGACACGACTATGAGCAACGCGTATGATGACTATGCCGAGTTAGAAGATATCACTCCCTCCGCCGAATTGGATGTCTTGGAACGAGTAGAAGAGGACCCTGAAGATTCACTCGGAGATTCAGCACCATCGGTACTATTGGACTCCATCAAAGAATTGCGGCGAAAAATCGCAAGTCTGAATCTGCATCAAAGTGTCGCCAGAGAGATTGCCGATCAAAAAATTGAGCAGAACTTACAAAAACTTGAGGAAGAGTGGGCTCCGTTAGAGAACCTTGCTACCGCCGTTAGTGAAGAAATCGAAATTGATCGGAGCCCCATCGACGGACCAACGCCGTTCGAAGACAAAACATATAGAGAAATTTCAGAACTCATTGGCGATATCCGCGATCAGATTGATGACGAGGGAGAACGACTCCTCAACACGGTCGATGACCACGGTGATCGCTACTGGGAGTCATACCTTACTGCATACAATGCTGCACAAAATAACAAACCCCTCTCAGATAGCGAGATCGATCCAAACCACTTAGAGAAACTGGCCGGTTGGGACATCATTCAGTACAAAGAACAGTACCATGTCTCACGATGATGATCCCATCCCCGCTTACTATATCGGCACAAACGATGACCTACCTCCCAGCGACCTTACAGACCATTTAGCATTCGAGATTACACCATTAACCCCTTCCAGATGGCCAGAGGAGCCCAAAGATCGTTCAGTCTTTTTCGAACTATCTGTCATTCAAAACAACCCTGACTTTGGGCGAGAATTAATTGAGCAAATACGTGATACTGGATTGATTGGATTCGGTCTGCCACCTGTAGAGAGGTCATCAGACGAAATTCAACTCACAGCGTTTCCTGATCGAGAAATCTCGCTACAGCTCGACGAACAAACCGGACCAGTGTCTATATCACGAGACTTCGTCCAGTCTAAAGATCCCATCGAGTTATCTATAGCTGTATTAGGACATTTCACTCAGTTTCGCGGAAGGGCATTAGCACATAATGCTGATAACCACCCAGTGATTGTCGAATGGCAACCCAGAAGTACAAGCGGTCGGTTAATTGTATCGACAATTGAGCTCACCAAATTGGCCATCACTGGGAACGAGCAACATCGTCGAGAACTGCTTCAATATTTAGTCGAATATATTTCATCTATTATCAAAGAGAAACCCTCTGGGAAAGATGACACTGATAGCGACGCTCCAGAGACTACGATCACGCGTACACAGTTCAATAATGGACTTCTCGCACTGTATGTCCTCTCCCATCAGCGAGACACAGTACCACTTACGTTAGAGAGGTTAGAGAATACGCTTCCTAATAAGATTGGATTTACCCTCTCTGATGAAGAATGGAGTGTTTTTCTTACTGAATTAGAAGATAAAAATATCGTCGAAGGAGCTGAGATAGACGAGAGTGTATTAGCTAATACGATTAGCGAGCGAAATCTTACCTCATATACACGGAGGCTGCTCAATGGATGAAGACATTTCCATAGGCGAGGAGATCGCTGCTGAAATCCAGTTGTCGATAGGTGATGATGCCCAGGAGTTGGAGAATCAACTTTCTGAGCTCACACAATTCTTAGAGCAACTTCGGGGCGTTGACTGCACAAAACAGGTAGCAACCGAAAACGCACCGGAATCTCTCTCGGTTTGCGCTATTGTCAGTGATCACGCAAGCAGGCCAGCGTTTTCTGGACTCCTATACGGTGTTGCAGTTCTTAGCTTGCGAATGGATATAGATGGAACATCGATCACGGATATTAGTCAAGATGCCCGTAGCGTCGTTGAAACATGTGATTTTGGCGATGGTCACCTACGTTTGCGCTGGGAAGAACGAGAACTCATGGCGAAACTTGCTGAAACTGCTATTGATGAAGATATTGATCTCATCTTGTTAGACTCATCAATTACTATTCCTCGACAAGATATGCTGACCTATGACGATTCTGTCGCCAAGGAGCACTGGGATAAGATGCTCACACAGCTCGATACTTTTTGGGAAACAAATCACCCGAATCTTCGTCCTTGGGCGGATAGTGGACCATACATCGCTGGTATCTCTCGGACTCGCGGCAATCTTCTCTTTACAGCATTACGAGATGGTGATCCCGAGCAATTTGTCGACCCGATCGAGCGAGAGTTGATAGATACAGTTACGAATTCTTGGGACAAAATACGATCTATAGGCCCCAACCGCCTCGTCAATCGCGCTATCCGTTCGAACGAACGTACTATTGCATATCCCTTCTCTGCATCACGGCTTGACCGACGTTGGCGACCCTCGAAACTACAGGAGCTCGATGTGCAAGGTTTCTTTTATAAACCAGATGCCGAACACGACATCACGCATCTTGAATTGCCCGGCTCAGCAGATGTTTTTACATCCGCCGATCTCACCGACTTCAGCCAGAAGTTTAGTTCACTTTTCTGGCTCTCGAAGGTTGAGCAGCCAGTTCCAATCTGGTACGCGAGAGAGCACTGTGAATTCCCGTCCGAAATGCTGAACCTGTATTATAAGGAACTGGTGAACCATTCAGGAGACATCAACAATGAATGAGGATCAATCGCTGGGAACGCTCGTAGGCAACACTGGCCAACTAACGGTCACAGCAGCTTTAAAAAACAGCTACAGTTTGAAAAGAGGTGGATTCGTTCGTATACCACATAAGGAAGAAGCAGATGGTGAACAGCGGTGGGTCTTAGGACGAGCTGTTGCTGTCCGTCGTCAAAGTATGTTCTTCGATGAAAGCCTTGGTGGTGACGTAGCCGACATCCAGCTATTGACGGAAGACGAGTTCGGAGAAGACGTTTTCGCATCAATTGAACTTATTGGATACGTCGAACGAGAAACAAACGAAATCAAAACGCCCCGCCGGCCTATTGATCCCGGATCAAAACTCTATCCTGTTGATGCTGAATTTTTGCAGTTGTTCTACGAATACACACCACAAAATAGCATCCAATTGGGCCATCTTGTTGGTTATGAAGAAGGAGAGAGTGCTGTACCGATCTATATTGACGTGAACAAGATAGCAACCGAGCACATGGCTGTCCTAGCGATGACTGGCGCAGGCAAAAGCTACACCGTTGGCCGAATCATGGAGCTTATGCTAACCCGCACTAATGCGAGCATCCTGGTTTTTGACCCTCACGGAGAATACGGCAAAGCCATCGCCAGCGGTGACCCTCAATTCAACAACCTCTCTCAATTCAGTGGGGACACACGGGAAGAGCTGGAACAAACACGAGAGGAAATCAACGAACTTCAGCAACAGGGTGGTGGTATCCAAGTCTATGCGCCGGAGGGGACTTTCGCAGATCGTAAGTATGGACAAGGCAATTATACACCTCTAAAACTCCGGTTAGATTCGCTCACTAAAAACGAACTGACCAATATTATGCCCTCAATGACCGAGCCACAGGAACGTTTACTCTCTGTGGTCCTACGGTACTGGGAAAGCAAATTTGAGGCACCTCGTGCGATCACTGATCTCATCGATCTTCTAAGCACAGATTTCGAGAACGTCCGCTCTTGGTCCCAACTGACAGAAGAAGAACGCTCAGCACTCAACGCACGTAGTGCATCTATCATTGCGTTGCGGCTGCGAAATTTGGTTCGTGATACCGGGATCTTCTATGACGGTGGGGCGCAACCAATTGACATCGTTGATATGGTCGGTCGCCGTGATCCATTAAACGATACTGATGAACTTGGTCGGATTGCTATTATTGACCTACAAAATATCTCAAATCAGGCAATGCAAGTCGTTGTAGGCATTATTGGAAACGAACTCATCGATGGTATCAGTGAAGCAGCTAACCCTATCAGACCTGTATTTACTGTCCTCGAAGAAGGACACATCTTCGCACCATCTCAAAGCAGTTCGGTAGCAGAACCCGTTATCCGCAAAATTGCTGCTGAAGGTCGAAAGTTCGGGATTGGTCTTGGGATTATTAGTCAACGACCGAGTAAGCTGGATTCTGACGTGACGAGTCAGTGCAATACTCTTGTGACAATGCGGCTCAAAAATCCGGAAGATCAAGCCTTCATTCGCCAAGCCTCAGAAATGCTTTCGGAGCAAGATATTGATGAGCTCCCAGCGCTATCTACGGGGGAAGCACTTGTGACTGGTGAGGCTATTCGGGCACCGCTACTAGTGAAGGTCGGACCAAAGGCATTAGAACACGGTGGGATGGCTCCCGAAGTCGTTCAGGTCTGGAGGGACCACTAATGTATTCTGCAGACACCCCAAAGTACGACCTCACTACACAGTATCGGGACACGATATCTAACGAACATATTCTAAGCTATTATCCATTTCTTTCTGAGGGGCGTAACCGCGGATCGATTCATCCGCTCATGCTATCTTATTATGTTCTCTTGGGCAAGGAGTTGGGGCAAATTTCGACAATAGAGGCGACGATGTTTGATAAGGATCACCGGATTGCGATTCAGGGAGATACCCGTAAGAATACGGCGCAGGCAG
>LKMJ01004390.1_pt1 | contig 13261 bp, 11 predicted proteins | sample 643391 | NCBI WGS metagenome assembly LKMJ01 (sample SAMN04112250, study PRJNA286221) | soda lake metagenome | biome: soda lake; feature: Kulunda Steppe; material: water; isolation source: sample PL-Br10 brine of Picturesque Lake | place: Russia: Kulunda steppe | collected 2010-07
GACGTGAGCGACCTCCTCGCTGAGTCGCTCGGGTTCGACGCCCTCTACCACCTCCACGAGGCGGTTCTCGATCAGCGCCCGACGGCGCTCCAGAAGCTCCATTGACGGGGTTTAGGATGGGGGAGAAAAGTACGTAACGATCGGTCGTTGTGGCTACCATCGAGTCCGATTCTCGAACTGTTTTCACGCTGGTTCGATGAAGTGTGGTCATTTCGTCCGAGAACCTGGTTCCACGCTGGTCCGATGAAGTGTGATCATTTCAGACAGCGGTTTCTCCCGGCGGTTGCACCGACAGGTTTCTACCGTAAAACGGGTGTAGGAACCCCCCAATGCATACTCCCGGACACTACGGCGCGGCGTTGTGTCTCTACGCACCGATCGGATTCGTGGTGACGATCGTTCACACGATCGAACTGGCCGTCGTGGGCGCCGTCGTCGCTGTCGTCCTCTCTCCGCTCCCCGACGTCGACCTGAAACTCCCGTTCGTCGCCCACCGAGGCGTGACGCATACGATCCACTTCGTAATACTCGTTGGTCTCTCGCTGGGGGTCGCGGGCGGCGTCGTCGCCACCTGGACGGATTTCATCGACCCATTCCCCCTCGCCGGGTTCGGCTTCGTGGTCGGCGTCGTCTCGATCGGATCCCACCTCCTCGCCGACGCGCTGACGCCGATGGGCATCGATCCGTTTCGGACCGGTACGCGATACACACTGTGTCTCACCCGGGCGGCGAATCCCATCGCAAACCTCGTGTTACTGCTGCTCGGCGTTATCGCCGTCGTCGCAGCGGGGTGGGGTCTATACCTGTTCGGAGCACTCTGACCTGTTGCATACGAACGTCATCCGAATCGAGACTGGGTGAGTACCGATCCAGAAACTCGTCGAGCAAAGACGGCGGCTCGGGAAAAATCCCTCGTCACAAGGGGCTCGGAGGGGGTAACTGCTCGTCACTGCCGCCGTCTCGAAATTGGCTCCCGAAGGGGTTCCCTTTATCGATTCGGAAACTGTTGCATATTGTTTGGATTACGTACCCAATTTGTTTGGATTGTGTACTCAATTTTATTGGACTACATACTCAATTTGTTTGAACGTAGGAGTTATTTTCGACCGGTGGCCTGGGGTCCTCGACCAGCGGCTGATCCTCACTTCCGTTCGTGCCAGGATTCGAACGCGCGCAGTTCCTCGACGACCGACTCGACGTCCCCGGGGTCCAGAACCCCGCGCTCGGTCACGAGTTCCGAAACACACTCGGCCGGCGTCACGTCGAACGTTGGATTCGCCACGTCGATGGGGACGTCCCCGTCGTAGACCGCCGCGTTCGAGCCGGATTCGAGGTTCACTGACTCACGGGTCGAGCACTTGTCGCTCGCGGCGACGACGATCACTGGAATCCCCTCGTGTCGGGCCGCCAGGGCCAGCGCCCGCGTCCCCGCCTTGTTCACGACGGCGCCGTCCGGGAGGACGGTGTCAGCGCCGACCAGCAGGGCGTCGACCCCCTCGCGGGCGAAGACGTGTGCCGAGGCGGCGTCCGTGTGGAGCGTCACCGGGTAGGCCTCCGAGAGCGATTCCGCAAGCCGAACGCCCTCACACTCGGGCCGGGACTCGGCGACGAAGATCCGCGAGGGCGATCCGCCCCGAATCGCGTCGAGGACCGTACCCGACCAGGAGAGCGTCGCGATAGAGCCGTCGACGCGTTCCGCCGCTTCCGTCGACGCGTCTACGTCTGCCGCCAGTGCCCGTTCGATACCGTCGATCGCCGAATCGAGAAGTGCATCTGCACCCGCTCGTGGCGACGTGCCGACGGCACCATCGTCGTCTGTCGGTTCGCCAGCACCGTCATCGGTCGGTTCGTCAGCACCCTCTATGGTCGGTTCGTCAGCACCCTCTATGGTCGGTTCGTCAGCACCCTCTATGGTCGGTTTGCCAGCACCGTCGTCGGTCGAACCGCTAGCACCGTTGGCGTCGAGTGCTTCCGCCATCGCCCGGTTGACTCGATTTCTGAGGACCGCCATCGACGGTCGAGCCTCGAGCAGTCGACGGGCGAGGGCGGCGAGTTCTTCCCACTCGGCCCCGCGGTCGATCGGGGCGACCTGATTCACGGTTCCGTCTTCGTCCCCAGACCGTTCGGCAACCAGCACGCCCGCTCGATCCCGCAGCACCTCGAGCGCCCGTGTCGAGAGATACGCGGCCCCGTGGTCGGCGTCCGCGGCGATCGAACGAACCCTCGGCGCCACGCGTTCGTAGGTTTCCCAGAGCATGGGAACCGTTTCTCGCTCGTCAGTGAGGATGACAGTCGGGGAAACCCACGCGACGGCATCGTGTTCGACGCTCGTCTCGACATCGCGGGACTCACAATCGAAGAGGTAGGGATGGACGATCCAGGTCCGATCGAGGTCGGAGTCCTCGACCTCAACCGGTCGGCCCGAGCGAACCAGTGACACGGATTCCTCGAGGCCGGTCTCCTCCGCGATTTCGACCCACACTTGCTCATCTGGGTCGCCCTCTGCGTACCCAGACACCCCTCCCCACCGACCGACGTACGATCCGACGGCGTCGCTTCGCCGAATCAGGAGCACCTCGCCGTCGTTTCGGAGGAAAGCCGTGACGATGTGGGTCTCCTCGTCGACGCCCCGGGATTCCCCGCCCCCGATCCCATCGGAATGCGAGTCGCGCATACGAGGGCGGACGACCACCAGCGGTGTATCGGTTTCGGGATGGTCGTCACAGGTAGACACGGCAACCGGATTCGCCGTCGACGTGGTAACCGGATTCGCCGTCGACACGGCAACCGGATTCGGGACCGGGCGCGTCCTGGGAGGTGTCTCCGGTGACGGTGGGCTTTTGACCCCGCTGACCGACTGTCGAATATGAACCTGCAGCCAGTGACGGACCTCCCGGAAATCCGTCCCGGCGACGACCTCGCCGATCTCCTGTCGGAGCGAGCGACTCTCGAAACGGGAGACGTCCTGACGGTCGCGAGCACGGTCGTCTCGAAAGCGGAGGGGCGGACGGCGAACCTCGCGGACTTCCCGGCGGGTCCGCGTGCGCGGGAAATCGCGACTCGTCTCGCTGAAATCCACGGCGAAGAGAAGGACCCGCGGTTCGCACAGGCCGTTCTCGAAGAGAGCACCGAGGTACTGATGGATGCCCCGTTCCTGCTCACCGAAACGCGGTTCGGCCACGTCTGCGTCAACGCGGGGATCGATCGGTCTAACGTCCCGGATCACGACCTCCTCTTGCTCCCGAAACGACCGGGCGAGAGCGCAGACCGTATTCGACTCTCGCTCGAGGCGAACGGCCACCCGGACGTCGCCGTCGTCGTCACGGATACCTGTGGACGGCCGTTTCGCCACGGCCAGCGCGGCGTCGCGCTGGGGTGGTCGGGCATGCCCGCGAGTCGCGACTGGCGAGGCGAACGAGACCGCGACGGGCGGGAACTCGGCGTCACCGTCGAGTCGGTCGTGGACGAGCTCGCCTCGGCGGCGAACCTCGTGACGGGAGAAGGGGCCGACGGGATTCCCGCCGTCGTCGTCCGTGGCTTCGAATTCGGCGACCTGGAGGGAAGCGACGAACTCTTTCGCGAGGTCCACTCCGACTACGTTCGACAGGCATTACGCGGATGGGAGTACGAAAGATGACGGGGGAATCAGATTCGGAATCTGTAGCAGGTCGAAATAGCGAAGTTATGAGTGAGCAAAGCCGCGTAACACGGGGAATCGAACTCACCCCCGAACACCCGCTCGACCGAGTCGCCGACCTGGCGGCGCTCGCTGAGGACGAAGGGTTCGACGTGGCGTTCGCGAGCAGTCACTACTTCAACCGGGATCCGTTCGTCGCGCTCTCGCGGATGAGCGACGTGACGGACGACATCTTGCTCGGACCCGGCGTCGTCAACCCCTACGAGTCCCATCCGGTCACGCTCGCGTCCCGGGCGGCGACGCTCGACGAGATAAGTAGCGGGCGGTCGGTCTTCGGAATCGGTGCCGGCGATCGCTCGGCGCTGTCGGCGCTCGGGATCGAGCACGATCGACCGTTACGTCGCGTCCTGGAGACGTTCTCGGTTGCCCGCGAGCTCTGGGCTGGCGAGACCGTCACCCACGAGGGGACGTTCGCGGTCAGTGACGCCCGGCTCTACCTCGATCCGGTCGAGATCCCGGTCTACGTCGGCGCACAGGGGCCGGGGATGTTGCGGATGAGCGCGAAACACGCCGACGGCGTTCTCGTCAACGCCTCACATCCCCGGGATCTCGAGTGGGCCGCAGACCGGATCGGAGAAGGGCTCGACGAGCGACCCGACGACCGTGGACCGTTCGAATCGCTGGCCTTCGCGAGCGTGAGCGTCGCGGCCGACGAGGACGACGCCCGCGACGCCGCCCGGCCCCCCGTAGCCTTCATCGTCTCGGGTGCACCCGAACCCGTCCTCGAGCGTCACGGAATCGATCGCGATGCGGCGACGGCGGTGAGCGATCGGCTCGAAGCGGGAGACCTCTCCGAGGCGTTCGAGGAGGTCACGCCGACCATGATCGACTCGTTCTCGATCGCCGGGACGACCGACGCCGTCGCTCGTCGCTTCGAAGCGTGTCTCGAGTACGTCGACGGTATCGTCGTCGGATCGCCGCTCGGCCCGGACCTCGATGACGCGATCGAACGGGCGAGCGAGGCGCTCGATCGAGCGATTGTGGAGGGGTGAGTCGGCCCGCTTGTGGAGGCGTTACTCCGGCGTCACGAGATCGGCGACGGCGCCGAGGACGAGTACGGCAAAGACGACAACCGGCACGACGATGAAGAGCCCACCCATCGCGACGAGCAACGGCGACAGCCCGTCGCCAGTGGCAATGGTGCTGAAGTAATCGATCATGTCGAAGACGTTTTCCACGATGACGGCCAGTGGAACGTGGTTCATAGTCGAGGGTTTCGAGTCCGAGTACTTGGACGTGCCGGTCGAAGGCTGCGCCGGTGTTCCGGGGAACTGCGAACGTGTTCCGGTCGAAGCCATCACGGGTGGTGCAGTCGACGGATTCCCCGAAGTGAACGCCGGAGCGCCTAAGCGGCCCCCGTCCGTACCCGTACGCGTGACCGAGGACGCGAAGTTAACGGACTTTCTCGAAGACGGGCGCGTCGAATCGGGATCGGAAGACGCGGAGTCGTCGGGCGAGTCCATAGAGTCGCCCGACGAGTCAGCGGTGTCGCCGGACGAGTCCGCAGAGTCGCCGGACGAAGCCACCGCTTCATCGGACGAGTCCGCAGAGTCGCCGGACGAATCCACCGCTTCGCCGGACGAGTCCACGGTGTCGCCGGATAAATCCACGGGGAAATCGGACGAAGCAGCCGGGACCGCACCGGGGACTGTCGAACCGGCTGTTACGACCTACGGGTGGGGAACGTATCGATGCTCACGATGTGAGGTGGTAACAGACTGTGTATGGCGATCTACCGAGGAGTTCGTCTGTCCCGACTGCAAACAGTGGTGAGGGTACGCTATTCCGCTGGATTCGAGCGTCAGGCGAAATAAACCAGAAGTTGACCGTCGATCCACGCCAGAAGGTTTAAGATTACGTCGTTGCTTTGTAAAGATGCAATGGCGAAAGGTACGGTCGCATTCTTCAACGACACTGGCGGTTACGGATTCATCGAAACTGACGACGCGGACGACGACGTGTTCTTCCACATGGAAGACGTCGGAGGGCCTGATCTCGAGGAGGGACAGGAACTCGAATTCGACATCGTCGAAGCGGAGAAGGGGCCACGCGCGACTAACGTCGAACGGCTCTAGGCACTTCGGAGGGAGTATCGTTTTCAGATTGCTACGCCGCGAGCGACTGGATTCTCCGGTGGCAGCGTCCACCGACAGCGTGCAACGGCAGCGTCCACCGACAGCTTCCATAGGTAAAGAGCCGTGGACCAGGTCTGTACGCCGGCCCGGTGTGCCAGATTCGGTACAGGGAACCTACTGACACAACACATTAGTCAACGAGCCCCCATATTCGAACTAATGAGACGAGCGCGACGGTCCCCACGAGGCGCTCACTCACCGACCCGGTAGCCATGACTGACGCCAACCCGACCTCTTCGACCGAACGTACTGCCCACACGTCGTCCACGGACGCCCTCGACGTTTCGGCCGTGCAGACGCTGTGTGAGAAGATCACGGAGAACGCCGCCACCGTGATCGTCGGAAACGACACGGAGATCGAACACGTCGTCACGACGGTCCTGGCTCGCGGACACGTCCTGCTGGACGACGTCCCGGGCGTGGGAAAGACGATGCTCGCGCGTGCGATCGCGAAGTCGATCGACTGTGAGTTTCGCCGCATCCAGTTCACCCCCGACCTCCTTCCTTCCGACATCACGGGGGTGAACGTCTTCAACCAGAAGACGCGGGAGTTCGAGTTTCAGCCCGGTCCCGTCTTCGCGAACGTCGTCCTCGGTGACGAGATCAACCGCGCCCCGCCGAAGACGCAGTCCGCCCTCCTGGAGGCGATGGAGGAAGGACAGACGACGGTCGACGGCGTAACCCGAGCGCTTCCGGAGCCGTTCACCGTCATCGCGACTCAGAACGCCGTCGAACCGAACCGGACCTACGACCTCCCCTTCGCCGAGATCGACCGGTTCATGAAGAAGCTCGAACTCGGCTATCCCGATCCGACGTCCGAGTCCGAGATGCTGGATCGCGTCGTCGGTCGTCACCCGATCGACTCACTGGACCCGGTGACGGAACTCGAGACGATCGTTCGGGCGCGTGAAGTCGTCGCAACCGTCTCGACCAAACAGCCGGTTCGAGACTACGCGACGCGCCTCGTCGGCTTCACCAGGGAGAACGCACAGATCGGCGCGAGTCCCCGTGCGACGATCTCGCTCCTCCGTGCGGCGCAGGCCCGGGCGGTGACCGACGGGCGCTCGTACGTGATTCCCGACGACGTCCAGCGGGAGGCGCCGCTCGTGCTGAGTCATCGAATCAGGACGGCCTCGAGCGACAGGGAACGTGACGGTGCGAATGTGGTGGCCGAGGCGCTCGATCGAGTCAGGGTCGAATGAGGCTCACGAGACGAGGCTGGGCCGTGACCGCCCTCGTCGGCTTCGGTGTAGCTATGGCCTGGCTGTACGGCGGTCGGTCACTGAACGCACTCGTGGTTCCGCTGGTCGTCGTGACCGTCGCAGCCGTGCTGGCGGTTGCCCGGGTCGAAGAGCCGATCGTTCGGCGCGAACCGATCGAACCGGGGTTTCCCGGCGAGACCAGAACGGTCCGTCTGTCGCTCGAGACGAACGGACCGACGTCTGCGACACTCGTCGACGAAGTCGGCGACGGCCTGACCGCGATGAACCCCGTCGGCGAGACGACGATCGACGACGGCGACACGATCGAGTACGACCTGCGCCTCGAACGGCGCGGCGAACACGCAGTCGGCCCACTGACGATCGTGGTTACCGATGTCCTCGGCCTCGTGAAACGGCGGTTCGAAAGCCGACGAACGACGTCGGTTCTCGTCTACCCGCAGGTGCACGACCTCCGTGGTGGTGCCAGGCACGATCTACAGCTGCTCGCCGACGCGGCGAGGGAGTACGATCGAGAGGAGTTCGATCACCTCCGGGAGTACGAGCGTGGCGACGACCTCCGGGACATCCACTGGAAGACGACCGCGAAGCGACCCGACGAGGAACTGGTCGTCAAGGAGTTCGTCGCCGACGAACGGACCGGATCCGCGACCGTCGCAGGCGAGTGTGATCCCGGTCGTGACGACGAGATGGCCGAGGCGGTCGCCAGCGTCCTGACCTACCTCCGCGACATGGACGTGGCAGTCGGTGCAGCAGTCCCGGATGGCCAACACCCTCCAGACGAGGACGAAGCACACTACCTCGACGTGCTGGCATTGCTCGCGGTCACCGGCCCAGGAACGCTCGATCCGACGGTCGAAGCGGACGCCGACGTCGTACTCAGGGTCGACGCCACCGGGGCAACCGTCCACGTAAATGGGCACGAGATTCCGTTCGATCGACTCACCAGCGAGCGACCTGGCCTCGACGCGAGGGTCGCTCGCGGGGCCGGGGGCTCGAAGAACGACGGGAGTCGCTCGTCGTCGGAGGTGAGCGCATGAGTCCGGTCGACGATACGATCTACTCGCGAACTGAGTCGAGCGAGACGCGTGGACGGAGCGTGGGCGCCCTCGATGACGACGTTGCAGTCACCGGATTCAGGCTCGCCGCACTCGCCGGGATCCTCGCGTTGATCGCCTCGTTCAGCATCGTCCTCTACGACGTTACGACGATCGTTAGCGCAGGGGAGCCACTCGTCGCGGTCGTCGTCGGTATGCTCGCTGGTGCGACGGTCGTCGCACGGTCGATGCGCCCACGGTACGCGCTCGCGCTCGCGACGGCCGCTGGCGCCCTCGGCTTCGCCTACTACCTGACTGCGACGGGGATGGGACTCGATGCCATCGTCACCGCCGCCGACGAAATCGTCTCCGACACGGTCGCGCTGGCGACCGGCTACGGGGTCGATCGAATGATCGACGTCGGAACCTGGTCGCTCGGATTTGCCCCCGCACCGGTGTTTCTTTCGTGGTATCTCGCGCTCCGGCGGCGGTACGTTCTGAGCGTGATCCCCGGAGGACTCGCCCTGTTCTTTCTCGTCCTGAGCGGAGACGCGTCGATGGGCCTCACCCTCCTCGGAACCGTCGGCGCGATCGCTGGAGTGGGCTTCGGTGAACTCGAACGGCGAGGAGGGTCGCTCGCCCAGGCGGACCTCCTGGCGATCGTGTTCGCGGTGATGATCGTCCTCTCGCTCACGGTGACGTTCATTCCCGCCGGTACGGCGACTCCGACACATCTTGTCGAGAGCGACGACGGAACCCTCGAGTCGACGATCGATTCGGCGCCGGATCGATCGGGCATTGGCGGCGGCGTCGAACTCTCGCCCGAAGTTCGATTTAGCGTCGTCGCCGACGAAGGGACGTACTGGCGTACCGGAACGTACGACCGGTTCACCGGAAGCGAGTGGGTTCGAACGGGACAGGAGACACCGTACGAAGACGGATACCTCCAGGAACCACCGGGCGCATACGAGACGAACCGTCAGACGGTAACCGTACACGACGACCTCAACGTGATGCCGACGTCGGGACAGCCACTCGCCATCGAGGGGGAGATCGTCGAGAACACCCTGGTGAGCTCGCGCGGTGACGTCCACCCCGACTCGCCGTTGATCGAGGGCGACACCTACAACGTCGAGAGCGCCATCGTGGATCCGGACCCGGACGAACTTCGAGCGGCCGGTACAGACTATCCCGATCACGTGACGGATACGTACCTCCAGCAGCCGGACGGAACCTCGACGGAGTTCGAACGCTACACCGCAGAGCTCACCGCGGACGCGGAAAACCCGTACGAAACGGCCGAAATCATCGAACACCACCTCAGATCGACGAAGGGCTACTCGCTCGAAGTCGAGCATCCCGGCGGGAACGTCGCCGAAGAGTTCCTCTTCGAGATGGACGAGGGCTACTGCGTCTACTTCGCCACGACGATGGTTTCGATGCTCCGCGCAGAGGACGTCCCGGCGCGGTACGTCACCGGGTACACGAGCGGGCAGCAGATCGACGATCACGAGTGGGTCGTCCGCGGACTCGACGCCCACGCCTGGGTCGAGGTCTACTTCCCCGACCACGGGTGGGTTGCGTTCGAACCGACGCCCCCGGCGGATCGCGACCTCGTCCACGGCGACGTCCTCCAACAGGCCCGCGAAGACGGCGAGGAGGACATCGACGTCGACGGGAGCGAGGACGTCCCACCCGGGGGGATTACCACCGACGAACCGTTCGACGACGAACTGGCCGACGAGAACGACTCGGTGAACGAATCCGACGAAGAGGAGGACGAGCTCGACGAGCTCGACGGATTACCCGACGACTTCGATCCGCAGGAGTACGATCCCGTTGCGGGAGAAGCGATCGGTGGAGACGACGATCCGGAACTCCCCGGCGAAGACGACGAGCCGGAAGACGAGGGTGTAACGCCGGGAGACGTCGCGGTCGTCCTCGCGGTCGTCTTCGGCATCGTCGCCACTGCGCATCGAACGGGAGCCACGACGCGAGCGAGACGCGAGGTCGGCCTCTACTGGCACGGCTTCCGAAACGAACCGGATCGCGACGTGGAACGGGCGTACTGGCGCCTCGAACGACTACTCACTCGCGAGTTCCGCCCGCGCCGACGCGGTGAGTCCGTCAACGGATACCTGTCGACGCTCTCGGTCCACGCGTCGTTCGATCCACGCTGCCGGCGCGTCGGTGAACTCTACGAACGGGCCCGGTACGGTGACGGAGTCGACCGGACCGACGCCGACGAGGCGATCGACCTCGTTGACGATCTCGTTCGAGAACGAACGCCCCTGATTGGCCGGTTCCTTCGGTGAGTTAAACTATTTTTGATAGGTATCTACGACCGACGCGTGGATCGTCTTCTCGACCCCTCGCACCTGCGGCCGAGTTTGCAAGTGAAAAGCCGACACCGGAACGCGAACGTGAGAGTGTCGAACGTCCTTCGAAACCGTAGAGGTCCCGATAATGTTTAATATGACCCTTTCGTACCTTCGAACGTAATGTCGGAAGTCTGCTCGACGTGCGGGTTGCCCCAGGAGCTATGCGTCTGTGAGGACGTGGCGAAGGGACAACAGCAACTCAACATCCGCATTGACGAGCGCAGATACGGTAAAGAGGTAACGATCATCGAAGGATTCGATCCGAAGGACGTCGACCTCGACAGTCTCTCGTCGGACCTGAAATCGAAGTTCGCGTGTGGGGGCACCGTGGAAGAGACTCACATCGAACTGCAAGGCAATCATCGCGGCCGCGTCGAGGACTTCCTTCGGGATCGCGGCTTCAACGTGTCCTGATCCGTTCGATGATCTGACCTGACTTCCGGTTTGGGCCGTCGTTCACAGGGTGGTTGTATTGACGCGACGGCTACGGAACCCAGAACCGCGGTAGCGTCACAACGGCTACGGAACCAGAGCAACGGTAGCGACGCGACAATCGTTCTCAGCCGCTCTCCAGCGGTGAGGCCCGTTACAATGCGTGTCCCGGCCGATCCATCAGTACTCGCCGCCAACCGACAGAGCAGACGCGACGACCGCCTGGCCGTAAGTGATCCCTCCATCACCGGGGGGTACCGCTTCGTGAGCGAGAAATTGAAGCCCTCGTGCCTCGACCGTTTCCCGCATTGTTCGAGAAATGGCGTCGTTGTACGCGACGCCGCCGGTGAACCCAACGCTGTCTACCCCGCGGCGGATTGCCGCGTCCACCGCCAGGGTCGCAAGGCCACGGGCGAGAGCGTGCTGTGCGGTCGCGGCGACGGTTTCGGTCGATTCCGATTCGGCGAGGTCAACGAGCGTCGTCGCCAGTCCCGAAACGTCTACCACGCGATTTCCGTCGCGTTCGTCGTAGCGTACCTCGATTTCGAGGGGCGAACCGGCGGCGGCGACCGATTCGAGGCGCATCGCGGGTTCGCCCTGGTACCGTCGCTCGGTGCAGACCCCGAGCAGTGCGCTGACGGCATCGAGAAACCGGCCAGCGCTCGTCGTTTCGGGTGCGTTGACCCGGGCGTCCAGGCTGTCCTCGAGTATCGAGACACCGTCGCGGTCGAGGGACGTTCGCCGTTCGACGAGGTTCGAAACGCGGTCGTCCTCGGCGAAGAGGCTGGCGAGAATTCGCCCGGGTTCCACGATCGCGGCCTCGCCCCCGGGGAGGTGAAACGTCCCCAGCCCGCCGACGCGCTCTGCCCGAAACAGCGACGCCGCGAGTACTTCCCCGCCCCAGATCGTTCCGTCGGAACCGTATCCGGTACCGTCCGCGGCGACGACGATTGCCTCGTCGATGCCGTGTTCGGCGAGCAGCGACGCTGCGTGCGCGTGGTGGTGTTGGACCCGGATTGGGAGTTCGTTCACTCGATCGACGGCCTCGGTGTCTGGATTATCGACGGCCTCGGTGGCTGGATTATCGGCGGCCTCGGTGGCTGGATTATCGATGTCCGAGGACAGCCTCTCCGCGATCGCCGTCGTGAGAAACGCGGGGTGGGAGTCGCAGGCGATCACGGAAGGCTCAACCGACAGCGTCTTCGAGAGGTGGTCGATCGTCTGGCGAAGAAACCGTTCCGTGCTGGGGTCGTCGACGTCCCCCAGGTGCTGTGAGAGGACGACCTCGTCCCCGCTGGCGATCGCGACCGTCGCGTCGAACTCGCCGCCCAGCGCCAGCACGGGCGGGCCGTCGATCCGTCGGGGCAACGGAACCGGGACCCAGCCCCGGGATCGCCGAAGGAACCGCCGGTCACCGTCGACGACCCGGACGACGCTGTCGTCACAGCGGGCGACGATCTCCCGGTCGTGGACGAGTGCGGCGTCGATCACGTCCGCGAGGTCGTCGACTATCGCGTCCGTCGTCGTACACATGGGTTTGCCGGGATAGTTTGCGCTCGTCATCACCAGCGGCCCGTCGAGGTCGTCGAACAGGAGGTGATGGAGGCCCGCGTAGGGGAGCATGACGCCGACGGTGTGCAGCCCTGGCGCGACCGCGTCGAGCCATCCGTGTTCGTCTTCCCTGGTGTGTAGCAGGGTCCGACGATCGAGCGCCACGATGGGACGACGGGTATCGCGTAAGAGGTCCCGTTCTCGATCGGAAACCCGTGCGAACTCGGTCACGGCGTCGATAGACGACGCCATAAGGGCGAACGGTTTCGCTGGCCGACGGGTTCGTTCCCGGAGTCGATCGACGACGGCCAGGTCGGTCGCGTCGCACGCGAGGTGGGTGCCGCCGATGCCGCGAATCGCGACGATCTCTCCGCGGGCGAGTCGTTCGGCCGTCTTCCGGATCGCCTCGGTCTCGCGGGCGAGTACGGCTCGATCCCCCGCCAGCAACGCGAGCGACGGACCGCAGTCCGGACAGGCGATCGTCTGGGCGTGATACCGTCGATCGGCCGGGTCCTCGTACTCCTCGCGGCAAGCGTCACACATCGGAAAGGCGTCCATCGACGTTCGGGGGCGGTCGTAGGGAAGTTCCCGGACGACGGTGTATCGCGGTCCGCAGTCGACACAGGAGGTTGCCCAGTAGCGATGATAGCGCGAGTCGGGATCGCGAACGTCCGCGAGACACCGATCACAGATTCCGGTGTCGGGCGGAAGCGTTCCCGAACCGCCGTCGTCGTCGGTTGAGTCGGCGATGCGAAACGTTCGCTCGCCGAGCGGTTCGACGTCCTCGGCGTCGATCGATTCGACCCGC
>LKMJ01004391.1_pt1 | contig 13261 bp, 7 predicted proteins | sample 643391 | NCBI WGS metagenome assembly LKMJ01 (sample SAMN04112250, study PRJNA286221) | soda lake metagenome | biome: soda lake; feature: Kulunda Steppe; material: water; isolation source: sample PL-Br10 brine of Picturesque Lake | place: Russia: Kulunda steppe | collected 2010-07
AAATTTGGTTACAAAGTTCGTCATCTAAATATTGCATTAAGAAAACCATGCGTCGACGGAAAATAAAATTATAAATATCCGTCCATTGTGCTGGAAGTTCTTCACCCCAACTATAAATAATACGTGGTACCCCGATTGGCATATATATATATGTTTTTTTTATATAACGTCGTTCTATATTTTGGAAATAATATAAATTATTTGTTTTATATATTATTCAGGAATAGATAAATCTTTCTATTTTTCTTCGCTTTTCAAAGAAACACACGGAGTATTTTTTATTGGTTAAAGAAAAAATGTTTTTAACAAATAAAAACAAAGACAAAAAAAAATATGTAATTTATTTACATTAGATATGACATATAATGAAATATAAATTATATATTTTTTTTCCAAATAATATATATATACTCCACAATGAACGAAAAATACTTTGCTTTAAATTTAAAAAAATTTTCATATATATATATATGATCTCGATGGTCGAAGTTGTAAAATAAACTTCGAGATTTACCAAATAAATCAAAAATAAAATTTCTTAACTTTTTTGAAATAATAATAAATTTTAGAATTTTGTCTTTTCTACTTTTATTACTTGCCTTCGGCCGGACTTGAACCGGCACGCTTTGCAGCACTGGTTCCTAAAACCAGCATGTCTACCAATTCCATCACGAAGGCTTAGAAAAAAGGCTTTGAAATTTGTATTTGTATTTACATAATATTAGCATTTTTCTTTCATGAGTTTTCTATAAGATTTTAAAGAAGGTTTAGGATTCTTTAAAACTTTAATAAAATATTAATGCGCTAATCATTAACTTGATAAAATTTATTTTTATTTTAAACTCCGGTGGGAAAATCAAATATTTTGTATTATCTTTTCCTATTAAAGTTAAGTTATGATGATATTTCCATCGGTAATAAATCTAGTATCTTTTCTTTTAGAAATCGAGGATTTCTAAAAGAAAAGATATATGTCTTTTAACACTTTCGAAGAAAGATGTTAAAAGACATACAAAGCGTCTGTCCTCCTCTTCGAGGGGACCGAAGGGTGTAAAGTTTCTTAATTCCCCCCTTCGGGGTTGACAAATACTTATTATAAAAAGTATCGTATTTTTTCGTGAGAATAACTTCTTAAAAATCCAAGATTTTTAACATACACACTTATGCAAACAATAAAGACAGAAACGGGTTGAAGGGTTTATACTAAAGCGAAGAATAAAAAAAAGTAAAGACGTTAGGAAATTTATCTCCGAGAAAAAAATTTTTTTCCATGATTTATTAACATGTAAAAAGACATATATCTTAAAAATCCGAGATTTTTAAGATATATGTCTTTTATTTTTGTTTTTAAGGAAACCTATTTATTAATAATTTTTTTTTACCCTTCAACCCTTAAAAACAAAATAACTATTTTGTCTGTTAACGTATAAATTAAACTAAGAAGAAGTCTAAATCATTACTTTCCGAATTAGTCTGATTAGTTTCCGAAGTGTTAGACGTTGAAGGAGAAAGGTAAAAATCTGATAATAAAGTAAATAGTTCACGATCGCCTAATTCACGTGGTACAACCCCTTCTGGTTCTGACAATAACTGATCAGCAATATTTAGGTAGTAATCACATATGTATAATAGTGATGGTTCATTTTCTGCCATCTCGAATAACGTTTTACCTTTTACTCGAGATATTCTAATATCTTCAATTAAAGGTAAAACCTCTAAGACGGGCATAGGACACGCTTCTACATATTTATCAATAAGGTCTCTTTTTGAAGTACGGTTTCCAATTAAACCAGCTAACCGTAAAGGATGTACTCTAGATTTTTCACGCACCGAACTTGCTATACGATTTGAGGCATATAGAGCGTCAAAACCATTATCTGTGACGATAATACAGTAATCAGAATAATTTAGTGGCGCAGCGAAACCGCCACAAACAACGTCACCTAAAACATCAAAAAGAATAATATCATATTCAAAGAAAGCGTTTAATTCTTTTAATAGTTTTACTGTTTCCCCTACTACATAACCACCGCAACCAGCACCAGCAGGCGGGCCGCCTGCTTCAACACAGTCTACATTACCATAGCCTTGGTAAATTACGTCTTCTGGCCAAACGTCTTCATAATGATAGTCTTTACTTTGTAAAGTATCAATAATTGTTGGTATTAAAAATCCTGTTAATGTAAAAGTTGATGTAAGTAGGAGACCAATCTTTCAAAAGTCCTCCTCAACTCACGAACCGTACGTGACAGTCTCCCGTCATACGGCTCTTTCCCGACGGGTTTTTCATTGATTATAGAACTCTATTTATTAGAAAATATATATATATATGAACGTAGGAAAGGTAGTAGCAAAGGTATAGAGTTATTTACCTTTTCCTCTTCCCTTCCCTTTTCCTTTTCCACCAGTTTTACCTTTTCCTTTTTGGTTTTGGACTTGGTTCGTAGTATCACCCTTACCTTGAAAACGACTCGAACGTCGGATCTCAAGGTCTTGGGCAAGCAGTCTTTTGACACGATCTGATCCCACCAGTATATCCAGGTCAGGAAGCCATTGTGCGTAAGAAGCGCAACCGACAGCTTCCGCCGGGGTAAGAGGTGGTTGTTTTTCGTATGCCAGACGGTTCGAGATTTTTTTTGCCAGGTCACCTGGTAAAGAAGCTCCCTGCGCCGCCCAAGCTACGCCCGTTCTAACAATGGCGCCCGCCATGCCTTCCGCAAGGTTTCGCAAGTTCTTGCCATTAGCATGGCGTGCCACCAGAGTCATTAATTCACCTTTAGAAATGTCCGTTTCGATACCCTCTTGAGGGCACTTGATCGTGACTTTGAACGTTTCTGGAGTGGACGCATTGGCTCCACCGCGGCGGACCATTTCACCCATACCCGTCAAAGCTGTAGTTTTTGCCATACCATGAGTGACACGTAGCGCTTCGGCTACGTGGTTAATTTCAGCGGAATTGCAACGATTTTCCTGAGTTGAGCCCGCCCCTTTGATATTACTTACAGGGAAAGACCCCATCGTCTGAGCTAAATTCTCGGCTTCGGCGATTTCTTCGGGGTTAAGACTTAGCTGCGAAGGAACCGTAGAGGTAGTAGTTGACGACGAGTCGTCTTTCGAAACCACTTCTTCCGCGGAACCGACTATTTCCTTGACCTGTTCCTGAGGAGGCTCCCCAGCGTTTTCGTTGGACGGAGAGGCACTCCCATCTTTACCTTTAGCTTTAGCCGAAGGAAGGAAGCCAAATCCTTGCGGACTCTTTGCTAACATGAACTTACCTAATACTTTGTTTGCCATAAAGAGAATAAATTTATAATTTAATTTTTGTAACTTTTTACCCTAAGGAGAAAGCTCAGTTCGTTAATTTCCTTTATAAAGAAAAGGGGAAATAATATATAAGGGAAGGGTCGGCCTCGGTGGACCCTTCCCTTATTATAAAACCTTTTAATTAGGCTCTAGAAATCTTTTTTACTTATGCGAGACCACCCACGCTCTTCTAGAGGTCGTGAGAAGTACTCTGCACCTGGTTTGACAAAACTTTCCACATGAATCACCCTGTTCTCTACTAGCCTATCATCGAAACGGATAAGTTGTCGAAGGGGAGGGCCCTGATACTTAGAACCGTGGATAACGTAACGGTGACAGTAATGGCAGACCGGGATTTGTTTCCTGTTACGTAAAGACAACATCCTTAACCAATTAGCCTGAGACAAGTCTCTATACGCCGTTCTTCGAACATGTCTAATGTGGTGCATTTCGACATCTCCGAAAGAACCGCAAATAGCACATGGCATATCGAAAGAAGCTCTTGTCCTAACAGAAACCCAATTTCAATAGAGAAGATTTAGGGAAGAAAATTCCCTAAGGGAATTTTCTAAATCTTCTCTATGGAGAATTGTCGAAGATTAACACTTCCCCCTGAAGGGGGAAGTGTTAACTTCGACAATTGATGAAATCGACGAAATTCTCGTGGGTAACCGTTGGTCTGTCTTTTTTCCATGGGTAATTGCCGATTTCCCCAGCCTCCCTACGGCGGAAAACCTCAAACAATTTCCATCGCCTTTCTTGAGACATACAAGCATCTCTTGCGCTTAGGTACGTTTCGAGCTTGTATCCTTTTTCAAACTGTACTTTTCCGACCGTGATAGAGGCAACAACCTCTACGGTTTTTGTGGCGGAACTATATTCGTCCGCACCGAATCTTTTCATGATCTTGTTAATCGTGGTTTTATATTTATGAGCTAGTGTCTTAAGACACGAGTAACGTAAAATATAAACCCAACGATTCATATCACTTGGACACGAGATCCACTCCGTATAATACGTCATAAGTCCTCTAATAGATGCGTTATATCGTTCAATGATAACCGTGGCTTCTAATCCGGTTAACCAAGATATCGAAATGGGAAAACCCTTCTGGTCGCAGAAACCACGTGTGTGGAATCTGTTGATTAATCTTGAACGATCTGGTCGGAATAAGGGAGGAAAATTAGAGACTCGTCTTAAAGAGCCTCTATACGAACCACCAGATCTCATCCACTTGGGACAACGGTAGTTCCATATTTCAAAACCTAAGAAATGTGCAGCATTTTTTCGGGTGTCGGTGATGACCGATTTATCCTCAGATAATTTGGCACCCAGGGACACAAACAGGAAGTCTTTGATCCTGTACTTAATCTTTTCGATAACTGACGGGGCCGCATTGGTCAGTATGATCCAATCGTCCGCATATCTAACATAGAAGAGTCTGTAAGGTTTTGGACCGACGTAGTAGGGGATGTCCAAAATCTTCCTTCTCAAAATTTTGATTTCTTTGTTAATATTGTAGAATAAAACTTTGTCGAAATCGCTAGTTCCATCTTTCATCTTTGAAAGATCCCTCTTCAGCCTACTAACCCTTGTTTCCATACGGCGTCGAGCCTTATTTCTTTGTCGTTGGTGACCTGATCTGTTAAGACCCATCCTAGAGTTCAGTTCACCTAAGTAGGTCTGCACATCCCCCATTACGAACTTATCCAGTTCATGGAAGATGATGTTAAATAGGTAAGGACTGTCGATACCTCCTTGGGGAATTCCCATGGAAGGTCTAATTCTGGTTTTGTTTTTTTGATCCACGTAATCATAATCCAGTCTTGAAGTCATAAAGCGAATAAACTTACGATCCTTGATCTTTTTTTCTAGGCACGCAATGGCGTCCTCTTTTCTTACGTTGTCATAGGCAGCCGAAATATCCCCCTCAAGCGCCAAGTGCAAGCCAATAGTGTGGTTTGACCGCAGTGCCGCCATGGCGTCGTGGCAGGATTTATTCGGGCGAAAGCCGAAGGACCTATTCATTCTTTCGAAGTCAGGTTCCCAGATGGCTACAAGAACCATCTTGATCGACTCTTGTACCAATCTATCCATAAACGGGGGAATAGTTATTCTCCGTGTTTTTCTTTGAAAAACACGGAGTTCAGGTCTTTTCTTATTAGAACCGGGCTTATCTAGCCAAATTCTACGACTCGACCCCCAGGGGTAACCATTTCTTTTGATTAAAGAACTAACTAAATAGACATCTCTGAGACTAAATCCATCAGGTGTAACTTTCTTGCGGAAGTATACCTCCTTTTGGGCTTGTGAATAATTATTAAAAGTTTCTTTGGAAACGCTGGAAGCAGGAATCAGAATACCCGCATTCCCCTTTAACCTTTTGTAGGCTAACCAAAGCATTTCGGGGTTTGAAACCACCGTCAAAAGACGAGTGGACTTACGGAAAGGTAACTCGCCTTTCGTGTAAGCACAATTCTTATTAAAAATCCCTTGTAAGATCTTTCCCGCTCGGGATTTCTCATGGAAACCCTTCTGAGTATAAGTCTCAAGGATTCTCGATACGTAGTCCCACCTAGGTGTGGATCTACGTCTTTTCTCACGTTCTATGAAAGCATAATCCTTCATATTTCGAGAATATGCCTTGTAGTAGGCGATATTCATATTTCTAATGGCATCCTTCTTTACGAACGGTATAACCGCTCTTAGACAAGGAACCCTGATTTTTAATTTGCTATTATTCATTTATATATATATGTTTCTAATAAATAACTCCGTCTATGAGTTCTATAATCTTTGTAGGGCACCAGAAGGCTAACCGCACTTTTTGCGGGTTAGAAGCCCAAAGGCCCCCACTCTCCCGTCGGCTAGGCCACCGGTCCGGTCCGCTAGGACGACGCACCCGCTAAGGTGCTTTCGGACTTTAGGCCCTCTCCTGGCAAAAGGTTTTACCTACCGCCATACACCTTTAAGGTGCTAACAGGCGGGTTAGCCAGTTCGACGAGTTCCCAAAAGTTAATTAAATGAGGAGTTAGGAGCCGGCTATAGGGCATGCTCTTTTAGTGAGCACCATCCTCGATTCCCCCTAAGGGGCCATTGGGATGTCAGACGGCCTTCAGGGTATCCTGTGGTATACGATTCCTCTACCCAGGCAAAATCCGTCCCCTCTTATCGAGATTGGGGCCAAAAATCCCTAATACCCTTTCCGGTTAGGCTTAAGCTTCATCCTTCTCCTCTTCGCCTCGCCCAGGCCAACATAACCCTAGTTCCTGGACTTCTCTATAACACCACTTTTACCTCGTCAAAAAGGCATCTCCGTACGTAAAAAAAAATCTGAGTGGTGTACCGGCATGCTATGGTCCCCGCCGGCTTTCGCCGGACAAGTAAGCCGGAAGGCTTCGATTCTACCCCGGAATCGGCTGTCTTCTTTCATACACAGCGTTAACTTTCGGACACCTAGAGGTAAGGGGTATCGAACCCCTTACCTCTAGTTCACGCCCGCACAATCATGTTTGGGATCACAACCAATTTGTAATACTTTTTTTCCACGTTTAGCTAAAGCAATTGAAATATTACAACTTGCGGTAGATTTTCCGATCCCACCTTTACCGTAAACAGCTAATTTCATATTTTTTATTGTTCTAGGCGCATGGTTTTTTTAGTTATATTTTCTATATTCAAATACTTCTAGTCTGAATATTGTACTCTCACCTACGGTGGGACTAACTAGTTGTTTGTGACTAGTAGCTTATAAAGCGATTCTAATTAGTCAACTAAAGGAAAAATATTTCCTAATATTAATTTAATATGTAATTTCGTGCGAAGCACGTCAGGGCTTCGCAAGTCAGGGCTTCGCACGTCAGTACGTGTGACTAACGACTCGTTAGTCTAACCTAAGGGGAAAGTCTTGACTAATGTGCTACCCTTCGATGGCAGAGTACGAGACGTCATTTTAAATTAAATACATAGTCTTTATAAAGAAAAAGATGCCTAGTTAGCCCCTTTAAAGTAAGGGGGCTACCCGCTCACTCTTTAAAAAAGTGATTCAAATACCGAAGAATAACAGGTTTTTGAAAATTTTCTCTGAATTTACTCTTAATTTTACGTAATATAAACTAAAAAAACCTACTTTAAAAGTAAAAAGCGCCCGAACCTTTATCTTTTTTATATTAACAAAAAGATAACTTCGTTTTTTTGTAACAACCGTAAAAAAAATTTATTTTTCTTAAAACCTATGATTTTCTTATAAAATATAAGGTATCCTAAGATTTTTCTTTTTCTTCAAAAGAATAAAAAACATTGAATAATTTTCTTCCTCGAAGTTTGAATATACCAAAAGGCTATTTAAAATCATATATTATCATCAAATATATTATTTAACGTACGAAGTTATGACGGGGAGAGTCTAGGCTACTACCTTTCTTTCGTAGAGTGCACTTACGAAAAAAAGAGGGTGTTCAAAACCCATAGTTTAGTAGCCTACACATTATATTAATATTTTCTTTTAAATTATATATTATATATATTATATAATATATAATATATATATATTATTTTGGATACTGGTTTAATTATTGTTTTATCTATTTATACTTTATAAAAATAAATCCTTTTTATTTAATTTTAGGTGCGCTCATGTGTGCAGTAGGCTATTGTTCTCCTCTTAGGTTAGGTCGTACACTTACAAGTAGGTTACTACCCTTCGGTCTTTTTTTTTATCCTAATTTTTAAATAGTGAGGGACTCGCCTCTTTTAAATTAAAAAGTCGACCGGACCTCCGTGTTTTCCCTAAAAACACGTAAAAATACCCAGTATTTTTTTTTATTGTCGACTTAGACTCTTTTTAAGTCTTTTTCTTTTAAAAACGATTTCTAAAAAAAAGGCGTAAGTAACATTTTTAAGGGGTGAACTAGACACTTTTTTTTAAGTATTTTCTTTTATCTTTTAATAAGACGATGTTTTTTAATAAAAAGATGCCTTGTACTTTACGACCAAAGGGTAGTAGCCTAGACTCTTGACAAACTACTCGTTAGTTACGAGTACAAGAACGCGCTCAGAAGAAAAATATGAATATTTTTTTGTCGTCTTATAAAATTTTTTCTTTGGAATATAATCTTTACTTTTATATTAAGTAATTGATTAATATTTAGAGTAAAATAATTATATATATATAATTATATATTTATATATCTTTTCGTACTTTCTCTAATTGTATTCTGACTAATTAGTCAGAATACAATATAAAACAATAATTATTATTTTTGTTTTATATATTGTATAAAATTTTAATTTTTAATTTTTCTTTGCAGGGGCAGGATTTGAACCTGCGACCTTGGGATTATGAGCCCCACGAGCTACCAGACTGCTCTACCCTGCGTTAAATATTAAACTTTTAATTTTAAATGTCTATCTAGTTTATTATATACTATAAACTATAAATTGTCAACTAATTTAAATTTTAGCGTTATTCATTATTCCGGATCATATAACAAATGACTTTCTATTAGAGATAAAGTCATTTGTTATATGACGGTACAAAGCTATAAAGAAAAAATTTTTAAAAAATTTTTTCAAAATGATTATAGTAAATAAACCTACGAGATTTAAACAAATCTCGTAGGTTTATAGTTATTAACTACGAAAGTCTTTTCGTGCGAAGTAAATTACCTTTAAATGGGTGACTTGACCCAACGAGGACTAGAAAATTATTTTAACCGATTTTAAAAGAAAAAATAATCACTAAACTAAATAAGCTTGATTCCTTTTAAAAAACCTAAGTAAAGTGTTAGCGTGAAACCTAAAGCTCCAACTAATAATACAATATAACTTGTAATAGTTACCATAAAACTAAATTTTTATAATTATTTATAATCACATAAATATTATATCGAGGGCATATAACTTCTTTTAAATTAAAAGTTTTGAAGATACGTGCCCGTATCTTAAAAATCATTGATTTTTAAGATATCTGAGTATTTTCAATTCCTCCTTCGGGCGTTAATAAAACTTTGATTTATTAACGATAAAAATCTCATACTTCATATTGATCAATACAAAGTTAACAAAAACTTTGTATTGATCAATTATTATTAAAAGTCAAAAAGGAGAAAAATTTTTTTTTAGTTTTTTTTTTTTCTTAATATTAAAGAAAAAATAACTATTTCTGGAAATTTAAAAAAAAATCTTCTTTATATAATTTGATTCTAACTAGGTCCTGCTTGGTTTTAACACGGAGTTTTTATATTTAGAGTAAATTTATTTATTAATAAATTTACTCTAAATATAAATTTTCCCTTTACTCCTTGTATTTAAAATAAATACACGGAGGATCCGGAGTTAAAATTTTTTATTTTTATAAAGAAGTTTTTAAATTTTTGCGGACTAAATAAAAAAAATTTTTTTGAATGTTTTGTTTTTTCTTATAAAAACCATAGGATTATTCTTTAAGAATAAATAATAAATTCTAAAAAAAAAAAAATAGATAAATAAATGGATTTTTTTTTATTAGCCTTCTGTGATTGATTTTGATCAAATATTTTACTACACAGAGAAAAATTATAGATCTGCTAATAATTGCAAATTATTAGCAAATTAGTAAGCTAAACCTAAACTTCTTGAAGTTTCGTTACCTAAATAAACTCGTACACTTAAGAAGTCAGTAGGACATGCTGTTTCGCAACGTTTACATCCAACACAGTCCTCTGTACGTGGCGATGAGGCCATTTGAGCTGCTTTACAACCATCCCACGGTACCATTTCTAATACGTCTAAAGGACAAGCACGTACACATTGTGTACAACCAATACAAGTGTCGTAAATTTTAACAATATGAGCCATAATTTTTTATTATATTTTATTTTATAAGATAGAGAATTTCTTACTGCCAGGAACCAGAATTGAACTGGTGACACAAGGATTTTCAATCCTCTGCTCTACCACTGAGCTACCCCGGCTTTTTGTTATTTACTAATATAAGATAATATATCTTATATCTTTTTAAAAGACAAAAAAAAATACAAATATGCTACTCACCAAGCGATGTGCCCATGACAAGGTTGTCACTAACCTCCCGCGCATGTCCCCAGGCAATAGGTTCTCCATAATATGAATTAAGTCTTAATCACCAAGCACCTATTTACTTGGATACCTTTTAAACTTTGCCATATATTATACTGTTAAACTTAACGGAGTTAAAATAATAGAGTGTTATTTTCTTTAGTGGTTTATTAATCGTTGCTTTGGCAGAGGCAAGCGGTGGCGGCGTTAAAAGGCTGGGCACTTTTTAATAGTAGTTTTAAAAAAACCGTGTATTGTAAGGTACGTTAAGCCCATCACCTGACATTTTTTGACCTTCAAACAAAAAAAAATTCATTAGTTTTATTTAGGAGGTAGTATACCATCAAATATAGGATAAAAAATTCTTTATTCTAGAAAAAAAAATGTTAACCTAAAAAATTTTATAGTTAAAATAACTAAAAAAAATATATATAAAGGATACCTAAGGACTTCCTCCAGGAGGAAGTCCTTAGGTATCCTTTATATATATCGATATAATCTAAATATTTATATTTTCTTTAGAAAAAACAAGAAGTCAAAGATAGTATTATAGAGCGTTACCACGAGGTAATACTTCTTCAGGTAAGGTTAATTTTTCGTGTGGTTGGTCTTGAGCAGCCATCCAAGCACGGATACCTTCGTTAAGTAGAATGTTTTTAGTATAGAATGTTTCAAACTCAGGGTCTTCAGAAGCACGGATTTCTTGTGATACGAAGTCGTAAGCACGTAAGTTTAATGCTAAACCTACTACACCTAAAGCACTCATCCAAAGACCTGTAACTGGTACGAATAACATGAAGAAGTGTAACCAACGTTTGTTAGAGAAAGCTACACCGAAAATTTGAGACCAGAAACGGTTAGCTGTAACCATTGAGTAAGTTTCTTCAGCTTGAGTAGGGTTGAACGCACGGAAAGTGTTAGCACCATCACCGTCTTCGAATAGAGTGTTTTCTACGGTAGCACCGTGAATAGCACATAATAGAGCCGCACCTAATACACCAGCAACACCCATCATGTGGAATGGGTTTAATGTCCAGTTCAAACGTTTCTTCTCGTTACCAAGGAGTATCGGACTATATCACCATCCTTATAGACGTGTATACGTGAAATTTTTAAAACGTTCTATTTCTATAAGGATGCCGGGAGCTTATGGAGGATTGCTAAAAAAAAAAGTATATTAAAAAATCAAGTATCTTTTCTTTTAGAAATCGAGGATTTCTAAAAGAAAAGATATATGTCTTTTAACACTTTCGAAGAAAGATGTTAAAAGACATACAAAGCGTCTTAGGAAAGTTTTTTAATATATAGGAAATTTATTCTCATAAGAAACTGACCGCTTCGCTAGATTTCTTATGGAAGAAAATAACATACAAAGAAATCCTCGAGTCTCTGCACCTTCTTATCGGGGAGGATTAAAGTCTAAGTTTTATAAATACCGAATATTTTGTATAAATAAAAATATTTGGTATTTATACCACAATTTTATGTGGGCCCGGACCTATTAAATAAAATAGTATATACGTGAAAAATTTACGTGATAAAAATTCCCACGTAGAGTTAATTAACGTGAAAATTTACCTTCGGAGTTTCTTTTATATTTTAAAGATTTATTTTTCTGAGCTTCCAAACCACAACAAGGTAACCCGTGTATACAACGTTTATAATTTTTCGTTGTGGTAGTATATTCTTTATTATGAATATTACATTTTATTTTTAATGGTGAATTTATATTGCGAGAATCCTCTTCTTGCAATATATGATTTCTCTTTTTACATAACTCAATTATATTTTTCACGTTTTTTTCTCGTGAAGAAAGACTTTTAGACTTTATCTCTTCCACCGATAAGCTCGGCTCAGGGTTGTCTTGTTTCCAAGGAAACATTTTATTACCCCAATCATGATATTCAACTACATAACGTTCAAAATCTTCAGTTTTTACATTTCCAGAACCGAAAATTTTATGGAAATGTTGATGAATATCTTTATGGATTAATATTCCGTTCATAATATCGTATCTACCGTCTACACACCAACTCCACGCATTTAAATGATGACAACATAAATTCTTTTTATTTGTTTCTCCTGTTATAAAACATTTAAATCTGTTTTTTTGTTTTACACCCGTAATCCAAGCTTTTAGTTTCTCCGAATCAATATCACGATTCGACCCCATACCGTGTTTATATGATGGATGTTGAATACCTGTTTGACCTTTTTTTATTCCACAATTAAGCTTTTTACCTTTGTTTGCTATACTTATTTTTAATCGCGTTTCTACGGATCTTTTGTAGATTTTACCACGTTTATTTTTTAATAAAGGGTGTGTTTGTGTTTTATCACTTTCTAGATTCTTTTCGGTATTATTCTTGTTAAGAGTACTTGTGTTTAATTTCACATTAACTTTTCGCATAAATAAGTTTTTCAACTTATTTTTACTTTCATATTTATTTTTTATAATTTTAATACTTTTTACTCATCCGCTTCGTTTTAACTAAACTATACGAATTTAAGTTATTCTCTGGTATGTTCGAGACGATAGATTTTGGTTTGAAATGAATGGGTTCCTTGGTAAACAAGAGTTTCCATGATTTTCCCCGGTTTTCATCTAACCTTACGGCTAGATGTCACTACTGAAAATGAAAACCTTGGAAGAATAAGATGAAACGGAAGATTGAGGCTACACCGAAACTAGGTGCGAAGAACCAACCTGATTGACCTAAAGGGTAAATTAAGAATACTGATACGAATACTGCGATAGGAGCTGAGAAAGCAATCGCGTTGTATGGACGTAAGTTTACTGAACGTGCAATTTCAAACTGACGTAACATGAAACCAATTAGACCAAACGCACCGTGTAACGCTACGAATGTCCATAAACCACCTAATTGGAACCAACGAGTTA